>Ga0137371_10005312_pt1 | contig 10065 bp, 5 predicted proteins | sample SagtaG_7_FD_104919 | JGI IMG/M metagenome (GOLD analysis project Ga0137371, IMG submission 104919) | Vadose zone soil microbial communities from Sagehorn Ranch, Mendocino, California, USA - Sage1_R_40_16 metaG | ecosystem: Environmental > Terrestrial > Soil > Vadose zone | place: USA: California... | reverse complement strand
TCTCGCGTTGCCGTGTCGCGCTGGTAGCCGACCAGGGCAATTCGTCCAGCCGACAAGGTCAGGTCGCACTCGTCTCCGCTGCGCTCTTGTGCGCCCGCGCGGGTGCCGAGGTTTGGATCCTCGCCGACGACGTGCCCGCCATCGGCCTCCATCCTCCTTTGACCGGTACCCACCTGCTTGAAGGGCTGGTCGGAATCGGCGTCGATCTCATTCCCGGCTCCGCGATCCGCTTGGGTAGCAGTCTGCCAATGCCCCCACCTGATCTCGGCGTCCTGGTCGGAGACACACCCACCAATCGACTGCCCTATGCAGAACGGACAGTGCGAATCTGTGGCGATGACTGGTCCGGGAGCCTGTTGCCGGCGTCCGAGCGCGGCACGAGCTGGGCAGACGTCCGTGCACCCCTGGGCGCGATGGCCGGCGCCGGCCTAGTGGCGGCGGAAGCATACAAATTCGTGATGAGACGCCTTCGCGATGCAACGAAAGTCCCAGTCGGTGTATTCGATTCCACCTTCGCGCCGATTCCACGAGCGACCGTGCGGCTGGCACCGGTTGGAACGCCCTGCCCGATCGCTTTGGGAGAGCTCGATTTCATAAGCGGGGGCGCGATCACCCACGCAACCCTCTATGCGCTGTCTCGGATCGATTCTGTTACTGCGAGAGCGCGCGTGATCGAGCCACAGGCGTACGGTCTCGCTAATCTCAATCGTTACGCGTTGATGAGGCGGTCGAACGTAACGCTCGGGAAGGCCCGACATCTGGCCAGCTTGGATCTCGGTGGCATCTCCGTTGAGCCGATCTCGGAGGGGTACGACGAGGCGTTGCAGCTCAAACTTGGCGCACTGGCCGACAGCGTGCTCGTCGGTGTCGACCACATTCCTAGTCGCTGGTTGGCACAGGCGCACGCGCCTGGGTGGCTGGGGGTCGGGGCAACCGAACACTACGAGACTCTTGTCTCATTTCACATTCCCGCGACCGCTTGCACCGCATGTCTCCATCATTCGGATGGCGGCATCGATCCCCGGGCGCCAACCGTCGCATTCGTGTCCTTTTGGGCAGGTCTCTGGCTCGCCACTCAGTACCTACGTCATCGTGGCGGGGAAGCCCTTCCGCTGTCAGAGCAGGCGGTGCGCACCGTTATGCTACGACCTGACCTGGGTTACGCGATCTCAAAGATGTCGGTGTCCCGCAGATCAGACTGCCGCCTGTCCTGCGCAGCGTGAGAACCATCCTCGCGGGCAGAGCACGGTCCGCGTGTTCGACCCAATGCCGCAGCGCACTCGTGTCTCATCGGCGTCTGCGCCTCGATCCAAACCAGTCCTCGGTCGGATTCACTTCGTCCATCGCGCTTCGATCTTTGTGAAATCGTTCGCGCCTCTGTGCCGTGTGATCGAGCCCCACACCTCATGACTCCATCGGCCACACGTGCTTCTGCGTTAGGAACAGACTGAGAACGATCAGATTGCACGAACTCGCGACATCGTAGGCGGCATGGTTGGCCTCCTCATCGTCACTTCGAATGGATGGCGCCACAACTCGCTGGCCGAGCATCAGCATCTCGTCCAAGGTGGAACCGTGGATGAGCAGGGAGCCACGCAGGTATCGGAAGTAGGCGAATCGCTGTTGCATCACGCTCAGCCGCCGAGCCACTGAGCCCTGATCCTCGAATAGGAGAGAGAAGAACGTACGCGCACCAGGTTCGCTGGCCTTGAGGTTCTTCAACCTCGCGACCCAACCCTGCAGTCGCGTGTCGGAAAGCCACGAGGCAATGCGTTTTCGTTTTTTGGCCAATCCGGCGAGCTGCTGTTGTCGATCCCTCTCCAACTCGTGGTCGTTACGAAGATCCAATGGTCCGTAATAGGCCTCAAAGGCCTTGAAGACCTCCGGATCTGATGCGATGTCTCGAGCTGGTTGCGGGTCCCATATCCCGTTTTGCGTCCTCGAGTCTGCCATCTCGTCGCAGTACCGCAGGTCTGACCACAAGCACCAAGCAGTGTAGGCACGCAAGCGATCAACGACATCCTGCCATGCATTATGACGGGCGCTTTCGGTGACCAGTGCCCGCCCCGGTCCGTGCCGTTCCAGCGCCTGTAAAGCGGCCGCTGGCTCGAGGATTGCCTGTGTGTAAAGAGCTGTCTCGAATGCGACTCGCGCCATCAGGTCGGTAGTGAACGACGGGTTACGACTTAGCATGCTACGAACGCCATCGAGGAGTACGAATGCTCTCGTCCACAGGATGATCCAGGCCAAGCGTTCCGGCGTAGCGGGTCCTGTCTTAAGCGACTTGAGAAGGTTTACGGCTCGTAGCTGGATCAGAACGCACTGATGATCTCCGCCGGCGGTTCCCTTGAGTTCTTCTTGCCACTTGTCGGCCTTCTTCCACAACTCGGGAATCAACAGCTCGTAAGATTCCAATGAAGACATTACGCCTCGCTGACTGGGTGAACTCACTGATTCCAAGGTTCGGAGCCGCACGAGCGACAGCGTGAGCTCAGATGTGCGCCGCGAGCGGAGTGTATGCTTGTTGCTCAGCTACTAGTGTCGTTTCCGAAGGCAATGCCAAGTTGCCACAGAAAACGACCTCGACCACTTCGCGAGAGCGAAAGCGTGAATGTTCCGCGGACCCGAAAAGATCGGGACCTCGTTTGACCGGTCGGCCCCGCTGCATCCGCGGCGCGCCAGAGTTACACCTATCGAACAGGGGCGGGACGTGCGGATTGGCGGCGATCAGGGCCAGAATCGGAATCCGAAGGACGATTGGCGACTCAGGGGCATAGCGCCTGAGTAGGCGTCTTCCCGACCCGACGGGACTGATGGCATTTCCGGGCCAGAAGTACACGTGATGGTTCAAGTATTCCACCAAGTCGGCAAACGTCCAACCGGTCGTGAGCGCGAGGTTCGCTAGGATCAGTGGTCGCTGGTCCTTAAGCACAATCAAGTCGGCGTCCAGGGTCACTGCCACGGGTCCCAGTCGCCGCGTGCGCAGGAGATCGTGTCTGCCGCCTTGTCGCAGGAGAGCACTAGCTGTTTCGAGGCATCGAGTACGACGGAGTCGAGCCAGATTCTCCCGCGCCGTCACGTGATAGACGAAGGGCCGAAGCGCAGCGTACTCCTCAAGAGTGAAAGCCATTGGGCGAATGGGAATCGAAATCTACTCTTGTGACTTGCTCGAAGTATTCATTGTATTTGGGAGGCAGCCAGTCGGACGGAATCGATGAACGTCTTGCTCCAACCGAGACCACGCTCGAGAATAAGTCTGTCGGCGAGCTGGCATGCGTCATCCCACTGCCCTGCGCGCAAAAGGTTGTCAACTCGTCGTATGTCTCTTGAACGAATGCTGTGAGTCGCTATGAGAACTCGTCGGGCGTCGGAAAGCTCAAGTTTTAGCAGCCCGCCTCCCAGCAACCGCGAGTTTAGCCCTGCACTCAGCCTGAAAACCGAGGTTAGGGATGCCACGGCGAGGTCGTTAGGTGACAGATCCTTGATCGTCGTGAGTCTGAAGAACGAATTCGATACCTGCGCCCGCGCGGTATTCGAGACGATTCGCGCCTTGCTCCCCATATAGACCATGAGCGCTCGTGGTGGGTCGACGAGGGGAACGCGCCACCAGGGTTCCCGAATGTCGCATTTGTGGCTGTTGTGCGCCTCCTCCGCCGCTTTGCGCTTGAGCAAGTTCCGCACACCTCGAGATTGCCCGTTCGTCGGGGTCAACAGCCAATCCCTCGCTCCCTCCTTCATGCGCCGCTTCCAATCCGCAGCCGTGAAGCGAACGCCCAGGAGGTCTCGTTCGCGGGTTAGAGCCTTAGTTAGATGCGTGTCCGAGAGGCCGAACCTCTTGGCGTCCGCAGTCGACAAATGGAAAAAGCCGTTGTCGCCCGTAACGTATCCCAGCTCCACCTTCGCGATGTCGCCGATGCTCTTGACATCACTCCTTTTCATCAACCGAGCCTCGATCGCGAGCGCACTCTTCGGCGCGAGTATCCGAGGTAGCGTATCGCCGGCGCTGAATGTCTTTCCATTTCTCTTGCTCGTTATCGAAAAATCGTCCTGGCCCTGCACCGGATATCGAACCCGCCGCAGTTTCATGTCAGCCTTCCGCCCGTCGTCCTTATGGCGCCCATCGGCCAGAAGCAGGATGGTTTGCTGACTCAATGCTGGGAATACATCTCCATCACAGTAGATGAGGTTGACCGTTGAGAACACCTTCTGGAGATAGGCAAGAACAGGCTCTCCGTAGTCGGAGGCGAGTAGGTCGGTTGGTAGGACAGCCGCGATGCGCCCGCCGGCCTTGAGGAGTTCTGGGATCAACGCGAGAAAATAAGCCCAAGCGGATGCCCTCCCATCAACGATGCCGCGGGTCCCATTAAGAGCGTTGACCATCGTGTCTTTGGTTGCCGTGGGGATGTCGTGATGTCTGACGTAAGGGGGATTCATGAGCGCCACATCACATTTCGGCAGGTCAGCAACACGCGAAAAAAAGTCCCCTTCGAGGGCGTTCTTATCGCTTATCCCCCACGCGCGGAAGCTCGTGACCAACTTTTGAAAGCTCCTGCCATGAAGCTCAACACCCCATATTAGAGGATTCCGTTTCCTGCCAAGATCGCGAAGACGTTTTTCCGCAGCAGCCAGAAGGTGGCCCCTTCCTGCCGACGGATCTAGAACAATCTCGCTCCGCGACTTTATCGCCCAGTTGGCCAGGGCTTCTGCCACAGCCTGCGGCGTGAAATACGCACCGCGTTCGCGACGGCTGCCGCTAGCCTTCACAGCCCAATCACCGGCGGGGCGGCGCCAAGCAGGGACTCCACGAGGGATGATACGAGCCTGCCCCGCGCCCCCTCCAGGAGTACTCCGAGCTCCCAACGCGAGGCGAGTCCCGCTGTGTTGAAGTTCGCGGATCCCAGGTAGACGCGTTCAGAGTCGGAGCATGCAACCTTGAAGTGGAAAGTTGAGCGCCCGAATGGGTCATCGGATGACGGCTGCTCTAGGATTCTGATGTCGCAGCAACGCTCTTGGTAGCGAACAGCCCTCAAGATGCGCAGTGCATCCCGATTTGTGTTTCCGCCGGTAGGAGCTCTGGCTAGGATGCAGATCTCAACCCCCGCCTCCAACCGACGCTCGAGCAAGACGGCGAGGTCTTCAGCGACGTTGGTATCCCAAAACGGAGAGGCGAGAACCAGTCGCTTCCTTGCGGAAGCGATCAGCGATCGAAGCGCGGTACGAAGGTCCAAAAACGAGCGGTCGAGCGCCATCGGTGTCTTTGACTGGCCGCTAGCAGGAGTTGCCAGAAGAAGCTCACACGAGTCTGTCGACAGATTCTCTCGCGCCCATCTCAGCGCAGCACCAGCCACGTGACGCTCAGCCTCTGACGTACGCAGCGCGGCCTTCTTTAACGTGTAGTGACTACTATCGGACTGTTTGAACAGGCCAACACTTGAAAGGGCGGATAGGATCTCGAAGACCTGGTCATAGGAAGCCTGGACCCTGCGGCCAATCGCCTCAACCTCCACGGCGTTCCCATCGGCCTCGTGCTCCAATAGTCTCTCGACGGCCGTGAGCTGAGTCGGATACAGAAATGCCATCCGAAAGTAGCGATCCCAATCCGCCAAACTCGATGCCTGGTCAGTCACCGGGAGACCGTCTGCGTTGTCGCCCAATAGCCAACAACCTGAGTTCGATCGCTGGTGGGTACCCACGGGGCGTGACCCCCAACGAGAAACGCACGAGAGAGGCCATGGTTGAACACACGGCATCCAATTTCAGGAACGTGGATGCAACTGTGACACGCCCCTTGCCGCTGAAGACAATCTGGATCGTATACGCAGCGCATTGCCTCCTCATACATCGCATCAAGGAATTCGAGCAGGCGATCGCGAGCGGTCGTGCGAACGCCCCCCAGCGGCATGCTACTCGTCCCGAACACAACACACCCGAGGAGTGGAGGAAACATGTATTCGGAGATGCTCGTCTCCTCGAGGCCGGCAGTACGACTAAGAGCCTTCATCGCGCAGTGTGAAACGCTATGCAAAAGCCCGAACAGGAGACGCCGGAGACGATGGTTCCAGATGTCGTCGTAGTATTTCTGTACGGGTTCAAGACCCTCAAGAATGCTGGTCAACCGAGCGCGGTCATTGCCCGACGAGAGTGCGGCACCGTTGGCCTTTAGCCATTCGAGGACCGCCTTGGGCTCGAGATAGATGGCGAGCCCCTCGTGTAGCCCTTCCCGAGCCAGGATCGGGACGGTACCAACCGCCTGAGGCCGCCCCAAAACCCGGGCAGCGTCCTCATCGAGAGTTGGAAAGGGCCGCAGAGTCGTCGGAAACGGTTCGGCCGCACGTTCTTCGAGATACTGTGGGTCCGGGGAACGCCGACTGTAGCCGAAGACGGCTGTGATGACAGGTAGATCCTCAACCACTTCCATTCGCGAGATTCCCAATCTCTGGAACAGATCACCGGAATGACTTGCCCCATTACCACCGTGCAGACTAGCAACATCAATCCGGTGGACTGTGGACAAGAGCGCGACACTCTCCCGAACGCTCTGGAGCACGTCGGGCAATAGCGCACTCGGACGATGCGCGACCCGTTCAACTTGGGTTTCAGTCCGAGCAGACGCTGCTGCGGCAATCTCCCGACGCAGGCGCTCGGCAGCCGCGGCATCGCCTCTCTGTTCCGCCGCGGTAAGTTTTGCAACCAGGTCAACGAGAGTAGTCGACACCCCACCGGATGGCGCGCGTTCGTCCCGTGGTAAGAGCCCTTGCAACCAAGCGAGGTCTGGAGAGTCCTGAACTGCCCTTGGCCGATCTAGCCGCAGGACGGTCGTTAAGTGGGGGTAGTAAGCGTTGTTGGCTGAATGGCGCGTGATCCGCATCGCGGTCCTAAACGCTAGCTGCCCGCCCGTCCCCGTGAGACGCGGCAAGCAATACGGACACCGCGCCAGAGGTCTCTGAATCACCTCGGCATTGCATCGGGCACAGTAGACACGGAGAGCGCTGAGTCGCTCGGAGCGGGCGTCCAGTCGCAATAGGCCTCCATCCGGGCAGTGCATGCAGCGAATGGGGGCCCAATAGATTGAGCCGGGCTTTCGAGTACTCTCCTGCGGCATGGAGTCCCTGATTGGCGTGAGCTCCCCGCAGCCGTGCACAAACACATAGCTCACCTGTCGCAGCGTCTGGCGACGGCAGTCTGGACACTCATAGCGCGTGTCGCCGGTGCGAAGCTTCGGAATAAACCGGAAACAGTCTCGACAATAGAACGCAGTCTCGAGAAGGGAGGCTGAGATGCCGAGTGGCGTACCAACCGTAAAGCGCTCTGTGCTCCCAGCGGGCGGAAAACGCGCATCTACCACTCCAGACCGATGGGCCCAGCGCCGTAGGTACTCACCGATCTCCTGCAAGACAAACTGCGCCCGCGATTCTGGCCATGCTGCTTCGATCCTTGGCGTTCCAAGCCTGACGACACCTGCCCCGTCTTCCCAGCTGACTGTTCGGTCCGGCAAGTATGAGAACAGCAACTGCGACACGCTCCTGACCATTTCCTTAGGTGCCATGATCACATACCGAGTGCCGCGAGGGTCTGAGCGTCGCGATCGTTCGAGACGCGAATCCACGCCGGGTCATCCACGTCCCGCAGGCTGCGCATTGACCCCAGAAACGTATTGAGAGGCTCCCTATCGTGATCGTTGGACGCGCCAGTGATCTTGCCGTAATAGTTCGCGGCCAAAATACGGGCCGCGGCCGTGAAGGAGGCAGGTGCCCACCTAGAGTTGGCGCCCACGGCCTCCAAGACCCAATCGACAACGTTCGGCTCGTTCAGCATCTCTGCCCCCGGCCGGCCGAAGAGCTCTTTGACATGTTGCACCAGGTAGATCTCCCGACCGAGTTGGCGTGGAACAACACCCATGAGATATGAGGCGAGGATCCCTCTGAGCGTCAGTTCCAGTGCTGACTCTGACCATCGGTTCACCGGCACAGGTTCTACCAGTCGGTCAACGTACTGATGGAATTTCTCGAAGCGATCGAAAACACTTCGATCACGCTCTGCCTGAGGTGTGACGACAAGCACCGAAATCCCAGGCAATTGGCGGCCAATGCGGGCGGACGCCTGGATGTACTCCGCCATCTGCCGTGGCAGGCCGGCGAAGACCATGACATTGAAACGATCAATGTCCACGCCGTGACTAATGATGTTGGTTGCCACGACACCGCGGACGCGCTCACCGATCGGAGTGTCCTGGGTACCCGATTCGATCTCCTCCATCGTCTGGATCATGCGAGGCATGTCTACGCTGCTGTTGAATGTCTCTACACGCAGATTGCCACCAGCAATCTGCTCGACATCTCGACGCACCCGCGTTTCGATTGCCTCTCCCACCTGGTCTCCGCCCTTCCTCGTAAGGACGTAGGTGAGGACGATCTCGTACAGAAACGCCAGGAACGTGAGTTGCTCGGCCGACGCGCCGGGGAGGTTCAAGTACTGGCCCGCAGAGCTCGGATCGTGCCGTACTCGTTCCACGACTCCGTGAAGGAGGCCGATCGCTCGAGCTACAGCGGGGGTGTGGGTGCGTCCTACTCCGAGTAGGCCGACATAGAGGCGCCCAATGAGCTTGGGATCAGTTTTGTAGTAGAAACTGTCATACGCCTCCGGTCCCGGTGCTGGAAAGCGGACTGCGTCGCGCAAGTAGAGATGGTTGGCTTGCTCTCGGTACCCCTCGATTGTCGCAGTTGAACCAATCAATGCCCATCCTTCCGCACCGTCCGCATTTAACGCCTTCTGCAAGGCAAGTGCGGTGGTCTCATAGTGAGAGTCGAACGTCGCCAAAGACTCACGCAATAGGTGCATCTCATCCTGCACATGTAAACTCGGACCCAAGAAGGGAAATGGCCCCTTCGCCAAGACCTCACCGGCACACGTCGAAGGGTCGTTGCCAGCCTGTCTCTCTCGGGAGGCTTCGCATAACGCGCGATTGCTACCACCGAACGCTGCACCATGCACCGGGCAGAAGAACTCAATGCGCCCAAGGAGTTGCGAGAACCTTCGGTTCTGTCCGAGTTGCGCGAGTTTGTCTACGGTCGAAACGATGACTGTTGGCAGGTAGCGATAGAGATCGTCATCCACAATGTAGACCTGCAGTCGACCACCTTTAGATCTGCACTCCGTAGACTGGCAGTAGTGCTCTATCAGCCGAAGACCGGCGTTGTAGCGGAGACCGACGGAACGTCTTCCACACGTGGGGCACTGAAAGACTCTCTGCCAGTTCGCAGGTACCCCGGTCGAACGCAGCTTGCGATCATCGATATCCGACACTGAGTTTGGAGTGGTCGATTCGCCCACATAGTACCCAAGCGTAAACGGCTGACCCTGGATCCCAGCTTCAATCCGGACCTCTTCAGCCTGACCGAGTGCCCATGAAATGCGTTGCAGCTGCTGATAGGTCAACAGTCTCAGCGGATACCGAAGGAGCGCGGTAACTCCGAAGGGCTTCGCTCGAAGCCTGTCGAAGAACGCGTGCCAGAGAATCAGCCCGAGGAACGCTTCAGTCTTTCCGCCGCCCGCCGGAAACCACAGGATATTGAGGGGAAGAGCGGCCCCCTGTTCCGTGCCCTGAGCTAGCGCTTTCAACTTCGGTATCATCGAAACGATGAAGACGAGTTGGAAGAGATGCCACTTCTTGAATTCTCGCCTCGTTCGTCTCTTTCCAATTCGCCGCATGGTTTCATTCATTAAGCGAAAGGCCATTCCGACCGGGGTGCCCTTCGCCTCAGCCAGCAAGGCAACACCCTCGGAGAATTTCGAGATTTCGCGGCCAAGCACATCTCTGTCGGCCATAGCATCGCGTCGCTCTTCCGGAGCAGAAAGTGCGTCGAGTTTCGCAGCCCACGACGCGCCGTCGTAGGCACGCATCGCCCGCTCGACGGTCCTGAGAACGGCGATCCCTTTATCGTGGTCAGCCAGAGCTTCGAACGTCGGCTCGCCACCATCGACCTCACGTGGTTCAAGCCGGGGTGTTTCGGTGCTGGGAACGGTCTCGGCCCGCAAGGAGAGGTTCGATCCTGAGTAGGCAGAGCG
>Ga0137371_10005308_pt1 | contig 10069 bp, 9 predicted proteins | sample SagtaG_7_FD_104919 | JGI IMG/M metagenome (GOLD analysis project Ga0137371, IMG submission 104919) | Vadose zone soil microbial communities from Sagehorn Ranch, Mendocino, California, USA - Sage1_R_40_16 metaG | ecosystem: Environmental > Terrestrial > Soil > Vadose zone | place: USA: California... | reverse complement strand
TCGCGACCGCCGTGTATAGTTGGTGGGCCGGGCCTGAGCCCGGATCCAGCATGAAGATCGGCTCCGTCGAGATCCCCGAGCTCTGCCGTCTGGCGCCCATGGCCGCCATCAGCAATGCGCCGTTCCGCCTCATCGCCAAGGAATGCGGCAGCGGGCTCACCACCACGGAGGAGATCGACGCCTTCGCCCTCCTGATGGAAACGCCGCGCTCCCACGACATGGCCGCGTATTTCCCCCAGGAGCGCCCGCTTGCCATGCAGCTCCTGGGCAAGGACCCGCAGGCCCTGGTGCGCGCGGCCCTTCGCTGCGAGGAGCTGGGCGCCGACATCGTCGACCTCAACATGGGCTGCCCCATGCCCAAGATCACGAGCAAGGGCAAGGGCGCCGCCCTCATGAAGGACGTGACGGCCACCGCGCGGCTGCTCCGCGCCATGCGCCAGAGCATCGCCGTCCCCTTCACCATCAAGATCCGCGGCGGCTGGGACGACGAGCACCTCAACGCCGTCGAGGTCGCGCGGATGGCCGAGGGGGAAGGCATCGACGCGATCACCGTGCATCCGCGCACGCGCTCGCAGCGCTTCACGGGCAAGGTGCCGTGGACGATCATCGCGGAGGTCGTGCAGGCCGTGCGCATCCCCGTCACGGGCAACGGCGACGTCCACTCCACGGCGGAGGCGCGGCGCATGGTCGCCGAGACGGGCTGCCAGTCCGTGATGATCGGCCGGGGCGCCCTGGGCAGCCCGTGGATCTTCGACGAGGGCTTCGATGTCCTCTCCGCCGAGGGCCAGCGCGCGTACAAGGACCGCGTCATCCGCCGCCACATGGCCCTGCTCCAGGAGCACGCCGGCGAGCGGCAGGCCTTCTCGCAGATGAAGAAGCACCTCGCCTGGTACACGGAAGGGCTCGCCCACGCGACGGACTGCCGCGCGCGCATCTTCCAGACACGGAGCCCCGCCGAGGTCTGGGAGGTCTTCCAGGAATACTGGGAGGCGTCCGTCCGCCCCTCCGAGCCATCGCCGACGCTCGCCTGAGCGCGGCGAGGCCCGGCGCGGCGTCTACTTGCGAACGGACGTGGGCCCGTCCTCCTTGAGAATCTCTCGTCCCTTGGCGAAGATCTGATAGATCACCGCCACGCGGAACAACACCAAGAGCACGCCACGGACGCCACCCTGAAGCTCGACCGGGCATTTCCAGCCGAGGGCGGTCGGGACGTTGAGACCCGGGAGAAGATCGAGGAAGTACCACCCGTAGGCGTCGGTGAGCTGATACAGCAGGTCGTTGGGCCGCGACGCCGCGAACTCGACGAAGTCCAGGCGCTCGAGGGCGTACGACACGCCGGCGAAGATGTAGATCCACATCGCCGCCGCCCCGAGCAGGAAGCCGGCCGCGGACAACGGCAGAACCCTTCCTTCCGGATTGCGAAGATCCTTCTTGCGGACCAGTCCGAAGAGCGTCGCCCACACAACCCCCGCCAGGAGCACGAAGACGAGGGCGAGCCAGGGCTGACCCAAGCCGAGCAGCTTTTCCACTCCGGTGCGGATCCCCACGGCCAGGGCGGCCGCGGCACAGAATGTGAGAGCGAATCCAAGAACGTTGAGGCAGAGGTCGCGAGCAGACCTGACAGCCCACTCGCGGACTGTTCTGCCGAGCGTGTACGGGAGCTCGCTCGCCTTCGCCGTCATGCTCACGCCTCCCACCGCGGGTGATCCCGCATCTCAGGACCTCGCGCTGAGCAGGAGGCCGGCGATGGCCGCCAGCCCACCCACGACGGAAAGCACGAAGCCGACGCCGCCCAGTCGATACCAACGGTAAATCCGACGTCGCTCGGCGTCGGTCAGATGCCGGTGCAGCTCCGAGGGCGCAATCCACCACGTGCGCGGCAACTGGACCTTCGGCGAAACCACGCGATAGAGGGCCACGTGATACCAGAATCCGGTCGGAACGCCCACCAGGAGTCCGAAACACATGGTGGCCATGGCGAACACGGTGATGAGGGGTGGCGTCAACACCGTGACGAGCACGCCGACGAGCCCGACCGACACCACGGCGAGCAGGACGAGCGTGATCTCGAGCACGGTCACAGTCTACTCGGCCGGGCCCTCATTTCGCGCATTCGAGAAAAGTGATCGGAGAGTGGTCGAGCAGGGCGTTCCAGAACGGGCGTCCAAAGGCGGCCTCGCCCTCCGGGGAAAGCTGCGGCGAATGCCAGCGAATCTGCCGGAACCCCGCCGACCGGAGCGCCTCCTCGTGCGTCGCCACCTCGAGATGGTAGTTCTCGATGGAGAAGGGCCCGTCCTCGAGATAGAAGGTCCACGTGATCGGCGTGCCCTCGCGCCACTCGCCCGCTGTGGTCGTCTCGAAGCCGTACGGGCGAAACGACGGCGCCGAGCGAAAATCCAGGGCCGGATTCTGGTTGACGGTGACGAAGCGCCCACCCGGGGGCAGGCAGCGCGCGATGCTCGCGCACATGGCACCCAGCTCGGCCCGGTCTCGCGCATAGTTGAGCAGGTAGGCGGCGGCCACGATGTCTGGCTGCGCAGGCAGCCTGAGGTCCCGCCCGTCGCCCACCTCGTAGTCGATGCCGAGGCGATGCTCCCGCTCCTGGGCCCGGGCCAGTTCGATCATGCGCTCCGAGAGATCTACCCCGAGAGCCCTCGCCGCCCCGTGAGCGCGAAGCCGTCGCGTGTAGTACCCGTCGCCGCACGCCACGTCCACCACGGACTTGCCCGACAGATCGCCCAGCAGGTTCATCAACGTGAACGACTCGACATGGGTCCGCCACGGCTGGAGCTTCGCGCGCTTGTATTGCTCGGCGATCGGATCGTAGTCGGTGGTCACGAAAGCCGCCTCCGTCAGTCCTCCCACGCCACCCGATAGCGGCCGCGCGTCTGGCGCAGGAACTCGTTCAGCTCGTCGATGGTCAGGGCCGGCGGGCTCGGATGGCGCGCGGATATCTTGCGCAGGAAATCGAAGTGGTACCGCACGAAGACCCCGAAGTCCCGAGGGTAGGCCGCCTCGTCGACGCCGATGAAGTCCCCCCGCGTGCGGGCTCGAGAGAAGAGGCGACGCCACTCCCGAATCGGCACCACCCCGATCGAATCGACGCCGTGCGAGAAAAGGGTGACGAGCAGCTCGTCAAAAGGGGGCGCTCCGTCGAGATATTCCTCCAGCGCGCGCCACGAGCCCTCGGTATTGAAGACCATCCAGAATGGGACGGACCGAGTGCGAATCGTCCAGTAGGGCTCCATCAGGATGAAGGAGTCGACCACGAGACGATTGTCCGCGGCGCCGAGTCGCGCGTGCCACCAGCGATACAGGTCGGCCACGAGCGGGCTCATGGCCTCCGGCTGCTCGAACACGACGCGCCGGACCCGGTACCCGTGGCGCCGCGCGAAGCCCTCCACATCCTCCCGCAGCGCGGGCGCGAACCCCCACTCGGCCTCGGGGCTGGTCCCATCCGCGGGCGGCGGCTCCCATCGTGTTCTCGGCGATCGGTGCTTGCGCAGATACGCTTCCACGCGGTCGCCGCCGTGCATCATCTCGTCCGCGGTGGCGCCCCCGAGCGCTCCGAACTGGAAGACGTACCGGTCGCCCCGGCGAGTCGTCGGCCACTGGAGTCCGCATTCCATCACGATGATGGTCCCCCCGGGCGCGAGGCGCTCCCGCAGGAAGCGCTCATAGGCCTCGCCCAGGGTCCGCCGCTTGAGGCGGAAGTAGCTCATGCGACGGACCATCAACCGATCCTGCACGGGGTCCTGCATGTGATGAAGCTCGAGGTCGGGGTTCCTTCGCAGCACCGTCTCGGCATGCGGCTCGGCCCAGCGCATCTCCTCCCGGGGCTCGTCCGGGGGGATGCCCGAGCGCCCCACGGGCACGAGAAACGTCTGGGGCAGCCACGGGATGCCGAGGGCGGCCCAGAGATGGACGGCGGCGCCGTTGGACGAGCCGACCACGACGGCCGGGTATTGTCGTGACGGATACAGACCGGCCATGAAGGTGGCCACCTCGTCGCCACTCACGGCCGCGAGCTTCCGTGGCGACACCGCCTCCATCCAGCCGCTCACGATATAGACTTGCTCCTGGAGCGACTTGGGCAGGCGGTTGACCGCTGACGCGACCAGCTTCATGAGCGGCGCCCTCGATGGCTGCATCGCGCCGAGGAGGGGGAGACCCTCGCCTCGCAAAGACGCGGCGAGAGCGCGGAGCATGCCGGTGGCGGAATCGAAATCCGCCAGGTACTCGACCTCGTGAGCCATCATCCGCTCACAGGTGCAAGAATGGCCGCAAAGCGGTCACGAATTCCTTGGGCGCCGTGTAGTTGATGGTGTGTCCAAGACCGGGGAGGACCTTCAGCTCCCCCTTTGGGAGTCGGCGGACCACCTCTTCCGCCCACTCCTGAGGAACGAGCGGATCCTTGTCGCCCCGCACGACGAGAGTCGGCGCGGTGATTCCTGGCAGCTTGTCCTCGATGCGATCCTCTATGGCCATTCGTATCGTCGCGCGAATTCTCCGCATCCCCGCCTTCACGTAGTCCACCACGGTAATCCAGCCCAGCCCAGTTTTTTCCGACGAAGAATTCTGGAGCAGGCGGCCGAGCTGTTGCCGCACCGTCCGGGCCTTCGGGTCGACCGTCGGGCCCTGAAAGACCAATCGGTCCACGCGATGGGCGTGCCGCAGGGCGAACTCCGCGAGCACCTGGCAGCCGAACGAGTTGGCGACGAGATGCGCGGCGGGGAACCGCATCGCGTCCATCCAGGCCGCCAATGCGTCCGCGAGCTCCGGGAGACGGAGGACGGCTCGGGGCTTGGCGCTGTCGCCATAGCCGGGAAGATCGATCGCGTACACGGGGCACAGCGCGGCGAGCTCGACGGCCGTCGGCACCATGTAACGACTCGAGATGACCATCCCGTGCACGAGTATAACCGGCAGCCCGTGGACGCCCTCGCCACCGACTCGCGCGTGCATCCGTCCGGCAGCGGTGTCCGTCCAGACACGCTTGAGCTCCATCAGGCTCCCCGGATTCCATGCCCACGGCCGGCTCTTCGAGCGGCTTCTCGCCAGGCCGCCCGGTTCGAGCACGTCGACTGCTCGGCGGTCGGATCGTCGTCCGGGGCCACGCTGTCTCCTCCCGATCCTCCTGATACAGGCGGGACCGTGACAAAGTCAATCCCACCGTGCGTTGCAAGCCGGCGGTGCCAATGCTACGGTGGGCGACCATGAGCCCCGCATCCACGAGCCCGCTGCCCGTCCGAGAGACACTGGCTTTTGTTCAACGCTGCTGGGAGGAAGACGTCCTTCCCGCGCTCACCCGCTACATCGAGATCCCCGCCAAGTCGCCGGCCTTCGATCCTGACTGGTCGAGCCACGGCCACATCGACCGGGCGGCCGCCCTCATCGAGGAATGGGGCCGGGGTCGGCCCATCGAGGGCCTCTCGATCGAGACCGTGCGGCTTCCCGGCCGCACGCCCGTGATCCTGATGGATGTGCCGGGGACCTCGCCCGAGACCATCCTGCTCTACGGTCACTGCGACAAGCAACCGGAGATGATCGGCTGGGGCGAGGGTCTCGGGCCCTGGACGCCCGTCCGACGCGGCGATCGCCTCTACGGCCGCGGCGCCCAGGACGACGGCTACGCGGCCTTCTGCGCGCTCACGGCCATCGAGGCCGTGCAGCGGGCGGGCGCCCCGCATGCGCGCCTCATCGTGCTCATCGAGGGGAGCGAGGAGAGCGGCAGCCCCGATCTCCCCGCCTGCATGGAGGCCCGCGCGGCCAAGATCGGCGAGCCGGATCTCGTGATCTGTCTCGACTCCGGGTGCGGGAACTACGACCAGCTCTGGGGCACGACCTCGCTGCGCGGCGTGATCAGCGCGCTCCTCACCGTGGAGGTGCTGACGGAAGGCGTGCACTCGGGGGCGGCCAGCGGCATCGTGCCGTCGAGCTTTCGCATCGCGCGCCAGCTCCTCTCGCGCGTCGAGGACGAGCGCTCCGGCGCGCTCGTGCGGGATTTCCACGTCGAGGTGCCGCCCGCGCGAGCGGCGGAGGCGAAGGCGGTGGCGGGCGTCCTGACGGGCGAGATGGCCGAGCGCTTTCCCGTCGTCGAGGGCATGCGCTACGCGCAGGACGATCCCGTGGCGCTCCTCCTCGCCAATACCTGGGAGCCCGCCCTGTCCATCACGGGCGCGTCCGGCCTCCCCTCGCCCAGGGACGGCGGCAATGTCCTCCGGCCCTCGACGTCGCTCAAGCTCTCCCTTCGCATCCCGCCCACGCTGGACGCGGCGCGGGCGGCCCGTCGCCTCAAGGAGATTCTCGAGACCGACCCGCCCTACGGCGCCCGCGTGCGCTGCGAGACGTCCACGCCGTCGCCGGGCTGGGACGCGCCCGCCACCGAGCCCTGGCTGCTCGAGGCGGTGCAGGTCGCGTCCGAGCGTCATTTCGGCCGGCCCGCCATGTTCAAGGGGCTGGGCGGCTCCATCCCGTTCATGGCCATGCTGGGCGAGCGCTTCCCGCGCGCGCAGTTCTTCATCACGGGAACGGGCGGCCCGGGGTCCAATGCCCACGGCCCCAACGAGTTCCTGCACGTCCCGTACGCCCAGCGGCTCACCGCGTGCGTGGCCGACCTGATCGCGGCGCACTACCGCGCGCGGCGAGGCGCGTAGGGCGATCGAGTCAGCCGGCGAGCGGAGGCCCGCCCCACCGCTCGCGCATGGCGAACTCCCCCACGGGCTTCCGCTTCAGCTTCGTCACGCTCCGGACGGGGCGGCCGAGCGGCATGACCGCGCACACGGCGACGTGCGTGGGCAGGCCCAGCAGCTCCTGGATCTTCGCCTCCTGGGCGACGGCGAGGGTGGTGATGGTGCCGCCGAAGCCCTCATGGCGGGCGGCCATCAAGACATTCCAGGCGAAGGGGTAGATGGACCCGCCGCTGACCACGCCCACGCGCTTCAGCTCCTGGTCCGTGGAAGCGACGACCTTGAGGTCGACACCGATGACGAGCACCACCGGCGCCTTGGCGATCGACTCCGTCAGATGCGGGGGAGCCGGCGTGCGCTCGATGGTGGCGGCGTCCACGCGCGGAGGATCGATCGTGTTCCACGGATTCTCGCCGTTCTTCGCCTGGGCGGTGTAGCGCTTGGCGGCAATGCCGCTCAGATCGGCGAGGGCGCGCTTGGTGCCGGGATCGCGGACGACGATGACTTTCCACCCCTGGCGGTTGCCGCCGCTGGGGGCGAAGCGCGCATGGTCCAGGATCTTCACCAGGGTCTCGTCGGGAAGCGGATCGCCGGTGAACTCCCGCGCGGAAAAGGTGGTACGCATCACCTCGTAGAGCTCCATCAGGGGCCTCCCAGTTGCAGTGTGGTCCGTCGTCGCGGCCGAGCATACGCCAGGCCCGGCCGGTGAGCGAGGCCCGTCAATTCCTACGAAACCGGTAAGATTTGGCCCCTGGATCGGTAACTTCTTCTAGCTCGCACGAGCGCGTGAATCGCAAGGTGTCGCCATTGCGCCGCGTCGGCTGCGGCACGGCAATTGCCACGGGTTACGCCGTGACCAGACACACCGGACGGGTGGTTCGTCCCGGGATGGTCATCCTAGCCTGCCTCCTGGGCGGATGCGCATTCTCGAGCCAGCTCACGCCCACGCAACCCGCGGGCGTGACCCAGCAGCTCCTGATGCGCTCTCTCGAGCGGGCACTCGCGACGCTGGACATCGGCCGCTTCGCCGATCGGGCCGTGGCGGTGGATCTCTACCAGCAAGCCGGGAACGAGGCCTTCGTGAAAGCCTTCGTCACGGCGTGGCTGGAGGCGCATCGCGTGCAGGTGACGGCCATCCAGCCCGAGCTGAAGCTCCGTGTCTTCGTGTCCGTGCTGGGCACCGACCGGAACGAGAAATTCATCGGGATCCCCGCCATCCAGGCGCCCGTCCTCAACGTGCCGACGCCGGAGATCGCTTTCTTCAAGCGGGTACGCAACCGTGGACAGGCCGAGGTGTCGATCTATGCCTTCGACGTGGCGACCGATAAGTTCGTGGAGCGCACGCCGACCGGGGTCGGTCTGGCCAAGCAGGACGACTACACCATTCTGATTCTGATAACGTTCACGGTGAGTGACGCCGACAAGCGCGATCATTGATGGATCGATCGAGCCGGGAGGTGACCATGGCCGATGTGCCTTCTCGCAGGCACTTCTCGATGATCCGCAGCTTTCACCTGGCCGACCTCTTCACCATCGCCAACGGCATCTGCGGCGTGACCGCGATCTTCCAGGCCATGAAGTTCCTCAGCACGCAGGACTCGCGGCACCTGTACCTGGGGGTATTGCTGGTTCCCCTGGCTCTGATCTTCGACGTGCTCGACGGCCGGATCGCCCGCTGGCGGCATGCGGCCTCCCCCATGGGACGCGAGCTCGACTCCCTCGCCGACGTGATCTCGTTCGGCGTCGCCCCCGCCGCCATCGCCTTTGCGGCCGGGGTCAACACCCGGCTCGATCAGATGATCCTGCTCTTCTTCTCCATGTGCGGGCTGAGCCGGCTCGCGCGCTACAACGTGACCGCGGAGAGCCTGTCGAACGAGCAGGGCAAGGTGGAATACTTCGAGGGCACGCCGATTCCCACCAGCGTGGTGCCGCTCGGCCTGCTGATGCTGGCGTTCTACACTGGCCACCTGAATCGGGTCGAGCTGCTCGGCGTCACGTTCCACGCCATCGCGCTGGTCTTCCTCGCGTCCGGCGCCCTCATGATCAGCAAGACCCTGCGCATCCCCAAGCCCTGAACAGCTCGGAGGCGGGCTTCCGCCCCCCTTCCGAAGCCTTAAGCGGGCGCCAGCCCGGCCAGCGTGCGCAGGCGCGGCTTCACGGTCTGCCAGAGGCGGCCGATGTACACGCAGAGCACGATGAGGGCGATGTTCGCCGACCAGTAGAGGATCCAGTTGTTGAAGCGCAGCCCGAGCATCCGATGGATCAGCGTCTCCTCGATGAGCTGGTGGACGAAGTAGAGCACGAGCGCGGTCTGCCCCAGGGTCACCAGCCAGGGCATCTCCCAGCGGCGCACTTCCATGAGCCAGTAGCAGACGGCGAGCAGCCACGCGTCGCCCGCGATGATCAGGAAGGTCGTCACCCCGCGGGGCGTCCAGTAGTGGTTCAGGCCCCAGTCCCGCGGGAAACCGAAGCGTGGGCTCGTGGGGATCCAGAACTCCCAGGCATCGTAGGCGAGGAGAAAGACGAGCCCTATCACGGCCGCCGTCGCGAAGTATCGCTTCTCCGCCTCTGGCCCGCGGGCCCGCGCCTCGAGCCACCACCAGCCGAGCACGAGCCCGATCAGGGCCGCGCTCAGCCACGGCCAGGGTGGGAAGTCGCCAAAAATCGCGAGGCCAATGATCGGGTGCGCCGCGCACCAGCGCGCGAGGGCCGGGCGCGACCACCCGAACGAGAGATAGACGAGCACGGCCAGGGCGAGCAGCATCCAGCGCGCCCATTGCCGTCGAAGCACCGGCACGAGCGGTCCGAGCACGATGATGCTGAGCCCGATCGTCTGCAGGACTCCCCCATGCCAGAAGCGCTCCTCCGGCGGCACGGGCCCGCGGGGGAGCATGATGACGTTGAGAACGTACCCCGCGACGATGATGCCGATCCCCCGCCGGAAGTACTTGCGCAGATCGCCCAGGAGCCCCTCGCTATCCCCACGGCGGTAGTACGAGATGGGCAGACAGAATCCCACGAGGAAGAGAAAGATCGAAGCGGGCCAGATGAGGCTGCCGTAGACCAGATGATAGCGGGCCCATCCCATCTGCACGTCCATCCAGTCGCGCGACGTGTGGTTGATGACCATGAGGATGATGGCGACGCCGCGCAGGCCGTCGACGAACTGGAGCCGGCCGATCGACAGCGGGCGTCGGTCAGCGGGGGCCATGGAGAGGGACGCTCACGGCGCCGATCCTGCCAGATCGCCAGCGGGCGGTCAATCGAGCGGCATGGCTCTGCTATGATGCGCCGTCGCGGCTCGCGAAGCCCAGGACTCGCCAGGGAGAACAATGTCCGACCATACCGTCCCATCCCGGTTCGCGCGGAGCGGATCGACC
>Ga0137371_10005307_pt1 | contig 10069 bp, 10 predicted proteins | sample SagtaG_7_FD_104919 | JGI IMG/M metagenome (GOLD analysis project Ga0137371, IMG submission 104919) | Vadose zone soil microbial communities from Sagehorn Ranch, Mendocino, California, USA - Sage1_R_40_16 metaG | ecosystem: Environmental > Terrestrial > Soil > Vadose zone | place: USA... | reverse complement strand
TTGGCAGGCATGAGGACTCTTCTATCCACGGGCGCGGATTGGATGAAGTGCTCAATGTGAAAGACTTCAATCTGTTCAAATGGATAGGCGCTAACTCTTTCCGCACCTCGCACTATCCCTATTCTGAAGAGCTCATGCGGCTGGCGGACCGTGAGGGGTTCGTGGTGATCGATGAGGTTCCGGCAGTTGGATTGCATTTACATCCAGGGAGGCCAATTAGAGGCCGCCAAAGCCCTTTTGCGCGCCGAGTTGACGCGCTGGAACCAGGTGCAGCCAGGCAAACCCATGATGTTCACCGAGTATGGCGCTGACACCATCGCCGGCTTCCATGATACGACGCCCGTAATGTTTTCCGAGGAGTATCAAGTGGCCTGTCTGCAAGCCAATCATGAGGTGACCGACGAGTTCCTCACCTTTATCGGTGAGCAGGTGTGGAACTTTGCGGATTTCCAAACCAGTCAAGGGATTATGCGCGTGCAGGGCAACAAAAAAGGGGTGTTCACCAGAGACAGAAAGCCGAAAATGGCGGCGCACGCGTTACGGGAACGCTGGATGGCGATTCCAGATTTGGGTACAAATCATAAGTGTCAATCGGGACATACCATCGAGAGGCTCCCTGCCTTGCCAGCAGGATTGATCTGTTGAACCCGCAAGGCAAGGGTGACGACGACGGGAGTGAGGACCGCGATCCAGGAGCTAAAATAGGCGGCGGCGTAGGCGATGATGAAACATGACCCACACGTCCAGTGGGTTCCTGTATCTCTGTCCGCGCTGGTTCTGTCATGGTCTCGGCAATGGGAAGGACATCCTTTGGGACGACATTGCGAACCTCATCGCCCAGAGGTTCCTGGTTAGATGGTTCATGCATGAAAGTGTTTCCTCCTTTGTGCTATGTACTCTTCAAGCTTCGTGCGCGACCACTCCCCATTGCCCAGCACGATACGATAGGCAAGCAGTAATGCTTTATTCGGATACAAGGTATACGCTTCATCAAACATGAATGAACAGCTCACACAAGCATACGGATCATTGCGCACGAACCACCTGGTCAGGAAGCGCGGGTTGGACGGCTGGTCAATGAACAAGAGGGTCGACTGCTCGCCACTTCCATCATGCCATCCTGTGAAAGCCAACCACGGGGATGCTTTGCCCATGATCTCGGGGCTCTCCATTCCCTCGGCAGCCAGAATCTTCCCATGGAGAAAGGAGCGTGGCCCCCGCCAAAATAGACCGCCATAGCCAGCCGCTGGCCTACCCTCCGTGGTGGGTGAGCCGAAGACGAGAGGGTGCCCTGCGCTATTGACCAGGCGGAACACGAGGTCTAAGCTCCAGTACATGCCAGCCGGGTCGATCTCGCTCACAGTGATCTGCCTTTCTTCATCGAGCCAGCGAATACCATCGCTCGTGATCCACTCCAGACGCTCAACCCCGTGCATCACGGTGTCGCAAGAGAGTTCTTGCCATTCACGGTGCTCGATGCGTCCGTTATTGTCGAGCTGGACGTAGCCGGTGTTCCGAACGTAGGTCGGTCCCCCCCAAAAGTTTTGCCCTGAAAGATTAGATGCCGTCATCGAGAGGCCCTTGTGCCAGAGGTGATCATAAGGGCGCAATACGGTTACATCGTTTCCCTTCAGCGTCCTCAAAGGATGAAAATAGGGCCTGGGCGATTCCATCGGCGCGCTGTTTGGTTCGTAAACATACCTGAAGAGCGTTTGCCCCTGGTAATATAGCTCGATAGAGTCGTGAAGCCTATGTGTAAGTGTGAGCGTCATCCCTTCAGTTCCTTTCCTGGACAGCTCTTACAGGCCCATCGATCGGGTGAGATGCCAGTCATCTCACCCGATCAGGGATTTGCCTTGTCCAATGTACGCTCATCTGTCCTGTGACCCTTGCTATGCGACTTTCGCATCTTTAGCCTTTCATGCCCGTTGTACTGATTCCTTCAGTCAACAAGCGCTGGAAGGCCAGGAAGAAACCAAAGATGGGGAGTAATGAGAGAATCGACATGGCAAAGAGGCCGCCATAGCTCGATGTTCCGGTGCTGTCCAGGAACGTGCGCAGTGCGACCGGCAGCGTGTAGATTTGCAGGGTGTTCAAGAAAATCAACTGACTAAAGAAGTCGCTCCAGGTCCAGATGAACGTGAAAATCGCCGTGGTGACGAGCGCAGGCGTGGTCAGCGGTAAGATGACGCGCCAGAAGAGCCGGATTGGTCCACACCCATCCATTTTGGCGGCCTCATCTAGTTCACGCGGCAGCGAGCGCATAAACTGGATCATCAGGAAGATGAAGAACGCATCGGTCGCCAGGAACTTTGGCACGATCAAGGGGAGGAAGGTATTAATCCAGCCCACGCTCTTAAAGAGGATATACTGGGGGACGACGATGGCATGATACGGGAGCATAACGGTGCCTAACATGATCGCAAACCACAGGGGTCTGAATTTGAGCTTCAAGCGCGCAAAGGCGTAGGCAGCCATCGAACAAGAGATCACATTCCCAATTACCGCTCCCACAGATACCAGGAACGAATTCCAGAAGAAGGTGCCAAACCCGAGGGGAGTTGCAAGAGCCGTCCAGCCGGACACATAGTTCTGGAACGTAAATTGCTTCGGCAACAAGCCAGGATCGCTAAAAATGGCATTCTCAGGCTTGAATGAGGCACTTAGCATCCATACAACTGGATACATCATTAGCACCGCGCCAACGATCAAGCAGATATGGATCAGTACCTTGGGCCAGCGAACAACCGGGCGTGCAACTTGATAGGTTCTCATTCTTCACCTCTCGTCCTGATAGAACACCCAGAATCTCGATGACGTGAAAGCTACAGCCGTAAAGAGAGCAATAATCATCAACAAGACCCAGGCCATTGCTGAGGCGTATCCCATATGGAAGTAGCCAAAGCCTTGCTGGTAGATGTAAAGAGTATAGAACAGGGTGGAATCGTAGGGACCACCACTGCCACTACTTACAATGAAGGCAGGCGTAAAGGCCTGGAAGGCTCCGATCATCTGCAAGACCAGATTAAAGAAGATAATCGGTGTCAGGAGCGGGAGGGTGATCTGGAGAAATTTGCTGAAGGGTCCCGCGCCATCAATACCTGCCGCCTCGTACATCTCACCTGGAATCTGCTTGAGACCAGCCAGGAAGATGAGCATGGGTGAGCCGAACTGCCAGGCGGCCAGGATAATCAGTGTATAGACCGAGGTATTAGGATCCGCAACCCAACTGCTCAGCCCGTGAATGCCCAGGAGCGCCAGCCCCTGATTCACAATCCCATTCTGGCCGAATATCTGCCGCCACAGAATAGCTATTGCTACACTCCCGCCCAACAGCGATGGCACATAGTAGACAGCCCGATAAATGCCTAGCCCACGCAGGCCTTTATTGAGTGCCAGCGCGACCAGCAAGGCCACCGCTAGTTTTAAAGGAACCGAGAGAACCACGTAGATTGCTGTGACCCGCAAGGCATCCAGAAAACGGATGTCAGAAAACATCGCGATAAAGTTCTGTAAACCAATCCATTGCGGTGCCGAGAGCAAGTCATAGCGTGTGAAAGACAGGTAGAGCGAGCCAAGCATAGGTCCAATGGTCAGCGTGAACAGGCCGAGAAACCAGGGCAGGAGAAATAAGTAGCCGATCAGATTCTCTCTCACTCCCAGAGGTAACTTGCGTTTCTCCACTTGCAGTTTCTTGTTCGCACCCACCTGGCCTGCTTGCACTTGCGTCGTACTCATAATCAGACACCTACCCTTTCTAAGGCTTGATCCGTTTGTGCCACAAAGGTATCGGCAGCTTCAGCAGCCGTCAACTTGCCAAAGGAAAGTCCTTGAGCAATCATAGTGAGCAGGTCCGATACTTCACCGGCACCGGGAGGATCGAGGACCAGTTTCGGACGAGAAGTAGCTGTAATGAGGTGAACCAGGTTGAGCTGAATAGTATCAGAGAGCTTCAGAGAGGGTTTCAGCAAAGCCTGCGCCCTGGCTGACCCTGGAATGCCGCGCTCAATACCCAGCGCTTTAATCGCCCCATTGTTAGTAAACAGGAAGGTAATAAACTTAGCGACTTCATCCGGATACTGCGTGGTTGCTGAAGCACTCATAAGCATTGACGCTTTAAGGTAGGTGCCATTGTCACTCAGCCCGGTTGTGGAGGGACAGAGAAAGAGGCCTACATTGTGCGGAGTTGCAGCCTGCGTCGCCTGGATCAGATTAGAGGGACTGAAGTTGATAGCAGCCTTTCTCTGAGCCAACGTGCTCAATGCAGGTATGGTCGAACTAGACTCACTTTCGACCGCTGGCGTGGCACAAGCTCCAGATTTACGGAGTTTGTCCCAATAAGCAAACCAATCAAAGGCATCTTGCCTGTTGAAGGCGCGCTGCCCCTCGCTGGTATAGAGTTCCTTACCACGCTGCCGGATAAATGTCTCAATGGCCCAGATATTAGCACTGGCATCCTCTGTGCCATAAACCCCTGGTCCCAGAGCCTTTGAGATATGCAGGGTATACTCCGCGAAGCCATCCCATGTCCAGTCACGAGCCTGCTCTGGCATCTCGACGCCAGCTTTTTGCAGCAGATTCTTGTCATACAGGATACCCAGGAAGTTCCCCCCAAAGGGGATGCCATAGACGACGCCCTCTGCCTCACTGCCCTTCAGCAAGACCTGATTAAAATCAGGCAGACTTATCGGCTGGGGAATAAATCTGGACAGATCAAGGAGTAAGGCCTTCTTTTGATACTGGTCAATGAAGCGCATGTCCATCTGGATCAAATCCGGTGCGCTGCCTCCAGAGATCTGGGTTGCCAGTTTCGGCCAGTAAGAGTTGAAGTCCGTAAACTGTGTGCCAATAGTCGTATGTGGATAGAGCTGCTGATACAATTGAACGGCTTTGTCCGTCCTTGTAGCCCGCGTTGTCGAACCCCAGAACGTGAACTGCAATGCTTTCTTGCCATTCCTGGCGGCGGGTTCGTTCCCGCATCCGGCCACGCCTAACGTGCCTATGCCAGCGAGCGCTCCTGCACTGATCTTCAGGAAGTCACGCCGACCAAGAGTACTATCCATAGCGTTGTACCCTCCTTCAAAAGTGTATCCTCTCTTAAAACAAAGCGGAACGATAAATCACGAGAGCAACACCTCCTTCCTGGTACGAACCGACTCATAAATGCCCAGGATGATCTCCACGGGCTGGCGTCCTGCCTGACCATCGACGAGTGGGGCTCCGTCCTCTCGAATAGCACGCATCATGTCAGCTGTCTGCAAGACATGGCTTCTCAGAGAACGCGCAGCGCGCTCTTGAGCGATGGAATTGGCGTTGCTCTCCTGCTTCTTGGGTCCAGGTGTGGTTCCAGTGCTTGCGACTTCCCCACGGTCGTCACGTGCAAGCTGTAAGTAGGCCAACGTATCGTTCTCGATGACAGCAGACCCTTCCGCGCCAAAGAGTTCGATACGGGTGGTCACCCCAGGATACGCACCAGTCGTTGCGGCGATGGTTCCCAGCGCCCCACTGGCGAAGTGCAAGATGGCGACCGCTACGTCTTCCGTCTCCATACGATGTACCTGCGTGTCGATATAGCCGTAAACGCTTTTGACTGGACCCATCAGCCATTGGAGGAGGTCAATCGAGTGCAGGGCCTGAGTCATCAAGGCCCCTCCGCCCTCAAAGCGCCATGTCCCGTGCCAGCCATCATCATAGTATGTCTGGGGTCGCCACCAGGGCACGGTGGCAGTGCCTAGCACCAACCGGCCAAACGCCTGCTCCTCCACTAAATTATACACCTGAATTGTTGCCGGATCGAAGCGATGCTGGCTGGTCACTGCAAGCTTAACACGGGTCAGATGCTGCGTGTGCAGCATCTCCTCAATAGCGGCGTGGGAGACCTCCATCGGCTTCTCCACGATCACATGCCGCCCCGAGCGCATCGCCTGGCAAGCCTGCTCCCCATGCTCTCCATTTGGTGTGCAGACGATGACAATATCGAGCTGTTCGCGGCTCAGCATCTCCGGAACATCTGTGTACAGGGCGCTTCCATAAACAGTTGCAAGTTGCCGTGCTCGCTCAGGAGAGATATCAGCAACGGCAACCAGTTGCGCATCGGGCAACTGCGCGATGGCCTCTGCATGAACTGCTCCATTGGCTCCGCAGCCAATGATTCCGAAACGAAATTTCTCTCTCACATCTCCATCCTTTTCTTCCTCGCCTATGGAATGCCTCTAGACGCACTCCAAATAACGCCTGACCATCAGTGCCAGTGTCTCGTCGCCGGGAGTATCCCAGATGGTGCGATTGAAGATTTCCACCTCAATCGGTCCCGTGTAAGCAGCAGCATCAACGGCTGAGCGCAAGCCCCGCAGGTCGATCACTCCGTCTCCCATCATCCCTCGTCCCATCAACAGATCGGGTGTGGGTACAAGCCAGTCGCAGACGTGAAAGCCCAGGATATGCCCGGCAGCCTCGGTAATCTGAAGAGAAATTTCTGGGTCCCACCAGACATGATAAACGTCGATCACGACTCCGATGTGGCGAGAGTCGAAGCGGCGCGCCAGTTGGTTCGCTTCGGCCAGGGTGACGATTACGGAACGCTCGGCTGCATACATCGGGTGCAGTGGCTCAATACCGAGTTTGACGCCGTGCTCAGCGGCATATGGTAGCAACTGGCCGATCGCCTCCTCGACGTAGGCGCGTGCTGCTGTGATGTTCCGATCCACTGCGGGTCCGCACACGAGCACCAGCACGTCGGTCCCAAGTGTGGCCGCTTCCTCGATGGCCCGGCGGTTGTCGTCCAGACGAGCTTGCCGCTCGGCTGCCGTGGCAGCGGGAAACCATCCGCCACGGCACAGGCTAGAGACGCGGAGCCCGGCGTCAAGCACTATGCGCGCGCTCTCACGCAGCCCGGTCTCTGCCACCTTCTCGCGCCACAATCCGATGAAGGGGATGCCTGCGCGCACACAACCATCAACTGCCTCACGAACACTCCACCGTTGCGTTGTGATCTGATTGAGGCTAAGCCGTGCGATATCAGTGAATGGTTCCATACGATTCCTCCTGGACGACTCCGGCCACCGCGAGCACCCGGCGCATGCGTTCTGCCGCCAGTTCGGGATCTCTGAGGAGGCCCGCTTTGTCGGCGAGGACAAAGAGTTCTGCAAGATGCATGATAGAGCGTGCGCTTTCCTGGCCAGCGACCATGCGGAAGTGGGATTGATCGCCGTTCAGATAGGCCAGGAACACCACCCCGGTCTTGTAGGAGTACGTCGGGGCCTGGAAGATATGGCGCGACAGTGGTACCGTCGGGGCCAGGATTGCGGTATAGCGGGCACTATCTCCGATGTCGAGTGCGTGCAATGCAGCAGCAGCAGCGGGCGCGATGGCATCGAAGATGCCAAGGAGAGCATGACTATAGCCCTCGTCGTCGCCACGGATCAGCTCAGGGTAGTTGAAGTCATCTCCGGTGTACATGCGTACACCTTCTGGCAAGTGCCTCCGCATCGCAATCTCACGATTCGCATCGAGCAATGACATCTTGATCCCATCGATTTTCGCGGCATGCCGCTTGATGAGACTGAGGCACACCTCCATCGCCACATCCAGGTCACGAGAACCCCAGTAGCCTGCGAGGGCGGGATCAAACATGTCACCGAGCCAATGTAAGATGACAGGCTGAGTAAGCTGCGTGAGCAGGTGATCATAGACCTGCAGATAGTCATCAGGCGTTTTCGCACAGGCCGCCAGTGCGCGGCTGGCCATGAGAATCACGCGCGCGCCCTCGCCTTCGATGAAGCTGCATTGCTCTTCATAGGCGGCCCGGACATCAGCCAGTGTGAGGCGTGGAGAGAGTATTAGTTGATCAGTTCCAGCGCCACAGGCAATGTCGGTTCCAATAGCCCGCGCCTCGGCCACTGATCGGCGTATCAACTCCTTCGAGACTACCCAGTCCAGTCCCATCCCACGCTGGGCGGTATCCATCGCCTCGGCTAACGAGAAGCCCAGCGACCAGAGATGGTGTCGGTAGGCCAGCGTCGCGTCCCAGTCCACCTGGGCCGGCGAGGTCGAGCTACTCTCCGAGAGCGGGTCACACACAACGTGGGCCGCCGCGTAGGCGACTCGACTCTGTGCTGGAGTGGCAGACGAAGGAAATGGACTCGGCTGGCCGAGGGTGTAGAGCACGCAGGTGCCATCAGCACGCGGTAACCGTATCTGCTGAGCCATGACATTACTCCATCATCGAGGTGAGATCTGGTACATCCAGCCAACACCGTTCCTGCCATGAGCGCAGTCCGAGTTCTGCTAACTGCACTCCCTTCGCACCCGCCATGAGATCCCAGGGGAACGGGGTATCACACACGACGTGTTTGAGGAACAGCTCCCACTGGACCTTGAACGCGTTCTCGAACTCAACATTGTTCGGTACATCCATCCACTCGGCATGGAAATCGATGGTGTTCGGTACGTCAGGGTTCCAGATGGCTCGCGGCGTGTTCACGCGGCTCTGCACTTTACACTCATGCAGACCAGCCACTGCGCTGCCATGCGTGCCGTCCACTTGCAATGTGAGCAGTTCGTCCCGGTAGACGCGTACACACCAGGACGAGTTGAAGTGCGCGATGATACCACCCGCCAGTTCGAAGGTCGAGTAGGCGGCATCATCAGCAGTACAGGTGTAGCGCTCCCCTCGCTCATCAATGCGCTCCGGAATATGGGTCGCGCCCAGACAAGAGACAGCCTGCACTTCCCCGAAGAGGTGGGCGATCACGTACTCCCAGTGGCAGAGCATATCGACGATGATGCCACCGCCCTCCTCCTTACGATAGTTCCAGGAAGGGCGTTGTGCTGACTGCCAATCGCCTTCGAAAATCCAGTAGCCGAATTCTCCACGGACCGAAAGGATGCGTCCAAGGAATTCACTCTCAATCACGCGCTGCAGTTTGAGCAACCCTGGCAAGAACAGCTTGTCTTGCACTACTCCATTCTTGACGCCTGCACGGCGAGCCAGGCGTGCGAGTTCAAGCGCAGTTGCCGAATCTGGTGCGGTTGGCTTCTCACAGTAAATATGCTTTCCCGCCTCGATGGCAGCCCGAAGGCTTTCAGCACGCAATGTGGTCGCCTGCGCATCAAAGTAAATCTCATCTTCAGGATTGGCAAGGCACGCACCCAGGTCCGTGCTCCAGCGCGCGATTCCGTGTGCCTCTGCCAGCGCACGCAGCTTATTCTCGTTCCGTCCAACGAGAATCGGATTGGGCATGATCCTATCTCCGTCTGGCAACAGGACGCCACCCTGCTTGCGGATCGCTACAATTGAGCGGATAAGGTGTTGGTTGGTCCCCATACGCCCGGTCACCCCATTCATGATGATGCCAATTGTCCGTACTGTCATACACTTTCTCCAATTTGATCGGTTAGTTGCTTAGGAAAACTTGCACATTACGTTAGTTAGTGTGCAAACTAAATGATCTTGAGGGGCGGAGTTTCGTCCTCTCACATGGCCCGTAACCTGTCGACCATCTATCGACAAGACTCTTTGGAAAGAGTGCCGCTTACAGCTTCCTTTTTGCTAGAAAGAAAACGTTATCTGTTTTTAGCAGGGTGATTGCGAATAAAAATTCGGGAAATACGTCACCTCATCGTATGCATATTGACGCCCTGGGCAGTTGAAATGAACAGAAACTCGGAAAGGTCAATTTCATGAAATGGCTTCACAAGCTAAAAGAAGCATCTTTTTTTGCCCGGGTTGACTGTCCTCCCTTTTCAAGCATCATATGATGAAGTGTCCGGGAAATACCATATCGTAGGAAAATTCGCACTACTGTTTCAGTAAACGATTACTATAGCAGTAGTATAAGAAACTTTGCCACCTTTGTCAAGGGGTAACGAGTGTATATGAAAAGTCGTCTTCACCAAAACACTTCATCACATGAGAGATCTTGACGGAGACGATTTTTCATACATCGTAACTCATATACTAATTGGTAGGGAGCAGAGCCTATCTGAACAAGAGCGGATCTGCTAGACTGATGGAAACAACGGGAGAGCCTCTGTCGTAACATGCGGCCTGCTTTTTCAAGCAGTGACC
>Ga0137371_10005301_pt1 | contig 10080 bp, 8 predicted proteins | sample SagtaG_7_FD_104919 | JGI IMG/M metagenome (GOLD analysis project Ga0137371, IMG submission 104919) | Vadose zone soil microbial communities from Sagehorn Ranch, Mendocino, California, USA - Sage1_R_40_16 metaG | ecosystem: Environmental > Terrestrial > Soil > Vadose zone | place: USA: California... | reverse complement strand
GTCTCCGAGCGGCGTGAGGGCCCGCAAGATGGTCAGCGCTGTCGGCTGCGGGACGGCCCGGAGCTGGCGGACGGCGCGTTCGCGCCAGCGGAACGCGTACTTCACGCGGCGCCCTGGCCGGTGCTTTCCTCGAAGAGCGCGGCTACTACCTCGGACATGCTGTAGGTCGGGGCGTCTGGGCTATCGGCTAGGTCGCGGTCGGCCTCGCGGGAGAAGTAGCGGTCGATCGCGTCTTCAAGGACGTTGAAGTCCTCGATGGGGACGACTGCCGCCACGGGTTCCCCGTTGCGCATGATGACAGTGGGGCTGCCGTTCTGCGCGCGGGTGATCACCGCGGCAAAGTGGGCGCGGACATCCCGGACGTTCATCCTGCTGTCGTCGTCAGTCATGGTTTTAATGTACCCCGATTTGTGTACATGCCGCGTTCCGCAGGCATCAACCACGAGACTGCCGAGTTCGGTGATCGCGCGTGCGAGCTTGGCGTTGGCCCCGTCGATTGCATCGCCGACGTCGCCGCGGCGTGGCGGATGCCCCGGTCTCGCCACGCCGACCCCGCTCTGCTCCCGCCTGCGGTCAGGCAGCACGAGCGTCGAGAAGTCGGCGAGGGGCGCCTGCTTAGTGTTGCGGTGCGAGGCGGGCGAGGGATTCGCGCGCGGCGGGCACTACCTGCTCGCCGATCCTCGCACGGATGATCGCGGCAAAGGTGGTGCCGCCGGCCGTCAGACCTGGCTGAAGCGAATGCGGAGGCCGGAACGGCGCAGCACCCGGATGAACCACAGGGCCGACAAAATGGTGCCCGCGACCACGCCGCCGATGGTGACGGCGGTGGTAAGCAGGAGAAACACCGTGGCTGGCTCGATGGCCACCCCCGCCGCCAGCCCCGCGGCCGATACGGCGAATATCCCGGCCCACAACCAGGTCGCCCCGTGGAAGAACCGGTCCAGCCCCGGGTGAGGGGAAGGCGGCGGGCGCAACGCCACCACCTCGGCGGCCAGCTGGGCCACCAGTGGCTTGCGCGTGGGCGCGGTCCGGGCGAACAGGACGCACAAGGCCAGGTTGGCCAGCGGGAACTGGAGCAGGAAGAACAGCTCGCTGCCAGTAATGAGCACCACAGCTGTCTGCAGCGTGAGCACCAGGGCCGAGATGGCCAGCAGGCCGGGGACGCTCCGCGTCGCCACCTTGCGCGCGGCAATGGCCAGCCAGGTCACGGCGGCCGCGGTCACCATGCCGGCATCCTGGCCGCCCAACTGCGCGCCGGCGAGGTACCCGGCCAGGGGAAGGCCGAGGGATTCCGCGAAGTTCCACCCTGCGGTCAGCATCAGCCGCCAGGGGCGGGGCAGCTCGAGGTACTCAGTCCGCAGGCCGCTGCCCGCTGTCCGGGTATCGGTGGGTGCATCGGGCCGGGAACGCGTTCGCAGGCTCATGTCCTTGCTCCAATCCGGTCCTGTTACCGCCGGACGACCGGTGGTGCCTGTCCATGTTCACGTGTCCATCCTGGGCGACCGCGATGGGTAAGGCCTGCAAGCTACTTCTGCGTCGGCTCTGTCAACCGGCCATTCTGGTCGGCGCTTACCTCGCGCAGATGCGGTGAGCGTGCCCGGCTAGCGGTTCGGCCTGCCGATTCCCGACTCGGGAACGCGTCACCGCGCCGGCGCTGTGGGAACTGATGTACTTCGGCAAGACCACCGGCTAACCCCGCGATGGCGCGCAGCACGAAGTCGGTGATCGACGCGGCGTAGCGGTCGCGTTCGGCGTTGATGGTGGCTCGCCGGGCGCCGGGGGTGAGCACGATGAGGCTGATCACCCGGCCCATGATGGCGTCGATGATCAGGTCCGGAGGCGTTCTCGCGGGGAGTTCCCCGCGGTCGGCGGCGGCCTGGATGACGGTCCGGACGGTGCCGAAGCGGGCCCGGACGATGTTCTGCACCATGTCGTCGAAGCGCGGCGGGTACTGCGATGCCTCGATGAGCACGCGCGGCAGCACCAGCGCCTTGGGGCCGACGAACATGTCGATCACCTGCTCTGTCATGCCGATGAGGCAGCCGCGCAGGTCGGCGGGATCGGCCTCATCGCCGGGCGGCTCGGCGAGGTGTTCCAGGGCGGCCAGCAGCAGGTCTTCCTTGGTGGGCCAGCGGCGGTAGAGAGCCGCCTTGCCGACCGGCGCCCGCCGGGCCACCCGGTCCAGGGTGAATCCGGCCCAGCCGACTTCCCCGTACACGGTCAGGGCGGCGGCGAGGACCCGTCGTTCGATGCCGGGGTCGGCGGGGCGTCCCCGCCCGGCCGGTCCGTTCGCTTCCGTCCGCACGCTCCCGAGTGTGTCATCCGGTCAGGGTGTAGCGGATGGGCAGGTGCTTGAGGCCGCCGACGAACGTGGTGGCCACCCACTCCGGCTGCCCCGCGAGCTCGACGGATTCCAGGCGCGGCAGGAGCTCGGCGAACAGGGCGCGGGTCTCCATCCGGGCCAGGGCGGCGCCGAGGCAGTAGTGCACCCCGAAGCCGAACGCGAGGTGCTTGTTGGGGTCACGGCCGACGTCGAAGCGGAACGGGTCGTCGAACACCTCCTCGTCGCGGTTGGCCGAGGGGTAGGACAGCAGCAGCGACTCGCCTTCCTTGACGGGCACCCCGCCAACCTGGGTGTCGGCGGCAGCGGTGCGCATGAACTCCTTGACCGGGGTGACCCAGCGGACCATCTCGTCGGCGGTGGTCGGCAGCAGGGCCGGGTCGTCGCGCAGCCTGGCCAGCTCGCCGGGGTGCTCGATGAGCGCGTGCAGGCCGCCGGAGATGGTGGAGCTCGTGGTGTCGTGGCCGGCGGTCGCGATGATGACGTAGTAGGAGGCGGTGTCGAAGTCCGACAGGTACTCGCCGTCGACGCGGGCGTTGGCGATCGCCGAGGCCAGATCGCCGGTCGGTTCGGCCCGGCGGGCGGCCGTGAGGTTCTGGAAGTAGGCGAAGAAGTCGAGCAGCGCCGCCATCTGCTCCTCCGGCGCCGCGCCGCGCCGCCGTTCCTCGTCGGCGCCGCCGAACAGCTCCTGGGTGAGCTTGAGCAGGCGCGGGAAGTCCGATTCGGGCAGGCCGAGCAGCGAGAGGATCACGTACAGCGGGTAGTGCGCGGCGATCTGGGTGGCGAAGTCGCATTCCCCGCCGGCCTCGGCCATCCGGTCCACGTAGTGGCGGGCGAGTTCGGTCACCCGCACCTGCAGCGCCCGCATTGCCCTGGGCCGGAACCAGTCGGCGCCGATCGCCCGTACCACGCGGTGCTGCGGATCGTCCATGTGGATGAGCGTGCGCAGGGCCGTGCCCTCGGCCTCGTGCTGCCTGGCGATGGCGTCCATCTCGACGGTGGCCAGCAGCGGCCTGGGAGCGTTGAGGAACAGGGAATTCTGTCGCTCGATCTCCATGATGTCGCCGTGCCGGGTGATGGCCAAGAACGGCTCGAACCCGGGCGCCCGGACCCGGTGGACCGGGGCCTTGCGGCGCAGCAGCGTGAGCGCCTCATGCAGCCGGGCTTCGTCGGCGTACACGGCCGGGTCGGCCAGGGCGAGTCCCGCTTCGGTCACGGTGAGGGTCATCAGGGACCTCCTGCCGTTGGGTTTCAGACGAAGTTCGTCTGATATTGTCACGCCAGCAGGCCTGCTTTCAAGCAGGTTCTCAGGCCAGTACGGCGGTGAGCTGCACTGCACTCATCGACGACTAGACGATCTATCCGGCCGGGAACCTTATCTCCGATCTTCATTCCGAACGGGCCTGGGTGCCTCGCCCCGGTCCCGCCTTCCTCGCTCCGCAGGGAGGGTGCTTTCAGCGGTCATCCAGCGATCCGCAAGGTTGCCGGCGCACCGTTGAGTCATGAGGTCTACGGCTGGGGACGGTTCGGCTAAAGCGCGGCTGCTCGTCGTCGACGACGAGGAAACGATCCTGGAACTGCTGTCTGGATCGCTCCGGCTGGCCGGATTCGAGGTGATCACCGCGGCGAGCGGCATGGAAGCCCTGCGCGCCGCGGCGGCGTCGAGGCCCGACCTGATCCTGCTGGACGTGATGATGCCGGACGGCGACGGGTTCGAGGTGGTGCGCAGGATGCGGTCGTCCGGCCCGGACGTTCCGGTCATCTTCCTGAGCGCACGCGACGGTGTCCGCGAGCGCGTCGCCGGCCTGGCCCTGGGCGGAGACGACTACGTCACCAAGCCGTTCAGCCTGGACGAGGTGCTGGAACGCATCCGGGCGGTGCTGCGGCGCACCGGCACTGCCACCCCGGCCACGCGACTGCGGGTCGCCGGCCTGGAACTCGACCAGGACAGCCATGAGGTCAAGCGGGACGGCGCCCTCATCGCGCTGACGCCCACCGAGTTCAGGCTGCTGCGGTTCCTGATGCTGAACGCCGGCCGCGTCCTCGGTAAGGGCCAGATACTCGATCATGTCTGGGGCCACAACCCCGCCGCGGAGGGGAATGTCGTGGGGCCTTGTGTCAGCTACCTGCGGCGGAAGGTCGACCAGGGCGAGCCGCGCCTGATTCATACCATCCGCGGCGTCGGCTATGTCCTGAGGATTCCTCCCCCGTGAGGCTGCGGCGGGGCCGGCTGCCGGACGCGTCGCTGCGCGTCCGGGTCATGGCCGCCGCCGCGCTCCTCGTCGCCCTGACTTCCCTGGTGACAGGACTCCTCGGCACGGCGCTGCTGCGCAGTTACCTGTACAGCCGGGCCGACGCCCAGCTACGCCACTTCGCCGCGGTGGCAAGCCGCGTCCTGGAGCGATCGGACCGGCCCGTTCGGCCAACCGGATCACAGCAGACCCTGCCCACCCAGTTCCTGGTCGAGGTGGTCAGCGCGGACGGTCAGGTCCGGCGGGCCGAGACACCGCTGGACGATGCCGGCGGCCCGAGGCTGTCGGCCGCGCGGCTCAGGGATGGGAGCCCGTTCACCGCGCCGACGGCCGGCACGCCGGCGCATTCCTGGCGGGTCCTGGTGAAGCCGCTCTCCGGTGGCCGGCACGCGATCATCGCATTCAGCCTCGACAACCTCAATAGCACCGTAACTCGCCTGGAGCTAGCCGATGCGCTCGCCGGGACGATCGCCATCGCGGCGCTGGCCGCCATCGGGCTGCCGCTCGTGCGCGCCAGCCTGGCGCCGCTCAGCCGGATCGAGGCGACGGCCGCGGCGATCGCCGGCGGCGACCTTTCGCGGCGCATCGAGCATCCGTCGCGCGGCACCGAGGTCGGCCGGCTGGCCGATGCCCTGGACACCATGCTCGGCCGGATCGAGGCCGCATACCGGGCGCGCGCGGAGGGCGAGGCACGGGCCCTGGAATCCGAGGACCGGATGCGTCAGTTCGTCGCCGACGCCAGCCATGAGCTGCGCACGCCGCTGACGTCGGTCAGGGGACTGGCCGAATTCGGCTTGCAGCAATGCGACACGGCCAGTCCCGACGAGCTGCGGCGGCTTATGACCCTCATCCGCCATGAGGCCAGCCGGATGGGCCGGCTCGTGGACGACCTGCTGATGCTGGCCCGGTTGGACACCGACCGCCCCCTGGACCGGCGCCACGTCGACCTGGCCAGCATCGGGGCGCAAGCTGTCCAGGCCGCCCGCGTGGTCAGCCCGGACCGCCCGATCACCCTCCTGGCCGACGATCCGGTCATCGTCTACGCCGATACCGAACGCCTGCGGCAGGTCATCGACAACCTGATCGCCAATGCCGCGCAGCACACCCCGCCGCGGTCGCCGGTCATCGTGTCCGTGGCCGGTACCAGCGGCATCGGGGAGATCATCGTCGCCGACAACGGGCCGGGGATGACCGCCGAACAGGCCGCGCACGTTTTCGAGCGTTTCTACCGGACCGACGACGCCCGGACCCGCGCCCGCGGCGGCACCGGGCTCGGCCTGTCGATCGCGGCTTCGCTGGCCGCCGCCCACGGCGGAGACATCACCGTCGACACCCGGCCCGGCGAGGGGGCCGCCTTCCACGTCCGCCTGCCGCTGGCCGCCAGCGTGGAAAGCGGGACCTGAACGCAGGAAGTTCCCAGGCGGGCGCAACGAGATCGCAAGACCCGCCCCCTTGACTGCAAACGGCGAGGCACGCGGCCTCGCCCGGGCCCGCACCCCGTGCGGTCCTGCCACTAGCGAGGGAGACATTATTTGACCCGCCTGTCCCACAGCCTGCCCGGCCGTGCCGGGTCATCCGGCTGAGCAGCCTTAGGAGAGGAATCCAGATGTTCATCACGTACCTGCTGCGGGAACTGCGGCGCAGGATGCGGCAGGCGATCTTCATCGCGGCGGGCCTGGCCCTGGGAGTCGGCCTGGTCATCACCGTGACCGCCGCCTCAGACGGCGTCTCCGCCACCCAGGGCACGGTGCTCCGTTCGCTCTACGGGGTGGGAACCGACGTGACCGTCACCCAGTCGCCCACGGCCGGCTCCGGCGGGGGCACCCGCTTCAACTTCGGCGGCGGCCCGCCGGGGCAGCAGAATGCCGGCACCAGCTTCAGCCGGGACATCCTGGCCGGCGGGGGGATGGGAACGATCAAATCCTCGTCGGTCACCACCGTGTCGGGCCTGAAAGACGTCTCGGGCGCGGCCGGCGCGCTCGTCCTGAACGACGTGAAGCTTTCCGGCACGGTCCCCGCGGGCGGCGGCCAGCCGGGCGGCCAGGGCGGCTCCGGGTCCGGGTCGATCAACAGCAGCTCGTTCACCGTCACCGGGGTCGATCCAGCCCATGACGCGCTCGGGCCGCTCAGCTCCGGCACCGTCACCTCGGGGCACAACATCACCACGGCCGAGTCGGACTCGAACGTCGCCGTCGTTGACTCGAACTACGCCAAGGCGCAGAACCTCAAGGTCGGATCCAGCGTTACGGTCGCCGGGAAGACGTTCGGCGTCATCGGCATCGTCCAGGCCGCGCAGGGCGGGAGCTCCGCCAACGTCTACATCCCGCTGGCCCGCGCGCAGGCCCTGGCGAACATGCCCAGCGAGGTGAACACCATCTACGTGTCCGCCGCGAGCGCCGCCGATATCAGCGCCGTCTCCAGCGAGATCTCCCGCGCCCTGCCCTCGGCCACGGTGACCACCTCCAGCAACCTGGCCAGCGAGGTGACCGGGTCGCTGTCCAGCGCTTCCACCCTGGCCAACAGCCTGGGCAAGTGGCTGGCGGTCGCCGTGCTCGCCGCGGCGTTCGGCCTGGCCAGCATCCTCACGATGTCCGCGGTCTCCCGGCGGGTCCGGGAGTTCGGCACCCTCAAGGCGATGGGCTGGCGCAGCCGCCGCATCATCCGCCAGATCATGGGCGAGGCGCTCGTCATCGGCATCGCCGGCGGCGCGGCGGGCGTGGCCATCGGCTACGGCGCCGCGGCCCTGGTCGACGCTCTGGCGCCACCGCTGACCGCCACAACCGCCACCACCGCCAGCGCCGCCGGCGGCCCTGGCGGCCGGTTCGCGCGCCCAGCCACCTCCGCCGCCCACACCGTCTCCGTCCACCTGACCGCCCCCGTCACGCTGGGCGCCGTGGCCCTGGCCGTCGTGCTCGCCATCGCGGGCGGCCTGATCGCCGGGTCGCTCGGCGGCTGGCGGGCCGTCCGGCTGCGTCCCGCGGCGGCGCTGGCCCGAGTTGAGTAACCACCGAAGGGATATCCCATGTACCGGCTTACCGATGTCACCAAGGATTACCCGAAGGGCCGCGGCGTCGTGCACGCGCTGCGGGGCGTAAACGTGGTCATCGAGGACGGCGACTGGCTGGCCATCCAGGGACCGACGGGCCACGGCAAGAGCACCCTGCTGCAGATCCTCGGCGCTCTCGACCGGCCGACCTCAGGCACGGTGGAACTGGACGGCCAGGACCTGACCGGCCTGCGGGAAAGCCAGCTCACCAAGGTACGCGCGACCTCGATCGGCTTCATCTTCCAGACCTTCAACCTGATCCCCACCTTGTCCGCCCAGGAAAACGTCGAGGCCGCGCTGGTCCCGCTCGGCGTGGGCGCCGGGCCGCGGAAGGAGCGCGCCAGGCTGGCGCTGGCCGAGCTCGGGCTGGACGACCGGGCCCGGCATCTGCCCTCCGAGCTGTCCGGCGGCCAGCAGCAGCGGGTAGCGATCGCACGGGCCCTGGTCAAGAAGCCAGCGGTTCTCCTCGCGGACGAGCCCACCGGCAACCTCGACGAGGGCACCCGCGACGAGATCATGACGCTCCTGGAAGACCTGTGGCGCGACCGCGGCCTCACGCTGGTGACCGTCACCCACGACTCCTCGGTGGCCCGCCGGGCCCAGCAGACCGCGATCATGCGGAACGGCCTGCTCACCATCAGGGACTCCGCCCCCGCCCGGCACCTGAGGGCATAACCGCCGGGCGGCGTCGCGGCCATGCCGGGCCGAGAGCCTCGGCCCGGCATAGCCGCGTGGGATCGAAGCTTGCGAATACCTGCTAACCGGTACTGAAGTTTGGTGTCTGCTGGGAAGACGCATTCCCGTTTCACGTGTGAGAGTGGCTAGCGAATCAGTCGTCAGAGTCGGCCGGCGCGTCGGGCACGAAGGGCAGCGCCGACCCGGCCGTGGCCGGCCAGCTGCTGGCGAAGATCGAAGAGATCAGCAAGATCTTCTGGGAGACCAAGCAGGGCTGACCCTGCCCAGCGGCCGGATCCCAGGAAGGACACCATGAAGACACACGCGGATCTTCCCGGTCAGAGGCTGACCGGGAGCCCGCGCACGACGGCGCTGATCAGCGAGAAGGTGGCGGTGAGCGTCGTCTTCGTCGCCGCCATGTTCATGTCGATCATGGACACCACCATCGTCAACGTGGCCCTGCCGACCATCGGCCGTGATTTCTCGGTCAGCCCGACCGCCGTCGATAGCGTCTCGATCGCCTACCTGGTCAGCCTGGCGGTGTTCATCCCGGCGTCCGGCTGGCTCGGCGACCGGTTCGGCGGCAAGCGGGTGCTGCTGACCGCCATCGCTGTCTTCTCCGTAGCCTCCGCGCTGTGCGGCCTGGCGTCCAGCCTCGGTGAGCTGGTGGCCTTCCGGGTCTTGCAGGGGGCCGGCGGCGGCATGCTCGCCCCGGTCGGCATGGCCATGCTGTACCGGGTCTTTCCCCCCGCCGAACGCATCCGGGCCGCCTCCATCCTCACCGTGCCGACCACCCTGGCGCCCGCTCTCGGCCCGGTGCTCGGCGGCCTGCTCGTCACCGACCTGTCGTGGCGCTGGGTGTTCTACGTCAACGTGCCTATCGGGGCGGCGGCGCTCGCCTTCGGCGCCAGGTTCCTGCGCCGGCCCACCGAGGCCCAGCCCGGGCGCTTCGACGTGGCCGGGTTCCTGCTCTCGGGCATCGGCCTGGGGTCGCTCATGTACGGCGTCTCGGAGGGACCGGACCTGGGCTGGGCATCGGCCGAGGTGCTCGCCACCGTCGCGGCCGGAGTCGTGCTGCTGGCCGCCATGGTCGCCGTCGAACTGCACACCGCCGAGCCCATCGTGGCGCTGCGGCTGCTGAGTAACCGCCTCTTCCGGTCTTCCACCGGCGTCTTGACCCTGGCCTCGATCGGCTTTCTCGGCACCCTGTACGCCATCTCGCTGTACTACCAGGACGGCCGCGGCCTGACCGCGCTTGGTTCCGGCCTGAGCACCTTTCCCGAGGCCATCGGCGTCATGATCGGCGCGCAACTGGCCAGCCGGGTGCTCTACCCGCTGCTGGGGCCCCGCCGGCACATCACCATCGGGCTGGCCGGCGCCGCCGCTTCCATGGGCCTGCTGTCCCTGCTGGACGCCCACTCCAGCCTGTGGTGGCCCCGCCTGCTGATGTTCACCATGGGCTTGTCCATGGGCCAGGTGTTCGTGCCCACTCAGGCGGCAGCATTCGCCACCATCTCGCCCGCGGCGACCGGCAAGGCCTCGACGATGTTCAACGCCGCGCGTCAGGTCGGCGGAGCCATCGGCGTCGCCCTGCTCACCACGGCCATCGTGCTGATCGGAGCGACCCACCTCGTCGCCGGGCACGAGGTAGCCAACCTGACCGCTTACCGGATCACCTTCCTGGTTGCCGCCGCCTTCTGCCTGGCCGGGATAGCGTCCGCCCTGACCATCCACGACGCAGACGCCGCCGCCACCATCCCCAGCCG
>Ga0137371_10005298_pt1 | contig 10084 bp, 10 predicted proteins | sample SagtaG_7_FD_104919 | JGI IMG/M metagenome (GOLD analysis project Ga0137371, IMG submission 104919) | Vadose zone soil microbial communities from Sagehorn Ranch, Mendocino, California, USA - Sage1_R_40_16 metaG | ecosystem: Environmental > Terrestrial > Soil > Vadose zone | place: USA... | reverse complement strand
GCTGGTGGCCGGCGAGATGGAGATCCGCGCCGACCAGTTCCAGGCCTTTGTCGCCCGCAACAGCCTCGACCTGACACGGCGCGAGTTCGAGTTGCTGCTCCTGCTCGCCGAGGCGAAGGGCCAGGTGCTCGAGCGCGAGGCGATCTACCAGCGCGTGTGGGGGTACACGATGGCCCACGGCGACCGCTCGGTGGACGTCTTCGTCCGCAAGCTGCGCCACAAGCTCGAGAAGCGCTCACCCGGCTGGAGCTACATTCACACGCACTTCGGGGTCGGCTACCGGTTCGACCCCGAGCCGGCATCGGGCGCCGAGGTCCCCGTTCGGGAGCCCAGCCCTGCCGAGCCGGTCCCGATGGCCGAGCAGCTCGCCGCCTCCTGAGTCCGGCGATCCATACGCACAGCGGCATCGGCTACCGCTTCTCGCCCGACGGCTGAGCGCAAGCACCGGCTTGCCGGGTTCTGCCTTTTACATCTTTTTTACATCCTCGATACAGCCGGATAACAAGCTGCCTCGAGGCCGCTGAGAGTGTGGCGTAGAGGCTCAGATCGATTCCAACCTAAGGAGATACGCGTGACCAAGAGACTTCTCAGCGTCGGCGTGGCACTGGCGCTCACAATCGCTGTTGCCGCCTGCGGCTCGTCCTCGAGCGACAGCTCCGGCGGCGAATCCGGCTCTCCGCTGGTCGGCGCCGGCAGCACTCTCGTCGCTCCGCTGATGTCGAAATGGCAGTCCGACTACGCGAGCAGGACGGAAGAAACGGTCACCTACGGCGCGATCGGCAGCGGCGGCGGGATCGACCAGATCACCTCGCGCACGGTCGACTTCGGCGCCTCGGACGCCCCCCTGACGCCGGAACAGTTCGAAGAAGCCGAAGGCGTCGAGCAGATCCCCTGGGCGCTGAGCGGCACCGTGCCCGCCTACAACGTCAGCGGCGCCCCCGAAAACCTGAAGCTGAGCGGCGAAGTGCTGGCCGGCATCTACCTCGGCAAGATCACCCAGTGGGACGATCCCGCGATCGCCAAGCTCAACTCCGGCGCCAGCCTGCCGAGCACCAAGATCACGCCGGTCTACCGCAGCGACGGCAGCGGCGACACCTACGCGTTCACCAACTACCTCTCGACGATCAGCCCGGAGTTCAAGTCGACGGTGGGCACCTCGACCACGGTCAAGTTCCCGACCGGCGTCGGCGCCGAAAAGAACGACGGCGTCGCGGCGGCGATCTCGCAGACGGACGGGGCGATCGGCTACGTCGGCCTCGCCTACGCGCTCTCCAACGAACTCAGCATGCCGCTGGTCGAAAACTCGGCCGGGAACTTCCCCGAACCGGGCGTGGAAAGCGTCGAAGCCGCCGCCGACGCAGTTAGCAAGGTCGGTCCGAACAACGAAATCTCGCTCGCCAACCTCCCATCGACTGCGGAAGGCGCGTACCCGATCTCGACCTACACCTACGTGATCGTGCCGCTCGAAAGCGACAAGGCGGAAGCGCTGAAGAAGTTCATCGCCTACGCGATCGGCCCGGGACAGGAATACGGCCCCGACCTCGACTTCACGCCGCTGCCGAAGCAGGTCATCGCCGCCGACAAGAAGGCGATCGCCAAGATCGGCGGTTGAGGTTGGAGGCCGGCGCCATCAGCAGCCCCGTTCTGCGGGCCCGGCGCAACCGCATAGATCGCATCGGCGACCCGCTGCTGCGAGGCCTCTCCGGCCTCGCGGCGGCGCTCGCCGTCGCCGTCGTCGCCGGGATCGGCTACGAGGTGGTCCACATCGCCTGGCCGGCGATCTCCAAGTTCGGCATCGGCTTCCTCACCACCAACGACTGGAACCCGGTCACCGAACGCTACGGAGCCGCCCCGTTCATCTACGGGACGGCGGTCACCTCGGCGATCGCGCTGCTCTGCGCGGCGCCGCTCTCGATCGCGATCTCGATCTACCTGACCGAGCTGGCGCCGAGCCGGGTGCGGCGCCCGGTCGCGACCCTGGTCGACATGCTCGCCGCCATTCCCAGCGTCATCCTCGGGCTCTGGGGGATCCTCGTCCTCGGCCCCTTCATGCACGACACGATCGAGCCGGCGCTGAAGAGCGCGCTCGGCTTCCTGCCGATCTTCAGCGGCGACCCCTCCGCCTTCGGCTACCTCACCGCGGCCCTGATCCTGACGATCATGGCCACGCCGATCATCACCAGCGTCACCCGTGAGGTCTTCGAGACGGTGCCGGCGGAGCTGAAGGAGGGCGCCTACGCGCTCGGCGCGACCCGCTGGGAGATGGTCAGGCAGGTCGTGCTTCCCTACTCGCGGGCCGGCATCGTCGGCGCCACGATCCTCGGCCTCGGCCGGGCAATCGGCGAGGCGATCGCGGTCGCCCAGGTGATCGGCGGCGCCACCGGGATCAACGTCTCCCTCTTCCACACCGGCAGCACGATGGCGGCCCAGATCGCCGCCCAGTTCCAGGGCGCGCCGGGAGCGCTTCAGAAGCCGTCGCTGGCCTACCTCGGCCTGATCCTGCTGGCCTTCGCGGTGGTCGTCAACGTCGTCGCGCGGCTGATCGTCCAGCGCGGAACGCTGGGGGACACCGCGGTGACGCCGACCGAGGCGGAGGCGTTGTGAGCGCGGTAGCGACCGAACGTGCATATCTGATTCTTCGTGAGGGAGCGAAGCACGAGGTGATTGTGTGAGCACGCACGCGCTGCTGGTCGATCGCGGCAACCTGAGGCGGCGCAACCGCGTCAACCGGCTGGTCGAGGCCTCTTCGACCGTCGCCGCCCTGCTCGCGGTCGCCGTGCTGCTGATCGTCGTCGGCTCGGTCCTCTCGAAGGGGATCGGAGCGCTCAGCCTCCACTTCCTGACCACGCCGGCGGGGCTGTTCGGGGATACCAGCGGGGGCATCTCCAACGCGATCGTCGGCACCGCGATCATCGTCGGGATCGCGGCGCTGATTGCGATCCCGGTCGGCCTCCTGGTCGCGATCTACACCACCGAGTTCGCCCCCCAGCGCATCGCCCATCAGGTCCGCTTCGTCCTCGACCTGCTCAACGGGGTGCCGACGATCATCACGGGCATATTCGTCTATGGACTGCTCGTCGAACATCGCCATCAGAGCGGGTTCGCCGGCTCTGTCGCGCTGGCGATCGTCATGCTGCCGATCGTCGCCCGCACCGCCCAGGAGGTGCTGGCTCTCGTTCCCGGCACCCTGAAGGAGGCCGCCTACGCGCTCGGCGTGGCTCGCTGGCGGACCCTGGTGCGCGTGACCGTGCCGACCGCGGCCGGCGGGCTGATCACCGGCGCACTGCTCGCCGTCGCCCGCGTGGCGGGGGAGACGGCGCCGCTGATCCTGGTTTGCTCGATCTTCGGCCAGGGCGTGCTCACCGAACCGAGCGAAGCGCTGGCCTCGATCCCGGTCTTCATCTTCCAGGCCTCGGAGTCGCCCAGTCCCGAGGCGCACACCCAGGCCTGGGCCGCGGCGCTGATCCTGATTGCCTTCGTGCTCGCGCTCAACATCGTCGCCCGCGCCTTCTACGCTCGTTCCCGCAAGCGCATGGGGGCCTGATCCCCAAGCGTCCGCCCGCCACCCGAGGAGTCCTAGGATGGACAGCAGAGCTTCGACCGAGAGCCCAGCCATGACCGAGCCCAATCCGAAGTCCCAGGCGAGCCGTGAGGCCCCCGCCCAGCCAGCGGGCCCGACGATCTCCGTCGCCGGGGGAAGCTCCTCCCGGCTGGGGACGAAGAGTCGCGAGATCGGCAACCTGGAGCTGCGGGGCCTCAACGCCTTCTACGGGACGAACCACGCCGTTCGCGGGGTCAGCATGGATTTCGACTCCAACCGCGTCACGGCGATCATCGGCCCCTCCGGTTGCGGCAAGTCGACGATGGTGCGCTGCATCAACCGCATGCACGAGGAGATCGCCGGCGCTCGCGCCACCGGCAGGGTGATGCTGGACGGGCTCGACCTCTACGAGGGCGGCATCGACGTCGTCGCGGTCCGGCGCGCGGTCGGGATGGTCTTCCAGAAGCCGAACCCGTTCCCGACCATGTCGGTGATCGACAACGTGACCGCGGGCCTGCGCCTGACGGGCGCACCACGCAGCGAGATGGACGACCGCGGTCGCGAAGCCCTGGTCGGAGCCGGTCTCTGGGAGGAGGTGAAGGACCGGCTCAAGGCGCCCGGCGTCAGCCTTTCCGGCGGCCAGCAGCAGCGCCTCTGCATCGCCCGCGCCCTCGCCGTCGAACCCGAGGTCCTGTTGATGGACGAGCCCTGCTCGGCGCTGGACCCGGTCGCGACGCTGAGGATCGAGGAGCTGATCGGCGAGCTGAAGGAACGCGTGACCGTGGTCATCGTCACCCACAACATGCAGCAGGCAGCGCGTGTCGCCGACACCACCGTCTTCATGCTGAACGGCGAGCTGATCGAGACCGGTCCGACCGACAAGATGTTCACCAACCCCGACGACGACCGCACGGAGCAGTACGTGACCGGGAAGTTCGGTTGATGAGCCCGACGGAGACCCGCACCCAGTACCAGGAGGAGCTGGACCGCCTCGAGGCGAGCGCGCTGGGCGGGCTCGACCTGGTCAGCGCGGCGCTCAGCCGCACCCTGGAGGCGATCGAGCACCAGGACGTCGAGCTGGCGCAGCTGGTGATCGCCGACGACGATCGCATCGACGGCCGCTACCTGGAGGTCCACCAGAGCCTGATCACGCTGCTCGCCACCCAGTCGCCGGTCGCCACGGACCTGCGGCTGATCTCCGCCCTCCTGCACGTCCTGAAGAACGTCGAGCGGATGGGCGATCAGTGCGTGAACATCTGCAAGATGATCCCCTTGAGCGGCAACGAGCCGCCCGCCGACGAGGAGATGGTGAAGCTGATCCTGGCGATGGGCGGGCAGACCCGCACCCTGATCAGCCAGGCGAAGCGGTCCTTCGAGGACCGCGACGTGGAGATGGCGCGCGACCTGGTTCGCCAGGACGACGTCGTCGACAACCTCAATCGTGACTGCTTCCGGCTGGCGCTGGAGATCGGCGACGACGCCGACAAGCGCGAATGGTCGATGACGATGCTGCTCGGCGCGCGGGCGATCGAGCGGATCGGCGACAACGCGGTCGACATCGGCGAGCAGGTCGCCTTCGTCGTCACGGGACTCTTCAGAGAGTTCGAGGACGCCTCGCATCCGACCGGGTAGGCGCGCGCCTACCCGGTCGGGTGCGATCCGAGCTGTCTGGGAACATGACGACGGGTCCCGGATGCTCTGTGCGGCGATAGATATTGGGTCGAATACCACACGCGTGTTGGTCGCGGAGCCGGTGGATGGGCAGTTGAAGAAGGTGATGGAGCAGCGGGCCTATACGCGGATCAACAAGGCGCTGGATGAGGACGGGGCGATCCTGCCGGAGAAGGTCGAGGAGGTGGCGGAGGTCGTCGCCACGCAGGTGCGGCTGGCGCGGGAGCTGGGGGCTGAGACGATCCGCTCGGTGGCCACCGCCGCCGTCCGCGAAGCTTCCAACGGCGAGCAAGTTGCGCGGGCAATCGGCGAGGCCTCCGGCGTCGCGGTGGACATCCTCAGCGACGAGGAGGAGGGGCGACTCTCCTTCATCGGCGCGACCAAGACTCTCGGGCACCCGGTCGCGGGCAAGGTGGGCGTCGTCGACGTCGGCGGCGGCTCCACCGAGGTGATCCTCGGCACCGTCCCCGGCGGCGTGCGTGAGGTCCTCTCCTGGCGGGTCGGCTCCGGCGTGCTGGCCGACGAGCTGATTGCCTCGGACCCGCCCTCGGCGGCGGAGATCCGCAAGGTCCGCGACCGCATCGACGACCTCTTCGAGGGGGTCGAGATCGAGCACCCCGCGCAGGCGGTCGCGGTCGGCGGCAGCGCCACTTCGCTGCGGCGGCTGGTCGGCGCGGTGCTCGAGTACGAGACCCTGGAGCGGGGCATCCGCGTCCTCTGCGGCGATCCCGCCACCGAGGTGGCGCGGCGCTTCGAGCTCGACCCCGAAAGGGTGCGGATCCTCGCCACCGGCGTCCTCCTGCTGGAGAAGGTCTCCGAGCTGCTCGGGCAACCGCTCCAGATCGGCAAGGGCGGCCTGCGCGAGGGCGTCATCCTCGACCTCCTCAACGGCAGCGCCAACGGCTCCTCGCCGACTCGCCTCGCCGCGTAGAGGCCATCCCGGTAGGGGTTCCACTTAACTTTTTCTGAAAACAGTTGCCAGCTGCCCGCCAGCGTCGCCGCAGAAAAAGTACAAGACGTTCCACCCCTACCGGGATGGCCTCTCTAGGCTGAACGGATGGCGCGGGCCCGAGAAGTACCCGGATTCGACTGCCAGGAGCAATTCGCGCGGGCAGCAGCGAGGGTGGTCGAGGTTCGTGCGGCCGAGGTCTTCGAGCACTCGCGTGGCGTGCTCGACCTGAGTGAGATCGAGCGCCTGCACGACATGCGGGTGGCGACCCGCCGCCTGCGCGCCGCGATGGAGGTCTTCGAGCCCTGCTTCCCGCGCAAGCGCTTCCGCAAGACCCTGAAGAAGGTGAAGGCGCTGGCCGACGCACTGGGCGAGCGCCGCGATCGCGACGTGGCGATCGAGTTCCTCGAAGGTCTCGCCGGCGAGCTGCCCGACCCCGATCGCGGCGCGCTCGCCGCGTTGGTCGAGGCGCTGCGCGAGGAGCAGCGCGCCGCCAACGAGGACCTCGCCCCGTTCCTCGCGCGCAAGCGGCTGAGGAAGCTGCGGCGCCGCCTCGCCAAGCTCTCCGCGGCAGCGCGGAAGGCGCCGGCGGGTGGTGGCGGCCAGGCGGTCGGAGGCGCGGCGTGAAGGCGCGCGAGGTGCCGGGGCTCGACCCGGGAGAGCCGCTGCGGCCCAACGCGGCGCGGATCGTGCGGACCCGGCTCGACGAGTTGCGCTCACTCGCTCAGCCGGCGCTCGACCCGTCCGCCGCGACCGCCCAGCACGACATGCGGATCGCGGCGAAGCGGCTGCGCTACGTGCTCGAGATCACGGGGTCGTGCTTCGGCGCCGAGGCGGCGGCGGCCCGCGACGCGGCCCGCGAGCTGCAGGGCGTCCTCGGCGAGATCCACGACTGCGACGTGATGCTGCCGCGCGCCGAGGGGATCGAGTCCCTCGCGAGCCTGCTGCGGACCCGCCGCGAGCTGCTCTTCCGCCGCTTCCACGACCTCCTCCAGGCAGAGACCAGCAGGGGCATCTGGGCCGCCCTCGAACGCGCGCTGTAGCCTCAACGTCACCGGATCTTCACCCGAGCGGCTCCAAGGCCGGCAGTACGATGGCCGGATCGACGATCCGGCCCTCTATTTCAACCGCGAGCTGTCCTGGCTCGACTTCAACCGGCGCGTGCTGGAGCAGGCCGAGGACGCCGGCGTGCCATTGCTGGAGCGGGTCCGGTTCTGCGCGATCTACGCCTCGAACCTCGACGAGTTCTTCATGGTCCGGGTCGCCGGGCTGTTCGACCAGCTCGACGCCAGGATCGACGCGCGCGGCCCCGACGGCCTCGGCCCCGGCGAGCAGATCGACGCGATCCAGGCCCGCGTCCTGCAGCTCGACCGCCGCCTCCACGCCTGCTTCGACGGCGACCTGCGCCCCGCGCTGGAGGAGCACGGGATCCGCATCGTCTCGCTCGACTCCGCCAGCGATGCGGAGCGGCGCGAGATCGACGCCCGCTTCCACGAGCAGGTCTTCCCGACCCTGACGCCGCTGGTGATCGGCCTCGGCCGTCCCTTCCCCTACATCTCCAACCTCTCGCTCAGCCTCGGCGTGCTGCTGCGCGATCCCGAGAGCGGCGCCGAGATCATCGCCCGGGTCAAGGTGCCGAAGGAGCTGCTCGGCCGCTTCCTCCCGGTCGGCGAGGAGGGAAAGGCGTTCGTCCCGCTCGAGGAGGCGATCGCCGCCAACCTAGACACGCTCTTCCCGGGCACCGAGGTGGTCGACCACGGCTACTTCCGGGTCACCCGCGACGCTGACTTCACCGTCTCCGACGAGGCCGACGACCTGCTCCAGGCGGTCCAGGACGAGATCCGCCGCCGCCGCTTCGGCGAGGTGGTGCGGCTGGAGGCGGCGGCGGGGATGAACCCGAAGCTGCGCGAGCAGCTGATCGACGCGCTGCGGCTCGAGGACCGCGAGGTCTACGACGTCGATGGGCTGATCGACCTCTCCGACCTCAGCGACGTCGTCGACGTGCCGGGCCACGCCGAGCTGCGCTTCCCGCCCTGGACCCCGGTCACCCAGCCGCGCCTACAGGGCGAGGACGAGGAGCCGGTCGACATCTTCGCGGCGATCCGCCAGGGCGACATCCTCGTCCATCACCCATACGATTCGTTCGCGACCTCGGTCGAGCGATTCGTCGAACAGGCGGTCGCCGACCCCGACGTGCTGGCGATCAAGCACACCGTCTACCGGACCAGCGACGACTCGCCGCTGGTCCCGGCGCTGATCCGCGCCTCCGAACGCGGCAAGCAGGCCGTCTGCATGGTCGAGCTGAAGGCGCGCTTCGACGAGGAGGCGAACATCCACTGGGCGAAGTCGCTGGAGGAGGCCGGCGTCCACGTCGTCTACGGCATCCCGGGGCTGAAGACCCACGTGAAGGCGATTCTCGTCGTCCGCCGCGAGGGCGAGCGGGTGCGCGAGTACGTCCACATCGGGACGGGCAACTACCACCCGAAGACGGCCCGCCTGTATACAGACTTCGGCCTCTTCACCGCCGACGCCAAGATCGGCGCGGACGTCGCCGAGATGTTCAACTTCCTCACCGGCTACGGGCGCCCGGCAGAGTACCGCAAGGTCCTCGTCTCGCCGACGACGATGCGCGACCGCATCCTCGAAGAGGTCGAGGAGACGGTCGCGGCGCACCGGGCCGGGGAGGAGGCGCGGATCGCGCTGAAGATGAACTCCCTCGTCGACGCGGCATGCATCCAGGTGCTCTACGAGGCCTCCCAGGCCGGGGTCCAGGTCGACCTCAACGTGCGCGGCATCTGCTGCCTGCGCCCGGGCGTCCCAGGGGTCTCGGAGAACATCCGGGTCGTCTCGATCGTCGGCCGCTTCCTCGAGCACTCGCGGATCTACGCCTTCCAGCGCGGCGAGGAGACGCGGGTGCTGGTCGGCTCGGCCGACCTGATGCCGCGCAACCTCGACAGCCGGGTCGAGCTGGTGACGCCGGTCGACGATGCCGAGCCGAAGGCCGAGCTGCTCGACGTGCTGGAGCGCTGCTTCGCCGAGAACGCGAACGCCTGGGAGCTCGACGCCGAGGGCGTGTGGACGCGGCTGAGCGCGCCGGAGGGGGAGCGGCGCAGCGTCCAGGAGGAGCTGCGCGAGCGCCATGCGGCGCGCGCCGCCGAGCAGCTCGCGGCGGCTGCCGGCTGAGCGGTCCTTACCGCCACCTCGCGCAATAGGATGGCCCCGTGGCGCGTCTCTCCCTGCTGCCTCGCGACCGGACCTTCTTCGACCTCTTCATCGAGGCGGGCCAGAACGCCCTCCAGGCGGCCCGGTTGCTCGACGAGATGATCGCCGCCTGGCCCGATGCCGGCGGCCTTGGCCGCGACATCCTCAAGGCCGAGCAGGAGGGGGACCGGATCACCCACGACATCGTCCGGCGGCTCAACACGACCTTCGTCACGCCGATCGACCGCGAGGACATCTACGGCCTCGCGACCCAGATGGACGACATCGTCGACTACACCGAGGAGGCCGCCGACTTCATGGGCCTCTACAAGATCGAGGCGCCGATGGAGCAGGCCGGGGCGCTGACCAAAGTGCTGGTCTGCGCCTGCGAGCAGCTGGCCGAGGGGCTGGAGCCGTGGGACACGCCGGAGGTCTGGCTGGGCTGGTCCACGAGTCCCAACCACGACGAGGACATCACCGGGTTCCTGGACACCAAGATCGCCGCCCTGGAGGCCCACGTGAGCCAGGTCAAGGGCGACATGCTGGGTTTCTTCAAGGAGTGGCTGCCCGCGGAGGCTGAGGAGAACGGCCGCCGAATCGGCGTCACGCACGCCGAGTCGTTTCGCCGGATGACCCTCACCTAGCGTGGCCGCCGGTTCCTCGGCGATAATGCCGCCGACCATCGAGAAGGGGGAGTGAGATGGCGCACCCGAACGAGGAGC
>Ga0137371_10005294_pt1 | contig 10086 bp, 9 predicted proteins | sample SagtaG_7_FD_104919 | JGI IMG/M metagenome (GOLD analysis project Ga0137371, IMG submission 104919) | Vadose zone soil microbial communities from Sagehorn Ranch, Mendocino, California, USA - Sage1_R_40_16 metaG | ecosystem: Environmental > Terrestrial > Soil > Vadose zone | place: USA: California... | reverse complement strand
GCCGGCGGTCTACGCCTGCCCGATGCACCCCGAGGTCACCGCGGCCGAGCCGGGGACCTGTCCCAAGTGCGGGATGAAACTGGTGCCGGTCCAGGCCGAGGCGGCGGCGCCGGCGGTCTACGCCTGCCCGATGCACCCCGAGGTCACCGCGGCCGAGCCGGGGACCTGCCCCAAGTGCGGGATGAAACTGGTGCCCGCCGATGCCCCGCTGGTCCCCGCTGCGGAGCCGGGCCCGGGCGTGGCGCACAGCCACGACCACGGTGACGGCCTGGAGTGGGAGGACCTGATGCCGCAGATCAACCGCGCGTCGGATTCGGGCAACATGATCTGGCAGCTCATCGACCGCCAGACTGGCGCGAAGAACGCCGACATCGACTGGGCTTTCACGGTGGGCGACCGGGTCAAGATCCGGCTGGTCAACGAGATGGACTCCGACCATCCGATGCACCACCCCTTCCATGTCCACGGCGCGGGGCGCTTCCTGGTCCTGTCCCGCGACGGCCAGCCGGAGGACAATCTGGTGTGGAAGGACACCGTGCTGCTGCGCGCGGGAGAAACCGTGGACATCCTGCTGGATGTCTCCAATCCCGGGCTGTGGATGGCGCATTGCCACATCGCCGAGCACAACCAGAGCGGCATGATGTTCAGCTTCAACGTGGCCCGTCGCCCGGAGCCGGCCCAATGAGTCCCGGGCCGGCGGGCCAGCCCCTGGACGTGCTGGTGATCGGCGGTGGCCAGGCCGGCCTGGCCATGGGCTACCACCTAGCCCAGCGTGGACTGCACTTCCAGATCGTGGACGTCGCTGCCGAGGTCGGCGCTGTCTGGCGCTCGCGGTGGGACTCCCTGCGGGCGTTCACGCCAGCCCAGTACGACAACCTGCCAGGCCTGGCCTTCCCGGCCGCGCCCGACACCTATCCCGGCAAGGACGACGTCGCCGACTACCTCCAGGCCTACGCGGCACAATTCGAACTGCCGGTACGGCCAGGCACCCGGGTGACCTCGCTCACCCGAAGCAACGCCGGATACCTCGCCAGGGCGGGAGCGGAGGCGTGGGAGGCCCGGCAGGTCGTGGTGGCCACTGGGCCCTTCCAGGTTCCGTTCATCCCGCCCATCGCCAACGAGCTTGACCCCGGCGTCCGCCAGCTCCATAGCGTGGAGTACCGCAACCCGGCGACCATGCCGCCCGGAAGGTTGCTGGTTGTCGGCGCGGCGAACTCGGGCTGCCAGATCGCCGAGGAGCTGTCGGCGACCCACCGGGTGGAGCTGGCGGCCGGCCGGCGGCTGCCGGCGGTCCCGCAGCGGGCGCTGGGCCGCGACGTGTGGTGGTGGGCGAGCCTGCTGGGGCTGGACCGGGTGACCGTCGGCTCGCGGCTGGGACGGCGGCTGGCCGGGCGGGACCAGGTGATCGGCGGCGGCCCGCGGCGGCTTGCCCGCCGCCACGGCGTCCGGATCCGGCCCCGCGCGACGGGGGCGACCGGCCGGACGGTGAGGTTCGCCGACGGGGCCGCTGCCGACTTCGACGCGGTGGTGTGGGCGACCGGGTTCACGACCGACCACTCGTGGATCGACGTCCCCGGTGTGCGAGACGAGCGGGGAGGCATCCTGCACCAGCGTGGCGTCACACCCTCGCCCGGGCTGTATGTGCTGGGTCTCACCTGGCAGCACACCAGAACCTCGGCGCTGCTGGGCTGGGTGTGCAACGACGCGGCCTTCCTCGCCGAGCAGATCGCATCCCACACAACCGAACGGGCAGACCCGGGCCCGGCCGCCCGCACCGCCGCGGCATCGCCGGGCGTGCAGGAAGCCAGCTGATGCGGGCCTGCCCCGTGCTGGAGAGGGCATCACGATGGCCGCGGGGCACCCGCGGAACGCGCTGACATGACCGCAACCAAGGTGACCAGCCGGGGTCCCACCCGGCCGGGCCGCCTCGCCCGCAGCCTGGGCGGGGCAGGGCTGTCGGGTGCCTCCTTGGCCGGCGCCGGCGCCGCCGGGGCGCTGGTGTCGGTGCGGGCGGTCTACCCGCGGGCGCCACGTGCCGCCGTAGCGGAGGGCTGGCCGCCGCTGAGGCCAGTGCCGCAGGGCCGCCTGGCCGTCGCGGTGGTGCTCGGCGCCAGCGGCTCGGTCATCACCGATGCGCTCGGGCCATATGACGTCTTCGCCCGCTCTCCCGAGTTCTACGCACCCCACCGCCACAGAGGAGAAGTCATGACCGCACCCAGCCGCCCCGGCGCCCCAGACGCCAGCGCATCTGCGTCAGCGGCGCGCTCTGCCTCCAGCCGGGCCCGGCCGGAGGCAGAACACCAGCAGCAGCTGCTCCAAGCGCTGACCACCGAGCATTTCACGCTGCAGACCGCCCGCTCAGCAACCATCGCCGACAGCAACGGCCGCGCCGCGCTCTACCTGAGCACGGTGTCCGGCGCGGTGATCGCGCTGGCCTTCGTCGGCCAGATCGCCCACGTGGGAAGGGCCTTCTTTCTATTCGCCTTCGCCCTGCTGCCGGCGCTGGTACTGCTCGGGGTGCTCACCTACCTGCGCCTGCTGCAGACCGCGGAAGAGGACCTGTACTACGCCCGCGCGATCAACCGCATTCGCCGCCACTATGTCCACCTCGACCCAGACGCGACCCGCTGGTTCCTGCTCACCAGCTATGACGATCCGCCCGCGGTCATGGTGAACATGGGGCGGGCCGCTCCGGGACCAAAGCACTCCCGGTGGCACTTGCTGGGGCACTTGCTGTCGCATACCGCCACCATGGCTGCCGCGGTCACCAGCATCGTCGGCGGCGTGTTCGTGGCGCTGGCCGCCAGTGCCCTCGGCGCCGGTGCGCTCCCCGTGACGGCCGCTGCCGGCGTAGGGGTCGTGGTCGCCGTGGCTGGCATCACCGCGTTCATCTGGCACCAAGCCCGGCGGTGGCGAGCCGCCGAGGACAGCGTCCCCAGCCTGTTCCCCTCCGGCCCCGGCCCGATCGCCCCCACACCCCGCGAACGCGGGCAGGCCGGATCAACCGGGGATTATCCAGAGCGTTCCTCAGATTGAAGCCCTGATCGCCGGGCCCACTGTCAGCGAAGGCATGCACGGCGGACCAACGTGCAAGGGGCGAGTCGTTGGCACCCTCGCCGACAGCGCCAGATGCTCACGACGACCGCCAAGGCCAGCAGCGGGATTGGATGGGCCAGGACCAGGATGCCGCAGCAGAGGTCCAGCCCAGGGGCTCTCGATCCAGCAGCCTGCTCCTGATCAGACCCGGCAAAGGTCGCCGAGGACGGGCTAGAAGCACTACCCACTCCCCTGTCGATTCGTGCGCGCCGGATTCACGGCGCCCTTGAAAGTCCCCGGCCCGGCGCGCCAGGCAGCCGTCAGCCGACACCCCAGGGCTGTAGCGGGCCGAGGACACGCATAGGTGGTTGATCTGTGCGCGTGCCCGCCGTCAGCCATATATACGACCAGGGAGCGCAGAGTCGGCGATCGGGCGCGGTCGACGAGGGGCCGCGATCTGCCGCACACTTACTGTCCGCGATGCCCAAGGCTCTGGCCTCGTAACCGTCGAGGGGATCCTGGTAGTAGCCCACGATGGCCCAGCCGGAGCCAGGTTCAGCGTTCACAGATTCACGTCGACAAATCACTGGGCACTGTCCGGCAATGCCTGAGCCGGTCGGCGGCGGCCTCCGGCTCTAGGCTGTGGGCTCAGTTTTGGTCTCATTCACCCCCGTACGGGACCGTTCACCGGCGACCGCGGGCCCCACGTCCGGGCTGGCCGGGACGCTGGCGGCCGGTGGTGAACGGTGGCGCGCAGTCCTCGAAAGCGTGTGAGGGGGCAACCCCTCCGTGGGTTCAAATCCCACCTCCACCGCCACTGACCTGGGGTGATTCAAGACCTCCCTGGCCGCACTCCGCTTGCGTGGAAAGCTTTTGTCTCAATTTTGGCCATGGACTGGCCGTTCTGCCAGGTCAGTGCCCACGTTTCCTGCTGCGAGATCGTGTCGGTTCAGAGCGACCAGAGTGCTTGTGTAGGTGGCATGCGGGCCGCGCGGAGGGCGGGGGACGAGCCCGGCGGCGGCACCAATGAGCAGGGTCGCGGCGAGTCCGCCCGCCCAGGCCAGCGGGGGGATGACCGTGGCCCAGCCTTTGGCGTGGGCATAGATGGCGGTGGCGGCGGCGCCGGCGGCGAGCCCGGCTATCCCGCCTGCGAGGGAGAGCAGGATCCCTTCGGCGAGGAATTGGACGCGGACATGGCCTTTGGTGGCGCCGAGGGCTCGGCGCAGACCGATCTCGGAGCTGCGCTCGAGGACGGAGATGACCACGGCTACCGCGCCGTCCGCTACGACATCCCGCGCGTCTGCGCCTCGCCCATTGTTGCCCGGGCCCGGGCCGCGGCGTGACGCGGCGGTGGTCCAGGATGGAAGTGCAGCCCTTCCAGGCGCCGTCCGGCCGCAGGCGGCGGATCAGGAACCACCAGCGGAAAGCCTCAGGACCTGAGCGATGGACCTCACCTTCAGTCCCTTGACCGCCACGCAGTGGCCGGCGCTGGAGGACCTGTTCGGCAGGGCTGGGGCGTCGAATGGGTGCTGGTGCATGTACTGGCGGATCGGCCCCCGCTACCGGGAACGGCCGCGCGAGGACAACAAGCGCGACCTGGAGAAACTCGCGCGATCCGGGCAGCCGCCGGGCCTGCTCGCCTTCGACGGCGGCACCGCCGTCGGATGGTGCGAACTCGCCCCGCGGGCCGACCTGGACTGGCTTGCCCGCGGCCGGCACTTCCGGCCGGTGGATGACCTGCCCGTATGGTCGGTCCCCTGCTTTTACGTGCGGCGCACGCACCGGCGCCAGGGCGTGATGGGAGCGCTGATCGCCGCTGCCGTCGGCGTGGCTGCCTCAGCGGACGCCCCGGCCCTGGAGGCCTACCCGGTGGATACGGCCGTGCCCGGCCACACACGCAACCTGTTCCTAGGGGTCGCGTCGGTCTTTGCCCAGCGCGGCTTCCAGGTCGTGGCCCGGCGCCAGCCCGATCGTCCGGTGATGCGCAAGCCCCTCGCCGCATCGACCTGACCGGCCAGCACGGGCCAGCGGCATGACGGGCAAGAGATTAGATCACGCTCAGTGGCTAGGGCTGCTCCGAGGCAGATACGAGCAGCCGGAAGAGCCGCATCGGATGACGCGGGGCGGCTGGTCCTGGTCCAGGACCTTGAGTAGCTCGGTACGGCCGTCGGTCTCGAGCGCGTGCCGCGTGTCGTCGGGAAGGCTGAGAGGATCGGCCGACCAGGCCCTCCCGCTGATCTCGATCACGACCTGCGCAACCTCCGCTCCCCGGGTGATCTCCCAGCGCCAACCGCGCGCATCGGCGCCCGCGCGCACGTGCCTGCCCAGGTTCGCACTGATCTGCCAGCCCATCAGCCCGAGACTAGGGCAACGCAGGCGGCGCCTGACGAGCCGCCGCTACGGCCGGAGCCGGCCTCATCCTCCACGTCGGCATCGGGCTACGCTGGCCACTCGCCCAGAAGACCATGGAGAACCCATGACTTCCCAGGAACCCGCAAACCCCGTCGTGCGCGGGCTCGTTGCCGCCATCAACGACGGCGACCGGGACGCGTTCCTGGCCACGCTCACACCGGACGCCACGTTGACCGACGACGGCAACCCACGGTCACTCCGCGACTGGATCGACCGCGAGATCTTCTCCGCGCACGGTCACATGAACGTCGAGCGTGAAGAAGAAGATGGGCTCCATCTCCTCGCCCGATATCGCAACGACACCTGGGGGGAGATGCGCACCTTCTGGCGCTTCGAGGTGATCGGGGACAAGATCAGCCGCATCGACACCGGCCAGGCATGAGCCTGAGGGCGAACATGCCGGCGAACGACAACGCAATCCCGAAAGATCAAATGCAGGCCGTTCTCACGCCGGGCTGCCGCTCCGAGCCCGCCACGAATCGCCCGACGTCTCGCGCTCCCCGTGCCGGACTGGATGTTCTGCGCCACTCCTCCTGGCCATCTCGTAGTACCAGCCGGAGAAACCGCTGCCTTACCGTGGATATGTGACCGCATGGAGCAACCTGCCGCCCGCGCTGCCGCCGCACGGCACGCCGCTGGCGTGGGCGCGAGGCTGCCGGTGCGGTGAGTGCGAACCGGAGTACCAGCGTTTCGTGTCCGAACTGGCGCTGCGCGGGCCGCTGCGGCTTCCAGCTGAGCCGGAGCCCCGCAAGCTGGACGCCGACACCCGCGCCCGGCTGGAACCGGCGGTGCGCCGGTCGGCGTGCCCCGCATGCGGCGCGCTGCGCCATCAGCGGTGCCGCAACCTGGCGTTCCCCCAGCATTTCGCGCCGACTCATGCTGAGCGCAGCAGCGGCCCGTGACCGAGGGTCCAGCGGTCCGCAGGGGTGCGCATCCCGGGCACCTGAGGGCAGGGTCGGCTGATCACGACGAGCGGCGTGGCGGCGGCCTTGGGCATGCCGGCGAGGTAGCGTGCCCTGTGGCTGTCACCAAGGATCTGTCTGGGTTGCTGGTGGCGATCGCGTCGGGCGATAGCGCGCTTGTTCGGGCATCGCTCGACGCTGCACCGGCGTTGGCGACGGCGCGCCTAGCGCGCCGCGATGAGCTTTTCATCGCCTACTGTCACGCCCAGGTCTACGAAGGCGCCACCGCGCTTCACGCTGCGGCGTTCGCTTACGACCGTGAGACGGCTCGAGATCTCGTGACGCGAGGCGCCGGCATCCGCGTCCGCGACCGCCGAGGCGCCGAACCCTTGCACGCAGCCGTCATCGGTGAACCCGGCGCACCGAACTGGAACCCGGCACATCAGCGTGCGGTCATCGTGTACCTCGTCGATGCCGGTGCCAACCCGAACGCTGCCGCCATGGGCGGCGTGACGCCATTGCATCGAGCCGTCCGGAACCGATGCTCAGCCGCTGTGGAGGCACTCCTCCGCGCCGGCGCCGACCCCCGCGCGGCAAACGGCCGCGGCTCGACACCTTCCGACCTGGCACGCTGGACCACGGGGCGAGGCGGTGTGGGATCCGAGGCAGCGAAGACCGAACAGCAGATCATCATCGATCTCCTAAAGAGAGCCACCGGCTGAAACCCAGCGTTTCACCAGGTGGGTCTGAGTCCAGCTCCTCGATCTGCCAGACGAGGAGGGAGGCGCGGGCATCCGGTCTGCCAGGGCGCGCATCAATGCAGTGGTCTCGGCGCGGATGACCGCAGCTGGCTCGCTGGAGCCGATCAGCCACGAGCCGTCGGCTGGGTGGCCTGGCGCTGCAGGTGCTCGTGAACCTGTGGGATGGCTACAGATCCTTGACCCACAGCGGACGCCACCCGTTTCACCGACCCCGCCTGCACGTCGCCGGCTGCGAACACGCCGGGCAGGCTGGTTTCCAGCGGCAGCGGTATCGGCTGGCCCGTTTCAGCCCGGTCTTTGCTGGGCAGGTCGCGGCCGGTCAGGATGAACCCGTGCCGGTCGCGCGCGACATCGCCGGGCAGCCAGTCGGTGTGCGGGGTGGCACCGATCATCACGAACAGCGCCGCCGCCGGCACCGTGTCGTCGCGGCCGGTGGCCCGGTCGCGCAGGACCAGCTCGGTGAGCCTATGGTCGCCGCGGGCCGCAGCGACCTCGGTGTGCAGCCGCACATGGGCTCGGGGGGTGCCTTCGATCTCTGTGATGAGGTAGTCGGACATGCTCTTGGCGAGGCTGTCCCCGCGCACCAGCAAGGTGACGCTGCTCGCTGACCGGGCCAGATAGATGGCCGTCTGCCCGGCGGAGTTCCCGGCGCCGACGATGAACACGTCCTGGTCCTTGACCGCGGGTGCCTCCGACAGCGCCGAGCCGTAGAACACCCCGGCGCCGACCAGGTCGGCGATGCCAGGCACGTCCAGCTGCCGGTAGCTGACACCGGTGGCCAGCACTACCGCCCGGGCGGTCACCTGGCCGCCCTCGGAGAGCGTGACCTGCAGCCCATCCCCGTCGGCAGACAGCCCGGAGGCGCCGTTCATAAGGACGAACTCCGCGCCGAGCATCCAGGCCTGCTCGTAGGCCCGTTCGGCCAGCTCGCCGCCGCTGATGCCCGCCGGGAAGCCCAGGAAGTTGCGGATCCGCGAGCTCGTGCCGGCCTGCCCGCCTATCGCCGTACTCTCGAGCACCAGGGTGGACAGCCCTTCCGACGCCCCGTACACCGCCGCGCTCAGCCCTGCTGGCCCGGCGCCGACCACGACAAGGTCGTAGACGTCGAGTTTCGGCCGGACCTGGGCACCGACCGCCACCTGGGCACCGACCGCCTCGGCGACGTCGGCCCGGGTATAGCTGGTCAGCACCCGCCCATCAGCCAGGAAGATCACCGGGTGGCCGGGAACCTGGTCCAGCTGCTGGAGCAGCTCGGCGCCCTCGGGGGAGCCGCGATCATAGAAGGCGTAGGGGACGTTGTTGCGTTTCAGCGTGTCCCGCAGCTCGAACGAGACTGGATTCCAGCGGTCTCCGACGATCCGGACCAGCGCGAACCCCGGAGAATTGAGCCGGGTCCAGGCGACCAGCGCCTCGCCAATCACCGGGTAGAGCATATGTTCGCTGGGCCGCCACGGCTTGGTCAGGTAGTACTCCACGCGGCCCAGCGCCATCCCGCGGGCGATGACCTCGAGCATGCGCTGGTCGCTGTAGTCGATCAGCAGGATCCGTTTGGCATCGGGATGGGTGGACCGGCTCCGCGCTAGCAGTTCCGAGCCCGGCATCGCGCGCATGGACTCAGCGCAGATGATCAGCGCGACCTGCTCGCCCGAATCGCGCAGCGCACCCAGCCGCTCCAGCGCCGCCTGGGCCGACGTCTCACCCATCACCCGGTAGTCGGCCCGAAAGCGTCGCTCGAGGTCGCCGACGAGCATCTCCGCGGCAGAGGGGTCCTCGTCGACGACGAAGAAGATCGGCTGGGCGACCGGCTCGGTCATGACAGGACCTCCAGACGCAGGCGTACACGACGGCCTTCATCCGGCTGCACTATGCGCTGGCCGAACAGCTATCGAATCAGCCTACGTCGCCACCTGATTCGGCCGGCGACGGAGCGGATACACCGTGCCGCCCGCACGGGCGCGAACCTGCGGAACATTGCCGACTCTGGAGATCCTCGGGTTCACCGAATGTCGCGAAGGCGCCGTTGCGTGGCAAATCTTCCGCGCGCAAACCTGGGCTGCAAGTGCTCAAAGACATCTCTGAAGATCACAACATGCACGTGACCTGCGAAACGTGAGGCTAAGGGGACTCGAACCCCCGGCCTCTTTGCATGCCGTGCAAATCAGAAGGCCCTCTGACCAGGCCAGATATGGTTTCTACCGGCGATTGCTCTGTCTGGAAGGGTCTAGAGGAGTACTCGGCGTGCAGGGAACGGCTGACCTATTGGCCGGCGCACGCCGCACCTGCCGTGGCTAATAGACGCCACCGCCGGAGCCGCCGCCGGCGTACAAGACGATCAGGACGATCACAACGGCGATCACGATCAGAAGCATTGCCACGACCATCCATCGACGGCGGCCCCAGGATCCCAATCGCGTCCGCCATCCACCAGATGTAGACACGTGTCCCACCACCCCTACGTTCTCCCCGGTTGCGAGCCACTAACAGTTGACTGCCCGATTACCCGCAGGCCCAACCGTTGCCCGCCAGGCCGGCCTGGCCCCCGTATGCGCCAACCGGCAGCCATCACAGGCCGCGCCCGCTCGCGCTGCTCACCAGCCCACCCACCAGCCCCACCGCGAGCGGCGAAACTCCCAACGCTGAACTCGGCGACACCGCGCACTGAGCCCAGGCCAGCGTCGAGCCGGGCGGCGATCGCAGCCCGGCCCGGCCGTTCTGGTTATTTGCTGGCCCCGTTTGCGTGGTGGTACTCGTCGTGGCGGCGGAACCAGTTGAGCGGGTCATCGGGGCCGCGCGCCTCGTTTCGCCCTCGCGGCGCCCGGTCGAGCCACTGGTACATGCCCCAGAGGCCGTCCAGGCCGCGCGCATAGGCCGAATACGTGTGGTAGACGGCGCCATCGTCGAGCGCGAACGCGCTCATGCCCGGGCGCTCGCGCGTGTAGGTCACCCAGTCGGTGCCCGTCGTTGCGGCCCACGCG
>Ga0137371_10005292_pt1 | contig 10091 bp, 11 predicted proteins | sample SagtaG_7_FD_104919 | JGI IMG/M metagenome (GOLD analysis project Ga0137371, IMG submission 104919) | Vadose zone soil microbial communities from Sagehorn Ranch, Mendocino, California, USA - Sage1_R_40_16 metaG | ecosystem: Environmental > Terrestrial > Soil > Vadose zone | place: USA... | reverse complement strand
GCGGCCGCATTCGAGGCGCTCACGGTGGCACGCGTTGGCGCGCTGCTGGTTGCGGGCGACCCCTATTTCGACACGCGGCGCGACCGGCTCGTCGCCTTCGACAAGGTGATCGAGTGAGGCGCCGCGTTTTCATCTCGCTTCTCGGCGGCGCGGCGGCGTGGCCGCTCGCAGCGCGCGGGCAGCAGGGGCTGCCGGTGATTGGGTTCCTCGACCCCACCTCGCCTGACGCGGAGGTCGAGCGTCTGCGTGCATTCCGCCAGGGTCTGAAGGACGCAGGCTTCGTTGAGGGCGAGAACGTGGAGGTCGTCTACCGGTTCGCCGAAAACCAAAGCGACCGGCTGCCGGCCTTGGCAGCTGAACTGGTTCGCCGGCGGGTCGCGGTGATCGCGACCCGCTCAATGGGCGCTTACGCGGCCAAGGCGGCAACCTCAAAAATCCCGATTGTCTTCATGCTCTCGGAAGACCCGGTCAGGCTTGGCCTTGTCGCAAGTCTCGCGCGGCCGGGCGGCAATTTGACGGGGGTGAATTTTTTATCGACGGAGTTGACAGCAAAGCGTCTGGAACTCCTGCGTGAGCTGGTGCCGGGAGCGGCTCGTGTGGCCGTGCTCGTCAATCCGGCAAATGCGATGCGCGCCGCGGTGACCGTGAGAGACCTTCAGACGGCTGGCGGCGCAATGGGATTGCAAATCCAGGTGCTCAACGCCAGCAGCAGTCAGGAGATCAACGCGGCCTTCGCGACTTTTGTCCGCGAGCTCACCGATGCCGTCTTCGTCGGCACCGACGCGTTTTTTACGAGCAGACGCGTCCAGCTGGTCAATCTGGCATCACGCCATGCGGTGCCCGCGACATACGCCGGGCGTCAGTATCCCGAAATCGGTGGGCTTATGAGCTACGGAAGCGATACGACGGAGGCGTTCCGCCAAGTCGGCGTCTATGTCGGCCGCGTCCTCAAGGGCGCAAAGCCCGCCGACTTGCCGGTCGTACAGGCTTCGAAGTTCGAGCTGGTTATCAACGCCGAGACTGCCAGGATGCTCGGCGTAACCGTGCCGCCGTCGCTGCTCAGCATTGCCGACGAGGTGATCGAATGAAGCGGCGCGAGTTCATCTTGGCTCTCGGCGGCGCGGCGGCGGTTTGGCCGCTTACGGCGCGCGCGCAGCAGAAGACCCCAACTATCGGATTTCTAGGACCGGCATCAGCTTCCGCCATGAGTGCGTGGACTGCCGCCTTTGTGCAGCGGCTACGCGAGCTCGGTTGGATCGAGGGACGCTCCATCGCGATCGAATACCGCTGGGGAGACGGACGCGCCGACCGCTTGTCCGAGATCGCGGCCGAATTTGTCCGGCTCAAAGTTGATGTCATAGTGACAACGGGAACCGCAGTCCCTCTATTGAAACAGGCGACCTCGACCATCCCGATCGTCTTTACGATTGCCAATGACCCGATTGGCGGTGGACTCGTGACCAGCCTTTCGCGGCCGGGCGGCAACGCCACCGGCCTGTCGCAACTCGCGGCCGACCTTGGCGGCAAGCGGCTCGAACTCCTGCGCGAGGTGGTTCCCGGCCTGAGGCGGTTGGCCACGCTGAGCAATGTTGGCAACGCGGTTACCGCGTCGGAGATGACTCAAGTTTGGGAGGCATCCCGAACTCTCGCACTGGAGGTGGTGAATTGCGAAATTCGCCGCGCCGAAGATATCACCCCAGCTATCGAGGCGCTCAAGGGCCGCGCCGACGCGATTTATGTTCAGACCGACCCATTGATGAACACCAACCGGGTTCGGATCAACACTCTGGCATTGGGCGCCCGGCTTCCCACCCTGTCTGGCATTCGGGAATACGTCGAAGCGGGGGGCCTCATGTCGTATGGCCCGAACTTCCCCGACCTTTTCCGCCGTGCCGCTGAATATGCCGACAAGATTCTACGCGGGGCGAAGCCGGCCGACCTTCCGGTCGAGCAGCCGACCAAGTTCGACTTGGTCTTTAACCTGACGACCGCCAAGGTGCTTGGCCTGCAGGTGCCCGAGGCGTTCCTTTTGCGCGCCGACGAGGTGATCGAATGAGGCGCCGCACCACTTCGTCATTGCCGGGCTCGACACCGCAAGTCGGGTTTACCCGACTTGCGGCACCTAAAGATGCGCAACTCGGGCAAGCCCGAGTTGCGGTGCAATCCATCCTTCTTCGCAAGAAGATGGATGCGCGGGTCATAAGCGCGTTCACGCGCGTCTTCCGACGCGCTATGCCCGCGCATGACTGTTTAACTGCACACGCCGTATTTCTGAAGCGACGCGAGTTCATCTTGGCTCTCGCCGGCGCGGCGGCGTGGCCGTTGGCGGCACGCGCGGAGCAATCGGGCCTGCCGCTGGTCGGATTCCTCCATCAGGGTTCCGCCGGCGCCAACGACAAGGTGGTGGGCGCATTTCTGCGCGGCCTACAAGGCGCCGGATACGAGAATCAGCGCAACGTACAGCTCGAATTTCGTTGGGCCGACGGACACTACGACCGGCTGGGGTCGCTGGCAGCCGATCTGGTTCGCCTCCGGCCCGCGGTGATCGCGGCAGCTCTCCTGCCGGCCGCCGAGGCTGCGAAGTCGGCCACCACTACTATTCCAGTCATCTTCATCAGCGGCTCCGACCCAATCGAGACCGGGCTCGTGGCGAGCTTGGGTAGACCAACGAGCAATGTCACAGGGGTGAGCCTGTTCTCTGTCCCGCTGATCTCGAAACGGTTGGAGCTGCTGCACGAGCTGGTGCCCGGCGGGACCGCTGTTGCCGTTCTCGTGAATCCGAGCAATCCGAATGCCCGATCCAACGAGCTAGCAATCGAAAACGCCGCCGCAGTCATTGGACTCAAGCTCGCCTTTATGGGCGCCGCCGCCGACCGCGAGTTTGCAGACGTCTTTGCGAGCATCGCTCAGCAGCGCTTAGGCGCAGCGATCGTAAGCGCCGACGGATTGTTCGCCAGCCGACGCGAGCAGCTCGTAGCGCTGGCGGCGCGCCACAGCATTCCGACCATGTACTTTCAGCGCGAGTTCGTCGATGCTGGCGGACTGATCAGCTACGGCGCCAATTCACCGACTATGTACCAACAGGCTGGAAGCTATGTTGGTCGCATCCTCAAGGGCGCTCTGCCAAGCGATCTGCCGGTGATGCCAGCCCACCAAGCTCGAATTGGTAATCAATCTTAAGACCGCGAAGGCGCTCGGCCTCGACGTGCCGCCCACGCTGCTCGCCCGCGCCGACGAGGTGATCGAATGATGCAGCGCTCACCCCAAGTCCGCTCGTCCCCGCGAAAGCGGGGACCCAGAGCCGCAGACTGCGACCCCCGGATTCCCGCTTGCGCGGGAATGAACGGCATAGAACGGCGCGCGTTCATCACGCTTCTCGGCGCGGCGGCGGCTTCGTTTCTTTGGCCGCGCGCGGCGCGCGCGCAGCAGTCGGCGATGCCGGTGGTCGGCTTCCTCAGTAGCCGCTCGCCGGGCGAGTCGGCGGCCGTGGTTGCAGCGTTCCGCCGCGGCTTGGGCGAATCCGGATTTGTCTAGGGGCGGGATCTGATCATTGCGTTCCGTTGGGCCGAAGGCCGCTATGACCAATTGCCCGCGCTTGCGGCTGATCTCGTCGGCCTGAAGGTGGCTCTCCTATTTGCGGCGGGAGGCCCACCGTCGGCACTTGCGGCTAAAGCGGCGACTTCGACGATTCCGATCGTATTCTCGGGGTCAAACGACCCAGTCGGTCTTGGTCTGGTCGCCAGCCTCAATAGGCCGGGCGGCAATGTCACTGGCATGAGCACCTTCACCTCGATACTCGCGGCCAAACGTCTCGAGCTTCTGAAAGAATTGGTGCCTGCGGCGGCTGTGATGGCCTATCTCATCAATCCATCCAATCCGACCGCTGAGTTTGAACGGAAAGAGTCGGCGCCAGCGGCCAGTGCGCTCGGCATTCAACTCCATGTGCTCAACGCCAGCACGGAGCAAGAACTGGATGCAGCTTTTGCAACGTTGCCAAACTTGCGGGTCGATGGGCTTGTCGTGGCGCCTGAACCGTTTTTCGACAGTCAGCGCGACAGGATCGTATCTTTGTCGGCACGTTACTCACTGCCTGCGATTTACGGCTTTCGCGACTATGTCGTGGCCGGCGGCCTGCTCAGCTATGGAACGAGCATAACGGAATCGTATCGCCAAGCAGGCATCTATGCCGGACGAATTCTCAAGGGTGAAAAGCCTTCGGACTTGCCAGTCGTGCAACCGATCAAGTTCGAATTGGTGCTCAATTTCAAGGCCGCCAAGGCGCTGGGCCTGACCGTGCCAGACAAGCTGCTCGTGGCCGCCGACGAGGTGATCGAATGAAGCGCCGCAAGTTCATAGCGCTGCTCGGCGGCGCGGCGGCCATGTGGCCGCTCGCGGCGCGCGCGCAGCAGGACGAGGGGATGCGGCGCATCGGCGTGCTGATGGCCTCGGCCGCGGATGATTCGGAAAATCAGGCCCGCATGGCAGCGTTCCTGCGGGGCTTGGCGCAATTGGGCTGGACCGACGGCCGCAACGTGCGGATCTACACCCGCTGGGCCACGACCAATGCCGACGACCTTCGCAGACACGCGGCCGAATTGGCCGCGCTCGCGCCGGACGTCCTCGTCGCGGCGACTGGCACCGCAACCGCGGCGCCGTTGCTGCAGACGACCCGCACCGTGCCGATCGTGTTCGTGATTGTCGTCGACCCAGTGGGCGCTGGTTTCGTCGCGAGCCTGGCGCGACCGGGAGGCAACGCGACCGGATTCACGGCTTTCGAATATGGGGTCAGCGGAAAATGGTTGGAGCTCCTCAAGGAGGTGGCGCCGGGCGTGACGCGGGTGGCGGTCCTCCGCGATCCAGCCATCGCCTCCGGGATCGGGCAGTTTGCCGCCGTCCAGGCAGTGGCGCCGTCCTTGGGGTGGAGTTGAGCCCGGTCGACACGCGCGATGCGCCCGAAATCGAGCGCGCCGTCACGGTATTCGCGCGCTCCGGCAATAGCGGCCTGATCGTGACGCCGAGCCCGGTGGCGAGCCGTCATCGCGAGCTGATCACCGCGCTGGCGGTCCGGCACAAGCTGCCCGCGGTCTACGCCTTCCGCTTCTACGTTGCTGCGGGCGGCCTGATTTCTTATGGGCCCGATACGATCGATCAGTACCGGCGTGCAGCCGCCTACGTCGATCGCATCCTCAAAGGCGAGAAACCCGCCGACCTGCCAGTGCAGGCGCCGACCAAGTACGAGCTGGTGATCAATCTGAAAACCGCCAAGGCGCTTGGGCTCACCATCCCGCCGACGCTGCTCGCCCGCGCCGACGAGGTGATCGAATGAAACGCCGCGAGTTCATATCGCTTCTCGGCGGCGCTACAGCTGCGCCTTTGATTCTTTGGCCGCGCGCGGCGCGCGCGCAGCAGCCGGCGCGTGTACCGCGCATCGGGATCGTTGACGACGCGCCGATGTGGCACAGCTTCCGCCAGGCGCTACGCGAGTTCGGCTACGTCGAAGGCCAGACCGTCAATTACGAATACCGCTACAGCGAGGGCGTGCCCGACCGCCTCGCGGCCGCGGTGGGCGAGCTCGTCCGCCGCCCGGTCGACCTGATCGCGGTTTTCGGCACGCCGCCGACGGAAGCGGCCAAAGCGGCGACGACGACCATCCCGATCGTGATGATCGGCGTCGGCGATGCGGTGCGCACGGGCTTGGTGGCGAGCCTCGCCCGTCCGGGCGGCAACATCACCGGCAATACCGTGCTCAGCCCCGATCTCGGCGGCAAGCGGCTCGAGCTCCTGCGTGAGGCGATCCCTACGGTGGCGCGCGTCGCCTATCTCACCAATCCGGACAACCCCGCGACCCTCGACGTGCTCGCCGAGATGAAGCCCGCGGCTGCGGCGGCCGGGATGGCGCTGATCGGCGTCGAGTTCGGCAGCGCCTCCGACCTCGACGCGGCGCTCGCCGTCATACTGCGCGAGCGCACCGAGGTGCTTCTGGTGAGCAACGATCCGTTGCACCAGCTGCACGTCGGCCGGGTCATCGATTTGTTGGCGAAGAACCGGATCGCGGGCATGTTCCAGTCCAAGGAGAACGTGGCGGCCGGCGGCCTCATCGCCTACGGCGCAAGCCGGCCCGAGCTGTTCCGGCGCGCCGCCGCTTACGTGCACCGGATCCTGCAGGGCGCCAAGCCCGCCGACCTGCCGGTCGAGCTGCCAACCAAGTTCGATCTGGCGATCAACCTCAAGACTGCCCGCGCGCTCGGCCTCGACCTGCCGCCGCTGCTTGTCGCGCGCGCCGACGAGGTGATCGAGTGAAGCGGCGGGCTCCCGAACTCCGTTCGTCCCCGCGAAGGCGGGGACCCAGAGCCGCGGACCGTGGCGTCTGGATTCCCGCTTGCGCGGGAATGAGCGGGATAGGGCGGCGCGAATTCATCGCGCTTATCGGCGGAGCGGCGGCGTCTTCGCTGCTTTGGCCGCTCGCGGCGCACGCGCAGCAGCCGGCGATGCCGGTGATCGGATTCGTCTACCCGGGTGTGCCTGAGCTGAGTACAGGTATTGTTGCGGCATTCCGCAAAGGCTTGAATGAAACAGGCTTCGTCGAAGGCCGCAACGTGACGATCGAATTCCGATTCGGCTACAACGACAACGCTCGGCTGCCGGAGTTGGCAGCCGACCTGGTTCAGCGCCGGGTGGCTGTGATCGCCACGCCAGGCAGCACGCCATCGGCACTTGCGGCCAAAGCTGTGACCACGACAATTCCGATTGTCTTCGGCGTCGGGCCGGATCCGGTCGAGATCGGTCTCGTGGCCAGCCTCAACCGTCCTGGCGGCAACGTCACCGGTATCAGCTCCATGAATGCGGAGCTCGGGGCCAAACGGCTTGGGCTCTTGCATGAGCTGCTACCGAGGGCTGTGTGTTTTGCCGTATTGGTCAATCCAAACAATCGCAACGCCGAGGCTTTGATCAGAGACGCGCAGACGACGGCTTCAGCCATCGGGCGGCAGATCGAAATTTTCGCCGCCGGCAGCGCTCGCGACATCGATGCAGCCTTTGTGAGCCTGCTACAAAAGCGGGCCGACGCGCTCCTGGTCAGTCCCGATCCGTTGTTCGACAGCCGTCGGGTGCACCTCATCACGCTGGCGGCGCATCATCGGCTGCCCACGATCTATCCCTTCCGCGAGAATGTCGAAATCGGCGGCTTGATGAGCTACGGATCGAGCGCGGCTGACCGGGATCGCCAGGTTGGCATCTATGCCGGCCGTATCCTCAAGGGTGAGAAACCGGCCGATCTGCCGGTGATACGGGCGGCCAAATTCGAGTTCGTCATCAACCTGCAAACCGCAAGGGTTCTCGGTCTCGACATGCCGGCGACGCTACTCGCGCAAGCCGACGAGGTGATCGAATGAAGCGCCGCGCGTTCATCTTGGCTTTCGGCGGCGCGGCGGCCGTGCCTTCAGTTCTTTGGCCGCTCGCGGCGCGTGCGCAGCAACAGGCGGTTATCCCGGTGATCGGATTTCTCCACTCCCAGTCGCCCGAGCCTTATGCGGAGATGATGCGCGGATTCCGGCAGGGTCTCAAAGATTCCGGCTATATCGAGGGCGAAAACCTCACAATCGAATACCGCTGGGCTAACAATGAAATGGATCGACTGCCGGCGCTGTCGGCCGATCTGGTTCGCCGCCGAGTCGCCGTCATTGCCACTGGCGGAGGCGCTGTGCCGGCACTCGCGGCCAAGGCGGCAACCACGACAATCCCCATTGTCTTTACTGCCGGCTACGACCCGGTCGGGCGCGGTCTCGTCGCGAGCCTCGCCCGGCCGGGCGGCAACCTGACCGGCATCAACATTTTTGTGGTTGAGGTGTTGGCGAAACGATTGGAGCTTCTGCGTGAGCTAGTGCCCGGCGCGGCTCGCGTGGCTGTCCTCGTCAATCCAGCTGAAGCTGCGAATACGGAGATCACATTGCGCGACGTGGACGCGGCTGCTCGCCGTTTCGGGCTGCAGGTCCGGGTCCTCAAAGCCGATACCAACGATGAGATCAACGCTGCGTTCGAAAGCATGGGGCGAGAACGGCCCGAGGCGCTGTTCGTCGGGGTCACCCCGTTCTTCATCGCCCGCCGTGTCCAATTGGTCCAACTGGCGGCGTTCCACCGGCTCCCCGCAGCATATCCATTGCGTGATTTTGCCGAAGCCGGCGGGCTGATCAGCTATGGATCCAAACTTGCCGACGCATATCGCCAGGTCGGCGTCTATACCGGCCGCATCCTCAAGGGCGCGAAGCCGGAGGATCTGCCGGTTGTGCAATCGTCGAAGTTTGAACTGGTCGTCAACCGCCAGACGGCAAAGATGCTTGGCCTCAGCATACCGGCGACGCTGCTTGCCACCGCCGACGAGGTGATCGAGTGAAGCGCCGCGAGCCGGAAGTCCGCTCGTCCCCGCGAAAGCGGGGACCCAGTTCTTTTTCAGCCGAACGGCCGTCCTGGATTCCCGCTTGCGCGGGAATGAACGGCATGAAGCGCCGCGAGGTCATCACGCTGCTGGGCGGCGCCGCGGCGGCGTGGCCGCTGGCGGCGCGGGCGCAGCAGCCGCCGATGCCGGTGATCGGCTTCTTCAGCCTCGGGTCACCCGGAGCATTTGCTACTCAGCTTCTGGCGCTCCGCATCGGCACCTCATGATAGCCTCATGTGTGCTGAGGCATTGCCAGCAACTGCTGCTGTGATGGCGAATGACACGCCGCCGGCTCGTCCACCGCGGTGAGTTCCGCACGAAACACAATTGAAACCATTTTTTGCCTTCGACGAAACCATATTCCGTTTCCGCTTTTGAACCCTCCCTCTCAGCGGGGCCACCAATGGGCGACGGGTGGCTGAGAAGGAACAGCAATGAAAAGATGCGCCCAATGTCACGGAAAACTCGGATTAGGTGTCTGCTCCCGTAATTTGTGGAACGGCCGCTGGTGGGTTCACGTTCGCTTTTGTTCGACCCGTTGCGAAGCTCTTTACGAGCTGGAGCGTTACGACGCCAATGCGCATCGCTGGCGGACCGTCCTTGCTCGCCCCAATCCGCAAAGCTGACTGCGTTCGCAGATTCCGTGCGCTGGTGCTCAAGGCTGCTCCAGTGGATCGGACGTGGCAAGTTCAATAGAATGTCGGGCGTGCGTAAGGCGCCGCTCATCGTGATTTGATCATCGCTCGCATGCAGCCCGGCACTGGTGCGCTGCGGTCCATCCCCGCTCCTTCGTTACGAGCGGCTGACAACAGGCAAGCTCGGAAAGCCTCAATGATCAACGCTCTCGAGCTAACACGGCGCGAAACGCTCCTTCTTGGTGCGGCTGCGTTCACATCGTGTCTCGCTCGGAATGTCGAAGCAGCGCAGGACTCGGAGCGCCTTGGCGTGTCGGCTTTTGGAGATCTCAAATATCGGCTCGACTTCGAGCATTTCGACTATGTCAATCCAAACGCCCCGAAAGGCGGCGTCTTTTCACATGTCGGTGCGACTCGGATTTTCAATCAGAATCTACTCACGTTCAATTCGCTCAACAGCTTCATCCTCAGGGGCGATGCCGCCATGGGGATGGAGCTCACCTTCGCGAGCTTGATGGCGCGCGCCGAGGATGAGCCCGACGCGCTGTACGGCCTCGCTGCGCGCGCGGTGCAAATATCGTCCGATGGACTGACTTATCGTTTCCTGATGCGGCCCGGCATCACGTTCCACGATGGCAGTCCGCTCACCGCCCACGACGTCGCCTTTTCGCTGAAAATCCTCAAGGACAAGGGCCACCCAATTGCCCAGCAATCGCTGCGCGACTTCGTCGGCGCGGAGGCGGCCGATGACGCGACCGTGGTGGTGCGTTTTGCCGCGCAACGGGCGCGCGACGTGCCGCTGTTCGCGGCATCGCTACCGATTTTTTCGCGTTCCTATTACTCGAAGCGTCCGTTCGAGGAGACGACGCTCGAGGTGCCGCTCGGCAGCGGCCCTTACAAGGTCGGACGTTTCGAGCCCGGCCGCCATATCGAGTACGAGCGGGTGAAAGACTGGTGGGGTGCCGACCTGCCGGTCGCGCGCGGGCAGAACAATTTCGACATTGTGCGTTATGAATATTACCGCG
>Ga0137371_10005291_pt1 | contig 10091 bp, 9 predicted proteins | sample SagtaG_7_FD_104919 | JGI IMG/M metagenome (GOLD analysis project Ga0137371, IMG submission 104919) | Vadose zone soil microbial communities from Sagehorn Ranch, Mendocino, California, USA - Sage1_R_40_16 metaG | ecosystem: Environmental > Terrestrial > Soil > Vadose zone | place: USA: California... | reverse complement strand
TCTAGTGATGGGCTGGTTGTTGACTATGTATAATGGGTCGCCGTCGGGTCCATACTTGTCCGTCCGGAGGATGCCTGTGACTTCCAGTTTAGCCCTCAACACTGTTCCATCGGACAGCTCGTACACATTCCATCTCTCTGGGCCGACACGCTCAAAGTCGACGGAGGTGGTGTTCGTCGTACTAGGGTCGATCGTTGTCGGGGGGGGATTTGTAGGCATACCTCTGAGCGGTCTTGGACAGATGGTTGTGAAGAGGTTCTGGCTTGACCAGGCGTAGATAGGCTGGCCGCTCGGATCATACTCGTCAGCCTTGAAGATCTTCGGAATGACAAGACGGCCAAAGAGGAGCGTTCCATCCTCCAGCTTGTACTTTACCCATGGCTCGTCGCGGACGCTGAACTCTATCGCGTTCGCCCTGGTTAGATCAGCCTGGGCCTGCATGACTCTGATTCTCCACGCTACTACTAGTACTTTGGTCTGTCAGCTTTCCTTGTGTTCTTCAATGTGCTTCTCGGCCCATTCGTGGCCACAGTGGTTGCACTTGTAGGTGTACTGGAATTCTTCGATGTCGGCGAGTATCGGTCCCCCCTCTTGGACGAGTAGGACTGAGGGGGCCTGGAACGGAGTGATAGTCGTGCGCGGTCTTATCGGTGCCGGAACTGTCTCTCTGTCCAGACGAACCAGCTTCTTGCTCTCTAGCTTGATGTGGAACCTCCGCCCGCACGCCGGGCAGTGTCTGAAGAACTCCATAGCAGATTCTACCTGTGGAATGAGTTGAGGCGATAAATATCAAGCTTCCAGAACGACTTTGCTTTTTTCGGTACCATGTGAGGGTCGTCCATGCTCCACCGACGAGCCGGAGGACATTGCTATCACTGAACTCGGGTGTCAACGAAAAAACCGTTAACTTCGTGGCGAAATTTTTCCGTCAGACTAACGAGAACGTTAGTCCGATCTAGTCTCTTCAGTATTATGATTCGCAAGAACTGCTGGAGGTTGCGACTTTTTCTTTCTGTACTTATGGATTGCGAGAGGCAGGATTAACCCTACTAGGACGATCGCGGCAATCGATGTCGTGATTCCCAGGATGTAGAGGAGCAGTCTCGCAGATTGGAGGGGAAGGATGGTTCCTCCAACCGATGGGGACGTGACCGTCACTGTGACGAGGGTATAATGTGCTCTCGGTCCACTGGTTCCTGTGACGTTCACTGTGTAGGTCTGGGTTGCTGTGCTGGTTGTGGGTGAGAAGGTCAGGTTGAGACTGCCCGTCCCACCGTTGCTGAGCGTAAGGCTGGTCGTCGCAGGGGAGATCGGCAACCCGTTCGGACTGGACTTTGAAGATATGGTGATGGTTCCTTGGTAGTTGTTGAGGCTTGTCACTGTGACGTTGGCTGTTCCTGTGGTTCCCTGCTGGATGGCCTGGGTGGAAGGCGATGCGGCCATGGTAAAGTCTGCCAGGGTCATGGTGCTGGTGAAAGCGTCTTGGTCGACGCAGCCCCACGTGGGGTCGATCGTGTCGCAGGCGTTCAGATTGTCGGCCCAGACTGGATGAGCCCCGGTCGGAGTAGCTGCTATTCCTATGTAGTCTCCCATGAACCGCTGAGCCGGGTTGGGAGAGTCTGTCCGGTACACCGTGTTCGGGCTGAAGGAGTTGGTTGTCACGCGGATGTTGGGCAGGAAGCTGACTCCGCCATCCAGGGACTCTGAGAAGTATACGTCTAACGAGTTCATCGTTGTCCCCACGTTCTGCCGACTGTCATACCAGGCCACGCTGATGATTCCACTCGAGGAGGAGATCGTTGGGAAGAAGTGCTGACCATTCGACACATCATTGATCCTCAGCGGGGCCGTCCATGTCGATCCACCGTCAGTGGAGCGGGAGAGGAAGACGCTCGCGTTTCCCTGTCGAACATCGTCAAACACTAGATAGATGCCTTTGGAGTCGGAGGCCATCTGGGGTATCGTGAATGTCCTGAACTGACCCCCGGGGAGGAAGCTGGGAAGCCACTGCGCCGGGTTTACAGCCCTAACGTTCTGAATAATCCCCGATCCACCCGGCGCGATCTTCGTCACCTGAGTATAGTTTAGAGCGGAGCCAGTGAGCGGGTTGTAGGCTAGGGTCGAGACGTAGATGTAGCCTGACGGGTCAACCGTCATTCCGGGTAGTTCGCCTGTCATATCCGCGGGAGCGTAGAAAGGAGGCGAGAATGTTCTTCCGCCATCTGTGGACCGTGTGAATATTGTTCCAAAATAGCTCGTGGCTGTAAGGTTGGCATCAAAGGAAAGGTACAGAGTCCCATCGTAGGGTCCTCCTGTGTTGTCTACCACGATCCATTCCTTATCAGCAAAAAGCGGTCCCTTGATTAAAGTGGCATCGGAATAGGCTGCGCCATCGTTGGTGTACTTGGCCACGAAGGCGACGGTATTCCCGATGGGACCATTTCCGAGGGGTCCGTTGGCGCTCACGTTGAACATGAGACCGGCGTAGTAGAGGTTGCCCTGCCGGTCGAAGCTGAGGATCGGATCAGAGGTTGCGTTGGACCCGTGTAGCGGTGAGGAGAGTCCACCGGGAGAGGTGTCGCCGGGAAAACCGGGAAGAAGGCTGTTTGTCCACGTCTGACCACCATCCGTTGATCTATAGTACCCATGCCACCTGTGATCCAGCGGTTTCAATCGCAGGTCTTGTGCCCCCGCAACGATGATGTTTGTGTTGTGAGGGTCTATCGCCACGGTCGTCTCTACCTGTTGCCTGTCGGGCGGGGCTTCACCGGCAATGTCAATGTTGGGCCCCGCCGGAACGGTGGCTGATGGCGTGTTGCCCGACATGGAATACGCCGTAGTGGACGGAGGCTTCTCCAACACTCTAGACTCTGCCTGAAACCCGGGTAGCGTGCTGGCTGCCATGCTTAGAACAAGGATTATCAGGGCTCTCTTATTGGCCGGAATGGTTCGCACTGCCTTCCCTTTTTCTGCGCACAACGTAGAGCCCACCGAGGTAGGCGGCCATGATGATAGACGCTGCGGCGATGTATGGGAGCAGGAGCCCAAGCTTGTTGATCGCCAGTGCTTGGCCGCCTACGCTGCCTATCTGCCCTACAACAAGCGTCTTTGATATGGATGGATCTCCTGAAACTGTCTGCAGAGTCAGGACGATTCTGTAGGGTCCGCTCGCAGAGTACGAATGGGTCGCCAGCTCGCCGGATTCGGTTGTTCCATCTCCAAAGCTCCATGAGTAGCCAGTTATCGGATTGGTCCCAGATTCGTAAGAGACACTGCCTGAGGCGTTGAAGGTTACCGGCTGGCCGATCAGGGGGTCCGCTGGTCCAAAAGTGAATCTAGGTGCCACTTAGAAGAGGACGAGCTGCGATACAGTGTCGGTGAGCCCGCTGGAGTCTCTGACCGTCAAGGAGACAAGCCATTCTCCCGGGACCCCGTAATAGTCATGCGATACATACGGACTCGTCGTGGTTACCTGTGCGGTGCCATCTCCAAAGTCACAGGTGTAGTTGAGAATCTTCCCCGACGGGGCAAGGCTCCAGTTGCCCTGAAACGAGACGAGGTCTCCGGGGACCGCGCAGAGCACGCAAGGATTGTAGGTGAAGGCTGCCAGAGGGGGAGAGGACCCGTAGGCCAGGATGATGTCGGGAAACGCGCCCAAGAGCATCGCTGAAAGAAGCGTCAGGGATAGGCAGATGAGACGGAGAAGAGGCTTCATCTTTCCGTCGGGCAGCTCAAGGGCTTTCTAGAAAATATGTCTTTGGGCTTTACAAAGAGACTCCTCCGGTTCCTCTCGAGTACTCATCGCTTTGGAATATTTCCGCATACCTAAGGATGATCGGCTAGATGTTCTATCCTGTCCAACCGGACTCAGGATGTTTGAGAATGTCCAGTTCGGCCGAGCCTAGAGCTCAACAGTTGTCGGTAAATGTTCCGAGAAGCCGTGAACGGAGCTGGGTCCTTGCAGGAATCGGAGTAAGCGAATGACGCCGTGAATGACTAGTTTAGCATATCGGTACCAGCAAGGGCACGCAAACCTCTACAGCCTTTTGCTAACCTTGCTCCGTTGCCCATTCACGCTGTTTCGTATGAAATGAAGATCCGGTTCTCGAAGATGGACTGGTCAAGGTGCTGCTTGTTTTCCGCTCTTTCCGGGCCTACCATTCCGACTATTCTTCCATGCACGGCCCATCGCTTGGAGGAATCCTTGTCGACGGGCCAAGAGCAGACCTGGAATGAGTATCAATGCCCAGACTACTATGACTGCGACTTGGTCAATCATGAGTTGTTGAGAAACGGACGAGGGTTCAAGATACGTCAACTGTCCACCCCAGTCTGGGTCGGGGGCACTCGAACTGGCGACAGCCTGCTGGAGAGTCTTCCCGTGCATCAGGGATGAGAGGAAGCTCTCTGTCCTGACATCCGTGTAGTACGAGCTGACGACACCGTTCCAGCCAACAAAAGCGCTGGCCCCTCTCTCGAAGAAAGCTGTAGCCAGGTCGGGTCTGGCCTGGAGTGTGGAGCATCCCATCTGGATGATGAGGGCTCCATGAAAACCACCTACGCCAGCGGGTTCATCACTGATGAAGCTGGGAGTTATGGCGAAGAATTTGTCGCCAGGCCTCACCAAGGCCTCGGTGACCAAGTTGCTAAGCTGTTCGAGAGAGTACTGGGAGGTCGTGTAGGGCTGGTGGGTCACGATGTTCTGACCGGGCGGTGCCATGGGGCCGGTGGCTGTATGGGTGCGAAATATCAGCATCGAATAGCCCATGAGCGGTAGGTTCCGGAATAAGTCAACCGTGACCTGGCTGGGACCGTAATAGTCGACAGAGTAGCCTGCCGACGAGAGCGTCTGCGTAACATTGGTAATGAAGAATGGATCTGGATCGGTTTGAGAGAGCGTGTCGATCAGCACGGCTCGCTGAGTCGCTCCTCCCAGCCTCAATTGAGCCGCGCCATGTTGATACGGCCAGAAGATCATCAATGCGACGAAGAGGGTGAAGAGGAACAGTAGAGACACTCGCCTCCGCCGATTCCAGAGATGGCGCGGACGCGAATCGCGTGTCGGACCCGTCCTTGTCGGAGGCTTCCCGCCGGGTCGAGTCCTGCGGATTTGTCCAAGCGCCTTTTCCAGCTCGTCTTGACGTGAGCTATGTCCCAAGACGAGTCATCTCTTCCAACTCGCTTTCATCGATCATGCATATAGGGGTAGCGTAGGCTCTTCCGAAGGGTCTTCTAATCGTCTCTCGGAAGAAGACCAAGGCTCTGCGGGGAAGCAGAGGATCATCGCGGGAGGGAGAAAGCGTCAGCAATGACTCCCCAACACTTTCCTGGGCAATAGGTGCTTTTGATATCGGTTGCTATGTTTGGCGGCTGGACGAATTAGCATAGAGGATTGGTATGGAATAGTCGCAAGATTCTGGCTACCCTACATCAGGCTAGGGGCACAGGTGTGGTAGGGTCCTTCTCATCCTCTTTGGAGTCATTCCGACCGCGACTGCTTTCAATCGGGATTAATCCAAGTAATAATCGCAGTGAAGCTCATCGGAGAGATTGTTAGGGCTTGGTTGGATTCTTGCTGGCGTTCAGCGCATTCTCCGCATTGATCGGTTCAATGTCCTACTATGACATTCGGTTCTGACGCTGGCTTCGTTCTCGAACCTTATTGGAAGAAAAATTCTGGGGCTTGTTGTCATCTGGATTTCCTGGTCGTCTCACCACTTCTCGTAAGACATGCTACGACTCGACCGTGATGCATCTCAGCGAAGGCCTATTCATGCGACGCCCCATGCATGGAAGCCACGTAAGCCTCTCTTGATTTGGAAGGCAATCGAGTAGCATTATGGAGAAACTGGTGGAAGTGCTCAAGGAGGCTTTTTATTAGCTGGCCATGACCCAACCGAAGATTTGGCTCTCTCGACGAGTCTCACCGTTCTAGTGGTTGGCGTATTCTTCGGAATCTACGGACTGATACTATCGGACAGGTTCCACAAGCCCTCAGCCGCAGTTTTAGGCGCCACTCTAATGGTGGGGACTGGAGTTCTGAGCGAGTCTGAACTCTTCGCGGCGATAAACTGGACAGCTCTCGGCGTGTTACTCGGCATGTTCATCATCGCATCCTCGCTAAGAGAGGCAGGCTTCTTCGAATGGATGGGGCTTCACCTTGCAAGATCGGTCGACGCGCACCCCATACTCATGTACGTCCTGCTGCCTCTGCTAACCGCTGGGATGGCCTCGCTTCTGGACATCGTCACGGTTGCTCTCTTCATCGTCCCGTTGACGGTCGAGGTCTTTGATGGTCTCGGGATCGATCCTATCCCATTCGTTATCGCGGAGGTTCTAGCAGCCAACGTTGGGGGAATCTCTACCATGGTCGGAGACCCTACGAACGTGATCATAGGCACCGGGCTCAGCCTCTCATTCGACCAGTTCCTGCTGAACACTGGGCCAATCGCACTGGCTGTTCTTGCTCTGAACACGTCTCTGCTCTATCTGCGAAACCACGGGTTTCTGCATCGTGATGCGCTGAGGAGGCATAGGGAGAGGCGCCCGCTACAGTTGCCGAGCCCTGCGAGCGCGGTCAAGGATCGAGGTCTCCTACAAGTCAGCATTGTCAGCCTCGGCCTCGCCGTCAGCTTCCTGATCGTCCACACGTTCCTCGAGGTCTCCGCCGCGCTTGCGACTTTGCTGCCCTCTTTCATTATTCTCGTCTACGAGTCGTCGCGTCAGAGTGAGGTGCGTGACGTGTTAGCGCGGGTGGACTGGCAGGTCTTCTTCTTCTTCGGCGGCCTCTTCATTCTCGTAGCAGGGTTCGCAAAGACCGGGCTGCTCATCAGCTTCGCCAACTGGCTGGGCCAACAATCTGGCGGAAACTTGGCCTTGTCCATTACGCTCGTCTTGTGGACGACTGCTCTCATAAGTCAGATCGTCGACAATGTTCCACTCGTCACAGTCTTCATACCTGTCATCGCGAGCATGGCAGCTACGTCCGGACTTGCCATCGCACCTTTAGCCTGGGCACTGGCGGTCGGGACCGGAATCGGCGGGATGGCTACGCCGATCGGGACCGCTTCCAATCTAGTGGCGCTGAACATTCTGAACAAGGACCGGAAGAGACTGACCTTCACAAGATTTGCGAAGCGATCGGTACCGCTAACTATTCTCGACCTCGCAATCGCAAATGTGATCTTGCTGGTCAGGTTCTAAGCATAGAACCGACTCTACTTCTCAGGATATTTGCGACCAATTGAGAGCGAAAATCAGAGGAACGGTCGGTTCTGCTCCGAGACAAACTCTTGGGCTCAAGAAATTCTAGTTCGTTTTCTCCGGGTCTATGTGGATCCGAGCTTCCTCCTTGAGTAGTTGTTGAATGGCTTCGAGAGCCCTGGACGCGTCGGCCTCTGCGACCATTATAATGTCCTCTGGGGAACAACACTGTATCCCTGCCAGGTTTACATCGTTCAGGGCGAGTTGGGCCGTGATCTTCGCCATGATCCCCGGTATGTCTTTTGCTTCTTGCGGAAAGAGAAGTGAGATTTCGGCGAGGTCAGTCGAGTAGCTGAGGATATCCTTGGGACGAAGCGTTCGACGAAAAGTTTCCAGTGTTTTCATGTCGGCAATCACGCGGATTGACCTTAGCCCAACGATTACTCTGAGATTCTCTCCTCTGGTGGTCTTGATGCTGGAGGCGAATTCGGCTATCTTCTTCATGATCTCGGGACCGTTCTCCAGGGCCAGGTCTGCCATCTTGGTGCGGGTCGCGATTTCGCAGTCCCGGAACACTTTCCGGTGATCAGCCTGTTTCTCACTACCAATTGGATAGCGTCGGATGACTCCTAGGACCGCGTCCGGTGTTGAGTTAACGCGGTCGGCCTCTAGAATGTATCGAGCGAGTGCTCTTGAGTTGATGATCCGGCGTTGGAGGCCCTTTTTTATCACGGGGTCTGCTTCGATTAAGTGCTCTATACGCCGTCTGATATCTGCCACGATCAGCATAATTGCGCTACAATTACTTATTCTTGTCCATCTGCGACAATACGGTTAAATGGTTTCTGGAGAATAACCGCATTGAATAGGATATGAAAAGAATCCAAACTGTTCTTGTCACCGCAACATTGCTTACACTTGCCACCTCGCTCCTCGGTTCCATACTTCCAACGCACGCTCAGGATCCCGACTTCAGCATCACAGGTACACCGAGCGGACAGTGTATCCTCTTAGGCGAGAGTGCTTCCTACACGTTTACAGTTTCAAGTCTCGCCGGCTTTCAAGGTAATGTGCAACTGGAGGACAGTATTGATCCCAACGTCAACAACGGTCCAACTCTCTCCTCCATCCCCTCCAATGTGAACGTCGCTCAAGGTCAAAGTGCAGCGTTTGACTTGACTGCATCTACAACCCAGTCGACACCGAACCAGGTCTATGCAATTACGGTATACGGACTGTCAGGCGCTATAGTCCACTCTGCGACGGTCTATCTGGCATTCCAACCACTATGCGGCGCCGCCGGGGGCGCAATCCAGCCGGTCAGCGTCATAGGCGTAATGGCTCCGTACTTTGCCATTGCAGTAAGCATGGTCGGCCTAACGGCAACAGCATCACTCCTCTACCTCAGACGACGCAAAACCGAGTAACCAAGCATAGGCACCCCGGACTATTCCCTTTTTTCTTGGAAGCCTATCCTATCGATAACTGCAGTCGTGATGTCTATCCCACAGACGAAGAAAACAGTTTCCCAGATTAAATTCCGAAACTTTCGACTGTGCGCAACATTGATGGTCTATCTAGAAATCTATGTCTGAGGAGTTCTGCTCAGTTGACAGAACTCTTCCGTCTTGAATGCAAAACATAGACTGTGGCAGAGACTACACCAATCAAGACGATTGAGATGATTGCGAAATACTCGGCCAGAATGACTGGATTGGCCGGAGAGGTTGCAACTCCACCCACCGTTGAGCCGGGATTGACAATGAAGGTTCCGTGCATCTGGACGGTGTGAAAGACGCAGTAGTAAGTGTAGGTGCCAGGGTTTGCCGTGACGGTAAACGTGAATGTTGGTGTGCCGGGCGGAAAAGAGCTGGAGCATGGGTCTGTGGTTCCACAGTCACCACCTTCACCGCCGTCATTGTCTACGTCTAACTGAAACTCGTGTGCAATGCCGTCGCCGCTTGACAAGACAATCGAAACTATGTCGCCCTGCGCTACGGTAATGGTGGGGTTGGGTTTCGAAGTCGTTCCATTCCAGCCGACATTGATGCAGGAGCCGCTCGTGATCACGCATCCGCTGAGGACTATTGAGACCGAGGCAGCGTGAGCTCGTGGTATGGAGGGTAGCGGATCTGTTCTGTTGGGATGAGCTAGAAGGCCTATCGAAAGAGCCAGGATGAGTGCAAGGGCTATGAATGGTGGGCTACGCAAGGCTGGGCTACTATCGCTGTAGGAACTTTATAACATCATCGGTGGGAAGGCCGAGAGATCATTCGTCGTGGCAAGTCGCCACACGCCATTCGCCGCACTCGCCAGGAAGGTGAAGCTTTGGCATTCCCAAGCCATTGACACTTTTGAACTCGAGATGCTCACGGCAATTAACAGGAGTAGGCTGCTGAAAGCCCGCGCTTCCAGCCAAACCTAAGACGTGCTACTAAGGTGCGGGGACACCCGTCGCTCTGGAAAGAGGCAGAGTCGTAATCAGCATAGAATGCAAGCTTGATCGAGTAGACCCAGAGGCCAACGCCGAGCAACAGCAAGACAAGGCCCAGCGGGCCCAACGAGCGCATAACTAGAAACATCTCCCCGGTTCTAGTTAGGAGCGCCGAGAAGTGGAGGGTTACGTGGAAGACTTGAACGGTTCTCCGATGACAATGTCGCTGGTCGTCCTTTTCAAACAGCACTCTTTTCTATGCCCACAATAGCAGAACGCGAAGACAAGAGAGAAAATTCTCTAAAGCGTGAAGGCTTTGAACAATCTACTCCGGCGTGTGAAGGGCTTCTTCGTGCCTGGTGAGAAGAACGCGTTTCTCCGCATTCAGGAGCTGGCCGGGCTTGCCGAGGAGGCGCTTCAACTACTCGTCAAGATACTCGCAAGCCCGAGCCAC
>Ga0137371_10005288_pt1 | contig 10095 bp, 9 predicted proteins | sample SagtaG_7_FD_104919 | JGI IMG/M metagenome (GOLD analysis project Ga0137371, IMG submission 104919) | Vadose zone soil microbial communities from Sagehorn Ranch, Mendocino, California, USA - Sage1_R_40_16 metaG | ecosystem: Environmental > Terrestrial > Soil > Vadose zone | place: USA: California... | reverse complement strand
TGGAAAGGTGGCGGGGAATCCTTTCGTGAGAAGTTGAGAGAGAACTTCCAAAGGTGATTCTGTGGGGGTTTGGATTAGGGCGAGGATGTATCCCGAGACTGCGAGTCCCCCTGCAGCCGATACCAGCATTATCAGGAGGATCTTTAGCTTCTCCAAGTCTTCTCCTCACCCCTTCTCCTCTGCACTAGTTCGGTTCTCTCTATTGCGGTGGTGTTGTTGTTGCTGTCGGTGGTGGTTTCCATCTGAGGGTCATTATCCCGCCGACTATCCCCAGAACTGATCCGACTATGAAGCCTCCGAAGCCGAAGAAGCCTAGGATGCTGAAAACCAGTACCAGTATGCCCCACGTCTGTCGCTGGTTGGGCTTGAGGCGCAGCAGTAGGGCTGACATTGTGACGATGATGCCACAGATGAGGCCGAATACTGCGATTGCTCCGACAAAGCCTGCGGCGAGAGCACCGGGACTGCCTGTGTAGCCGCGTGGCGAATTGAAGTTGGTGGAGTGGAGATGTGGCAGTACGACTATGCTGACGGTCACGAGGAATATGTCAAAGAGCACTATCAGAGCGCCTCCTACTAGAGCTAGTATCGAGGGAATGTTCGGGAATTCGACGGCTGTTTTCGACGACATTCTTGATCTCTTACCTCCAGCCCTACCATGTGATGAAGATGGGGGAAATACGTTGGGTGAAACGATCTTGATACAACCGCTCAGCATAGCTGGACGATTAGAGAAATCCGCTCCGTTCGGTCTACTAAATGCGACTTAGCACGTTGTTCCAGAACTTCAGCTCCCAGAAATACCTTGAGGAGTGCCTCGGAGGCCCCGAAGATCTTGATGACACGACGGGGATTGAAACTCGTTTATGGTCGGCAGGGCTCCTAAACCCTTTACATAGTTGGGCCGCACCCGCACTGGATCCTCAACAGCCTGCCATGTAGCAAAGATAGAATGAGCTACAGCCGGAAGGAGTTGGAGTAACTCGTCATTCAGGAAACAAAAGTCACGAGAGCGGATAGGATCAAACCCGCCATTGCGAAAATGGCGCCGATGATTTGCAAGTTTCTATTTATCCAAAAGTATCGAAACGAGGCCCTCATATCGTTGAACGGTTGAAGGATAACTCCTGCGTCCTTGCTTTCTCGAATTTCCTTTGGATCGTCAGGGCTCGGATGGTAACTACTACCTAATGAGAAGAATCCGCGGGAGTAAGATCCCGCACCAGAAGCATCTCCTCTGAAACCCAATTGTCTCGCTTTCTTCTTGATTCTCTTAGACCATGCCTTCGAAATGCGGTTCGAGTCATCCGTAATGGAGGCATACAAGCTAACAAGAATCCCAGAACCAGTGACTGCCAGAAACAATATCGTAGGATAGGGGTTCAATTCTTATCACTCGCATTGAACTTTTGGAAAGATTTCAGCACACGCAATCGTCGACCTCAACCCAGAGAGGTCTCGGGGATCATTGTTGCTCCGGAGGACGCGAATCCCTTGGATTAATGTGACCGCCTTCCCTGGTTTGAAGGCAAAAGTTCCCGATTCGTCCCGTTCATTACAAGAGAAGTGAGAAATTCGATTCGGGTTCTGGACGATAAACTGCTGGCCAAGGCGCTCTGTAGCGGTGTCGTGCCCACCTTTATCCTTCCGCACAGCTGAACATTGTTGTCCGAGCATGCTGATCAAGGCTTCGGTATCTTCGAGAGCTTAAGAGAAGCTGGCGTGGTCAGGTCAGTGAGGACTATTTTGAAGTGAGGGTCGATGAGAGGGCAGTAGGTCACCGAGCCAATAAGAGACTCCTAGATTTTGGCCGAACACTTCAACATCCCAGAAATCAAGAATCACCAGCCTAAGATGCATAAAAGCAAGCACATGACAATCCAAGTGTGGGGCCAACAGGCTAACAGGCCCAACAGGATGGCTTGAATGTGTATCCTGAGCTCTGGAAAGGAGTCCATGCTTCCGTCTGCTCCATAGTAGCGTTTCAAAATGGCCATCGGATCGCATCGGGCACCGGGTTCAAATCATCCGACAAGATAGTCACCAACTATCACGTGATCCAAGCTCCAGGTGTAACTGATTTTCAATTGCGATTCACTATGGAAGATGGTTACTCCGATTCCATATCAAAGTGGGTTACCTCTGGAGTTATGGAGGCAAGTTTGGCCGACAGCATGCCTGTGGACTCTTGGGATTATGCGATACTTGACCTCGACTGGGAGGAGCTTGGGTCTGTTCCTTCCCTCAATCTCACCCCAGGAAGTGATTGTCCTATTGGCCTACCCATAGCACTATTTGGATATCAATTCGACCAACCCAACCTCTCCATTCACGCAGGAATACTAGCATCCAAGTTTGTCGCCAATGGGGTCAAACTTCTACAATTGGATGCTAGTGTGAATCAGGGTAACTCTGGGGGTCCTCTCTTGAATACGGTAACTTCGGATGTAATCGGCATTGTCACACGAAAGCATACTGGACTGACAGAACAGTTCGACGCGTTGATGCAGAGCTTTGAAACGAACATGAAGACCCTTGACCAAATGGCTTCGGCAGGAAGGGTCGTGGTGGGCGGTATCGATCCGAACAAGGCCCTTAGACTTACCCAAGAACAAATGGCGAGAGTATCAATTGAAATCAGAAGATCCGCAAACGTGGGAGTAGGCTACGCGTACCAACTCGATAAGATCAAAGACGGAATTCGAAATAGGCGATCTTAGCGCTACGTATGGTCGAGACCAGAAAGGCCCGCCCGTTCTCAGTATACTGTTGTGAAATCTTAGTGGTAGCCCCGGGGGAGATTCGAATTCCAGTCGATGGGGGGCTCTTCCTGGTCAGGAGGCCCAAAGCCCATCATCGGCCGGGTCGACCTTCGAGCGGAAGATGAGAGCAGAGGAGATCGATTCGGGGTCCTAATCATAAAGAACCTAGAATGACTTTTAGATGCAATCGCGGGAGAGTGTCGGGCCGTGCCACTTTTCAAAGTTGACAAGGAGGGAAGAGTAGAACAGATCGTCGTTTCCCCATCTCCAAAAGAAAAGAAGGGAGTCCAGCCCATTTGCGAGAAGAACCTCCAATCTCTGTTCCACATCCGATTTGTCGCAACTGAACACCCAACGGGACAGAAGCACGCTGGAAGAATTGACACGTTAGGACTGGACGAAAACGACAACCCTGTTATCATCGAATACAAACGCACTCAAGACGAGAACATAGTAACCCAAGGACTCTACTACCTTGACTGGTTACTCGACCACAAGGGAGACTTCGAAATAGCTGCTCAGAAGGTCCTGGGCAAGACAGTGAAGGTTACGTGGTCCAACCCGCGTCTAATTCTCATCGCTCAGAGCTTCAGCAAATTTGATACTCATGCTGTCTCCAAGACAGGTGAGAACGTGGAGCTGAAGACATACAGATTCTACCAGGGCGATCTGTTTTACTTCGAGGATATTTTCACTCCTCAAGAGGTCTCGGAGACTCCCGAGAAGAAAACTAAACTTTTGAAAGAGGAACACGAACTTTCCGAACACCTGGCTAACAAGCCCGCAGAAGTTCAGAAGCTCTTCCTCGAGTTGAGAGATTTGATCCTCGCGCTAGGTCCTGAAAGCAAGGTGCAGGAGAACGTCGTGCAGCAATATGTCGCGTATAAGACAAATAGGAACTTCTGCGAGATCAATGTGCAGAAGAAAGGCCTCAAAGTGTTCGTCGATGTACCCAAAGAAAAGATCAAGGACGACAAGAGCATGATTGAGGACTACTCAAAGAGGGGAAGACCCGGAACGGGGGAAAGCGCTTTCACGGTTTCCCCGGGTGAGGGTACAGACTACCCAATGAACATCATCAAGCAGTCCTATGACCTGACTCTGTGAACGGCGCGGTCTGAAATTACGTCGGTTTAGGAGTTACACTTTGGAATCGTCGAATAGACTCTGCTTAGAGTAACGTCTACCTTGGCTAAATCTCAATGCAGCGATTGTGGGGAATGGTTCGAAGATTCGGAATTAGACGATCATCTGAACCAACACTTGAATGAACCCGCCGGACCACGACCTGAATCGAAGGGACCGAAATGCCCCGACTGTCAAACACTCACGGATGCGTACTACGGGGTGCCGTTCAGGATTGGCGGAACAGGCCCAGTCGGGCGTGTGCTATTAGGATGGTGGGCGGAGCTTGGCGAAGAGCCAATTCCCATAGACCTCTACGTCTGCCCCGAATGCGGGCGAATACTAACATTCGCGAACGAAAAAACTAGGGACAGATTGAAACGCACAGCACGACATGCCCTATTTCGGCGCGACACCGAGGTGAAGGCCAAATCCAAAGCCCGTCAGTAGTCACTCGAGACCACGCCTTCTCATGTCCAGGACGATAGCTAGAGAGGGCTCTCGGGCATTAGCGGGTCCGTTCACAACGGACCGACTTTCAGCAACTCTTCGAGCTTGTCGAGTAGCTTGTTTGCGATGGATTTCGCTTCAACCCAGTCGTAAATCTGCCCAGTCATCCCCTGCTCTCTTCTCACTCCGGTCACGTTAACCTCAGCATCTGAAGGTTCGTTTGCGAAGACGGTTAGGGACATGTCTTGACCAGCCCAGGACTTCCAACTCAGACAGTGTGAAAACTGAGCATCTTTGTCTGCTTGTCGACATTGTCTATCCTATAGCCCAGACTCATGGCGGCCTTCATCGACATATCAAAGACCCGGTCAGCGGGCGAATAATAGATTCTAGCCACGGGCTCGTTTGGCATGGGCGGGCAATCGCCCTGCGCAGTAATCAGCGTTCCGGTTACCTGAAACTCATGGTCCTCTTGGATCATGTCTGCCGTTGGTGGCTCGGGGGAGATCGACAAATCCCGCGGTCCAACTCTGCGTTGCTTTCGTTCGAGCGGACCGGATTTCGCCTGAGCCGGCTTTTTGTACATCTCTGTTCTGCACCAAAGCATGGAACCTCGGAAGTCGTTTTGGCAGAGGAACTGGGGAGTTACGGGAGGGATTCTCTTTGCATTCCCCATCGGTCTCGTGACCGGAATAGTGGTAGGTGGATTTCCATTTGACAGTTCGAGGATACCATCTGCAAGCGACATGACCGTCGAATTTGCTAGCTTCACGACAGCAGCCTGGACCTTTGGCTTTTCCTTTTTCTGGCCGAGTACTGAAAAAAACTTGAGGAATCTTCGACTCCTTCTCGTCCGAGAGAAGAAAAGGTCTGGAAGCGATGTGTACATAGACGATCTTCTCAGAGAGCTGCGAATACCTTTCTGGGCTTTCCTCTTGCCTCTGCTCGGTATCGTGCTGCTAGTGTTGGCCGCCTTCCTTGCGATAGGCGCAGATCTTTACAGTTTCGGACCCTTCCTCTTGGCAGCTCTCATCAGTCTATCAGCCGGATTCATCATTAGCATCGGCACGTGGCTTGTTTTCTTCCAACTCAGAGGTTTCGTGATTGATGCTTTCGACTCATTCCGCTACGGGGCAGTCGAAGGAGCGAACGAAACGGGTTCTACCAAATGAATACCATCAGCTCAACAAAGCCCAACACAATGGATGGTCAGTGGCCACAAGAATCGATGCCGAACTCACTACCCACTTGTAGACACAAGAACCCCGATCGAACCGGAACAAAGAACTAAAACGGTTTCCGACTCATCAATCCGGGTAAGAACTTGGTCGAGCTATTTTCGACAGGGAACGCTTGGCGCGACTTTCTGGACTTTGAAGCGGAATTTCGAGAGGCCCTCGCGTACGTTCCCCTGAGAGAACCTCATCTGACGGTATGGTCTCACAAGTTCGGGAAGATTCTCGATCAAGTCGGCAGCGCGGTTGATAGTTTCTTCTGGCTAGCTGCGAAGGAGGGAGAGCTATTCAGAGACAATAGACCTCGCGACAAACAAAAACTAGATATTCGAGACTTCTGCAAGATTTTCGAACCCGTTTATCTTCTATCCACAGCACAAGTGATTGCGTACGATGAGCCTGTACACCATGGACCCTTCGTGCCTTTCGAGGCTTTCGGAAAAATGCTCGCTTCCAAACAGAAAGTTAACTGGTGGTGGAGCTCTTACCAGTCTTACAAACATAATCGATACTCTGAGTCCGCGGAGGCAACACTGAACAATTCCCTTCAGGCACTTGCTGGACTGTTCTTACTCAACGTTTTGCACAAGGAAAATCAAAAATGGTTGGCAGAGAAAAAAGTGATAGCCTGGCAGTATCCGATGACCCCTCTAATGCTTGCACAAAACCTCAAGGGGTCGAAATTCGGCGCTACTCTCCCTGACATTCGTGCCCGAAGCGAACTCTTTCTACACGAGTTCAGAGTGGATAAGAAAGCTTCAAAGCTTCCTCTGACAGATTAGCCATGTTCATACATACAGCCATCCGTGATAGCTTTCTGACGGAGACTATGGTAGCCCGGGGGAGATTCGAACTCCCGTCGATGGGTCTCTTCCTGGTATGGAGTCCAAAGCCCATCATTGGCCGGGTCATTGTTTTCGACCCTTGCTAGTCCACTACACCACCGGGCTACGAGAGACCCGGGTCTCCGGCCAAGTCCCAATAAGTCTTCTGCGACAGTCCAACGAGTTTCTGATTGTGTCTACGCAATGGGCCGAAACGTAGCTGATACATGAAGAAAAGAGGGGAGAGGAGAGGCTGTTGGTCTGGCTCTGCTATGGTACGATCTCTATCCAGTATGGTATCTGAAGCGTCATTGTCCCGCCGGTCAGTACTATGTCGCCGTAGTAGTCGCCCTGGGCATTTGTTGGGGACACCGTCAGTAGGACCGAGAACTTTGCGCTTCCCTGACCGGTCACAGTGATTGTCGTCTGCGACAATGCTACGACCGGAGCGTTGGCACCGTCGACTGCCGGAGAGACGGATACAGTGTAGGTGACGCTAGAGCCGACGACTGACTGGACAACCACCGGGAAGGAGGATGTGCCGCTGTCACCGCTTGCCGAGTACCGGCCGAAGCCGAGATTTGCTGAGCCGTGAGCGTTGATCGTTGCGCTAATCTTTGTGACCGCGGCTAGGTCGATTCGTCCGCCTCCGCGGTTCATCGGATTGCTCAATGGTGTATTACTGGAGCTGCTTCCAACCGGCCTCTTGGCACTGTTCTCTAGTGCGGATTTGACCTGTTCAGGAGACCAGTTCGGATGCAACTGTTTGATTAGCGCTGCAGATCCAGCGACGTGAGGCGTGGCCATGCTGGTGCCCTGGAAGAAGGCAAAGCACGGCGGCTGAGCGCACGATGTCATCAGAATGGAGCTGTAGACGTTGACGCCTGGAGCCACAACATCAGGCTTTACCTCGCGCAGGACCTGGTTCTTGATCATGGCGGGTCCAACGCTGGAGAAGCCGGCGAGAATGTCGGCGCTGGGACCATCAGTGAAGAACTCTTGCTGCGTCGAACCGTCAATGGAGACTGTCTTGGTCGAAGCGGACGCCATGGCTAATCCGTTGGGCCTAGAGACCATGGCTGCAGGGATGGTGGGCTGGTTGGGAGTGCCATCTTGGGCCATAGCGGTCGGGTCTCCAGCAACACTGTTGTACACCAGGACCCCGGTCGCGCCTGCGACTTGAGCGTTCCTGATCTTTGTTGAAAAGGTGCATGTGCCTCGCGCGATGAGAGCTATCTGGCCTGAGATGTTGTTCGTGATTGCAGTGCATCCATTCGTTGGGGTTGTCGTGCTGTAGGGGGAGTCGTTGACTGTTCCGAAGTTGTTGAACTGTCCTAGTGCGGCGCCGAAGGTTCCGAGACTGGGCACTGTGACGGGTATTCCGACGAAGTGTGGGTTGGTGCTCGCGCCGACTGTTATGACTTTGTCCGCGATACCAGGCGATTCGATCGTGGCTGGTCCCGGACCCGCGTTTCCAGCAGCAATAGCCACAATCACGCCCGCGTCGACCGCATCGTCGACAGCGGTCACAAGAGGATCATGGCTTGTCGGGGCTCCGCCTAGGCTCAGGTTGAGAACGTCCATGCCATCAGCAACGGCAGCGTCCACTGCCATCGCGATGTCGGCCGAGGAGGCGTCTGTGACGTTTCCTGGAAACACGTTATAGCTTCCAATGAAGGCCTTCGGAGCTACGCCACTCATTGTGCAACCAACAAAGGGCGCGCAAGTGTTCGCGACTCCCGCCGCAATACCTGACACGTGCGAACCGTGGTCCTGCTTGGCCTGAGCATCGAATGCGACGCAGACTGGTTGTGTGCAGAACATCTTCGCGACAATGACCTTGTTGCTAACATACTTGCACGAGGTATCCGCCTGGTGTACAGCAGAGTCTAGAGCATCACATTTCGGATATCCTGCTGGAACAACGAGGCTGTTGTCGGTGAGAAATGGATGGGTGAAATCTATCCCGGTGTCGATGATGCCGATCTTCATTCCGGCGCCCGCGTTGGACTGTCCCCCGTCCGCGGCCCATAGTGTTGGCGAGCCGATCAGAGCGTTCGACCGGTTCATGTCAAAGTGGACGTTGAACGAGTAGGAGCTGTCGACTATTCCGCCAATCGAGCTCAGCTGGGTAAGGCTGTAACCGTTGAGCTTGACCGCGAGGCCGTTGAGGACTGTATAGTAGTCGTAGATGACCTGCACCCGAGGAGCGTACTTTGCAATTGCAGACTTGGCAAGGGCGTGTTGGTTTGCCAAGTATCCCTCGTAAGAGATCACTGCGGGGCTTGACATGTCTAGCTTGCTTCCCGGCTGCGGCATGGTGGCAGCGTATCCCTGGATGTTTCCTTGATAGCTTGAAACTGGCTGAGCCTTCAGAAGCACTGTTGCATAGTCGCTCGGCTGGCTAGTCCCGCCTACGGGTAGAATGCTGAAGATCGAGAGTGTTCCGATGGCTACTAGTATGGTGGAGAGCACTATCGTGGATTGCTTTCCATTCATAGAATTTTCAAAGAGCAGGTTAACACCTTGAATCACCGTTTAACTTCCACGTACACAAGTGCATTCAACGTACAACTCTGTACATTTGCAACGTTCCATCGCTGTCCGTGTATATTGTCTCGAGGGGTCTGGGTAGACCTCTGGGGAGAGCGTGGTCTAAGCCTTCCACCGAGAGGAAAATGGATCTTTCTCGCAACTCAACGTTGGTCAAACCATTCGGAGAGAAAGAACAGCCTGTTGTTCTGTTCTCTGGACTCGCTGTTCTAAAGGTTGGAATTAATTCGTTGCGTCGACTATAACTTAGATGATCGTACTCATGACTACGCGCTCGTTCATAATGAAATGGGATGTGCCTGTGCAGCCTTCAACGAACCATCATCCTCGACCGAGACTGATCATCCTGCTCCTGCTCGTTGCTGGAGTGCTCTCCGTTCTCTATTATCTGTACAATTCTTCGTTCAACCCTGCCCCTGTCTTGTTGGGAGTCTCGATCCTCTGTCTCCCGTTTCTGGTAGCTATGGAAGGGTTCTTCGTTGTCTCTGGCCGAGTCCGGAAGAGGGAGTTGCCTCTGGTGTTGGCTTTTGGAATCGCGGCTACTGTCATATCAGCCCTATTCAATACGACACTAACGACGGTAGGACCCTGTGCTCTTGGCGTGTCAGGAAGCGGCTTCCCATTACCATGGTATCTTACCTTCACGCATTACACGGGACTTGACGGGCCTCCGTGCGCACTCAGTCCCGATCTCACCACGTACTGGCGCACCTTCGCCTTTTTCTCGTTTCTTTTCGATACGATCTTCTACGCGGGTCTCGCTATGTCAAGAAATGAAATTTACGCGTGGTTCAAAGGGAGTGGATTGCAGAGCCAAGGGCGTCTCCCTGCGAGTCCCAAGGAAAACGCCTAGAAAACGGCTGAGGGTCCATAACGATGTTAATGTCAACCGGAGATGAATAATTCCTCTTAGAGGGATGTTGATGGATCCGCGTTTAGAATATAGTCAGCTCGGGGACCCTATAGAAAAAATGGGTACGCGTGCTAGTCTCGCGACGCAGAAACCGTTTTCCGGAAAAGTTAGAGTTTCATGACCTGGACGTGTGGGACTCCGGCTATGGTTATGACCGCGTCCGGATGAACCAGTCCATTATTGATGGCCGCATCCACTACCTTTCTACCAACAAGATTCAGCATATCAGCGCC
>Ga0137371_10005281_pt1 | contig 10105 bp, 8 predicted proteins | sample SagtaG_7_FD_104919 | JGI IMG/M metagenome (GOLD analysis project Ga0137371, IMG submission 104919) | Vadose zone soil microbial communities from Sagehorn Ranch, Mendocino, California, USA - Sage1_R_40_16 metaG | ecosystem: Environmental > Terrestrial > Soil > Vadose zone | place: USA: California... | reverse complement strand
TCGAGTGGTTGATCTGTGCCTGGGCCGCCGCGGCTGGAACGCACGCCTGCGTCCACCGTCACGCGCATCAGCCCGGGCTTGGCAGGGATGGGGAGCGGGCTGGAGAGTATCGAAGCCGTCAGGGTCTTCCTGTCCGCGGCCACGGTGAAGGGAAGCGACCTGAGTCCCGACAGGAATCCGCCGCTCTCTCCTTCCATTTTGAGAGAGACATGCTTCGTGAGCGAGGCGGTGTCCACCGGGTGACTGAAGGTGAGCTTGAGCACTACCCGCTTGAGGTTGGGATCGACCGGATCCTGATAGAACTCCGACGACGAAACCGTGGCGATGAACCGCGCTGAGGCGAATTCGAAGCTGTAGCGCTCGACCGTGACCGTCGGGGCGACGAAGCCTTTGCGGCTGAACGACACGCTGTACGTCTGGCCCACCGGCCAGTCCTCCGCGGGGGCGAATTCGAGCTCCCGGTCCCCGATCCAGCGCCAGGTCCCCGTGACACTTGGGGAGATGTCGACACCAGTCTTCACCACCTTGCCCACGCTCTGCAGCGGGGCGACGGAAGACTCGAACATCACGTGGAGGGGATTGGGCTTCGGGTTGTCGACGGTGAGGTCGGTGGCGGCCGGCGCGGTGAAGCTGAAGTCGGTGCGCACCGCCCGGGGGCGATGGCGCCACACCAGCACGCCGGCCCAGAGCGCCGCCAGACCCGCGGCGGCGACGATGGTGTTACGCCGGAATGCGCGTGGATTGGCTGCGGCGCGTGCGCGAAGGGCCGCGCCGCGGGCCCGCAGCGTGGTGACCCAGGGAGGCGCGTCCCATACCACATCCCCGACCGTCGCCTTGAGGAACCTGGCGAGGGAGCCGTACCACTGCTCAAAGCGTGGGCTCACGAGAACCTCTCGGGTAGGAAAGTAAACAGTCCAACCATCGTTCTGACAGGTTCCTAACTGCCCGCGAGTGTCGGTCTGCTGATTTCGCTGCCATTATATCGGACATGCTGCTCGCGGTGTGCGCCCTCCTCCATTGCTGCGACTCCGCGCCGAGCTATTCGGGCCGGGACCATCAGCTCGACGTGCGGATTCCGCGCTTTGAAGCCGATGTCCTCGTAGACGGCGACCTCGCCGACTCCGTCTGGGCCCGTGCCGCCCGATTGACCGGCTTCTCGCAGTATTCCCCCAACGATGGCGTGGCGGCAGCAGACTCGACCGAGGTGCTGGTGTGGCACTCGGCCACGGCGATCTATTTCGGAATTCGGGCCTTCGAGCGGCACGGCCGTCCCACCATGACATTGGCGAATCGCGACCAGATCTTCGACGACGACAACGTGCAGATCCTGCTCGGCACGTTTCACGACGGGAAACAGGCCTTGATGTTTGCCGTGAATCCGCTCGGCGTCCAGGGCGATGGTTCCCTGATCGAGGGCGCCAACGTGACCGGGAGCGGCTTCATCGGAGGCGCAGTGGTGGGACGGGAGCAACCCGACCTGAGTCCCGACTTCGTGTTTCAGTCGCGCGGGCGCGTGACCGATTGGGGATACGAAGTCGAGGTGCGCATTCCGTTCAAGAGCCTGCGGTATCAGCCGCGCCAGCCGCAGGACTGGCGGTTGAACATCGTGCGCCAGGTCAAGCACTCCGGCTTCGAGGACTCCTGGTTCCCGGCGCGCCGCGCCAGTGCGACGTTCGTCGGGCAGTCGGGCAACCTGATTGGCCTGAGCGGGATGCATCGTGGTCTCGTGGTGGACTTGAACCCGGAGGCGACCGGGAAAGCGAGCGGTGCTCCCACTCTCACCCGGGGTTATCGGTACGACGTGGGAGACCCGCAGGTGGGCGGCAACGTCCGCTGGGGCGTCTCGGATAACCTCACCCTCAACGGCACGATCAAGCCGGACTTTTCGCAGGTCGAATCGGACGCGGGCCAGCTGGCGTTCGACCCGCGGCAGGCGCTGTTCTTTTCGGAGAAGCGGCCGTTCTTTTTGGAAGGAAGCGAGCTGTTTCAGGTCCCGCAGAACCTGATCTATACGCGCCGCATCGTCCAGCCGGTCGCGGCGGTCAAGCTCACCGGGACGACCTTCGGCACCGACATCGGTCTGCTCTCGGCGGTGGACCAGCAGTTCGCGTCGACGACGGGCACCGACAATCCCATTTTCACGATCTTGCGGGCCCAACGCAGTTTGGGCCGAGGCTCGCGCGTCGGCCTCGTGTACACCGATCGGATCGAAGGCGGCGACTACAACCGCGTCGCCGAGGTGGACAGCCGGCTCGTCTTCAAAGAGATCTACGGGCTCAACCTGCAGCTCGCCGGCAGCCGCACGCGGACGGGCGGCGTGACCACGACGGCGCCGCTGTGGTTGAGCCAGTTCACGATTCAGCATCGCATCTGGGGTCTGCGCAGCGTGTTCGCCGGCATCTCGGACCAGTTTCGCGACGCCAGCGGATTCATCGGCCGTGCCGGGATCGTGCATTCGTACGTCGATCCGAGCTATACGGCCTACGGGGGGCCCGGCGCATGGCTGCAGCGGTTCACCGGCGACGTCCTGGTGGACGGCATCTGGCAGTACCAGAATTTCATTCACGGGCGTCATCTGCAGGACAAGAAGCTGCACTTCAACGGTAACGCGACGCTGCGCGGCGGATGGAACGTGGGTGCGGGATACTTCGTGGAGTCGTTCGGCTACGACTCCGCCCTCTACTCGGCCTACTGGCTCAAGGTGCCCCTCGCCGGCGGCGGCGACACGCTCGTGCAGTTCACTGGACAGCCGACGATCACGAATGGCGAGTACATCGTCCAGATCGGGACGCCCCAGTGGAAGCATTTCAGTGGCAGCGGATTTTTTCTGCAAGGCCACGACGAGAACTTCTTCGAGTGGGCCTCGGCCGATCTGCGACTGCTGAGCGTGGACGTGTCGTACCGCCCCACGGAGCGGCTCCGCAACAGCGTCAGCTACTTCTGGCAGCAGGTGAATCGGCGCACCGACGGCAGCCTCGTGAATGTCGGTCGCATTCTGCGGACCAAGCTCGAATACCAGCTGTCGCGTCCACTGTTCGTCCGGGTGGTGGGCCAGTACATCCAGGACAAGACCGACTCGCTGCGGGACGACTCGCGCACCGGTGCGCCGATTTTCATAATGGGGGACACGCTGGCGCGCGCTGCCGCTTCGCACAGCAATCTGTTCCACGCCGACGTGCTGCTCAGCTATCAACCGGTCCCGGGGACGGTGGTGTTCGCCGGGTACGGCAGCAACATGGTAGACGAGGAGGCGTTCCAGTTCCGGGGTCTCAGGCGGACGGGCGATGCGTTCTTCGTCAAGCTGAGCTACTTGTTCAGGCTCTGACCGGGAGGCCGGGCCTACAGGATGGACGGGAGCGGGCAGGAGAACCCGGGCACCACGTCCTCGCCATCGAGGGTGCCGTCCGACGGCACGATCGCTTCGCTGCCGTCGTGGCGGTAGACGCGCGCCAGCCGCCGCTCCGGATCGACGACCCAGACGAGTCTCGTTCCGGCGGAGAGCCAGTCGGCGACTTTGGCGAGAATCTCGCCGGCGCGGTCACCGGGCGACAGCACGTCGACGACGAGGTCGGGGGCGAGATCGGGGAAGCCAACCGGGATGGGATCGGGGAGTCGCTCGCGCCGTACGAATGCAATGTCGGGAGCACGGACGGTATCGGGGCCGCGCGACAACGTGAAGCCGGTCTCGGCCGCGAAGACTTGTCCACCGCCCGTGCGCTCGACGTAGTTGCCGATCCGCAAGGCCAGGTTCATGGTGACGCTGCCATGGCGCCCTCCGGGCGGCTCCCGGACCACAAGCACGCCGCGGACCAGCTCCGTTCGCTTGTTCGGGATACTCGCGGTGAGCAACTCCTCGGCGGTCATCTGCATCGCGGGCATGCTCAGAACGTAGGCGCGCTCGGCGGGCATAGCAACCCGAATTCCAGGCGGGCATGTCAACGCGGGATCAACGTGTAGACAAGTCGCCTCCTCCCTGATAGCTTCGCCGCTTCCCAATCGACCTTATGCCGCCTTTTGTCGCAGAGCTGCTGGGGACCATGCTGTTGATCATCCTGGGCGATGGAGTCGTCGCCAACGTGGTGCTCAACAAGACCAAAGGCCAGAACGCCGGGTGGATCGTCATCACCGCGGGCTGGGCGTTCGGTGTGGCGGTCGCCGTGTATGCCGTCGGTAGCTTCAGCGGCGCGCACCTGAACCCCGCGGTGACCATCGGCCTCGCCGCGATCGGCAAGTTCGCGTGGGCCTCGGTGCCGGGGTACATCGCGGCGCAGCTGCTCGGCGCATTCCTCGGCGCCACAATCGTGTGGCTCGCCTACCTGCCGCACTGGCCCGTGACGGAGAGCCACGCAGGGAAGCTGGCGGTGTTCTGCACTGCCCCCGCCATCCGCAACTCGATGGCGAACCTCCTGACCGAGGTCATCGGCACCTTTGTGCTGGTGCTGGGGGTCCTCGCCATCCTGACACCAAAGAACTTGAACCCGGTTCACGGCTGGGACGTAGGGTTCGGACCATTCTTGGTCGGGATCCTCGTGTGGGCCATCGGTCTCTCGTTGGGCGGGCCGACCGGCTACGCGATCAACCCTGCCCGCGACCTGGGTCCCAGGCTCGCGCATGCGCTCCTGCCGGTCGCTGGCAAGGGAAACTCGGACTGGGGCTATGCGTGGATACCGGTGGCCGGGCCGATCGTCGGGGGCGTGCTCGCGGCACTCCTTTATAAGACCGTATGGCCGGCATGAAATACATCCTGGCCCTCGACCAGGGTACCACGAGCTCGCGCGCCATGGTGTTCGACCACAGCGGCAGCGTCGTTGCCCTGGCGCAGAAGGAGTTCCGCCAGATTTTTCCCAAGCCGGGCTGGGTAGAGCACGATGCGACGGAGATCTGGGCCACCCAGCGGCATACGGCGACCGAGGCGCTCGCCAAAGCCGGCCTGACGGCGACCGACATCGCCGCGATCGGGATAACGAACCAGCGCGAAACCACGGTCGTTTGGGACCGCGAGACGGGCGAGCCGGTGCATCACGCCATCGTGTGGCAGGATCGCCGCACGGCCGCCCGGTGCGACCAGCTGAAGGCCCGCGGGCTGGCGCCGGCGATCAAGCGCAAGACCGGCCTCGTGATCGACGCCTACTTCTCCGGCACGAAGCTCGAGTGGATTCTCCGGAATGTCCCGGGCGCGCGCGCCAAAGCCAAGGCCGGCAAGCTGGCGTTCGGCACCGTGGACTCGTGGCTGGTGTGGAATCTCACTGGCGGTCGGGTGCACGTGACCGATCCGAGCAACGCGTCGCGCACGATGCTGTTCGATCTCCGGACCGGCGATTGGGACGACGAGCTGCTGAAGCTGTTCGGCGTCCCACGCTCGGTGATGCCCGCGGTTGGCTCGTCGAGCGAAGTGTACGGCGAAACGACGCTGCTCGGCGGTTCGATTCCCATCGCGGGCATTGCGGGCGATCAGCAGGCTGCGCTGTTCGGCCAGGCGTGCACCCAGCCCGGCATGGTGAAGAACACCTACGGCACCGGTTGTTTCATGCTCATGAACACCGGCACGAAACCGATGGCGTCCAAGAACAATCTCCTGACGACGGTGGCGTGGCGCATCGGGAACCGGACCGACTATGCGCTCGAGGGCAGCATTTTCATCGCGGGTGCGGTGGTGCAATGGCTGCGCGACGGACTGGGCATCATCAAGTCGTCGTCCGAGGTCGAGGCGCTGGCCTCCCAGGTAACGGATCCGCAGGGCGTGTATCTGGTCCCCGCATTCGCCGGACTGGGCGCGCCGCACTGGGACCAGTACGCGCGCGGCATCCTCGCCGGCGTTACGCGCGGCACGACCGCGGCCCATATCGCGCGCGCCGCGCTCGAGGGGATCGCGTTTCAGGTGGCCGACGTGCTGCGTGCGATGGAGGCCGACGCGAAGATCAGGCTGAAAGAGCTGCGCGTGGATGGCGGCGCGTCGGCCAACAACCTGCTGATGCAATTCCAGTCGCATCTGCTGGGCGTGCCCGTGGTACGGCCCAAGGTCACCGAGACCACGGCGTTGGGAGCGGCGTATCTCGCGGGCTTGGCCGTGGGCTACTGGAAGGACCAGAAGCAGATCGCGGTGCAGTGGCAGGTGGATCGCCGCTTCACGCCCGGGATGAAACCCGCCCAGCGCAAACAGCTCGAGACGGGGTGGCGCAAGGCGCTCGAGCGGGCGCGGGGGTGGGAAGCGAGGGGCTGAGTTCGGGGAGGGGGGCTGCATGGAAGTGGTCATCAAGCGGGACTACGGGCAGATGAGCAAAGCGGCGGCGCAGCTCGTCGTCGATGTGCTCAACACCAAGCCGAACGCCGTGCTCGGCATGGCGACCGGGTCCACGCCGCTCGGCCTGTATCAGGAGCTGGTGCGGCTGCACCAGGCGGGGCAGGTGGACTTCTCGCGCGTGACGACGTTCAACCTCGACGAGTACGTCGGCCTGCCCGCGAATCACCCGCAGAGCTACCACTACTTCATGCACGAGCACTTCTTCCAGCACGTGAACATCCCCCGGCACAACATCAACATTCCCTCGGGCACGACCAGCAACTACCCGGCTTTCTGCCAGTGGTACGAGCGGCGCATAGAGGAGTGCGGCGGGATCGATCTGCAGATCCTGGGGATCGGCTCGGACGGCCACATCGCCTTCAACGAGCCGGGAAGCTCGCTGAGCTCGCGCACGCGGCTCAAGACGTTGTCCAAGCAGACCATCGACGACAACGCCCGGTTCTTCGACGCCCGAGAAGATGTGCCGGTGTATGCGATCACGATGGGTGTCGGGACCATTCTCGATGCGCGCAAGCTCGTCCTGGTGGCGAGCGGCAAGACGAAGGCGAAAGCGATCGCCCAGGCCGTCGAGGGGCCGGTCACGAGCATGGTGACGGCGAGTGCGCTGCAGCTGCACCGTGACGCCAGCGTCCTCGTCGACGAGGAGTCTGCCGCCGGCCTGACCATGCGCGACTACTACGAGTTCATCTACGCGGCCAAACCGGCGGCGCCGAGGGCGTAGTGAGCGATCGGCCGATCATCCGGGTCCAGCACGTCGTGAAGTCGTTCGGGAAGGTCACCGCGGTCAACGACGTCTCCTTCGACGTCCGGGCCGGGGAGCTCTTCGCGTTCCTGGGCCCGAACGGGGCGGGGAAGACCACGACCATCAAGATGCTCACGACGCTGCTGCGCCCGACGACGGGCTCGCTCGAGCTCGACGGACTCGACGTCACCACGCATCCCATGGACGTCCGCAAGCGGTTCGGCGTCGTGTTCCAGGATCCCAGCCTCGACAGCGACCTCACGGCCTGGGAGAACATGGACATCCACGGCGTGCTGTACCATGTGCCGCGCCAGGTCCGGCGAGAGCGGTGCGAGGTGTTGCTCCGGATGTTCGAGCTGTGGGAGCGGCGCGACGATCTCGTGAAGACGTTTTCGGGCGGCATGAAACGCCGCCTCGAGATCGCCCGCGGGCTGCTGCACACGCCGAAGGTGCTGTTTCTGGACGAGCCGACGCTCGGCCTCGATCCGCAGAGCCGTAATCAGATGTGGACCCACGTCAGCAGTCTCAATCAGACCGAGCGCGTCACCGTGTTCCTCACGACGCACTACATGGACGAAGCCGACCGCGTGGCGGATCGCATCGCGGTGATCGACCATGGGCGCATCGTCGCCACGGGCTCGTCCGCGGAGCTCAAAGCTCAGACCGGCACCGATTCGCTGGAAGCGGCGTTCCTGGCGCTCACCGGCACGACGATCCGGGACGAGAGCGCCACCGCCGCCGACCAGATGCGCCAGGTCGCCCGCGTGTGGAGGAGATAGCCGCATGGCGGTGATCTTCGTGCTGTGGCTGCGGGAGATTAAGAAATACCTACGCTCGCGCGTCCAGATCGTGGCGTCGCTCGGCGGGCCGCTCATGTACCTGGGCGTGCTCGGCTTCGGCCTGGGCCCCGTGTTCCGGCGCGCCGGCGAGGGCAGCTACCTCCAGTTCATGGCGCCCGGCGTGATCGGCATGGCCGTCCTGTTCACGGCGATGTTCTCGGGGATCGCGATGCTGTGGGACCGCCAGTTCGGATTCTTGAAGGAGACCCTGGTCGCCCCGGTGCCGCGCCTGGCGATCATGATCGGCCGCACGCTCGGCGGGGCCACGGTGGCCGTACTCCAGGGCGCGCTGATCTTCGTGGTGACGCTCATCGCGGGCTTCCGTCCCGTGAGCGTCCTCGCGGTGCCGCTGGCGTTCCTCGTGATCGTACTGATCGCCGTGGTGTTCGCGGCGCTCGCGACCGCGATCGGATCGACCATCAAGGAAATGCAGGGCTTCCAGATGGTGATGAACTTCCTCGTGATGCCGATCTTCTTTCTCTCCGGCGCCATCTACCCGCTGCAGGGACTCCCGCGCGTGCTCGCGGCGCTCACGCGCATCGATCCGCTCACCTATGGGGTGGACGGCGTGCGCGGTCTGCTGATCGGGTCGGCGTACTTCGGCGTCGGGCTCGACCTCGCGGTGTTGTTCGGCGTCGGGGTCCTGTTCGTCGCCGCCGGGGCGTGGCGGTTTTCGAGAATCGAGGCCTGATGCTGACGCTGCAGACCCCTCCTCCTGCGATCGTTTACACCACGGCCGAGAGCACCAGCCTTCGGCTGACGCCCACCGACACTCTGGTGTTCAAGCCCTCGGAGCCGACCTCGGAAGGAAAGGTCTACGTCTTCGTCGATCCGCGGAAAACGTTCCAGCCCGTGATCGGCATCGGCGGAGCGCTGACCGATGCCGCGGCCGAGACGTTCGCCAAGCTGCCCGCCGCGCGGCAGGACGACGTGATCGCGGCATACTACGGCAGCGATCACGGGATCGGCTACACCCTGGGTCGGACCAACATCAACAGCTGTGATTTCTCGAGCGAGAGCTACACGTACGTCACGGAGGGCGACTCAGCCCTGACGTCCTTTTCCATCGCGCACGATCTGCGCTACAAGATCCCTCTCATCAAGCGGGCGATGGCCGCGAGCGGCAACCGGCTGAAGCTGTTCGCCAGCCCCTGGAGCCCGCCGGCGTTCATGAAGGACAACAACGACATGCTGCACGGCGGTCACCTGCGCCCCGAATACGCTCACTCCTGGGCCCGCTACTACACGAAGTTCATCGAGCAGTACCGCCGGGCGGGTGTGCCGGTGTGGGGCATCACGATCCAGAACGAGCCGATGGCGACGCAAACGTGGGAATCATGCGTGTTTCAGGCGTCGGACGAGCGGGATTTTCTCAAGAACCACCTCGGCCCCGCGATGTGGCGGCAGGGACTGCGCGACGTCAACATCATGGTGTGGGACCACAATCGCGACCTCATCATCCAGCGGGCGCTGGCGATTTTCGACGATTCCGCGGCCGCGAAGTACGCCTGGGGGATGGCTTTCCACTGGTACGAAGACTGGTCCGGTGGGACGCAGCTGTACGGCAACGTCGCGCTGGTGAACCGGCTCTACCCCAACAAGCACCTGCTGTTCAGCGAGGGCACGCCGGCGAGCTTCGACTCAACGGCGTACGGCCGCTGGAGCCTGGGCGAGGCGTACGGGCGGTCGATGATCAACGATTTCAATTCGGGCGCCGAAGGATGGACCGACTGGAATATTCTGCTCGATGAGCGGGGCGGTCCCAACCATGTCGGGAACTTCTGCTTTGCGCCCATCCATGCCGACACGCGGACCGGTAATCTCATCTACACCAATTCGTACTACTACATCGGCCACTTCTCGAAGTTCGTCCGTCCCGGTGCGCGTCGCATTCTCGCGTCCCCCAGCCGCAGCATGCTGCTCGCCACCGCGTTCGTCAACCTGGATGGCACGGTGGCGGTCGTGGTGATGAACCCGACGGCGCGGGGCGGAGACTACAACCTAGTCGTCGGCGCGCAATCGATCCAGATCGGCTCGCGGCCTCACTCCATTCAGACGGTGGTGTTCAGGGCCCGTTGACGCGACGGTGATCGTGCCGGCGCAAGGTTGTGTTTGCCATGTCCGGCGAGTCCGCCTACGTTCCGAGCATGTCGCCTCCCACTTTGGTGACGGCGGAGCAACTCCTGGACGTAAGCATTCCCGGAAAGCGGGTGGAGCTCGTCC
>Ga0137371_10005280_pt1 | contig 10106 bp, 5 predicted proteins | sample SagtaG_7_FD_104919 | JGI IMG/M metagenome (GOLD analysis project Ga0137371, IMG submission 104919) | Vadose zone soil microbial communities from Sagehorn Ranch, Mendocino, California, USA - Sage1_R_40_16 metaG | ecosystem: Environmental > Terrestrial > Soil > Vadose zone | place: USA: California... | reverse complement strand
GACAGCTACAACTCTTTCAGGATGATAATAGTTCAAATGAGCAGCAAAAACTTCTTGAAAGTTATTTCTTTTCACAGACTACAAAGAGTGATCTCAAGAAATTGGGTTTGAGTCGGGACATTAGTAGTACTCAAGATCGTTTTCATACCCTTGGATGCCTACTACAGTGTCTTATTGGGTTGGAGCCCGTCGAAGATATCGAAGCACACAGACGGATCATTCTGTGGGTTGACGAGATGGAGGATCTTATAAACTATCCTTCTCGCTATCACAAGCCTTTCATGCAAGGGTTACGAGACTTGTTTGATCGGCTGCCTGACTACTTTACGATTGTGATGAATTTTACGTTAGCGTCGCCTGACTATGCAACAGAAATTGAAATCGTGGCAGGTCAGGGCTTCCGGGATCGAATTACTCATCAAATCTACTTCAGAGAACCGAGTGAGGAAGAAGCCTTTGAATATGTTAGAGAGTTGCTTGAGTACTATCGTACTGAACAACCAGAACTTAGAGGACTACCAAACGTTTATCCATTTGATGAGGAGGCACTTCGTACACTCATTGATGATCTCCATGGCCGAACCCCTCGCGATATAAACCAAAGGTGCGCAGATGTCATAACAGAAGCTTTTCAGAAAGGGCTCATTACCGCCCCAGGTCAAGGTATCATCAGCAAGGAATTTGTTCGTAGTGTGGAAGATAAGCGTATAGGAGCTGAGTTGGTGTAAAAATGTCTTTTGCCAAACATGAAACATTCTATATTCGTGAAGGCTGGTTATTTAAGGGGATGGCAGCGATAAAGCAAGCCGAAGACAAGGGGCAGCTTCCAACGATCTTTCTGGATACGGATGCGCCAGAAAGACTTGGAATTGGTCATAATATGGTACGCTCGTTGCGCTTTTGGATGCAGGCAACTGGATTAGTTGAAGAGAAACAGGAGGAGCGTCAGCGAGTTCACCGTTTTACTCCCTTTGGAGAACTCATATGGAAGTATGACCGTTATCTCGAAGATGATCAGACTCTCTGGTTGCTTCACTATAATATGGTTTCAAGTAAAGCTCATACAACTACATGGTACTGGTTCTTCAATCATTTTGCACCATCTATTTTTGATGAGCCGCGATGTCTAGAGGCTCTGAAATATTGGGTGATTAGCAACTATTCTGATCAGGAAATTGCAGCAGGATCACTAAGACGCGATGTAGACTGTTTGCTACAAACATATTTACCCAGCAAAGTATCTAAGACTCCAGAGGACTTAAACGAATCACCTTTTGCTCGATTACATATTTTGAGTAGGTTAGAGAATGGTACCAAAAGTCTCTACAAGTTGGAGCGTTTGGATCCAGTTCAATTGCATCCATTACTACTGCTCTATGTACTTCTTGAGCGACAAATCCAAGTGAGAAAAGGAACGTCCCAAGTAGGATTGGGTGATGTTCTCCGTGAACCAATGAATGCAGGACGCACCTTTAGCTTGACAACTACTGTATTATCAGACTTGTTGGCAGAGCTGAACAAGCAGTATTCTGACTGGCGTATACATTTTGTGCGTACTGCTGGGTTAGATCAGCTTACGCTACCTACCTGCCAGCCAAATGAGGTTTTAGCTCGTTACTACTTGGAACGAGCTACTAATGGAACGAATTACTAGGCGTGAGGGTCTGTGATGTCTTTGGATATGGTTACATCGCCGCTACGTGCAATTGCACCACATTTTCAACGTTCTATTAATCTCGTATATGATGTAGGTGATGCTGATTACGTTGCGGGCTATATTCCCACACCTAATGGAGCGAATGCGTTAGCGGCTATCCTTCATAATACTTCATCTCATACGGCTCAACGCGCACATGTCTTACACGCTGCTTATGGTTCTGGTAAATCACTTTTGGGGTTAGTGCTTAGTACTCTTGCCAGTCAAGATGTACACTGCGCTACAGCAATCAGTGTTCTAGAGGATCGATTAAGGCGAACGTTTGCAGAACAAGCCAGAGGTATCACTGACTATCTTCATGGCGGTACGCACTTATTTCCAGTCATTCTATCCGGTGATGAAGGATATTTTACTACGGCCCTTATAAGGGCCTTATCTCGTGCTTTAAAACAACAAAACATCCCTGATCTCCATCTACCTACACAATTTCAAGCAGCATTAAATGTAATTCATTTATGGGAGAGTAGCTACCCAAAAGCTTATGCACAACTACAATCATTGTTAGCTGAAAAGGGAAGGTCCTCGGATCAGCTGATCTTTGACCTTCATGCCCTAGAGCATCATTCTCTGAGCCTTTTTGTACAGCTTTATCCACAAATCACAGCCGGTGCTCAGTTCGATCTCTATGCTGGCTTGAGTCTAGAGCGTATTTTTCATACAACAGCAGAGGCATTGCGCAACTTTGGCTATAATGGCATTATACTTATTTGGGATGAGTTCGGACGCTTTTTAGACTCACGTGTAGGTGATGCCTTTGGTGAAGAAGCAGCATTATTACAGTCATTTGCCGAATTTTGTAATCGTAGCGGTACTCACCAAGTACACCTTGTGCTTATTACTCATCGTGTACTGTCAAGGTATGCATCTGATCTTCCACTTTCATATCAACAAGAATGGGCAAGAATTGCTGAGCGCTTCCTAGCACACGATGTTTCAAGTGATCCTGCTGTTACCTATCGGCTGATAGCAGAAGCATTTACTATTCCAGATAGGAATGTCTGGCAAGGTTTCACAGAACGGCATAATGCAAACTTTGATAAGTTAACTGCCCTGTCATTGGACTTGTCCTTGTTTGATGAACTAGATGATATTTTTATACGCCAGCACATTGTAGAACGTGTGTGGCCGTTACATCCTCTTGTTGCCTACGCCTTACCCCGTTTAGCAAGTCGTGTAGCTCAAAATGAACGCACACTATTTACGTTCCTAGCAGCCGATGAACCAGGCACAGTGCCAGACTATCTCATGGAGCAGAAGGATAGTGATACGTGGTGGTTGATACATCTCGATGTGCTTTGGAACTATTTCGCAGATGCAATACGGTCTAACGCGGAGGCGGGAGGTACACATACAATCTGGTCGGGTGCTATGTATGCACTTAGCAAGGTTGCGAGAGACGATAGAGATACACAATCTCTTGTGAAGGTTTTGGCTATTTTGTTGATTGTGGGTGACATCAACATTCAAACAAAGGCAAATATTGGTCAAGTAGTGCCAACGACAGAGGTCTTGATATGGGCAACGGGTCTCCCATCTCAAGATGTTGTGGCACGGCTCGAAGTATTAGCGCAACGACGGGCTGTGGTCTATCGTCGAGCTGATGGCTATTGGACCTTTACGCGAGGAAGTGATATAGATATAGATGTTGAGTTGAGTAAGGCTATTGATCGACATACATGTACTCCTCAACAAATTCGTCAGACTTTAGAACAAGATTTTCCCTTGCCTTTTCATCTTCCTCGCGGACATAATCAAGAGAAATGCATCACAAGATTCTTTAGAGGTTTCTACTGCTGGCCTGATGAGATAGAACATACATCTACGGAAACATTTCTCAAGCAACAGAAAGATCATAGCTATGCGGATGGGGCTATTGTGTATGTGCTGGTGACAAATGCTGCCGAAAGAGAGCAGGCTGTCGAGATAGTCCAGAAATTGGCTGGTGGACGTGTATTATATGTTATCCCCGACCATCCACTTTTAATTATGGAGCCTATACGAGAACTCTTCGCGTTGCGAGACCTGAACAATGATCCAGCTTTCATGCAACAGGATGAGCGACTTGTCACAGAAATGGGCTTTTTAGTAGAGGATGCTCAACGGCGTTTAGCGCGTGTCTTACGCCCATTTTTAAATCCTGATGCAGAAAAGGTGACATGGTGGTGGTACCAAGCTTCTCGTTGGTGTTCAGAGCATCTCAAAACGGACGATATTTCACGGCTGCTCTCTCACTTATGTAATGAGTGGTTTCGTGGAACGCCAATTCTCAATAATGAACTTGTCAATAAACATGAGCCAACTATACAACAGGAGCGTGCTGTCGAGAAAGTCATAGACGTACTGCTTCAGTATCCATATGATGCCTTGCCGCCCCAATTTGGTTTACAAGGGCATGGTCCAGATTGGCTTATTACGCAAACGCTGCTCCTACGTACAAAACTAGTACAACTTTTAGCTACTGGTCAAGGAATATTACAAAGACCTGGACATGATCCAGCGTTGGCAGCGATTTGGGATAGTGTACAAAATTTCCTGCATAATGCAAGGGAAAATGAGCCAGAGATACTGACTCTCATAGATACATTGCAATCTCCGCCGTTTGGATTACGGAGAGGTGTTTTGCCGCTCTTGCTTGCCGCTATACTGCGTTTCCATCTTCCTGTTTTGACGATACGACAAAACAGAAAGATTATCTCTCCCATTACGGGTCAGGTTTTCATCGCACTATGTAAACAAGCAGATCAGTATACTGTTGAGATAAGTCCATGGGATGCTCGGCGTTCAATAGTGTGGACAATATTAGAAGAGCGTTTGAAGAATTTCCTCTCTGATCATGAGAAAACGCAACAACCGCTTAATGCCCTAAGTGTAGGGTTACTGCGTTGGCTACAAAGCTTGCCGAGGTACTGTAGAGATACTGCTCAAATTTCATCTGATGCAAAGCACTTCCGTACCCTTCTACGTAACGTACAACGAGAACCTGCTCAAGTACTTGCATATGATTTAGTAGAGTTACTGGAAAATGGCAATGTTGATGTAGAGAATGAACAGGCCTATCGTCAGATGATCACGGAACGTCTGGGATTCTTGATGGAAGAAGTAGCCACAGCATATCAAACGCTTCTCTACTCCTTAGATCAATTCGTGAGACAGACGTTTGCTGTTGATGCCTCTGATGGAAAGACAGCGTTGCATCTCTGGTTGGTATTTATCGAAGAACGGGTTGGGAAATCGCTAGATACCTTCCGTTTTAGTGATAGACTGGCCCAACGGCTTGTTGAAGTAGCTCATCAAAAAGGGAGTTTGGAGGGAGGGCAATTCTGGGATCAACTATCAAAGGCAGTGCTTGGTATTGCTCTTAATGACTGGAATGATCGGAGCAATGAAGCTTTTAAGCAGAAATTATTGGAAGCGAAAGAGCGTGTTGAACGTGAAGTTTTTGAACTAGGCGTGGATGAAGCTTCGGTAAAACTTTCTGTTTCACTTCCCATGAAAGATGAGCAAACATATCGTTTCCGTCCATCTGGCCTTTCGTCGCAAGGTCAGCGTATCCTACAAAATTTTAAAACGACCCTAGAAATTGCTGGCCGTCCTTTGTCTCCTGATGAAAAACGTCAAATTGTGCTAGCTCTGTTAGAGCATATAATGGGAGAAGTAAGTTCAAATGACTAAGTGGGAACCTATACTAACAGAAGACAAGGAAGTTATTTATTTAGATAACGCAGCAACAACGTTTCCTAAACCAGAGTGTGTATACGCAGAAGCGACGAGATTTTATAGTCATTTTGGAGGGAATGCTGGACGTGGAGGGAATCCACTTGCTCGTGCCTGTACTCGTTTGCTGGCAGAAACGCGAGAACTATTAGCCGAGTGGCTTGATACGCCCTCAGCTGAGAGTGTTATCTTTACTGCCTCTGCGACCCATGCCCTCAATCAAGCCATATTTGGTGTCGCTCTCCATCCAGGTGATGTTGTGTATGTCTCACCATTTGAACATAATTCCGTCCTCAGACCAATCGAATATCTACGTCAAACACAAGGTATACAGGTACGACAAATTCCTTTTGCACGTAGAACGTATCAGTGCCAAATGGAAAATCTTGAGGTTATGTTTCATACGGAACCTCCGGCGATCGTTTGTGTTACTCAGGCTAGTAATGTCTGTGGCATAATGCCTCCAGTACAAGAAATCGCGCAGCTTGCAAAACGAGCCAATCCCAAGTCCGTTATTGTTGTCGATGGAGCCCAAACGGCGGGCCTTTACCCGCTCAACTTGAAAGATGGACTCATCGACGCTTTTATCTTCTCGGGGCATAAGTCGCTCTACGGTCCATACGGCGTAGCGGGACTCGTTTTACCCTCGAAGTGGAAGCCTACTCCACTGTTATTTGGTGGCACCGGTACTTTTTCTGAGAGCATCGAGATGCCTAGGGATTTACCCTCTGCATATGAAGCTGGGAGTCACAATATCTGGGCGATTGCAGGACTCCATGCCTCTCTCCAGTGGTTAAAACAGCATGGACGAGAGAGTATTGCTGAACATAGTCTCCATCTAGCTACACAGTTACGCTTGGGTCTGATGAAGGTGCCTGATGTTGAGGTACGTACGCCAGGTGATACAATATCTTGGTGCGGCATTATTTCGTTTACAGTCGAAGATATATCGCCTCAAGCAATCGAAGCTGCATTGGGTGCGAAAGGTATTGCCGTGCGTGCAGGCTTACATTGTGCGCCGTGGGCGCATAGATGGTTAGGGACATTGCAAGCTGGAGGAACGGTGAGAATGAGTCCAGGGTATTTTAACTCACCTTTGGATATTGAAAAGTTTGTTGATTTGATCAAACAAGTGGTCAACCAATATAGCTAAATGGCGCTAGTAGTTAGTCCGGTTTGAATGTTGTGATGTGCCTGACCCCCACAAGAGGGGTCACTCCATTTCTGCCCCAAGAACCTAACTGGACTGAGTACTAGCCTTAAGTTTTTTATGTGAAAATCATCCAGTCAGCTCGAAGCCACCTGGGTGATCTTCACATACCTCCCGCTAGTGTTCTTTGAAAATAGGCGAATCTGCTCAATAGCACCTAAGACCGAGATACGAGGATTTTAGAACATAGGGAAAATGAGCAATAGCAGCAATAGTTAGGAGTGAAAGAACCATGTCCTGTTTTTTCACCTGTCTTTTTTCTCCACTACGATCTGCCCTTCCACCACATGCCGATCGTGAGAGATCCCCTTTCCATGCAGAAACAGGTGAAAATGTGGCTTTGCGCCTCTTTAGAGCAGACCTCCCCCATCGTTCTGGGTCCGCCTCTGCTCTTGCTCAGCACGTGCATGCTCAGGAAGGGATGTCTCAAGGATCACCGCTTCTTCATCTCGCCCCGTTTCTCGTAACAAGGTAGCATAGCGCATCCGTATGTCCAGCGTCTTCGGATGGTCAGTCCCCAGCGTTTGCTCCCAGATGCGCAAGGTCCGCTGGTAGAGCTGCTCCACCTCCGCATACCTGCCCTGTTTGTAATAAAGCGTTGCTAAATCGTTGAGGCATTGGGCAGTGTCAAGATGTTGGGTCCCTAGACTTTGCTCACAGCTTGCTAACGTACGTTGGTACAACGGTTCTGCTTCTCCATATCTGCCCTGCATAAAATAAAGCTTTGCAAGATCATAAAGGCATTTAGCTGTATCTGGATGCTGAGGTCCCAATTTCCGTTCACGAATCGCCAAGGAACGTAGGAGGAGCGGCTCGGCATCTGCGTACCTGTCTTGTTCACGGTAGAGCAATGCCAACCGATATAGGCTAATGGCTGTATGTACATGTTCTGGTCCTAGCTTTTGTTCGCAGATCGCCAATGCCCGCAGAAAAAGTGGCTCGGCTTCTCCATATTTGCTTTGACTGTAGTAGAGCTTCGCGAGATTGTTGAGACAGGTTGCGGTGAAGAGATGTTCTGGCCCCAGAACTTGTTCATAGATTTTCAGCGCACGTTGATAAAGTGGTTCAGCCTGTTCATAGTGACCTTGAGCGCTGTAGAGATTCGCTAAGCCATTGAGGTCAGTAGCCGTATCTGGGTGATCTGGCCCCCGTGTTTGCTCGCGAATCGTCAGCGCACGTTGATAAAGTGGTTCGGCCTGTTCATAGCGACCTTGAGCATAGTAAAGTTGTGCCAAGTTATCGAGGCTTTGAGCAGTGTCAGGGTGATCTGGCCCTAGTCCCCGTTCACGGATTGTCAATGCGCGTCGATAGAGCGGTTCAGCCTGTTCATAGCGACCTTTGTCGCGGCAAAGCTCCGCCAAATTGTTGAGGCTTTGAGCAATGTCAAGGTGATCTGGCCCCAATTCCTGCTCACGAATTGCCAGCGCACGTTGATAAAGCGGTTCGGCTTCCTCAAATCTGCTCTGATCATGGTAGAGCAGACCTAAGTTATTGAGACTCTCGCCTGTATCGTGGTGGTTTGGCCCTAACACTTGCTCACGAATCGCCAATGCACGTAGGTAGAGTGGTTCGGCCAGACTGTATTTTCCCCAAATATAGTAGAGCAAGCCTAAATTGTTGAGGATTTCTCCAGTGTCGGGATGCTCAGCTCCCAATGCTTGCTCGCGAATCGCCACTGCGCGTCGATAGAGCGTCTCAGCCTTCTGATACTCACCTTGGACGCGATAGAGCCTTGCTAAATTGTTGAGGCAGACGGCAATAAAGGGGTGCACAGGCTCCAACGTTTCCTCAGAGATTGTCAACGCACGCTTTAAGAGCACTTCCGACTCGGTATACTGAGCACGTTCATGTAAGTAGTGTCCAGTATGATTGAGCAATCGAGCAGCCCCAGGGAAAGAAAAGCCGTATTGTACTATAAGTAATGCACAGGCCTGAGCGTGCGGAAGAATCTGCTGACAGCGGGACCATGAGGTAAACTCGACTTCTGGAAAGAAGTCATTGACGACTCGTACAGTTCGCTTTGCCCATTCGCGTTGCGTCACCTCATCCATTTCATCTTTGAGCACAGCTTGTACTAAGCGATGAATGCTTAGCGTTGCATTTGTATTGCGATCAATGAGCGAATAAGCCAGCAACGCTACTATCGTTTGATCAAACTGTAAGGGATGAGCTGCTACCACTTGCAGCGATGGAGTCAGGTGTTGTGTTCCCACGGTGATCGTTTCCTCTGGAATGGCATCAGGAGCCATAAAGGTACAAAAATTTAGCAAATCAGTCGCTGCAGCATTAACTTGGCCGATCTTCTCAAAAGAGAGAGACCAGGTAGTAGCCACTGAAGCAGGGTAGTCCTTGTCGAAGCTCCCACGAGCTTGAAGAATTTCACGACGACGTGTCTGGTAGAGTGCAACGTAGTCCGTCAAGGTACAAGATGTTTCTTTAATATAGGCTCCCGCTTGATCAAGGGCTAGAGGCAGCCCATCCAGTTGCTGTGAGATTTCACAAGCTACGCTACGATCATCCTTGATGGCAATGTCCAACGTGGCTTGCAAGGGAAGGATACTGGCTCTCCGCAAGAGCAGTAATGCTCCTATCTCTGGCTCCATCTTCAATACTTCCATGCGCTGAGCGATTCCACTCAGCGCATGCGCCCGGGTTGTGAACAAGGTATGTCCCGGTCCTGCTTTTGGTAAAAATGGTTTGACTACCGAAAGGTCGTCCAAATTGTCGAACACCAGCAGCCATCCTGTGTTTGTGCGTAACCAGCGCAGGACCGCTTCGACAATGACGCTCTGGTCTTGCTCATTTCGTTCAGGTAGATCCAGCAGGTAAGCTAGATCCGCAAAACCGGAGGCGAGGGCAATAGTGGAGTCTGCTCGTACCCAGAACACTGCATCGTATTCCACACGGTAGCGGTAGGCGTATTCGAGCGCCGTCTGTGTTTTCCCAATCCCTCCCAGGCCAGTGATTCCCTGGGGATGGGAAAGAGCCACAACGTTTTCGGCTTGCAGTGCGTGATAGAGCTGGCTCAGCGTTTCCTCACGCCCCGTAAAGAACGGGTTTCTCTGGTAAGGAATGTTCCACAAAGGTCGAGCATTGGGAGCGATCATGGTTCTTCTTTCCTACCTGTTCTCTGTGAGCGACTCTTTTACGCGTTGGCGTATGAGTTCCGCTTCGGGAAAGGTCATATTCCATTGCGCAATCAATGACATGCAATTTCGTGCATGGACCTGCATGATCTGCCATTCCACGGCAGGAAGCGCACACGCGACTGCATGTACGGTCCGTTCTGCCCAGAGGCGCCGGGTTAGTGGGTCCATGTTGTCTGTTGAGCGATAATAATATTAGCCGGTACCGACAACTAGAATTGCCGATCAGAAAGGAGAATATAGAGCCGATGCAGGCAGCACGTAGCGCATTATCTCATGAGAAATCTTCCCTTGGGAGTGGTCCACCCAGCTGTGTTCT
>Ga0137371_10005278_pt1 | contig 10108 bp, 8 predicted proteins | sample SagtaG_7_FD_104919 | JGI IMG/M metagenome (GOLD analysis project Ga0137371, IMG submission 104919) | Vadose zone soil microbial communities from Sagehorn Ranch, Mendocino, California, USA - Sage1_R_40_16 metaG | ecosystem: Environmental > Terrestrial > Soil > Vadose zone | place: USA: California... | reverse complement strand
TTCGGGAGCCCGCCCTTGTCGATGAACTGCCAGAGCGTGACGACCGCGTCGCCGGTCGCGACCATCACGAGGATTCCGGGCCACCATGCGCAGAAGCCCGCGAAGAAGCCCCAGAACGGCCCCAGGGCTTTTTGCGTCCACACATAGAGCGAGCCCTCCTGCGGGAACATCTGCCCGAGCTGAGCCGTCACGAGCGCGCCCGGGATCAGGAAGGCGAGGAAGCCAAGGATCCACTCGGTGTACGCGGCCTGGTGCGCCTGCTGGATGGCCGAGGCGTTGACGATGAAGAGGACGATCGCGACGAAGATGATCGTCATGTCGAACGAGTTGAGGACGCGCGGCAACATGCCCGGCGCAATCCGCTCGGAGATCATCACGCGTTCATCCTGGGAAGCCATACCCACCTCCAGGTCGATGCGATTGCTGCGATTGTCGCTTTAGACGCCCGGGTTGTGCAAGAGCAGCGACAGGAGCTGGGCCCGAAGGGGGATCGAGTCCAGCAGGACGTGCTCGTCCGGCGCGTGCGCGCCGCCGCCCTGAGCGCCGAGCCCGTCAAGCACCGGGACACCGGCTGCGCCGACGATGTTCCCGTCCGAGCCGCCGCCGCTCGACTCGGCCTCGAGCTCGAGCCCGAGCGTGCGCCCGTGTTCGCGCGCCTTCGCCAGCAGGAGGTCGCCGCCGGGCGAGGGCTCGAGCGGCGGGCGCGTCCAATCCCCACTGACCGCGAGGCGCACTCCGTCGAGGTGAGGCTTCAACGACGCGAGCGCCGCCTCGAGCCGTTCCCGGTCTTCGTGGCGTGCGACGCGGACGTCGACGTCGGCCTGGGCCTCGGCGGCGACGACGTTCTCACTCGTCCCTCCGCGCACGACGCCGACGTTCACCGAGACTCCGCGCTCGTCGTCGTTGAGTGCGTGCAGCGCGAGCACCTGGTGCGCGAGCTCCTCGATCGCGCTGACGCCTTCCTCGCGATGCGTCCCGGCGTGTGCGGAGCGGCCCGTGATCGTCAGCCGGAAGCGGCCCAAGCCCTTGCGCGCGGTCGTCAGGTTGCCGCTCGGTCCCGGCGGCTCGACGACGAAGGCGGCAGCGCAGCCGCCCGCCTCGCGCTCGAGGTGAGGCCGAGCAGTCCGGCTGCCCATCTCCTCGTCGGCCGTAAGGAAGACACGGAGGGCTCGTGTTCTCCCGGCCGCGAGGCGAATTGCCTCGATGAGCAGGACCAGGCAGCCCTTCATGTCGTACGTGCCGGGGCCGTACGCTCGCCCGTCGTCGGTCCGAAAGGGCATCACGGCCAACGTTCCTTCCGGCCACACCGTGTCCGTGTGGCCGACGAGCAGCAATGGCGGCCCGTTGCCGTCGAGCTCGGCGACCAGGTGGTCGTCCTCGAGGAACCGCCCCTGGGCCCCGAGCGCTGCGAGCTCTCTCGAACAAACCTCGGCGACGCGGCGGACCCCAGACGAGTACGTCGGCGATTCGATCTCGACGAGCTCCCGCAAGAGGTCGAGCAAGTGGGATGGTTCCAATAATTCGTTGTGGTTCCAAAAAGGCTGCAGGATCGGCTCCAAACGGGAAGACTGACCCCGCTGGGATCTCGGTGACTCGCAGGTGGTCCTAAGAGAGTTTGGCGAAAGCCGGGCGGACTCAGGGGGACTCAAGCCTAGGATGGGTTGCGGTTGGCCCCGACACTGACGGTCCCGGGGCCAACCGAAGTGGTCGCGGCTTTAGGGATTCCGGGGGTTGCTTCCTCCGCCGCAGGTTGGCATGCCCGGTGTGCCCGAACCCGCCGGGCCAGCGCCCGCCTCGCCAGGAACGCCCTGGTTATGGGGAGTCTGAGTCTGCTCCACCTTCGGACCCTGCACGAAGTCATTTAGTCCGTTGAAGGAGCAGACCGAGTTGGAGTGTTCGGGTGCCCCGGTCGGGTTCGGACCCGGATTAGTCGGAGAGCCGGGAGGGCCCTGTACCTCACCAGCAAGAGCGCCAGCAGCAGTCAGGCCCGCGACGACAGCTGCGCAGATCGCAGCAGCGAACTTCTTACGCATAGTGTGCCTCCCCTGTTGATCGGACGCCGTGATGGCGCCGGCCGCATAAGAAGAGGACCCTAACTCGGCTAGCTGAGCCCCGTCAACGGCAGCGACACTCGTCCGCAATTTCGCCAATCCCTCCTAACCTCCGCTTCCGCCTGTTGGAGAAGCTGCCGAGGCCAACGATCCGGCTCGTCACCCTGCGCTCCCTACCCGGGCGCTGACGGATCTCGGAATTTCGGGAAGCGGTTATGGAACTTTCCGAGCGGTGAATGAGTGGAGTGCAAACAAGTGGGGGCGGGAGGATTCGAACCTCCGTAGGCTGAGCCGACGGGTTTACAGCCCGTTCCCTTTGGCCGCTCGGGCACACCCCCAGGAGCGGATCGCCATTGTAGCCTTGGCCTCGTGGAGCACTTTGACGTCGCCGTTGTCGGGGCCGGCCCGGCCGGAGCGACGACTGCTTATCGCCTCGCGCGCGCACGCGCGCGCGTCTTACTAATAGACAAGGCTCGGTTCCCACGCGACAAGCCCTGCGGCGGGGGTCTGACGACACGTGCCGTGAGGCAGCTGCCGTTCTCCGTCGAGCCGGTCGTGGAAGACCGGATCACACGCGCCCGCTGCCGCCTCAAGTACGGGCCGGTGATCGAACGCTCCTCGGATCAGGTCCTCTGCCTGATGACGCAACGCCGGCGGCTCGACGAGTTCCTCGTCCAGCAGGCCGTCGACGCCGGAGCCGTCTTCAGGGACGGCGCCCGCGTCGCGCTCGAGTCAGACCGGCAGGTCCGCGTCGACGGCGAGCCGATCAAGGTCGACACGGTCGTCGGCGCGGACGGCGCCAACGGGATCACCGCGAGATCGCTCGGCCTCGGGGGCGCGATCGTCAACGGCGTCGCGCTGGAGGGAAACCTGCCCTACGAGCGCCTTCCGGCAGACGGCTGGCGCGGGATGCTGGTGCTCGAGCTCGCAACCGTTCCGGGTGGGTACGGCTGGATCTTTCCGAAGGGAGACCACGTCAACGTCGGGGTCGGCGGCTGGGGGGCGGAGGGGCCCCGGCTGCGCGCGCATCTGCGTGCGCTGTGCGAGCACTACGGCATCGAGCTCGACGAGCTCAGGAACCTCCGCGGTCACCGCCTGCCGATGCGCCGGCCCGGCACCGTGCTCGCGCGCGGTCGCGCGCTGCTCGTCGGAGATGCGGCGGGCGTCCTCGACCCAGTCTCCGGAGACGGCATCTACGAGGGGTTCGTCACCGCGCGCCTTGCCGCCGAGCACATCCTCGGAGACGAGCTGGACACGTACGCCGGCGCCGTCCACCGCGAGCTCGACCCGCTCTCCTCCGCCGGCTGGGGCGCCAAGAAGGCGCTCGACCGCTTCCCCCGCGCCGTCTTCGCGATCATGCGGCTGCCCGTCACGTGGCGGGTGCTGGAGAAGTTGATGCTGGGCGAGGTCGCCCATCCGGGCGAGGCCCGCGGGGCCGGCCGCACGGCGATGAAACTGATCGAGGGCTTGGCGCGCGCCGCCTAGCGGAAGCCGGAGAAAGGCCGGGGTCTGACCCCAAAGGGGTCAGACCCCAGCAGTTGGGCTTCGTCTAAAGACCCCTCGCGGACATGCCGATGCACGGGTGTCCGCGATGGAACTCAATCCCCTGCTCAGGCGCGCCGTCGAACTCGGCGCCAGCGACATCCACCTGAAGGTCGGCGTCCCGCCGATCCTCAGGCGTGACGGCGCGCTCGGCCCGCTCGAAGAGGCTCCGCCCCTCACCGACCGTGACTCCGAGACCGTCCTCGAGGTCATCGGCAAGCGCTCACCCGAGCGCCTCGAGGCCTTCAAGACCAGCGGCGATCTCGATATCGCCTACCAGGAAGAGGACCTGCCGCGGTTCCGCGTCAACGCGTTCCGGCAGCGCGGCCACATCTCGTTTGCCTTCCGCGTCATCCCGAAGAATGTCCCGAACTTCGACCAGCTGAGCCTGCCCGACGGGATCCGCCGCCTGGCCGAGGAGCACCGTGGGCTCGTCCTGGTCACCGGCGCGACCGGCTCGGGTAAGACGACGACGCTCGCCGCGATGATCGACCACATCAACCGGTCGCGGCAGCAGCACATCGTCACGATCGAGGACCCGATCGAGATCCTGCACGGCGACCACTCGTGCATCGTCAACCAGCGCGAGGTCGGCCTCGACACGACGGATTTCATGCAGGCGCTGCGCCGGGCGCTGCGTCAGGACCCGGACGTGATCCTGATCGGTGAGCTCCGCGACGCCGAGACGGCGCAGACGGCGCTGCAGGCCGCGGAGTCGGGACACCTCGTCCTCTCGACGCTCCACACGGTCGACGCCGCCGAGACGATCGGCCGCATGGTCGAGTTCTTCTCCGAGGCGAAGCAGCAGATGATCCGCTCGATCATGGCCGGTGTCCTGCGCGGCGTGATCAGCCAGCGGCTGCTGCCGCGCATCGACGGCGGCCGCATCGCCGCGGTCGAGGTGATGGTCAACAACACGCGCATCGCCGAGCTGATCCGCGACAACAAGCCCGAGTCGATCACCGACGCGATCGAGGAAGGCGCGTTCTTCGACATGCAGTCGTTCGCGAAGGCGCTGCTCGACCTGGTCGTGGCAGGGATGGTCGACCGCGAGGTTGCGGCCAACGCGGCCACGAACCGTCACGACTTCCTGGTCGCGCTCGACCATGCGCTGAAGCAGCAGCAGGCCGACACCGCGGCGGAGGAAAAGCAGCGGCAGGAAGAGGAGCAGCGTAAGTCCGGGCCCGAGCTTCCGTCGCTCCGGCTCGCCCAAGCAGGCGACTGATGCGCTTTCTGCTCGTTGCGGCCTCAGCGCTCGCGCTGCTCGTTGGCTCGGCACGGGCCGCCGACGGGCCGGTGCTCGGCTTTACCGTCTCGTCGAGCACGCGCTCGGCGGCGCCCACCCCCCTGCCTGGCGCAGACGCGCCGAACGCGCCCGGGGGGATCTCGATTCCGGTCTCGTTCACGAGCCCTCCGGCCCTGCAACAGCAGCTCGACCTGACGGCGCTACACGAGCTGTGGCAGCGCGCCGGCTCGGCGTACGGGATCCCGTGGAACGTGCTCGCGGCGATCAACAAGATCGAGTCGAACTTCGGGCAGAACATGGGCCCGAGCTCGGCCGGCGCGATCGGCTGGATGCAGTTCATGCCCTCCACCTGGCTCCGCTGGGGCGTCGACGCGGACGGCGACGGCGTCGCCGATCCGTGGAACGCGGCCGACGCGGTCTACGCCGCCGCCCGCTACCTCGCCGCGTCCGGCGGCCAGACCGACATCTCCCGAGCCGTGTTCTCGTACAACCACGCGGATTGGTACGTGCGCGAGGTGCTCGACCTGGCGCAGGTCTACGGCAACGGCACAATCCGGCAGACTGCCGGGCTCGAGCAGGTCCAGGCGTCGCTCGACCAGGCTCGCGCGCAGGTCGTCACGGCGAACCGGAAGCTGCTCGCCGCGCAGGAGACCGAGGATTCGCTGCGCGCGGTCTCGCAGCGTCTGCATGCGAAAGTCGACGAGGCGGCGCTGCTCTCCGATCGTCTCGCCGCCGAACGGCGTGCGACGCTGTTCGACGTTCGCATCGACGCAGCGCGCGCGGCCGCAGAGGGGGCCCGCACGAGCCTCGAGCGCGCGCGGGCGTCGCTGCGGAGCGCACAGCAAAGCGCGCAGGCACCGTCCTTCGCCCAGGGAGTCGGCACGCTCATGGGCGCCCCGGCCTACGACAACAACTGGGTCTTCCCGGTCGGCGGCGGCCCCGAGCTCGTCTCCGCGGCCCACACGCATCACGACTATCCCGCCGTCGACATCGCCGCCCCGGAGGGCTCTCCCGTGTATGCGATCTCGAACGCGGTCGTGCTGAACGCGTGGCACACGATCGATCCGCGCTGTGGGATCGGCATGACGATCCGGACGCAGGACGGCCAGGTCTGGACGTACTGCCACCTCTCGTTCCTCGAGCCCTCGGTCACCGACGGCGTCTCCCTCGCGGCCGGCACCCAGATCGGGCTCGTCGGCATGACGGGACATGCGAGCGGCCCGCACCTCCACCTGCAGCTCCAGCCGCCCACGTCCTACCCCCAGTACCAGCCCTGGTTCCAGAGCTTTGCCGGCAAGGCCTTCCGCTGGCAGGACGCCCCGACCCCGCTCGAGCCCCCCGGGATGCCGCAGGCGCCCAGGGTGTTCAGCGTCGTCCCTGAATCGAGGGATGGGGTAGTGGCCTTCACCCGCGCTGGGGGTTGAGTTCAAGCCGTTTTCTGCCGATTGCCAGGGCATGGCTCTGCGGATCGCCACCCGTTTGCCGCGCCTTGCGGTCGTCGGGATCGTGCTCCTGCTCGCGAGCGCCACGCTCGCCGTGGGCGCCGCGAAGCGAATGGCGGCCGTCCCGAAGGGCGCACCGGCTCCTGTCCCGGTCGCAACCGTCGTCGTTCCCGACGTCACGGGCCAGGCGTTCGTGTTCGCGAAGGGCACGCTCGAGGACACCGGGCTCGCGTGGAAGGTGGTCGGAAGCGTGCACGGGTACGCGGCCAACAAAGTTGGGAAGCAGACGCCGGTCGCCGGGACGAAGCTGAAGGACACCGGCGCCCCGACGATCACGGTCACGCTCGAGCGCACCTCCTATCCGGAGAAGGGTGAGCCGGAGGACGTTTCGCCGTACATCGGCACTTCCGTGCAGCCACTCGGCGTCAAGCGGGTTGTCGCGGCCCTAACGCCGACGCCCGCCGCCGCGCCCAAGGTCACGAAGACCGCCGCGCCCGCGGCAACACCCGCCAAGCGCCCGCCCGCGTTCGCGGTCGCCGGCGCTCCGAAGGAGCCGCTCGACGAGATGCCGCTGCCGCAGCGCGCGAAGCTCCTCTCCGCCTGGATCGCGACGCATCCGAAGACGGCGGCAAACGTCAGGCACTTCCTCTATCAGCACAGCTGGATCGTCACCGGCGCCAAATTCGGCTGGTGGCACGGAGCGGACGCGCTCCACAAGTTGATCGCCGTCGACCTGGCCGCTCAGAAGCGGTGGGGAATCGGCCGGAAGAGCGAGCTCGTCGCCCGTACAGCGCTCGCGGAGGTCGAAACGAGGGTGAAGTGATCGCGTGGGTGCTCAGGCGCCTCAGGGGAGAGACGGGCTTCAGCCTCATCGAGATGATCACGGTGATGGCCATCATGAGCGTCGTCTTCGCCGGGATTACGACGGCGTTCGTCTCAGCCTCCAAGGCTCAGAACGAGCAGGACCGTCGTTTCCGGGCGCAGCTCAACACCCGTCTCGCCCTCGACAAGATCCGGAAGGACCTCCACTGCGCGAGCGACGTGACGCCGTTCGCAACCAACTCGGTGACGATCAAGCTTCCATCCGGCTGCGGCGGGGATATCAGTTGGTGCACCGTCGCCGTCAGCGGCTTCACGAATCGTTACGCGCTGTATCGCCAGAGCGGCGCGAGTTGTGGCTCGACCGGAGTCAAGTACGCCGACTACCTGACTACGGCGAACGTCTTTCCCGCCTTTGCACACGCAAGCGGCTGTGGGTGCCTTGCGTCACTCCAGCTCGACTTCCCCGTGAGCCTCACCGGAAGCACGATCGGCCAGTACGAGCTCACAGACACCGTCTACCTGCGGAACAGCACAAGGATCTGAGATGAGACCCCTACGGCGGCTTTTCGGAGAAGAGCGAGGATTCGCACTCGTGATAGCGCTCGGCGTGACGGTCGTGTTGAGCATGACGGTCGTCACCGTCATCGAGTCAGCCCGATCCAATTCGCGCAACGCGACGATGAGCGGCGGGCGAGCGTCTGCCTACGACCTCGCGGAGGCCGGAATCAGCAACGCGATGTCAATCCTGCGAGTACCGACGAACAACGCACTCGACAAGTACGTCTTCTGCACGGACAGCGGCAGCCTTCCGACGCTTCCGTGCAAGCGCACCGACACCTACTCCTCCGGGAAGGTGATCTGGTACGGCACCCTGTACCAGAACGCCGCGGCCGGAACCGCATACTGGGATCTCTTCTCGACCGGCTACGTCCGCAACCCGTACGGCGGCGCCGACTACCAGAAGACGATCCGGGCGACCATTCCCGTCGTTCCCGTTACCACACAGCCGCTGAACAACCCGTCCTGGAACTACATCTTCTCGCGCGCGACCGGCAGCGGCGTGGCGTTGAGCGGGTGCGACATGACGCTGCAAAACAGCGTCAACGTCACCTCGCCGTTGTACGTCATGGGCAACCTCTGTCTCAAGAACACCGCCAAGATCAGCAAGGGCCCGCTGATCGTGAAGGGCTCGATGGACCTCCAGCAGAGCAACAACCAGGCCGGCGCCGCCGGCGCCGACCTCAACGAGGCCCACATCGGCCGCGGCTGCCGCTATTTGAGCCAGTCGCTGCACAATCCGTGCGTCTACGGCGCCGGCGGGGGCACAGGTACTCACGACAACGTCTGGGCGACGATCCTCGATGGGTCGCCGCCTGCCGTCACTCCACCGAGCGTCCAGTGGAATGACTGGTACCTGAACGGGAGCCCCGGACCGTACTATTCGTGCGCCGCCCCCCAGGCCGGCGATCCGCCGAATCCTTCGTTCCTCTTCGACAGCCCGGTGGGAGTCGCGAGCGACACGGACGCGAACAAGTTGGCGTACAAGAACGACAATCAGGGTGTCGCGAACCTCACGCCGGGGAGCTCCTACCAGTGCAAGACCGTCAACGGGGAGATCTCGTGGGATTACGCGAGCAAGGTTCTCACACTGAACGGCACGATCTTCCTCGACGGCAGCGCGAAGGTCGACATCGGCGGGGTCGTTCGCTACAAGGGGCAGGCGACGATCTACACGTCCGGCACCGTGCTGGTGAAGAACACGCAGCTCTGTGGCTACAGCTCGGGAGCGTCGTGCACCTTCGGCAGCTGGGACTCGACCAAGGACCTGCTCGGCTTCGTCGCCAACGGTAACGGCTCCGTCCCCGCCGACAACCAGGTTCCGGGTGGGGATGGCGTCCAGTTCGTCAGCGCCTATTTTCAGGGGGCCGTGTACGCCACGAACATCGTCGACATCGGCACAACTTCGACCGTCGACGGGCCGCTCGACGGCTCGACGGTCATCCTCGGCCAGTCGTCGACCTCCACGTTCAACGGCTTCACGTTCGTGCCGGTGGGAATGCCTGGGAATCCCACCGTGTACGCGCTTGCGCAGCTGCCTCAGGTGACGGGCGGCTAGCCCACGCACCTGTGGGCCGAGTCCCTCAACTCAGGGACACGGGCTGCCGATAGCGACACCGTGGACTTTGCACTCGCAGCGGTCGTCCTCGCGCCGGGGCTAGCGCTCGGCAGCTTCCTGAACGTCGTTGCCGCACGCCTGCCGCTGCGGCGCTCGATCGTCCGGCCGCCCTCGGCATGCATGTCGTGCGGGCAGGAGATCCGCCGGTACGACAACATCCCGCTCCTTTCCTATGTGCTGTTGCGTGGGCGTTGCCGCGACTGCGAGGCGCGGATTCCGCCGGTGTACCCGGCGGTCGAGCTGTCTACCGCCGTGCTGCTGGCCGGCTGTGTGCTTGCCTTCGGCATCTCGGCCGAGGCTGCCGTCGCTGCGTTCTTCTGCGCGGTGCTCGTCGCCGTCTCGGCGATCGACCTAGAGCATCGGATCATCCCGAACAGGATCGTGCTCCCCGCAACCGTGCTCGTGCTGCTCGCGAACACCGCGCGCGACCTCAGCCCGCAGTGGATCGTCGCGGGCGTCGCAGCCTCGGGCTTCCTGCTCGCGGCCGCGCTCGCATACCCGGCCGGGATGGGCATGGGCGACGTGAAGCTTGCGCTGCTGATGGGCGTCGCGCTCGGCAAGACCGTCTCGGTCGCGCTGATGGCAGGGATGCTCGCGGCGATGATCCCGGGCATCTTCCTCTTCGCGCGACACGGCAAGAAGGCGCGGAAGATAGGGATTCCGTTCGGCCCGTTCCTCGCACTTGGGTCGGTCGTCGCGCTCTTCTGGGGCCACGGCATTCTCGGCGCGTACCTTTCGACGCTGCACTAAAACAGGGGTCTGACCCCAATGGGGTCAGACCCCAGCCTTCAGACCCTGGACCCCTCCGCCACGCCTAGCGTTTCCCAGA
>Ga0137371_10005274_pt1 | contig 10110 bp, 7 predicted proteins | sample SagtaG_7_FD_104919 | JGI IMG/M metagenome (GOLD analysis project Ga0137371, IMG submission 104919) | Vadose zone soil microbial communities from Sagehorn Ranch, Mendocino, California, USA - Sage1_R_40_16 metaG | ecosystem: Environmental > Terrestrial > Soil > Vadose zone | place: USA: California... | reverse complement strand
TTTGCCGATATGGTCCACCGCGACCAGCACATCGCCCGGTCGGAGTATGAACGTCTCCCCGTCGGGGGTAGCGAATTCAAGCGTCCCCGACAGCGTGATCACGAATTGCGGTTCCGGATCAGGGTGCCAATCATACGAGGAATGCGCCGGCGTTTCCTTGAAATGGATGGCAACTACGTCGGTGCGATCCTTTTCATCGATCGTGCCTTCCAGCACATGCGACGCATTGTCGGGTCCGGTGTATAGCTTGAACGCTCGCATCATTTTTTTTACCTCCTTTGAATTTTAGCTCCTCCATCATTACGGTTTGTTGGCAGCGCGATATGCGTCGGGGGACAGGTCGTCCATCGAAGCGCTCCTTCTATCACTCCCAGAGGTTCGCCTTGGCGAGATCGATGAGATCGTCGCCGCGGCCGCCCATCACGGCCTTGAGCATGTAGAGCGTGAAGCCCTTGGCCATCTCGACCGTGATGCTGGGCGGAATGGGAAGCACCATCCGGCTCACGACCGCGTCGACCAGAACCGGTCCGTCGTGAGCGAGCGCCTCGGCGATGCCCTTCTCGACCTCACCCGGGTCCTCGAGGCGGATGCCGCGCACGCCGACGGCGTCCGCCATCGCCGCGAAATTCGGATTCTTCAAGCTGACACCGAAATCGAGAAATCCGGTCGACTTCTGCTCGATCTCGACGAAGCCGAGCGTGCCGTTGTTGAACACAACGACCTTTACCGGCAGGTTGTGCTGCACAAGCGTGAGGAAATCGCCCATCAGCATCGAGAATCCGCCGTCTCCGGAGAGCGAGATTACCTGGCGGCCCGGAAACGCAGCCTTGGCGCCGATCGCCTGCGCCATCGCGTTGGCCATGGAGCCGTGCCAGAACGACCCCATCAGCCGCCGCTTGCCGTTCATCGCCAGATAGCGGGCCGCCCACACCGTCGGCAGACCTACGTCGCAGGTGAAGACCGCGTCATCGGATGCATGATCGTTGATCGCTTTGGCCACTTGCTGGGGATGGATCGGCGGCCTGCCGGCTCGACCGACCGCGAGTTCATCGAGGCCTTTACGTGCCTTGCGATAGTGCTCGCGCGCCTGCTCGAGGTGGCTGCTGTCGCGCTTCTCCTTCAGCCGCGGCAGCAGCGCCTCGATCGTCGCGCGCACGTCACCCACCACGCCTACGTCGACCGCCGCCCGCCGCCCGATGACTTCGCCGCGTCGATCGACTTGGGCGATCCGCACGCCGCCGCCGCGGGGATAGAATTGCCGATACGGAAAATCGGTCCCGAGCATGAGCAGGACGTCGCAATCGACCATGGCGTAGTAGCCCGACGAAAACCCGATCAGCCCGGTCATGCCGACGTCGTAGGGGTTGTCCCACTCGACGTGCTCTTTGCCCTTGAGGGCATGGACGATCGGAGCTTTCAGGCATTGGGCGAGAGCGAGCAGTTGCTCGTGCGCACCTTGGCAGCCCGAGCCGCACAGAATCGTCACGCGGCCGTCACCGTTGAGAAGGGCGGCCAATCGATCGAGATCGGCGTTGGCCGGCGCCACCACCGGCTGCGCCGGCAGCAGGCCCGACGTCTTCGGTACCGGTGCCTCGATTGCGGGCTCGAGCGCGACGTCGCCGGGGATGACCACCACCGCGACACCGCGCTCCGCCACTGCCGCATGAATCGCCATCTCCAAGGTGCGCGGCATCTGGTTGGCGCTGGAGATCAGCTCGCAAAAATGGCTGCACTCCCTGAACAGTTCCTGCGGGTGCGTCTCCTGGAAATAGCCGGAGGCGATTTCCGCCGACGGGATCTGGGCCGCGATGGCGAGCACCGGCACGCGCGAGCGGTGGCAGTCGAACAGACCGTTGATGAGATGCAAGTTGCCGGGTCCGCAGCTGCCGGCGCAGGCCGCGAGCTCGCCCGTGAGATGGGCCTCGCCGCCGGCGGCAAACGCCGCGACCTCCTCGTGCCGGACGTGAATCCATTCGATCTTGCCCTGGCGGCGCAGCGAGTCGGTCAGCCCGTTGAGGCTGTCACCGACGATGCCGTAAATGCGTTTGACTCCCGCCGCCACGAGAATGTCGACAAATTGATCCGCTACCCTTTGTGCCATCGCTCGTTTCCTTTTCTCGCGCCCAACGCAAGATCTGGGCATGTCCCGCCGGCATCGGATCAATGTTCAAACGTTTTCCAGGTGCAGCACGGCGGCGGTGTCGGCGCGGATGCGCCGGGACAGCGCGGCGTCCTCGATCAGAGATTCGCCATAGGACGGGATCATCTCTTTCAGCTTGGGAAGCCAGCGGTTGGCGGTCAGTTCGTTCTTGAAGCATTTCTCCAGCACGCCGATGGCGATGAACACCGCCGTCGAGGCGCCCGGCGATGCCCCCAGCAACGCCACCAGCGAGCAATCAGCTGCCGCAACCAGCTCGGTGCCGAACTCGAGAAATCCGCCGCGTCGGGGATCCGGCTTGATGATCTGCACGCGCTGTCCCGCCACTTCGAGTTGCCAGTCGGCCGGCTTGGCGCGCGGATAATATTCCTGCAGGGCAGCGAAGCGGTGATGCGCCGTCTGCAGAACCTGTCCGATGAGATATTTGGTCAGATCGAAATTGTCGCGAGCAACCGCCAGCAGCGGTCCGATATTGGCCGGCCGGATCGACTCGAACAGGGCCATGAGCGAGCCATACTTGAGGAATTTGGTGGAAAAGCCCGCATAAGGTCCGAACAGGAGCGAGTGCTTGCCGCCAATGACCCGCGTGTCGAGGTGGGGAACCGACATCGGGGGAGAACCGACGGACGCCTTGCCATAGACCTTGGCGTGATGGCGCTTGTTGATGCCGGCGTCATCGCAGCGCAGCCAAATGCCGCTGACCGGAAATCCGCCGTAGCCCCTGCCTTCCGGGATTCCGGACTTTTGCAGGAGCAGCAACGCGCCGCCGCCGGCCCCGAGATAGACGAACCTCGCCGTGGTCGAGTGCGTCTTGCCGCCGCGCTGGTTCTTCATGTCGATGCGCCAGCGCCCGCCCGGCTCGCGGCTGATATGGGTGACGCGATGGGCGTAGTGGGCCGTAAACCCCGTCATGCCCGCGAGGTAGCGAACGAGGCTGCGGGTGAGCGATCCATAATCGACGTCGGCGCCGGTGATGATCCGCGTGGCGGCTACTTGCTCGTCGGCGGCGCGGCCCTCCATCACCAGCGGGACCCACTCGCTTAGTTTCTTCTTGTCCTCCGTATATTCCATGCCGTAATAGCAATGATGCGCGCTCATCGCTGCGAAGCGCTTCTTGAGGAAGGCAACGTTGTCAGGCCCGTGCACAAAGCTCATGTGCGGGACCGGATGGATGAACGATTGCGGATCCGCGATCGCGCCCTTCGTTACAGGTAGGACCAGAACTGCCGCGATAAGTCGAACTCGACGTTGACGTCCAGCGCCTTGGAGATGTCGATGCTGCCGTCGCTCCGCTCCGGAGTGTAGTTGAGTTCACAATTCGCTGCGTGGCCGGTGCCAGCGTTGTTCCAGGCGTCCGAGCTCTCGAGCGCCGCGCCGTCGAGCGTCTCGACCATCGAGATATTGAGCGCCGGCTCGAGTTCCTTCAGGAAGACGCCGAGCGTGGCGCTCATGATGCCGGCACCCACGAGGACGACATCCGGCTCGCTGGCGGTGCGATTTTCAATCATGGGTTTCTCCAATCAGCGGGACATTTGGCACGAGCCTTCGCCCGGCCGAGCTCCGGATTCGAGCCCGGCGTCCGTATAGAAGAGCGCGAGGATACGCTCTGATCGTTGAGCCGTTTGCTGGCGCGGTTTCCAGGGGCGGCGTCTTTCATAAGCGGTCATCGGCGCGAGCCAAGCTTTTTTACGTTGATGCAGCATTGGACGGCTGGTCGGTGCAGCCATGTGTTCGGCCCCAGGCAGGACGACCGGCGTGATCACGGTAACGAAGCCTCCTCAGCCTCCACCCGGTATGGGCGTCTTTTGCGTTTGAGTTTTGCTAGGCTCGAGCATTGCTTCGAGTTCTTCTTCAAGCGATCGCGGAGAAACTCCGAGTGTGCGAAATCCGGGCCGGTTCTCTGAGGCCATGGTGTCGATCTGCATAAGCTCGACCTGATTGCGGGTGAGGGGTGGCTGCGGCAGGATTTCAGCGAGACCGGCAACGGCATTCCAGAAAGCAAAGGGCATCCGCATCAGCACCGGCCGCAATCCTGCGCTACGGGCAATGGTCCGCAACAGCTCCTCGTATGAATAGACGCGCGGACCGGCCAGTTCGTAGATAGGGTACGGTTTCTTGCTCTGTCGCACGACTTCTGCGATCGCCACCGCAACGTCGTCCGCGTACGCCGGCTGGAGCCTCGTCCTGCCGTCGCCGAACATCGGATAAGCCGGTAGGGACCGAAGCAGCCTGAGAATTGTCGTAAGAAAGGCGTCGTCCGGCGCGAACATTACCGCCGCGCGAATAATAACTGCGCCAGGGAATGCGGTCTGCACGGCCGCCTCGCCTTCGCCCCGGCTGCGAATGTAGGGCGATGGAGAGCCCGCATCGGCGCCGATTCCTGATAGGTGCACAAACCGTTTGGTCCCGGCCCGCCTTGCCGCTCTAGCGATCCTTGCGGCCGCTTCCACGTGCACCGAATGAAACGTATCACGTCCATGCTCGACATAGAGGCTGATCGCGTTGACAACGCCGTCGGCACCCACAACGGCGGCCTCTACGGAGCGTTCGTCGTGTGCATTGGCGGCGATCTGTTCGAGGCTGTCGCCCTCGGCCCGCTTAGGATGCCGTGAGGCGATGCGCACCGTGGCGCCGGACCCGCGCAAATGGCGCGCGACGCGGCGGCCAACAAAGCCAGTCCCGCCGAACACCGTTACGCAGCTTATTTCTCGATCCATCCAGTGATCCTGCGCCACGCTCTTGATTGACCCGTCAAGCGCCGTCCGCACTGCCTCAGCCGCCTCTGCCGGCGAACTACCTTCGTGGACATGATGCGAGATCACATCGATCAAAATTTGCGCTGCGGGGCCGACCGTTTGCCACTCCTTAACTTGGCTTGATCGATCAGCGGCTCAGCTTCAGCGTACAGGCTTTGCGCCTGTTCGATAATCGGCTGTGCCCTATTGAGAAGATCGATCAGCGCCTTGGTTGCTGGTAACGATCTCTCAATTTGCCTGAGTTGTGCATCACTGAGACCGGAAACGTGACCAATGAGGTCAATTAGCCAATGTTTCAGCATAGTTCGACCTTGCTGGCAGCGACGTACTAACTCACGTAACTCGCTCGATCAGCGGGGCGGCGCGCGTGTCGAAACCGTCAAAGCGCAAGAGGTCAAAGGCGTAGTGCAATGCGGGATTTCAGTCGCTCTATGTCCACTAATGAGATGGTCGGGCCGTGCTCCGGCCCTGCGAGCGAGAGAAGCTGGCAAGGGGCACCAAAAACGAGGAGCACGTTGAAATCTTCCTTTCCAGCGAACAGCGAATTCCGGCGGTCGCGCCTAGTGTCAGGGCAGGCCTGACGGTCAAAAATCGCCCACTCCGCCAGTGTGATTCAGCGGTGGTTGGGCGGGAGGCAGTGAGCCGCACCTCCACTGCCCGAGGCTGCGCGAATGTCAGCGCCGGTTTTCGGTCTGATCCGCGCCTCTACCGGTTTCATGCGCCGCTACTTTTTCGAATGCGGTGTGCCCAGGTACGGGAACTCCTTCAGGATGTCGGTGTGGGATTTGAGGCCTGTGGGCGGACACTGATTTTTCGTCAGGAAGGCGATGCGGTAGTTGATCACGTCGTCAGTGAAGACCCGGCCGTTGGGATACTTTGCGGGCTTCGACGGATCGAGACTCAGCACGTTGGGAAGTGTGCGCTCCTTGTCGATCGCGGCGATTGCTTCCTCGTGCGTGTAATTGCCGGTATGCCCCATCAGATGCACGAACTGGTCGAGCCATCGCTTGCGGTCGTTGACGGGCTCGCTCGCGTTGTATTCCTCCTTGGTGTCATCGGTGTTGAAGAAGCTGCTAACGCTCGGATGGCCCGCGCGATCGACGTGCAGCAACTTGCCGTCGCGTCTTACACTGCACCGCCCCCAGATGTGCATCTCGGGCTTGGGAGCGAGTTCACTCGTCGGCAGCTCGATCACAGTCGAAAACACGTTCGTTTCCGTATTCGAATCCACGCCGGTCCATGGAGACTTGCCGCCGAGGTGAGGCTCGGTGAAGTTCCGTTTGCCCCTGATATCGAACAGGTTCTTGATTCCGTCGAAGTCGAAAAAGAACGCGTCGCTGCGGCTGCCGGCGAAAAAAGTGTAGGGGCCCGACTTGATGATATTCGGCTTGGCGCCGAAGGAGACCTCGGCGTCGGCGATTATCTTCGTCCCTACCGGTTCGGCCGAGCGCGACTCCGAGCCCGTCGCCACGAATACGCTAACGGTCTGCCTGCCGTTCTGCGGCTTCGAGAACACATAGCTGAACGCGATGTCCGTCAGGTAATCACCGTCGTTATCGATGTTGAGGCGATAGATTGCGTCGGGATGAAGTGCGTCCGCATTGGGATTTGCGTTGAGGATGATCACGGCTCTGTTCTTGTCGGCGGGCGACTGGAATGCGTACAGGTCGCAGAGGTCGAGTCGTTGATCGCCCAGCGGCGGGCCAAGACTGAGTCCGGTGAAATGGTTTGACACTGGCCTCTCCTGTTGACCAAGGTTTCCATTTGGGTCTCACATTATACATCCACGCCGGCGGAGAGGCGCAAGCAGCTGAAATTCGCTGAAAACGGACGAGCCTGAGAATGGCGGACGCTATCGGCCAGGGCGAGCGGGCGCCGGATCGCAGTGCGGCTGCCAGATGGGAGGCGGAGGCGGCGAACGCGGCGCGGACGGCCGGCCCGCCGCTGCTGTTCGGGCTGCGTCTGTGGGCCTCGGTCTGTCTCGCTCTTTACGTCGCGTTCTGGCTCGAGCTTGACAACGCCTATTGGGCCGGCACCTCCGCAGCGATCGTCTGTCAGCCGCATCTTGGTGCGTCGCTGCGCAAGGGCTGGTTCCGCATGATCGGCACCTTGGTGGGCGCGGTCGCGATCGTCGCGCTGACCGCCTGCTTCCCACAGGACCGCGCTGCGTTTCTCATCGGTCTGGCATTGTGGGGCGCAGCCTGCGCGCTTGTCGCCACGCTGCTGCGCAACTTCGCGGCCTACGCGGCAGCGCTCGCGGGCTATACCGCCGCGATCATCGCCAGCGATCAGCTCGGCGCCACGGGCGGGCCCAACGGGGACGCGTTCATGCTCGCGATCACCCGCGTCAGCGAGATCTGGATCGGCATCGTCTGCGCCGGAATCGTGCTTGCCGGGACCGATTTTGGCGCCGCCCCGCGGCAGCTTGCAGCGCGGTTCGCGGCGCTATCAGCCGAAATCGCGAGTCGGTTCGGCTCCACGTTGGCACTAGCCGCGTCGCCGTCCTCAGACATGCAGTCGATTCGACGTGAGCTCATCCGGCAGCAGCCAATTCGACGCGAGCTCAACCGACAGGTGATTGCGCTCGACCCAGTGATCGACGAGGCGATCGGAGAATCCTCGAGGCTGCGCTATCGCTCGCCGGTGCTCCAGTCGGCCCTCGACGGCATGTTGGCCGCGCTCAGCGCCTGGCGCATCGTCGCGGCGCGGCTATGGCGGCTGCCGGAGGCGGCGGCTCAGCAGGAGCCCGCTGCCGTGCTGCTCAATGTTCCACCGGAGCTGCAATCCGCTCCGCAACAAGGCGAGCCGAAACGCTGGATGGCGGACCCGATCGGTACGCAGCGCGTGTTTGACGCGGCGGTTGCGATGCTCAACGCGTTGCCGGCGGGCACCCCGTCGTTGCGGCTGCTTGCCGACCAGACCGCCCAAGTGCTGGTCGGTTTGTCGCATGCGCTCGATGGGCTGGCATTGCTGGTCGCCGAGCCGGCTCGTCGCCCCTCTCTCGGCCGAGTGAGGTTCCATGTGCCCGATTTATGGCCTGCTTTCGTCAACGCCGGGCGCGCATTCGTAGCCATCGGCGCGGTGGAGCTTTTCTGGATCGTGACCGCATGGCCGAGCGGGGCTTCGGCCATCACGTTTACGGCCATTGTGATCACTCTGCTCGCGCCGAGAGCCGATGAGGCCTACGCACTTGCTTTACGTTTCGCGGTGGGCGTCGCCCTTGGCGCGGTCGGCGCGGCGATCGTCGAATTTGCGGGATTGCCAAATGTAGAGACCTTCGTCGGCTTCAGCATCATGATCGGGCTCTACCTCGTTCCGGTCGGTGCACTCATCGCGCAACCCTGGCAAACAGCGGTATTTATCGGCATGGCCTACAATTTCTTGCCGGTGCTCGCGCCCGCGAACCAGATGACCTACGACACCGTGCAATTTTATAACGCCGCGCTGGCGATTGTTGCAGGGTCGATCGCAGGTGTGCTGTCATTTCGAATATTGCCGCCGCTCTCGCCCGCCTTTCGGACGCGCCGCCTGCTCATGCTGACCTTACGCGACCTACGCCGCATCGCGACGAACCCCGCCCCGCCGTCGCGAGAGGATTGGGAAGGCCGCATGTACAGCCGTCTGGCGGCATTGCCGGACGCGGCGGAGCCGCTGCAGCGGGCACAGCTCGTGGCCGCGCTGGCGGTTGGGAGGGAGATCCTCGAGCTTCGTCGCCTTGCGCCAGAACTCGGCTCGGAGCTCGACTCGGCGCTCGAGGCCTTTGTGCAAGGAAACAGCGCCGCCGCAACCGCACGGTTCAACGAGCTCGATCGGCGTCTCGCCTCTTTGCCGGTCTCTGACCCGGGGACTTCGCTTGCGTTGCGGCCGCGCGCCCTCGTCCTCGCCATTGGCGATGTTCTCGCCGACCATAGCGCTTACTTCGACACCGGAGCACGCAGTTGAAGTTCATCGAGATCGATCTGCTCGGTGTCTACGTCGCGCCGATCGCGTTGCTGATTATCGCGGCGTGGTTTGCTACAATCGGGTTGCGCCGGATCGCGGATCGTTTCGGCTTGCTGCGCCACGTTTGGCATCCGGCGCTGTTCATGTTCGCCCTCTACATTATTGTGCTATCGTCAATGGTGCTCGTCATCGCCCGCTGAGATTTGCCATGTCCGATGTTGAAGCCAAATCGGAGCGCGGCAAGAGTGCTGACCTTCGTGTCGTCAGTTCCGCCGAGCCGGCGGCTCGCGCCACGCATGGGGCGCGGATCCGAGTTGTTCCGCTGTTGATTACGCTCGCCACGGCCGGACTTGCCGCAGGGCTCGGCTGGGCGATGTGGAAGGCCTATATGGAGACGCCCTGGACCCGCGATGGCGCGGTGCGGGTCTACACCGTCACGATGGCCCCGGAGGTCGCCGGCCGCATCGTCGAGCTGCCGGTCGTCGACAATCAGTTCGTGGCCAAGGGCGAGCTGCTGATGGTAATCGATCCGACGAACTACCAAATTGCCGTGCAACTCGCGGAGGCGGCGGTGAAGCAGGCGCAAGCCAACGTGCAAAACGCGGACGCGCAGATCGCCGTGCAGCAGGCGCAAGTGAACGCGAGCCAAGCGAAAGTGGAGCAAGCGAAGGCCTCGTTGGTGTTCGCGCAGCAACAGGCAGTGCGTTATGGGGAGCTGGCGGAAAAAGGCTACGGCCCCGTTCAGAGCGCCCAGCAGTTCAGCGCCGAGCAGCGAGAGAAACAGGCGGCGGTGGAGAGCGCGGAGGCAAGCCTGAAGCTCGCGCAACGGCAGATCGACTCGTTGAACGCGCAGCGCGCCAGCGCCGAGGCGAACCTGGCGCAGGCCACGGCCCAGCGCGACCAGGCCCGCGTCAACCTCAAGCGCACGCAAATCCGCTCGCCGGTCAACGGCTGGGTGACCAACCTGCTCGCGCAGCTCGGCGACTACGCCAATGTCGGGCAGGTTAAAATCGCGCTGGTCGATGCGGATTCGTTCTGGGTCGATGCCTACTTCACCGAGACCGCGCTAGGCTCCATTCGCGAGGGCGATCCGGCGGAGGTCAAGCTGATGGGCTACAGCGACATCGTCCGCGGCCACGTCGACAGCATCGCACGGGGCATCAACGTCTCCAATGCGCAAGCCGGCCCGCAAGGACTCGCGCAGGTCAACCCGATCTTCACCTGGGTGCGTTTGGCCCAACGCATTCCCGTGCG
>Ga0137371_10005261_pt1 | contig 10121 bp, 11 predicted proteins | sample SagtaG_7_FD_104919 | JGI IMG/M metagenome (GOLD analysis project Ga0137371, IMG submission 104919) | Vadose zone soil microbial communities from Sagehorn Ranch, Mendocino, California, USA - Sage1_R_40_16 metaG | ecosystem: Environmental > Terrestrial > Soil > Vadose zone | place: USA... | reverse complement strand
GGATGAGATCCGGGATGCACTGGCCGAGGGCCTCCGCGACGGTTCCCTTTCCACGGTCAGCATGGACAACCCGCCGCGCCGTGATACTCGTACCGGCGATGGCGGCGACCCGCGCCTCCGTGGCGTGAGGGACCAGGCGCTCCGGGCGATCGAGGCCCACGCCGAATTCTCTTCGACCGAGGCGACCGAGCGACTTGAGAAGGTCGTTCGTCGCCGGGATCCCCAAGGCATCATCGCGAGGTACCTCTCCGCGGTCGGCAATGAGGACTACGCGACCGCGTTCGCGAAGATGTTGGGCGACCCGAGCATGGCTCACTTGAAGTTCTCCGCACGCGAGGTTGAAGCCGTCCGAACCGTCACGGCTGTCGAGGCCGAGCGTGCATTCACAACCACGACGACCGGCGTGCCGGTCCCGTATCAGCTCGACCCGACCCTGATCTACGCCGGCACCGGGGCGCTCAACCCGTTCCGTGCGATCTGTCGCGTCGAGACGGTGATCGAGGGAACGTGGCGGGGCGTCAACACGACCGATGTCACGCTCGCGTACAGCGCGGAAGCGGCAGAGTCCACCGACGTTTCGCCGACGCTCGCGCAACCTTCCATCACGACCCAGCGCTGCATTGGGTTCATCCCTTCTCGATCGAGCTATCGCAGGATTGGGGCGCGGTTGTCCCCGAGTTGACTGCCGCCCTGGCCGATGGGAAGGACGTATTGGACGCGGCCGCGTTCTTGACCGGCACCGGCACCAACCAACCCGGCGGAATCCTAAACATCGGAGGGACGGGCGGGCTGACGACGACCCAGCGGCAACACACGAACACAGTCGCGACCTATGCGATCGGCGATCCGTATCTCCTGAAGGCCGCACTCCCGGCGCGGTTCATCAACACGAGCACCTACGTCGCCGCACCGGGGATCTGGGACACGACGTATCGGTTCGTCGGCGGCAACTCGACGGAACCGTTCCAGATGCCTTCCCGCGGCGGCGAGATGCTCGGCCGTCCGAAGGTCGAGCTCTCCTCGATGGTCACGACCACCACGACCGGCTCGAAGATCATGATGCTCGGCGACTTCCGCACCGGCTACCTGATCGCGGACCGTCTCGGGATGCAGGTCGAGTTGATCCCGCGACCGTCGGCGCGACGAACAGGTTCCCGACCGGCCAGCGTGGCCTCGTGGCGATCTGGCGTACCGGTGGCGGTGTGGTCGCGGCCAACGCGCTGCGGTACCTCGAGGTCAAGTGATGGCGGGTCGGCCCATGAACGCGAAGGTTAGCCAGGAGAACAGCACGGCGAGGGCCACGAACAGGATCCAGAGCATCACCTTCTCGAACGGCGTCCAGTCGTTCACTCGCCGACCCTAATCCGGGCCTTGACCGCCGTTCAATCCTCCGAATGTGTACACCTGGGTCGAAGCGGCGACCGCGGCCCACGGCGCTAAGAGGCCGCGGTGAGGAACGTGGGTGGGGTCGGGGGCTCGTTCAGCTCTCCCGGGCCCCTCGCGAACCGGTACCGGATTCCTCTCGGGCCGGTACCGAGAGTTCGGGTCTTCAAGGTTCCGGGCCCGGACCAAGTGGGCGGGAGGAGGTCGGGACCAGACGCTCGACCTCCTCCTCCCACGATTCCCTCGCCCAGTGGTGAATGTCGCACATGACTCCGCTTGACCTCCCGGAGCACGATCCGTTCGAGGAACTGGCGCATATCAGCGAAGTTCAACTCCAGGGCCGGCAAGATCCTCAGAGTTCGTCTCATGCCCGACCCCGAGCACGGACCAGGGCGATCGACCGAACGGTGGTCGCCGTAAAGAGCGACAAAAGTGGTGTAACTGTTCCTAGACCCTGGATGAAACAAGGTGAATCGCGCATCCTAGTGCGGGGATGAGGGAAGACGATCCAACGTGGGAGATAGCGTTCTGGGTTGTTGCTGCTTTGGTGGTTGGCCTCTTCATCTGGGTTTACTCCCACGCCACTAGCGGAGCGGAAGGTTTCGCGGACCCACCACCCTCCTTGGCTCCGTCTGCGGCCATGCAGGCTCCCTCACCGTCGCCAGTCCCTCAGATGCAGGCGCCGACCCCTTCACCGGCTAGTCGCAGTTTGTCCCCTGTGCCAAGCGTGATCCTGCCGCCGACTCTGGGGCGGGAGATTGCTGGCGAGCCGCCGTTTGCAACCGGCACACTGTCTACATCCCCTCCCACTGGTTCGTCCCCTGGCGCCAGCACGTCGAGCCCTAAACCCACTCCGAAGCCCTCGCCCAGCCCCTCCCATTCACCATCTCCATCGCCCTCACCCAGTCCGTCACCATCACCCAGCCCCTCACCGTCTCCTTCCCCAAGTCCACTGATTCGCCCAGCCTAGATGGGCTTCCTGGTGATGTGCTGATCCACGACCTCATCAAGGAGGACCCGCCGAAGGCGCCGCGGCTGCTCGGCGAGCTCGAGCCTTTCGAGCGACGTTAGGAGGGCGGGTCAGGCGGACGATCGGAGAGGGACTCGCCCGTCGTTCGCGTGCTGGGGAGACGCTTAGGCCCGTCCTCATCGCCCAGCCTACGGCCACAGGCGTCCTTGGACCGTTCTAGGCTTCGGAGCGTGGCGACCTTGGCATCGTTCCCGGCGATGATGCAGCGTGATCGGAAGCGTGAGGGCCTCAGGGTTTGTCGCGCCGCCTGGTTGATTGGTGTCAGCGTCCGCGAGTATCGAGAGATCGAAGCTGGGGAACGGATGCCGAGCCTGGATGCCTATCGGCGGATCTCCGAGCTGTACAGGTGGCCGCAGGCGTGGCGCTAGACCTGCGACGCCTTCCATGCGGCTATCGCCTGGTTCTTGTGCCATCGCGGGAGGACCCACCGGAAGAGGCTTAGCCCGGGCCGCTTGCACCAACAGTCTTCGTCGCACCCGCAGGTGTATGCGCCGCGTGCTTCCTGCACCCTCGTGAAGATCGCGAGGAGCACGTAACCGAGGATCATCGCCTGCAGGAACCGCGATGACAGTGGATGACGCACCATGCTTACGAAACTAGCACTTCCCTTGGGACCCAGGTCCCGAGCTGTTCGGGTGGCCGCAGACGTCGAGAGGTCGCAATCGGTGAGGAGCGCGATCGGAGCGGGGCCCATCAGGCGACCGCGCTCCGATCGCTTGTGCCTCAGTGGTTCACGCAGCCGTTGTTCAAGTACTTCGTACCGGGGTAGCTGTCTCGGACGATGCAGTAATTCGCATTGTCGTTCGAGGATATCGGCCCGTAGAGGTACAAGTATTGATAGTGCTTGGAACTGCAATCAGCTTGAATCACCTTGTCGTTGATCTGTAGCTGCCAGCCCTTCTTGTAGACACGAGCCCTCGCTTTGACGCCATTCGGGATAGGGATGTCGTACGACCACGAGTTGGAATATGAAGTGCCGGTCGTGATCGAGTAGCCGAAATCAGCTTTCGCGGTGGTGATCAAGTCGCTAACGCTGACACTGACGCTTGCGGTCACGCTGGCGCTCGCGGTGGCCGTCGACGTTGTCGTGTAGTGAATCGTATTCGGCCCTTGCGTCCAAGCGCTGTACACGTTGGTCCCGATCCACGAAACACCGTTGTTCCCGGTGAAGGTGTAGACGTGTTTCCCGGTGTCCGCGCACATGGCGAACGCCGGTGTAGCGGATCCGAGGACAGGCACGAGAACTCCCGCCACGATCGACACCGCCATGAGGCGGCCCAAGAACCCGCGAATCGCCATGAAGCCCCCCATCCCCGCCGGGTCAGCCCCGGCATTGCGCCGGATAGTAGCCCGGACCAAGACGCCTGTCGAATCGTGCAATCCGTTGCAGTGGTGCACATATCGCGACACATGGGCGGACATCATCGACTTCCTGACGACATCATCGACTTCCTGAGGATGTATCCCGATGCTCGGCGGAAGGTAGCACGGGTGCTCGGAGAGATCGAAGCAAGCAACTAGGTTTGACTGGATCGCTTCGACTAAGAGAGCTACATCGAGGAGGCTCAGCGAGGTTAAGCGCCCAGCCGATCTAGGGCCTGACCTCAGGAACGATATGCCAGTCTGGTTCGGTCGACAAACTCCGTCCAAGCTCGCTCGAATAGAGTCTTGAGTTCCGCGTCGTCTGACCAAATGTCGTCGTGGACGAGCTGGCGTCTCTTGTCGTTCGACGAAGAGTCAGTCGATGCGTGCGCGTACGCCACGATGCTGTTGTCGATGGCCAATGCAACGTCAAATCCAGATGGGGTTTCGATTAGAGCCCGAGCGCTGCGAGCTTCAGGGGGATTGTCGTCGATCATATTGATCCGCGTGTAGCCCCAGAGTGATCCGGAATCGGATTCGACCTCACCTGTCAGGCATTGAAAGGCATATCGATAGCCCTCCGCTTTGAAGGTGCCAGAGAGAGGGATGTTCCACACCCGGCCCCACCCGAAGTCATCAGCCGCGGCGGTGGGAGCCCACGGCGCAGCCCCCAACTCGATTTGAAGCTGATCGGTCACTGGTCCGCCTCCGAGAAGATTGGCTCTTCGAAGCATTCGTCAAATTGCTCACTCACATCATCGTCCCAGATACCCCGCCACTCAACTGACGAGTGGTCAGGTCTCTCCGGGTAGGGGTCTGGATACACCGTAAAGCCAGCGGCAAGAAGGCAGGCGACGGGAGCGTAACGAACGCCATCCTTGCTTGGATCGTAGGTGTACAAGTCGTTTCGCACCTGCCTCGTGGCTTCCTTGGCGGACACCTTTCCCCGGATTACGGATAAGGCAGGGTGAGTTTCGGGGAATGGAGGCGTTCGCTTGAATTCCGTCTTGGTTCCATACTGGCTAACCCACTCGTCCCGCGGCAACGATTCCAATTCACCCATCGCGATAGGGACGTTAGTCTGCCTCCTCTCGCTCAACTGGGTCGCTCGTGCCCAAGCGATCACCGCACCAGCCTAGGGACTCAGCTCAAGGGACCTCGCACCGGGGCGTGCTTTCCTCGGCTAGCCGCTCGTGAGGGCAATTAGTAGAGCTCCTGAATCTCGGCCCATCGGAAGCAATCTGCTACGTGGCAATTGACTAGACCGCACGCCTGCATGAACGCGTAACACACGGTCGGTCCGACGAAGGAGAACCCTCGCCGCTTCAGCTCCTTCGACATCGCTCGAGATGCCGGGGTCTCGGCTGGGATGCCGCCCGTCCGCTTCCACCGGTTCACCGTGGGGACGCCCTCGACGAAGGACCACACGAAGGGATCGAGCGGACCGTCGGCGCCCAGCTCGAGGATCGCCGCGGCGTTCCGGACCACGGATTCGACCTTCAGGCGATTCCGCACGATCGAAGGATCTGCCAGCAGCCGGTCCACACGCACCGGGGTGAACCGAGCGACCTTCGCCGGGTCGAACGACGCGAACGCCCGCCGATACCCCTCGCGCTTGTGCAGGATCGTGGACCAGGACAGACCGGCCTGGGCACCTTCTAGGCTGAGCATCTCGAAGAGACGGAACTCGTCGTGGACGGGCACGCCCCACTCCTCGTCGTGATAGGCGAGGTACGGGGGATCGTTCGTGGGCGCCCACGAGCAGCGGACGGGCATGGCGCACACCGTACCCGCGGCCGCCGACAGGGTGGACCGAGTGGATGGAGGCCGTCATCATGGACCACGTGGAAAACGTGGTCCGGATCCCGATCGGCGGCGGCGAGGAGCCCGAGCCGTCGCGGACCTCCTCGCCACCGCCCGACCTGATCACCCTGGCCGCCGGAGCCGCCATCGGGTTGGTCGCCCTCGCGGTCGAGGCGGCCGTCCAGATCCTGCAGGCCGTCTCGGCGACACCGGATCGAGACGGTGTGCAGGGTTCCTCGGAGACCGTCGCGATGCTCACGGGGGCCGCACTCGGCTTCGCGGTCGAGGCCGCTCGGACGGCGGCCGCAGCCGCCGAACTCGGCCGCCGGACCGCGGGGCCGCCGACCTCGTTCTTGGTCGGGAACGTCTTCGACGGCCCGTGGCGCGCCGGCTTGGACCTGCTGAGCCGGTGGAACCAGAGCTGGCGCGAGGAGCGACCCGACGTCGAGGCTGCCGCGAACGCCGTTGCCGTCGAAGCCGTTCAGCGGACGATCGACCTGGTGCTCGACCAGCTGGATCTGACCCAACTCGTGCTCGATCACGTCGATCTCGACCGCGTGATCTCATCCGTCGATCTGGACGCCGTCGTCGGTCAGCTCGACATCGACCGGATCGCGGGTGGGATCGACCTCGATGCCATCGCCGACAGGCTGGACGTCGAACGGGTGATCGCCCGGCTGGACCTGGCGAAGCTCTCCCTCGAGGTGATCGAGCGGATCGATCTCCCCGAGATCATCCGAACCTCCACCGGCACCGTCGCCAGCGAGGGTGTGCGGGTCGTCAGGATGCAGACCTTCGGGGCCGACCGGGCCATCTCCGGCATCGTGAGCCGGATGCTGGGCCGCAGGCCGCCGGAGGCCCCCTCCGACCTCGACGAGCCGACCGATCAGGCGGGTCCGGACCGAACCGGTGCCTGAGACCGAACCGGCGATCCTGTCGGTCCCGGCGGAGGCGAGGGACTTCCAAGGGGAACGTGCCGGGATCGTGAGCCGGGTGATCGCCAATGCGATCGACCTCGCGATCCTCGTTGCCGTCCTGGCCGGGGTGTACCTCGGGTGGTCGGCGTTCCTCTTCCTGCGGCATGGCTCGAGCTTCCGATTCCCGACGGTCACCTATCCCGGCGTCTACCTCGCCGGGGTGATCGTCCTGACACTGCTGTTCACCGCGGCGTGGTCGACGACCGGTCGGAGCTACGGCGATCGCGTCCTCGGGCTGCGGGTGGTCGATCGGCACGGAGCTCGTCTGGCGGTCGGCCTCGCGTTCGTCCGGGCGGCGCTCTGCGTCGCCTTCCCGCTGCTCTTGTTCTGGGCGATCATAGACCGCCGGTCCGTCCAGGATCTCATCCTCCGCACCCGGGTGATCTACGACTGGACCGAGCAGACGGGGTCAGATCACGCGCGCGGGATGCGTGTAGACGTTGCATCGGCCGTCGCGCACGAACCCGAGCACCGTGACGCCGAGTCGGTCGGCGGCTTCGACGGCGAGCGATGAGGGCGCGCCGACCGCACTCACAACGGGGATCCTCGCCACCGCCGCCTTCTGCACGATCTCGAACGAGACCCGCCCCGATACCTGCACGACCCGCTCGAGGAGGGGGATGGCGCCTGCGAGGAGCCGCTCGCCGATCACCTTGTCGATCGCGTTATGGCGGCCCACATCCTCGCGGACGCTCTCGAGCTCGCCGTCGGCGGCGAACAGCCCCGCGGCGTGCAGCCCGCCCGTCCGTTCGAACACGCGCTGCGACGACCGAAGCCGGTCCGGGAGGCCGAGGACCGTTTCCATCGGGACCGTGAACCCCAGCGGGATCGGTGCGCACCGCACCTCCACGTCCTCGAGGGCCGCTTTCCCGCACACGCCGCAGGACGACGTCGCGAAGAAGTTCCGGTGTAGGACGGTGTCGTCGAACGGCTCCGAGAGCGCGACCGTGACGACGTTGTAGCGCTGCTCCACGGTGTCCACGTCCTCGCAGTACGCCACCTGATGTACGGCGCCCGGTCGGATCAGCCCCTCGGTTAACAGGAACCCCACCGCGAGCTCGAAGTCGCCGCCGGGCGTTCGCATCGTCACCGCGACGCGCACCGCCTCCTGGCCGGGTCCGTGAGCGCGGATCTCCATCGGCTCCTCGGTGGCGAGCGTGTCCGCGCGTTCGATCTGGGTTCCGCCGCCGAGCGCGATCACGCGAACCGGCGTCACGTTCTTCCGCAGGGGTTCGGAGACGGCCATCCCCCAGTATCGCCCCGCGGGAGGCCAGCGTGGCAAGATTCGCTCCATGAACGAACCCGGGGTCGAGGACGCCACCCGGCGCACGTACCTCGCGCAGGAGCGGACCTTGCTCGCCTGGTGGCGGTCGGGGATGGCAGCCCTCGCGGTCGCCGTCGGGGTTGGCCGTCTCGTGCCAACCTTGCTCGACGTCTCCGCTCCCCCGTTCGTCACGCTCGGGATCTGCTTCGGTCTCCTGGGGATCGCATTCTTCGTGGTGGGCTCGAACCGCAACCGTCAGGTCATCCGGCATCTCTCCGAAGGAGGGTTCACCCCGTTGAACGATCGCGTCGTCTGGTGGCTCACGGCCGCGCTTGTCGTACTGAGCGTTGCGACGATGGTGCTCCTCGTCGCCGAACCGTGACCGCCCCTGCGATATCGTCCGGGCACCCACCGACCCGCGAGGAGCGCATCCCGTCATGAAGTCAGGGCTCGAGATCGCGCAGGGAGCGACGATGGAGCCGATCCTCGACGTGGCCACGGCGACGGGGATCCTGCCGGAGGAGTTGCGCCCCTACGGGGCTTACCGCGCGAAGGTCGCGCTCTCGATCCTCGACCGCTTGCGGGGCGGTCCCCACGGCAAGCTCGTGATCACGACCGCGATCACCCCGACCAAGGCCGGGGAGGGCAAGACGACGACGTCCATCTCGCTCACACAGGGGCTGGGCGTCTTGGGGAAGAAGGTCGCGCTGGCCCTCCGCGAGCCGTCGATGGGCCCGGTCTTCGGGATCAAGGGAGGCGGGACCGGAGGCGGCTACGCACAGGTCGTGCCGATGGAGGACATCAACCTCCACTTCAACGGCGATTTCCACGCGGTCACCGCGGCACACAACCTCCTCGCTGCCGCCCTCGACGCCTCGATCTTCCATGGCAACCCGCTGGGGATCGACCCGCAGACCATCACGTGGCCGCGCACCCTGGACGTGAACGACCGCGAGCTCCGACGCACGGTCGTCGGGCTGGGCGGGAAGGCGCACGGGATCCCTCGGGAGAACGAGTTCGTGATCACGGCGGCGTCGGAGATCATGGCGATCCTAGCGCTCGCTGCAGACCTGCCGGACCTGCGCGCCCGCCTCGGTCGCGTGGTCGTCGCCTCCACGCACGACGGCGAACCGGTGATCGCCGATCAGCTCCGCGTAGCCGGCGCGATGACCGTCGTGATGCGCGATGCGATCGAACCCAACCTGGTGCAGACGCTCGAGCATCAGCCGGTCTTCATCCACGCGGGACCGTTCGGCAACATCGCCCACGCGAACAATTCCATCATCGAGGATCGGATCGCCCTCAAGCTCGCGGACTACGTCGTGACCGAGGCAGGGTTCGGAAGTGACCTCGGGTTCCAGAAGTTCTGCGACATCGTGTGTCGGCTCGGCGGCTTCATCCCGTCGGCTGGGGTGTTGGTCACGACGGTCCGTGCGACGAAATCCCACGGGGGCATGCCGTTCGCGGAGCTGGCTTCCGAGGGCCTCGATGCGCTCCGCCGGGGTGTCGACAACCTCGAGGCGCACATCGGCATCATCCGTCGGTACGGTCTGCCGTGTGTCGTCTCGATCAACAACTTCCCCACGGACACGGAGGCCGAGCTCGAGGTGATCCACGAGCTCGCGGTCGGCGCCGGCGCGGAGACCGTGGTCGTGAACCGCGGCTTCGCCGAGGGCGGCAAGGGCGCCGTCGACCTTGCGGAGGCGGTCATCGTCGCGTGTGACCGATCGAACACGTTCCACCAGCTCACGCCCGACGGGACGACGCTCCGCGACCAGATCGATGCGATCGCGACCATGTTGTACGGCGCCGACGGCGTCGATTACCTTCCACAGGCCGAAGCGGACCTCGCACGGATGGATCGTCTCGGGTTCGGAACCGTCCCGGTGTGCATGGCTAAGACGCACCTGTCGCTCAGCCACGAGCCCACGTGGCTCAACAAGCCGCGCGGCTATCGGCTCCCGGTGCGCAGCGTCGTCCCCGCAGCGGGCGCGGGGTTCGTGGTCGTGCTGTGCGGAGAGATGCAGCGGATGCCGGGATTCGGGCGGATCCCGAACTTCACCGAGGTGGACATCGGGACCGACGGCCGCACGGTCGGACTGTTCTGACCGTCAGGCGACGTCGTCGTCCGGGGGCATCACGCAGAACTCGTTCCCTTCCGGATCGAGCATCACGCACCACATGCCACCGTCGCCCTCGGCCCAGTTCCGGATCGTGGCGCCGAGGCCCTCGAGACGCTCCACCTCGGCCTCGAGATCCTCGCCCGCCTGCAGGTCCATGTGCATCCGATTCTTGACGACCT
>Ga0137371_10005254_pt1 | contig 10129 bp, 10 predicted proteins | sample SagtaG_7_FD_104919 | JGI IMG/M metagenome (GOLD analysis project Ga0137371, IMG submission 104919) | Vadose zone soil microbial communities from Sagehorn Ranch, Mendocino, California, USA - Sage1_R_40_16 metaG | ecosystem: Environmental > Terrestrial > Soil > Vadose zone | place: USA... | reverse complement strand
AGTCGCGAAAATGATCGATTGTCGATGAGCCGCGATCTCGCGGCTGCGGCGCCGCAGGCTAGGCTCCACCGGTGAGGTTCCGAACGATCGACGAGCTCGAGGACGCGCTCCGCGAGGCCGAGTATCTGCCCGATCGCGGCCTCTCGACGGCGCTCTTCCTCTCGCTCGCGCTGGAGAAGCCGCTGCTGCTCGAGGGCGAGGCGGGCGTCGGTAAGACGGAGGCTGCGAAGGCTCTTGCCGCCGCGCTCGAGGCACACCTCATTCGCCTCCAGTGCTACGAGGGGCTGGACGTCGCGCACGCCGTGTACGAGTGGAACTACCCGAGGCAGCTCCTGCACATCCGGGCTGCACAGGAGGGAACGGTCTCGGAGGCAGAGCTCTTCGGGCCGGATTTCCTCATCCGGCGACCGCTGCTCGAGGCCATCGACAGCGACGGGCCGGTCGTGCTCCTCATCGACGAGCTCGACCGTGCCGACGAGGAGTTCGAGGCCTTCCTGCTCGAGATCCTGTCGGACTTCCAGATCACGATCCCGGAGATCGGCACGATCAAGGCCCGCCGGCGGCCGGCGGTGGTCGTCACCTCGAACCGCACGCGAGACCTGCACGACGCGCTCAAGCGCCGCACGCTCTACCACTGGATCGGGCATCCCGGCATGGAGCGGGAGCTCGAGATCGTGAAGCTGCGGGTGCCAGGGGTCCCGGAGCGGCTCGCCGCCGAAGCTGCCGCCTTCGTGCGCGGCCTCCGAGGCCTCGAGCTCGCGAAGCCACCTGGAGTCGCGGAGACGATCGACTGGGCACACGCGCTAGCCGCGCTCGGTCGGCAGGAGCTCGACGCAGAGGTCGTCGAGCAGACGCTCGGCTCGGTCCTCAAGTACCGGGAAGACATCGAGGCTGTGCGCGACGTTGCGCTCGCGCGGCTCGTCGAAGAGGCGCGAGCCACGGCCCGGAGCTAATGCCCGGCGACGCGCTCGTCCGTCACGTCGTGACCTTCGGCCGCGTGCTGCACGAGGCAGGGCTCGAGGTCGGCCCCGGACGCGTGCAAGACGCGCTTTGCGGCCTCGACGCGGTCGAGCTCACCTCGCAGGACGACGTGTACTGGACGCTTCGCCAGACGCTCGTCTCGTGCCACGACGAGCTCGACCTCTTCGACCGCGCGTTTCGGGCCTGGTTCCTTCGCTCGCCGGTTGTTCCGCCCCTGCGGGGGGTTCCGGTGCGACAAGCACGACCGGAATCGCTCGAGCGCTCGGGACCGGGGGCCGACGACCGGAGCGAGTCCGCCGACGGCCGCTCGATCGTGCTCGGCGCCTCGACGCGCGAGATCCTGCGCGAGAAGGACTTCGCCGAGATGACCCCTGACGAGTTCCAGCGGGCGAAGCAGCTCGTCGCCGCGATCGCCCAGGCGCGCCCGCGCCGCACGTCACGTCGCAGGTACCCGGATCCGCGCGGCGAAGTCCTCGACATCCGCCGCCTCGTCCGGCGCTCCCTACGGACCGGCGGCGATCCGGTGGACCGGCCCTTTCGGGCACGGAAATCGGTGCCGCGCAAGCTCGTCCTGCTGTGTGACGTCTCCGGGTCGATGGCCCTGTACACGCGAGCGCTGCTGCTGTTCCTGCACGCGGCCGTGGGCTCGGGGCGCGGAGTCGAGGCGTTCGCGTTCGGAACACGGCTGAGCCGGCTCACTCCCGATCTCTCGAGGCGCGACCCGGAGGCCGGGCTCGACCGGGCGACCGCCGCGGCCGTCGACTGGGGGAGCGGCACGCGCATCGGCGCCTCGGTGAAGGAGCTGAACGATGTCTACGGCAGGCGTGCGCTGACGCGCGGCGCGGTCGTGGTGGTCCTCTCGGACGGCTGGGAGCGGGAGGACTGCGTGCTCCTCGGCCGGGAGATGGCGAGGCTCCAGCGCGCGGCGTACGCAGTGATCTGGGTGAATCCGATCAAGGGCAGTCCCGACTATCAGCCCCTCGCCGGTGGTATGCAGGCGGCGCTCCCCTTCGTCGACCGATTCCTACCGGGACATAATCTTCGTAGCCTGGAAGAGCTGGCCGCCGTGCTGGCAGGCATCGAAAGGAGGCGTGCAGCGTGAAGGAGATTCTTCCCGAGGTGGAACGGTGGATCGAGTCGGGCGAGGACGCCGTGGTGGCCACCGTCGTGGCCACGCGGCGCTCTGCGCCACGCCCGATCGGCTCGAGCCTCGCGATCTCGTCGTCGGGCGCGATCTGCGGCTCGGTGTCGGGCGGTTGCGTGGAGAGCGACGTGTACGAGAAGGCGCAGGAGGTGTTCGAGTCCGGCAAGCCGCAGCTCGTGAGCTACGGCATCTCCGACGACCAGGCGTGGAGCGTCGGCCTTCCCTGCGGAGGCGAGATCGACGTCTTCCTGGAAAAGGTGACATGAGCGACCTTCTCGAACGCCTGGCCGCGTTGCCGGAGGACGCGAGAGCCGTCCTCTTCACGGTGCTCGAGGGCGACGACGCCGGCCGGAAGCTCCTCGTCGTCGAAGGCGGCGAGACGGTCGGCGACGGACCAGCCGAGCTCGCAGCACATGCGGACGCGATTCTGCGAGGAGGCCGAAACCGCCTGCTCGAGCTCGACGGTACGCGCGTGTTCGCGGAGTGGTACGGCCCGCCGCCGCGCCTCCTCGTCTACGGCGCGGTCGACACGGCGGAGGCGCTCTGCGCCGCAGCGAAGCTCCTCGGATGGACGACCATCGTCGCGGACGCCCGCGCGAAGTTCGCCACCCGCGAGCGCATACCCTCCGCGGACGAGCTGATCGTCGCCTGGCCGGACGAGACGCTCGCCCAGGTCCAGCCCGACCACCAGACAGCGGTCGTCGTCCTGACCCACGACGACAAGTTCGACGAGCCCGCGCTGCTCGGTGCACTCGCGACGGAAGCGTTCTACCTCGGGGCGCTCGGCTCGAGGAGAAACCAGGAGCGCCGGCGTGAGCGACTGCTCGCCGCGGGTGTCGAGGAGCAGGAGCTCGAGCGCATCAGCGGCCCGTGCGGGCTCGACGTCGGTGCCGACACGCAGCACGAGACGGCCCTCTCGATCCTCGCGGAAATCCTTGCCGTGCGCGCCGGGCGTGGCGGCGGCCGGCTGCGCGAGTCGCCGCGGCGCATCCACGCCGAGGCGGCTTCCTAGGACTCGGAGCTCTCCTCTTCGTCGGGCTCTGGGCTCGAGTCGTCCTCTGAAAGGCTGTAGGCACTCAAGCGGTTCGAGAGGCCCTGCATCCAGCCGGTCTCGTCGTTCTCGTCGCCGGGCTCGTAGCTCGAGCGCCCCCGCCTCTCCTTCCCCGTCCGTCGCTCCTGCGGCGTGCGATCGGGCGGGGCCTTCTTCTCGTTCTCTTGCGCGAGCGGCGGCTCGCCATCCCGGGCGAGGATCAGCTCGGTGATCGGCGGAAAGCCGAGACCGGTGGAGTTCGACGACGGCTCGTCGGCACGCGCTCCCGGACGGTCCGACCCGGGAAGCACCACATAGTCCGGAAGATCGTCCGGCTCGGACACGGGCATCGGGGCGGGCTCGACGAGATGGATCACCTCTGCGACCTGCTCCGGCTCCGGCTCGGGTTCCGGTTCGGGTTCTGGAGTCGGCTCGGGCTCCGGCTCTTGCGTCGGCTCGGGCTCGGCCTCACCTTCCGCGATCGGCACCGCCTCGGACTCCGGCGTCACCGCGGCGGCCTCAGGCTCTAGATCTGGCTCCGGCTCCGGCTGGCGCAACGGCTCGAGAGCAGGCTGGCGGACCGCCTGGTACCCAGGGTCATACTCGACAGCCTCGGGCTCGGGCTCCGCGACGAGAGCCTCGACGTCCGTCTCCGGCGCCGGCATTGGTCGGGGCTCGGCGACCTCCGGGAAGGGCTCGGGCTCGAGTTCGACGACAGGCGCGGACTCGGCAACGGGCTCCGTCGGAAGCTCGGGCTCCGGCTCGGCGATCTCCGGGGCCGGCTCAGGCTCCTGCTCGACGACAGGAGCCGCCTCGGCGATGGGTTCCGTCGGAAGCTCCGGCTCTGTGTCGGCTACCGGCTCGGGCGCGGGGACCGGCTCGACGACGTCCTCGAAGACTGGTGGAAGCTCGACCGGCTCGGCGGCAGGCTCGACGGGCTCTACCCGAGGCTCGGCGACCGGAGGCGTCTCGAGCGCCTCGAGAGGCTCGGGCTCGGGCGCGGTCACCGGCTCCGGGGCGAGTGTGGGAGCCGGGGAGGCCGACCACACCGGCGCGAGCCCGACCACCGGCCGCTCGCGGAGCTCCTGGCGCTTGATCTTGCCATCCGAAGTCGAGGGTAGTGCGTCGACGAACTCGATCTCCCGGGGGACCTTGTGGCCCGAGAGCGACTGGCGACTGTGCTCCCTGATCTCGGCGACGAGACGGTCGGACGGCTCGTGGCCCGGCTCGAGCACGACGAACGCCCGCACGTACTGGCCTCCGCGCTGGAGGTCGCGCATCCCCACGACCGCCGCCTCGGACACGGCCGCGTGGTGGGTGAGCGCTTCCTCGACCTCGACCGGCCCGAAGCGGCCCCCTCCGCTCAGGATGACGTCTCCCGCGCGTCCGAGGAACCAGAGGAACCCGTCCTCGTCGCTCGCGCCCACGTCGCCCGTCACGTACCAGTCGCCGCGGAAGGCGGCCTTCGTCTCCTCCGGCTCGTTCCAGTATCCGGAGAAGAGCGCCGGCGGGCGCCCGCGTAGCGCGAGATCGCCGATGACTCCGGCCTCGACCTCGTTTCCCTGCTCGTCGACAACGGCGACCTCGAACCCGGGGAGCGGAAGCCCGATCGAGCCGGCGCGGAATCCGGGCCCGGCGCCGTTCGCGACCACGATTCCCGTCTCGACCTGGCCATAGCCGTCGCAGATCGTCAGGTCCCAGGCCTCCTCGTACGCAGCGATCACGTCGGGGCTCAGGTGCTCTCCGGTCGAGACGAGGCGGCGCAGCTTCGGCGGCCTGTGTCGACCGATGTCCGCCGCGGACAGGAGTGCCCTGTACTCGCCGGGCGTCTGACAAAGGACGGTGGTGTCGAGCCGCCGGATGCACTGGAGCCGCTCCAAGGGGTCGAATGGCTCCTGATGGAGAACGATCTCGGCGCCGCGCGACCACGGCCCGAGAAGCGCGTTCCAGATGGCGGCCCCCGAGCTTGCGTCGGCTGTGCACCAGACCGCGTCGTGCGGCCCGGCGTCGAGCCAATGTTCTGCAGCGAGCCGCGCCGCAAACGTCGCCCCATGCGTGTGCACGACGCCTCTCGGCCCGCTCGCCGCGCCCGAGGTGGTGAGGATGAAGGCGGGATCGCGCACGCCTGTGTCGTGCGTCGGGGCCTCGTCCGGCAAGCTCGAGGCGCGCGCGCGGGTTTCTTCGATGTACACGGCCGTGGGCCCTTCGGCGATCCGCGCGATCTCGTCCCGCGAGGCTTCTCCCGCGACGACGAGCTTCGCTTGAGAGACCGAGATCCGGATGCCGAGTGCGGACGCCGACATCGTCTCCGGACAGGGAACGCCGACCGCGCCGACCTTGAGCGCCGCGAGCATGACCTCGAGCCAGTCGGGCGTCTTGCCGGCGAGCACGAGGATGCGGTCGCCCGGCTCGACTCCGTTCTCGCGCAGGACGGTCGCCCATCTCGCAGCGCCCTCCGCGATGAGGAAGAACGATCGCGGCTCGATGACCCCGTCCTTACCGAGGTACGTCAGAGCGCGCCGTTTCGGATCTCGCGCCAGCACCTCGACGACGTCGCGGGTGAAATTGAACCGGTCCGGGACGGCCCAGCGGCCCTCCGCGAGCGCGGGCACAACGGCAGCAGCGTCGTACGACCCGTTCCCGATGAGGGCAGCAACCCGCTTTCGGCGGCGTGTGAGCAGCTTCACGGCTTCTCCATTATCGACCCGAAAGGCCCGAAAGCTAAAGGCCTCGAATGCGGCGTCTACGTCAAGCCTAGCTCCGTCGCAAATGGCTCATCTGCGGGGAGTTCGGCGGGGAGGCGGAAACCACCTGCTTCCTCGAGCGCCGCGATGCGTCTGTCGAGCGGCGGGTGCGTGTCGAAGAGGCCCGACAGGAAGTTGACGCCGCCCCGCTCAGACTCGACGCGGGAGGTCGGGCTCTCGACCCAGAGATGCGCCACGGCCGCGTCCGCGTACTTGATGGTCGTCGTGTCTTCCTGGAGCCGCCGCAGGGCCAGAGCCATTGCTTCCGGGTCGTTCAGGATCTCCGCCGAGCCCGCGTCCGCCAGGAACTCGCGGCGACGCGACAGGCTCATGCGCAAGAGCATGGCGGCGTACGGTGCGAGGATCAAACCGACGACCGCGAGGATCGCGATCAGCGCGCCGCCGCCTCGGCGTCCGCGGCCGCCTCCCCCGAAGATGAGCATCCGGAAGCCGATGTCCGCGATGAGCGCGATGACTCCCGCGAAGATCGTCGCCATCGTCATCAGGTAGGTGTCGCGGTTTCGCACGTGGGAGACTTCGTGTCCCAGGACCGCCTCGAGCTCGCGTTTCGGCATCGTGCGGAGCAGGCCCGTCGTCACGCCCAGGTAGCTCGTCTGCGGCCGCAACCCCGCGGCGAAGGCGTTCGGGGCCGGATCGTCGACGATCCTGACGTCGGGTGTCACTGGCAGCCCGGCGGCGATCGACACGTTCTCCACGACCCGGCGCAGCGGCTTCAGGTCGTCGGGGCCGATCTCCTGCGCTCGCGTCATGCCGGCGACCATCCTCCGAGAGGAGAGGATCGCGAAGATCGCATAGAGCCCCGCTCCGACGAGCGCGACGATGCCGAGCGAGAGATTGAAGATGACCCCGATCAGCCCCCCGACGACTCCGAGCAGGAGCGCGAAGCCGAAGATGACGATCGTGCTCCGCAGTCGATTCGAGCGGATCTGCTCCTGCAGGGTCATGCCGCGAAGGAGACCTCCGGCGGGGCGGTGTCGCCCTCGGCGGAGAAGAACTCCCGCGCCTTGAAACCGAACGGCCCGGCGACGAGCAGCCAGGGGAAGCTCTGGATCGCTGTGTTGAGGGCCATCACCGTCGCGTTGTAGTAGCGGCGGGCTGCGCTGATCTTGTCCTCGGTGTCCGTGAGCTCCTCCTGCAGCTCGAGGAAGTTCTTCGACGCCTTCAGCTCTGGATAGGCCTCGGCGACGGCGAACAGCCGTCCGAGCGCCGCGGTCAGGCCGGCGTCCGCGACCGCCGCGGCGGCGGGGGTGCCCGCTTGCTGCAGCGCAGTCCGGGCGCGGGTGACCTCGTCGAAGGTCTCGCGCTCGTGAGCCGCGTAGCCGCGAACAGTCTCGACCAGGTTCGGGATCAGATCGGTGCGCCGCTGCAGCTGCACGTCGATGTTGGCCCAGCCCGTGTTGACCTCCTGGCGCAGTCGGACGAGTCGGTTGTAGCCGTAGACGAGAACGACGAGCAGGAGGACGACGACGCCGATGAGGATCCAGAGCCAGAGCACGGGTAGAAACTACGCGACGGCGAGTGCCGACGCGAGCGCCGCCCTTCCGCCGGAGAGCACGGGGTCGCCGTGGGAGAGTAGGACGCGTTCGACCGGAAGATCGAGGAGCGGGCGCAGAGACGACGCGAGCTCGCCGTGGCCGATTCGCTCAGGCAGCCACGACTCGGGGCACAGGCGTATCCCGCCGTTCCCGTCTGCGAGCAGGACGTCACCGGGCACCAGCGCTCGCTGCCCGGGCAGCCAGTAGACGACCTCGTTGGCGCGGGCGGTAGCGAAGGCGACGACGCCGGCCGGGAGGCGGTCGTGCGCGCCGAAGGGATCGGTCACCGCTCCCGCCCGACGCGCGATGGCGCGCTTTCCCCTGGCCGGGGCCCACACCCGTGCTCCGTAGCGCTCGATCATGGCGCCGGCGCTCCGCGTGTGCCAGAAGACGGTGACGAGGACGTGCACTTCGCCCCCGGCCTTCGCGACGTCGCGGTCGAGGGCGTCCCAGAAGCGGGCGGTGTCCTCGGGCGGGACGAGCGGATCGACGAGGACTACGCCGTCGCGCGACTCGTAGTAGACCGAGCCGACGTCCTGCCTCCACTCTTCGTGGTACCCGGTCCAGCGCCAGAGCCCGGGCGCGATCGGCGTCACCTCCACGGAGTGACAGTAGTGGGCGCCCGAGCAGCGGCGGTCCGCGTATCGTCGGACGATCCGATGAGGAGGAACAGATGAGAGGAACGCGACCCGTGCTCGTCGGCACGCTCGCCTTCGCCGCGCTCGCTCTCGCCGGCTGCGGCGGGTCGAGCTCGAGCTCGACGACCAGCTCGACGACGACGACCAGCTCGTCGACGACGACGACCGCGACGGGCTCGACGCTCGACGCCACCGTCGGCCCCGGCTTCACGATCACCCTCACCCAGAGTGGGAATCCGGTCTCCACTCTGACCTCCGGGACGTACACGATCAACGTGGACGACAAGTCAGACATCCACAACTTCCATCTGACCGGGCCCGGCGTCGACAAGAGCACGGACGTCTCCGGGACCGGGACGCAGACCTGGACGGTCACGCTTCAGAACGGGTCGTACCACTTCCAGTGTGATCCACACGCAGCGACGATGAACGGGAGCTTCACCGTCTCGGGGTAGGCGGCGGCGTGACCCGGGAAGCGAACCGCACGTCTCGAGCAGACAGTTGGCACACATCGGACGGGGTGTCCAGGTCAGCGTGAAGACGAGCCTCGGCATCTGGGCGCTCGGCCCGATGGTCACCCGCTTCGTCCCCGGCGGATACCAGCCGCAGCATGCGAGCGAGTCGACGGCCGTGAAAGTGACCCGTGCCGTCGCCGGGCTCGGAGACCTGATCGACGACTACGAGTTCCACTACCCACAAGAGCTTTCGGAAGAGAACCTCGACGAGGTGCGCGCCGCGCTCGGCGAGCACGGGATCTACGCGATCGCGACCGGAACGCATCTGAACCCGCTCTTCGGCCGCGGCGGGCTCTCGTCCCCGGACGGCGGAATCCGCCGTCAGGCGCTCGACGAGGCACTGCGAGCCGCGGACTTCGCTGCGTCGGTGGGTGCCCAGTTGATCCTGTGGCCGGGAATCGAGGGCTACAACTACCCGTTCCAGACGCCGTATCGGGAAGCATGGGCCGACTTCGTGGAGGGAGTCGGGGAGGTCGCCGTCCGCTGCCAGGAGCGCGGCATCGCGCTCTTCCTCGAGCACAAGAACTCGGAGCCGGCGATGAAGATCCTCATGCGCAACGTGGGCATGACGCTGCACGTGATCCACACGCTCCGCGTACGCGGCATCACGAGCGTGAAGGTGAACATGGACTGGCAGCACCTGCTCATGAACGGGGAGAGCCTGGCCGAGTACGCGGCCCTGCTCGCCGCGGAGGGCCTGCTCGGCCACCAGCATGCGAACTCGGGCTGGGGCACCTTCGACGACGACAACATGGTGGGCGCGACCGCCTTCATGGAGACACTCGAGCTCGCGCTCGAGCTTCGTCGCGCCGGGTACGGCGAGAACGGGGAGAGGCTCGGATTCGACCTCTATCCGTACACCGAGGACGCGGTCGCCGCCGTCGAGCGGTCGGTGCTCCAGTGGCGCTTCATCTGGGATGTCTCGGGCCGGATCGACGACGCCGCCCTTCGCGAGGCGCAGGGTCGCAAGGACGCGGTGCGCGCGTACGAGCTCGTCTACGAGGCCCTCGGCGCGGGCTCGTAACCGGCAGGGTCGGCGAAACCAATGACCGCTCTCGTCGGCCTCGACGTCGGGACGACGGGAGTCGCGGCCGTCGCGCTCGCTCCCGACGGATCGGTCCTCGCGCGTGCCGAGCGGAGCTATCCCCTCTCGACTCCCAGAGCGGGCTGGTCGGAACAGGACCCCGAGGACTGGTGGGTCGCCGCCGAGGCGGCGCTCGAGGAGGTCTCGTCCGGAAGGGACGTCGCCGGCATCGGTCTCTCCGGGCAGATGCACGGGCTCGTCGCCCTCGACGCCTCGGACCGCGTCCTTCGACCGGCGGTCCTCTGGAACGACCAGCGGACGGGCGCAGAGTGCGTCGAGATCGAGCGAATCGTCGGGCTCGAGCGGCTGATCGGGCTCACAGGCAATCGTGCCCTGCCGGGCTTCACGGCCCCGAAGCTCCTGTGGCTGCGGACGCACGAGCCGGAGACCTTCGCGCGCATCGCACGCATCTGCCTACCGAAGGACTACGTGCGCTT
>Ga0137371_10005253_pt1 | contig 10130 bp, 9 predicted proteins | sample SagtaG_7_FD_104919 | JGI IMG/M metagenome (GOLD analysis project Ga0137371, IMG submission 104919) | Vadose zone soil microbial communities from Sagehorn Ranch, Mendocino, California, USA - Sage1_R_40_16 metaG | ecosystem: Environmental > Terrestrial > Soil > Vadose zone | place: USA: California... | reverse complement strand
TGCTGATCTTGGGCCGACGGCAGCTGGCGACGGTGCTGGCCAGCTATGTGACCCACTACAACGAACATCGGCCACACCGCGCGCTCGGGCAGGCATCACCGCTCAGACCCGTCCCACCCACCGCTCCACCAGGGGACACGGGGGTCGTGCGGGTCGATCGGCTGGGTGGGCTGATCCACGAATATGCCCAGGTCGCATGACGCGGATGAGTTTTCGGCACCCACAGGGTCAGGTCGAGCGCTTGGGTGCGAACCTGCACCGCGTTCTCCCCTCTTCACTCCTATTCCTATCCCATGCCTATCCCAGGGTGATCGAGGCGTCGTCGGCGTAAAAACAGGTGCCAGGCGGGGCGCTGGAGATGTAGGCGTTGAAGTCCAGGGTCGAGGCGCCCGGCGCCAGCGGCACGTCGGCGACCGTCACCTGCTGCCAAGAGGTGGTCAGCGTCTTGGTAGTGGTTGGCGACGCCAGCAGGGTGCCGCTGGTGTTGTACTCGCGGAAGCGGAGCTTGAGGCTGGCCCCAGCGGCATCGGCCCGCACCCACAGCGAGCCGGTATAGGTCCCGCCCGAGGCCGCGGTGGCGGTGATCCAGTTCGGCGAGTCGTTGAGGGTGCAGCCACTCGACGACGTGCCGGTGTTGGTGAGCTTGGCCGCGTAGGCGCCGCTGTGGCCGCCAGCGACCCTGGTGAGGGTGATGCCGCTGGTGCCGGCGGTGTTCCAGCCCGACAGGTCGGTCTCAAAGCCGGGGTTCTTGACCAGGTTCGGGCTGCTGGGGGCCACCGTCACGGTGGTGCTAGCTGTGGTGGCCTGGTTGGCGCTGTCGGTCACCGTGACGGTGACCGTGTACGTCCCGGCACTCGCATAGATATGGGTGGCGGTGGCGCCCGGCTGCGGCCCCACCGAGGTCCCATCGCCAAAGTCGAAGCGGTAGCTGGCGATCGGGGTCGCATCGGTATCGGTGGAACCATTCGCATCGGCGGTCACCGCCAGCGGCGCGGTACCCGAGACGGGGGTGACCTGGAGTGACGCGGCCGGCGGGTTGTCCGGCGGGGGCGCACTGGACACGGTGACCTGGCTGGTCGCCTGGCTGGCCTGCCCGCCGCTGTCGGTCACCGTCACCGTCACCGTGTACGTCCCAGGGTTGGGATAGGTATGGGTGGCAGTCGCACCCGGCTGCGGCCCCATCGAGGTCCCATCGCCAAAGTCGAAGGCATTAGGTGGCGATCGGGGTCCCATCGGTATCGGTGGACGCGCTGGCATCCGCGGTCACAGCAAGCGGTGCGGTCCCGGCGCTGGGCACGACGGCAAGCGCCGCTGATGGTGGGTTGTCGGGTGGCCTGGAGACGGTCACCTGGCTGGTCGCCTGGCTGGCCTGCCCGCCGCTGTCGGTCACCGTCACCGTGACGGTGCAGGGCGCGCACGGGGCGGTGTAGGTGTGGGTGGCGGTCGCACCCGGCTGCGGCCCCACCGAGGTCCCATCGCCAAAGTCGAAGCGGTAGCTGGCGCTCGGGGTCGCATCGGTATCGGTGGAACCACCGGCATCGGCGGTCACCGCCAACGGCGCGGTACCCGAGGACGGCGTGACCTGGAGCGCCGCCGCCGGTGGGTTGTCTGGGGGCGGTGGGCCGCTGGGCTGGAACTCAAAGGCGCCACGGTCGTCGAAGGAACCAGCGGGAACGCCAGTGTTGGGCGTCGCCGGGTCGTCGACACGCGCATGGCCGTCGAAGTCGACCGACTGCTCGCCGCTGACGGCGGCGTTGGCGGAGTCGATCGCAGGCGAGCCAGCGGTCAGGTGGTAGTCGTGGCCGCTGACGCTGACCCACTTGGGATCCTGCCAGAGGTCGTTGGCGCCCTGGCCGCTGGCCTGCCGGAAGCTGGTCAGCGAGGTGTAGCTGGAGGTGTTCCACACATAGGCCACCGCCGGCGCGGGCGGGTTGTTCAGCCAGGTGAGGTTGTAGTCGACCGTCGTCCCCGCGAACGAGTCCTTGTCGGCACGGATGTTCCCGCGGGTTCGCGCCGCACAGGTGGTTTTGTTCGGGTCTGGCGTAATGCATGGGGTGAGGCCGTAGCCGTTGTCGACCACGATGTTGTTCTCGACCACCCCACCGGTCGAGGAGCCCTCGACGTTGATCCCGGCGGTGAAGTTCCACCACACGCTGTTGCCGATGATCCGCTGGCTGCTGGCCCGCAGGTCGTCGATGCCATGGTCGCCGTTGAAGTAGGTCACGTTGTCGGCGATCAGTTCGCTCCCGCCGGGGTCGTAGGTTTGGATGCCGGAGTCCTCGTTGTCGTGGCTGCGGTTACCGATCACGCTGTTGCCAGGGGCGCGCAGGTCGATCCCGGGCGCGGCACGGATGTAGCCACGCGCGTTGGCCAAGCTCTCATTGCCCTGAATCGTGTCGCGGGTCGAGCCGCTGACCAGCTGGATGCCAGCGTCGGTGTTGTGGTCGGTGACGTTGGCTTGGACCAGCGAGTCGTTGGTACCGCTGAGCTTGATCCCCTGGGCGATCTGCCCATCGACCGGCTGGCCGGCGTAGCTGGCATGGTTGCCGACGATGCTGACGTGGGCAGACCCGCTGACCGAGATGCCCACCCCGGAGGTGGCGGTGACCGCAAAGCCCTGGATGATGAGGTAGCTAGACGACGACACCGCAAAGCCGTTGACGACGTTGCGGACGGTGACACTAGCGCCGTCGGCGGCGCGCACCACCAGCGGCGCGCTGGCCGTCCCATTCTTGCCCTTGATGGTGGCCTTCTCGGGGTAGGTGCCCGCCGCCACCAGCACCGTCTGCCAACTGGCACCGAGTTGGTTTGCGGCCGGCTGGATGTGGCAGTACGGCTGCGAGGGGCTGCCCGACCCGGCCGCGTCGCTGCAGCTGGGGTTGGCCTGGTCGACATACAGCGTCGAGGACGCCGCCGGCGCAGCGGTCACCCCAAGGGCGACCGGGATGAGCACCGCGGCCAGCACCGCGACCGCGGCGACAGCGGGCCGGAGCAGACGGACATGGCGCGGCGCCCTCGGATGGCGCGCTCGTGTGAGCGGTTGCATCTTGCCCCCCACGTGAAGATGCGGCGCCGCGAACGACCGGAGACGGGACCAGGCCAAGCGCCAAATGCAGACGCACCTCTCTTACGCCACCAGCCCAGACCGCTGCAATCGGCAGGAATCATCATGCCGCCCACGCCGCCTCTTCTCGATGCGTTCAAAGAGCTGGCCGGCGTTGACGCGGTCGTGATCGGCGAGCCCGCCCCCCACCTTCTCTGCGGAGCACACGACATCGAGCATCGTCCACATCGGGCCTTCGGGCTGCGGGCCTGGCCCGCCTGCCGCTTGTGACGTCGTCTTGTGACGTCGTCTGCCACGCCGCCAGGCCGGGCCGGATGCACCGACATGGCCTGCTCGGCGGGCTCTTGCACGAATACCAGCGAGCTGGTGCATGAACGAACTTTCCTGCACCCCGCGCCCTCTCGCATTGCTCATTCTGCTCTGGGCTGGGCAGCGCTCAGCATCGCGTCGCGATGCTGGCACAAGCTGACGGAATGCTCGTGTGCCGCCGCGAGGTTGGGTAGTTCTCCCGATCCACAGGCTCGGCATGCCCTCATAGCATCTGCCCGGTCTAGGTGGTTCGTCTTCACGATCCGACTTGCGGGGGGCAAGGTGGTCGAGCACTGGCTGCTAGCCGTTCTCGCCTCCGACACGCTGCTGTTTTTGGCGGTCGGTACCACCACCCTGTGCTGGATGCTGTATGCCTGGCGGACCCCTGCGGCGACCCAGCAGACCGGCTTCCCGGATTGCCTCCCGGATGGGGGGCAGCCGCGGCTGTCGTTCTCGCTGATTGTGCCGGCCCGCCACGAGCACGCGGTCCTCGCCGAGACACTCGCCACCCTCGCCCAGCTCGACCATCCCTGCTTCGAGATCATCGCGGTGGTCGGCCACGACGACCCCGCGACCCACCAGGTCGCCTTGGCGGCGGCACGGCGTCATCCTGACCTGGTCCGGGTGGTTGTCGACCGCTACTGCGCCAAGACCAAGCCCAAGGCGCTCAACAGTGCCCTGCCAGTTTGCCGCGGGGACGTGGTGGGAGTCTTCGACGCCGAGGACGAGGTCGCCCTCGGGCTGCTCCGACAGGTCGACGTCCTGTTGCAGCGCACCGGCGCCGACGTGGTGCAGGGCGGCGTGCAATTGATGAACTACCGGTCGAGCTGGTGGGCGCTACGTAACGTGCTGGAGTACTACTGACGGCGCCGCCGAGGCGTTTTTCGCCTCGCTGGAGTGCGAGCTGCTCCAGGGCCGCACCTTCGCCACGCGGGAGGAGGCCCGCGCGGTGGTGTTCGAGTGGGTGACCTGCTGGTACAACCCGTCCCGGCGCCATTCGACGCTTGACTACCTGTCCCCACTCCAGTACGAACGCTGCCAAGCTGGGAGTGCAGTTGCCCAGTAACCCCCTGTCCGCCAAACCGGGGCAACTTCAGAACGCCTGCCACCCGGCACCCACCCAACCCGCCGCCAGGCCCGCTACCCGGGTCGGCGGCGACACAAGCCATCACGGGCGCTCCCCGGCCCAAGCACGACAAGCACCCGCGGCACCGCGCGGGCGACCTCCCACCACAAGCCCAGGCAAGCCCCGGCGGGCCCCCGGCGGGCGCCCGGCGAGGCGCCCGGCCCCCGCAGATCCCCGCCCAGCCCCGCAGGCCCTCGCCCGTCCCCGGGCGTGCCTGCCAGTTTGGCATGGTTTGGAGGGAAAACGGAGGGAACCCCCGTATACCCCGACGGGGTATGCAACCCCAGCTCCGAACTGTGTTTGCGCAGGTCAGCGGTAGTGTGGCAGCGACAGGATTCGAACCTGTGTAGGCAATGCCGGCGATTTTACAGACCGCTCCCTTTGGCCGCTCGGGCACCCTGCCGTACGGCGCATGTTACCCCCTCGTCCCCTCCTGTCGGCCACACGCTGCACAACCAGCCGCCCGACCTCCCCGGCCGTCCCCCGGCGTCCCCGCCCGTCCCGTCTGGTCTGGCGTCAGCGGAGGGAAAACGGAGCGAAATCGCAGCAGCGATCCGGCCCGCCGGGCGTCGTGTCGACGATCGCAGAAGTCGCCGGCTCGAGGGCACAGTTTGTAGGTTTGCTCCGGTGGCACGAACCAGCCCAGAGATACAACCCCTCCAACACCGCGATCGGTCCGCCTCGCGGCGGAGATCCCGGTGCCGGCGAAGTATCAGCAGCGCGGCCGGTAGTCGGCAAGACCTATCAGCACCAGTCCGCAGCAAAGAGTTCACCTCTATGAGCTGCAGATTCCCACCGGCGACCGCTTCGGTGCTGTGATGCCGCCCTGTGGGTGCCAGTTACTCGGTCATCTCATGCGACCTGCTCGTACCCATGGATCCGTCCACCGCGTTGATCTCGCCGCACACGCTCCCAGCCGGCTGGCCCTTGAGTTGGCATCGCCAAGCCGAGGAGGCCAGGGAGTACCCCAGTACCATGAGGTGATGGTCGTAAGCACGCGGGATCGGACACGGACGGGACGGCGTTAGTCATGTCGGTCTCACCAGATACCGCCGAGGACTCCTCCGCGCAGGCGGTGGCAGCAGTTGACGCTTTGCTGCAAGACCCGGACTGCGAGCCAGGTTTCGAGCCAGAGAACGTGGTTTCCGCGCGGGTGGCGATCGAGCGTTTCGCAGCTCGCTTTGCCTCCGCAGATGGCTGGGTCAAGGCCGTCGTGGAGGGCGCCCGCGCCGGCGCCCAGGGACTGTCCGGCGACCGCCTGCAGGGGCTCGCGGAGATCGTACAGAACGCGGACGACGCCGGTGCAAGCAGTGTGCGAATCGCTCTCGACGCAGATGCGCTGCTGGTGGCGCACGACGGGCGCCAGGTCACCTTGGGCGACGTGTTCGCGCTGGCAACGCCCTGGGTTACGACCAAGAGCGCGAGTGCGTCTGCGACTGGGCGCTTTGGCATCGGGCTCATGACGCTGCAGTCGCTGTCCCCGACGCTGGAGGTGTACTCGGGGCATTACCAGATCCGACTCGGCGATCCGACCATCTCGGTCATCGAGGACCCGCGCGTGCCTGATGGTTTCGTTCGGCTTGGCGACACGGTGTTTCGGGTACCGCTCGAGCCGGGTGTTCTCGATGCTGCGGCCATCGATGCGTGGTTCGCGAGTTGGGACGAAGCGGGGCTGCTGTTCTGCAATCTACCATCGCGGCTTCAGTCTGCCGTGGGGTGGCCAGGTGCAACAGGGCCATACCGGCGAGCTGCATGAATGAATTTCCGCACCCCACGGGCGGCGTTGTCATCGCCACCAAGGGGATTGGACGGCGGCGGCCACGGCGGCTAGCGGTTGGGCAAGCTCGCCGCCGAGTCCGGCGATCTCCACGCTCCAGAACCAGGCCGTCGCCAGGGCGATCGCGGTCGGGCCGAGTGGGGAGTCCGGGGCTCCCCGCCAGGCCCGCAGGCACCCGATGACGGCATCGCGCGTCTCCGCCGCCGCCCGGAGGCGTGGGGTGGGTGGGACGCGGCGCTCCTCCAACTGACCGGCGAAGCCGGTGAGTACGCCGAGGACCTCGGCGACGTCCCCGCGGACCCGGTCGGCGCACCGCTCGCAGCCGTCGGTCCGGTAGCCGATCAGGCCCATCGCCTCCATCGCGTCCGCAGCCAGCAGGACGTCGTTGCCGGCCGTGGCGACCCGCCCCCAGGTGACCGTCGGCACCATCCCCGAGCCCCGCTCGGTGAGGAACACGTCGAAGGCCTCGGCGGCTCGCGCCACCTCGGCGTCGGCAGCCTGCCGGCTGGCGTCGACCTCCCGCTCGCTGCGGCGCCCCAGCAGGTACCCGAACGCGGCATCCAGGCAGGCGGCGTCGGCCCGGTACAGGGCGGCCAGCGCCGATCGGAGCTGGCCCCTGGCGCCGCGCGGCCACAGCAGCACGGCCACCACCAGGCTCACCCCGATCCCGAGCGCGACGTCCTCCAGCCGGATCAGTCCGAGCCGCCAGCCCTGCGGCTGGAGGAGATCGAACAGGACGATCACAAACAGCGTGAAACCAGCCTGGCCGACCAGGAAGGACACCACCGTCGGCACGTACGCGGCGAGGAACGCGACGATCGGGAGCGTGATCCACAGCCCCACCTCGGTGGTCCCGACGGCGAGCGTGAGGACGGCCGCGACCGCGAATCCGACGACGGTTCCCTCGATGGCGAGCAGGGCCGTCCTGCCGGTGCCCAGCGCATTGGAGCGCAGCACCGACAGCGTGCCCAGCACCACCCAGAAGCTGTGGTCTACGCGGGTGACCCTGGTGAGCAGGACCGCCAGCCCCAGCGCGAGCGCGGCCCGCAGGCTGTTGCGGAACCAGACGCTGGTCGGGCGCAGGTGTGTCCTGAGGGTGCCCGTCGCGCGCTGGAGCCATGGCGCCGGCCCCGCCCGCGGCGCGTTCCAGTGTGGCAGGGGCGATGGCGCGTGGTCGACGTCCAGGCCCGCCAGCACGGTGGCGTCGACGGCGATGGCCAGCGTGGTGTGGGCGAGCAGGCGCGGCGCCGCCGCTCAACCCGTCGAGCACCGACTCCGCCGGCTCTCCCGCCCGCAGGCGCTCGGCGGCCCAGCGGTCGAGCGCCTCGCGGTAGCTCACTCGATCCTCGTCGAGGGCGACCAGGTCCGGACGGGCCGGCTCGCCGTCCAGGACGTCCGCGCTCGCCTCCAGGACCTGGCCGGTCGTCCGGCGCAGGGCTCGCTCCTCGGGAATGGTCCCTGGGTGCTGGCCCGCGCCGGCGACGCGGCCGGCGAACTCGTGCGCCCGGTCGAGCTGGACGACCAGGTCGATCAGGGCGCGGTCCCGTCTGGCGGGGCCGGCGGGGCGCAGCGGCGCCTGGTCGTAGGCCCGGCGGGTCGCCTCGACTTGCGCGCGCGCCTGGTCCTCGGCGGCGGGCGGCGCCTCCCCGTCGGCCACGTCGGCCAGCAGCGCGGCCAGCGCCCGGCAGGCGACCCCCGCACGCTGGCGCACCTGCGTGCGCGCGTGCCGAGGCCACAAAAGCACGCCGGCGGCCAACGCGATGCCGCCGGCCAGCGTCCAGCCCGCGACCCGAGCCCAGGCCTCGCCGGCTGGGGCGGAGATGGACACGGCAACCACGAACGCGAGCAGCACCGCGGTCTGCGCGGCGACCACATAGCCACCGAACACGCCCAGGACCTGCACGACGAACACCGCCAGCATGGTGCCGACCACCGCCGACCAGGCAGTCGCCGACGCGAGTGTCCCCAGCAGGACCAGCCCAGCACCCACCGCGGTGGCGCCGGCGTAGGCACGCGCCCTCGGGATCGTCGGCCCACCGAAGTCAGCCAGGCCCAGCAACGCGAAGGCGCCGAACACGGCGAACGCGGCCGCAGCGGGATCCCCGACGATGGTCCCGGCGAAGGCGGCCATGAGCGGCACCACGATGGCCACACGCAGCGCCCGCCGCAGCGACGTCCCGCCTGGGTCCCTGCCGCGGAGCGCGCGCAACCCTCCCCACCAGGCGCTGGCCGCACGGGACCCGCCCAGTCCAAAGCGCATCCTCGTCGCCATCGGCCCCTGCCTGCTCAGCTCACGGTGATCTGATGCGCGCACCCTCGTCGAGAAGCGCGACCTTGGCGAGATCGATGCGCGGCTCGGCGGTGTCTTCGATCATCGTCATTCCACGCTCCCATCCGTGCACGCTCCCCTACAGCATTGCACGACAGCATTGCACGCTGGACCGGGCTGCCGGCGCCCTGTTCGAGGCCGTTTTCAGCACGCTCAGCTTGCCGGCGATCTTCTTGAGGCGCCGCATCTCGTTGAACGTCCAGATCAGCAGGAGTCCGCGGGCGGTGCGGTCCCCCGCTGTGGACCTGGCCCGGGGAGACGAGGCTGTCGCGCGTCAGCGGCTCCCAGGGCATGTTTGGAGCGGCGGTCTCCGGCCGGGATCAGATGGTCAAGGCCAACTCGTCGAACGCGACCAGCCGCCCGGTCGCCGGCTCTGCAACGGTCAACTCGTAGTGTCCGCGCCGAACGTTCTGCACCAACGCATGCCCGGCGATGACGACCTGGCGCTACGGTCCTGTTTGAGCTCGCGCATCGGCCGCAGCCGCGCTTTCAGCCGGCCGTGGTCGTTCAGCCGGCCGTGGTCGCACTCGACTCCGTTCTTGGCATACCGTTATTGGCATACCGATCGGTGCAGTGCCATGTGGCTGGCGGTAGCGCCTCCAGCACGGCCCGGGGGGCCAGCGCCTGATCGGTGGTGACCTCGGCCGGCGTGACTCTGGTCGCGCCGATCGCCCGCTCGAAGGACCGGCGGGCTGCGTTGGTGTCCCGTCGCGGGGAGACGAGCACGTCGATGACCTGCCCGAATTGGTCGATCGCACGGTCGACGTAGCGCCACTGGCCGGCGACCTTCGCCCGGCGACCCTCACGGAGGTCTCGTCGATCTGCCAACGATCTCCCACCAGGTGCCGGCATGGCCCGGGGGTACCAGCGCACCGCAACGACGATTACCTCGGGCGGGAAAGCGGAACCCAGCAAAGGGCGGACCGCGGCATTGGAACAGGGGGAGGGAGACAGATTCTCATGCCCACAGCCTCACTGACAGTCTCCCTGCTGGAAGACAGTCACAGCGAACGCGACAGCGTCGGTCGGGGTGTCCTGCGGCACTATGCTGGTCGCGACCCGATGTCGAGCTGACATCCGGCAAGGGGGAGACCGATGGTAGGCACGCAGGAGCCGGTTGCGGTGCTCGGCATCGGCGCGATGGGCCACGGGATGGCGACCAGCGCGTTGCGTGCCGGCATCCCGACGATCGTCTGGAACCGCGCGCCAGCGGCGACCCGGGACCTCGCCGGGCTCGGCGCGGACGTCGCCGAGACCGCCGCCGACGCCGCGCGGCGAGCCGCGATTGTCGTCACGATGGTGACCGACACCGACGCCGTCATCTCGATCGCCCGCGACCAGGGCATGCTCGCCGCGCTGGCTCCGGGCGCGATCTGGGTGCAGATGAGCACCATCGGCGTGGCCGGCATCGAGCGCGTCGCGGCCATGGTGCAGGCCGAGCGTCCCGACGTGATGCTGCTGGACGCGCCGGTGTCGGGCAGCAGGGAGCCCGCGGAGCGGGGCCAGCTGACGATCTTCGCGTCCG
>Ga0137371_10005252_pt1 | contig 10131 bp, 5 predicted proteins | sample SagtaG_7_FD_104919 | JGI IMG/M metagenome (GOLD analysis project Ga0137371, IMG submission 104919) | Vadose zone soil microbial communities from Sagehorn Ranch, Mendocino, California, USA - Sage1_R_40_16 metaG | ecosystem: Environmental > Terrestrial > Soil > Vadose zone | place: USA: California... | reverse complement strand
TCGGCTGATTGTTTCCGAAGGCCGCGCGATAGAGACGATAAACGTAGGACCCTGTCTGTTGGTACTCAAGCTCGTAGAAGAACGCGTTGGACACATCGATGCGCTTGCCGCGGATGCAGGCGGCATCGTTGCCACATTGCGTAATCTGACTGGTCCAATAATTCAGCCCACCGGGATCCGCGGCGCGGCTCAAGAAGTCCGCGTAGTGCTGCTTTACAAACATCTGGGCATCATCAATTGGGTTAAAGGGTGGCAATATTGTGTCGTTATCGATGATGGTCAAGCGGGCAGTGATGGGGGATCCAAGACTCGCGCCATTACCACCGGCGTTGCTCAACGAGAGGTTGACTGTTTCGGCTGACTCGATGTACGCGTCGTCGGTGATAAGCACATCAAAGGTCTTCGAGGTTTCGCCGGGAGCGAATTGAAGCGTTCCCGCGGCGATCGTGTAGTCTCTGGCCTGCCGCGCTGAACCATCGGTCGTTTGGTAGTCCACCGAGACTGCATCGGTAGCTCTGCCGAAACGCGTTACGCTGATCGTCGCGGCACCTGCTCCTTCAGATACCTGGTAAGTGCTGGTAGTGAACTGCAACTTGGGCGGGCCATCGTCGTTGATGATCGTCGCGCTTACTTGCGCTTGAGGAATAAAGGAAACATTGGTTGCGTTACTTAGCGTCAGCAGGAACGTTTCATCGGGCTCGTCTATCGTGTCACCGATAACTTGCACGTCAATCGTCTTTGAGCTGGTACCGGGAGCAAAAGTCAGCTTACCGGAAGTGGCCACATAGTCGCTGCCGGCGGTGGCAGTGCCGTCGGAAGTCGCATAATCGACCGTGACGGTATCGACGGTTGCGCTGGACAGGGTGACGTTGAAGGTCGCCAGGGTTATTCCGGAGTTTCCCTCCAATATGCTCAGGTTATTGGTGACTGAAATAGAGGGCTTAATTTCGTTATCGCCGATTGTCACCAACGCCGCGCTGGGCACGTTAAGTATTGCACCGCCACTTGGCGCACTAATCGTGACATTGAACGACTCGTTAGGACCTTCATAGATATTGTCATCGATGATCGGAATTTGTATTGCCTTGGTCAATTCGCCCGGCGCGAAGGTCAATGTTCCACTGGTGGCCGTGTAGTCGGCACCGGCGGTGGCGGTGCCGTCACTGGTTGCATAGTTGACCGACGTAGACCCGGAGACGTCGCCGGTGCGTGTCACCGGCACCGCGAGGGTGCCAATAGTCTCACTGGGAAAGAATTTGTCCGATCCAAGTTGAACACCGATAGGAATCGGCGCGGCAGTTGAAACCAGGGCGCTCTGCAGAATATACACATGACTCACGGTCGCATCAGGCGCTCCATTGTTTACGGTATTGAACGCCAGGCCGTTGACTCCCCAACGTACTAGTCTTACCGGATTACCCGTAATTCCAGAGAGTGTCACGGATCCTATCGGCAAAAAGGTGTTGGTGTCATAAGCGGTCAGAGTCGCATTGTTATTGACGCCAGGCGATAAGAAGAAAACGCGGCCGATAGCCGGGTCAACTGTAAGCACGGCGCCGGAACCAATACCAATGTTTTGAAACGTACCCACCAAACTCTTGGCTTCCGGATCGGCGACACGGCCAGACGACTGATACAGCAAACCATTGGCGAATTTCAGGCCGCCAACATAGCCATACAAGAGATTATTGGCAATAGTTGCGCCGGATACGCCATTACCATCTATGCTGAACTTCACCAGCTCAAAACCACTAGAGAAGCTATCGTATCCGTAAAGCACCGATGGGGTCGCACCGAAGGCTATCGGGCCGATGGCGTACGCGTTGCCTTTGCTGGTGTTGGATCGAGGTACGCCATTGTCATAGACTGCCACGCCCAGACCTGTCCCATCCGAAATAGCAACAGCCGCAGGGCTCCCAGGAACTACGGCCATGTCGAGTGGTCGTTGCCCGCTAGTGCCCCAAGCAAATTGAGCGCCGGCGGTCTGACTGGGAATGTCGAAGCGTCGAATGGCAGCGGCCCCATCCAGCGAGACATGCAGCGTGCTCTCGTCATCGGCAAGCGCTAGTTTGTTGGGCTCACTGCCAATGAAAACGGATGGGCCAATGGTCCCCGTCTGCGGGTTTACCGGGGTAATGCTATTTCCGTTTGCGCCGGCGACGCTCGGCACACTGGCATAGAGTGTTTGGTTCGCTTGGCTGTAGACAAGATCATTTGCGGGAAGGTTAACCTGTCTAACAAAAGTCGGAACATATGGCGTCGGTGTTGGCGTCGGCGTGGGAGAGGGAGTAGGAGTTGGTGTTGGTACGGCTCCAGAGGCACTTACTAACGATGTCTGTATAACGAAGACTCGATTTGCGTTGCGAAATGCCAGCCCATTTGTTCCCCACCTGACCAGACTGCTTGGCGTTCCTGAACTCGGTGGTCCGGCAACGAAACCCAGGTTGATGGAACCAAGCGGTACGAACGTGTTCAGATCAAAAACTCTCAGTGTTGCCAGACCACTGCCGTCAGTGGTTACAAAGAAAGCACGGCCCAGAGCACTATCGGTCGTCATGATCGAGTTGCCGCCTGAACCCAGGGCGGTAAAGCTGCCTTTGATTATTCCAGCTTCAGGGTCACTAACATCTCCCCCGGTCTGGTAAAGCAGCCCGTTGTCAAACCTAATGTCACCGCCACGAATCGTTTGCACCGTCCCCAGATAGGTTGCACCTGACGCATCGGCAGCCAGTCGGTCGAACGCACCGGAGCCCGCTGTTCCAGTGAAACCTGTGCTGTAGAGTCGTGTAGGCACATTAGAAAACTCAACACTATAGCTGGTGAGACTCGTCACCTTGGTTCGGGGTACGCCGTTGTCGTAAATCGCCACGCCGTCAGAGTTCGGAAAGGAGACTCTGTTGGCCCGTGAAACAGCCACAGTGTTCGGACTCCCGGGCATGACAGACAGGTCGTTCACGAAAAGAGGGCCGTTGAAAGATCCAAGCCCCACGGAAAACTGCAAGCCGGCCGTCTGAGAAATGACGTCAAACTTCCTGACCGCTGCAGCCCCATCCAGCCCCGCATAAAGTGTCTGGCCATCTTCGGACAGCGCCAACTTTGTCGGCTCGCTGCCGATAAATACCGGAGCGCCGACTGTACCTGTAGCCGGATTGATGGGGGTGATGCTATTGCCGCTGCTACCGACGCTACTGGGCACACTTGCATACAGCATTTGTGTAGCCTTACTGAAAACGAGGTCATTGTTAGTTAAGGCAACTTGGCGCACGAAAGTCTCTATCGGTGTTGGCGTCGGCGTGGGAGAGGGTATGGGTGTGGGCGTCGGGCTCGGTATGGGATCGGCCGAAGGAATCAACGTAGTTTGAATAAGAAACAGTTGACCGCCGTCCGTACGAAAGGCCAGACCGTTTGATCCCCAGCGGACCAAGCTGCTCACCTGGCCATTGACACTTGGAATCGTAAGCGTGCCAAGCTGAAGAAAGGTGTTGATGTCAAACGCTCTCAAGACAACAGAATAGTTTGAACCAGACTGACTGCCAGTCAGGAAATACGCTCGTCCTACTGACGAATCCGTTGTGAAAGGGCCTGAGCCAACGCCAGGGAACGTGCCGACGAGATTTCCGCTGTCAGGATTAATCACCTGACCCGTCGAGCCATAAACCAGGCCATTGTCGAACCTAATAGCGTTACCGGGGCCAAACGTCTTGGTGCTCGTAATGCTAACGCCTGACGCATCGATCGTCATCGTGTTCAGCCCGCTGTAAAATCCGCCTCCGTAGAGCTTGGTGGCCGACGCGGAAAAGGCAAGAAAATCACTCGCAATGATGTGTCCGGGGGTTGTTGTCGGTCGCTGCACACCGTTGTCAAAAACAGCGACTCCAGCCTCAGGCGGACTTACGCCGCGATAGCTTCTAGCCACTGCAATCAAATTCGGATTGCCCGGAGCTACAGCTAGATCTGCAAGAATGTAAGTGCCAAAGAAAGAGTCGTGTCCGAGCGGAAACGGTGGGCCCGCAGTCTGAGAAGAAATATTAAAGCGGCCAATAGCCGCGGCTCCCTCAAGTGAAGCGTACAGGGTCTGATTGTCGTCAGCGAGAACCAGCTTCTTTGGCTCGCTACCGATGAAGACCGAAGTCCCAATCGCTCCTGTAACTGGGTCGATGGTCGCTATGCTGTTCCCGCCAGCACCCACGCTACTTGGTACGCTGGCATAAAGCATCTTGGTTGACGGATTGTAGACCACGTCATTTGCCGTTATTGGCATCTGTCTAATTAAATCCGTCTGCGCCGTCGATTCATCACCAGTCGACTTCACCCCTCGCCGACCCGTGAACACGTCAGAGGATGTAAGACTGGTCCTGGGCGATCTGGGGCGGCCGCTCGCGATATCCGAGAAAGGCGTCAGGCCTTGTGTCAGGATTGCCAATACAACTGACAGGGCGATTTTTCGAGATGAGTTTATGGTATGAAGCATGCTGTCTCTTTTCGTGGGAGTATTCTTAATTCCTTTTAAGATTCAGTTTTTGGTTCCCAGGCGACGGTAAAATCTCATCGCGCTATTGCGAGCAATCGCGGTTTGTACGTGTGATTGACGTCCCGAACCGCAATTGATATTCGGCCGAGGTGATGAACGCGCAGACCATCGCGCGATAGCCGCTGGGATCGTTTGGCAGTTTGTTGCTCAGAACGTTCAGCCAGAAATCATAGCCGCCTTGATCCGGATCGCGACGCAGGTAACCAAAGTATTCCATCAACACAAACGACGGGTTGTACTCGCGCGTCTTGAATTCGCTGATCTCAATCACGGCGAGCAACACCTGCGCGCGCGTCTTGCCGCTGGTGGTCATCGCGTCGATCTGCTGTTGACGCAAAGCGGCGTTCGCGGGACCAGTCAGACTGGCCGTGTCGAAAAGCTTGTTGACGAACTCGGTTGGTGTCATCGCGTCCGGATACGCCTGCTTGAACTCCGGCCGCTGCACAAAGTTGTTCGCGAAGGTGATCGTGCTTTGGGGCAGACCGGAGCCGCCGACGAGTTGCGAGCGATCAGCGATGAATTGTGAATAGGTCACATTCGCGCGCGTCGGCGCATTCGGCCATGTGCCATAAGCCGCGCGATACATCCGATAAACAACCGATCCTGTTTGCTGAAATTCAAGCTCAATAATCTCGTCCCAGTGTTGACCGCCGTCAGTACTTCGCTTGAAATTGAAAGGGCCCCCCGCAAACAACCGGGACGAGTTGGTCGGATCAATGACCACAAACTGCGCGTCAGAATTGGCCGCGGTCCAGTTTTGTCCGCCATCACTACTCTTGAAAACACCGTCCGCCGTAGCAATGTAGACGACATTCGAATTAGATTGATCAATAGCGACGGAGAGAACGGCCGGTCCTTCTGGTCCGCTGCTTGTCCACGTATTAATGGCCTGACTCGACGATTGCGAGGCCTCAGACGAAAACGAGTGGCTAGGAGGACTTGAAGGGCCAGCCCTTGAGGGCACGAACTCGGCTTTGTGCGGTTTGGCTTGCTGCGGCGATGGGGACTAGGACGGACTTGCCTGGTAGCTCGGCGATTGATGGCAGCACGCCACCTGATGGCCCGAGCAATTCTTGGATACGAGGTCGCGAGGACTGTGAGACAGCTCAGGAATAAGATAGCGGCCAAACGATTCGGCCTTTTGATTTGCGGTGAGGTAAACATAGGAGCTACTGCCTCACTTCAACTTCTCATTTCGCTGATCAGACTGGATGCCCTTGCTTATTTCCAGAAGAGCGATGTTTTCAGCCGTCGAAGGTCTGTACATTGAATAATTTAAACGACGCGCCGCTCTTTAATGGAGCATATATATCACCGTCGGACGGACACCGCAATTAGCAAGGACCCTTACAACATTCCGTCTGGTTTACTCTCTTCCAACACGCAGCGTGTCGGCCAGGCGGTTGATGTTAGTTGAACCACCAGCGCCGGTAATGACTACGCGAGGATGCGTTCAGCAACCAACACTGTTATCATGAATTGCATTGCAAGTGGTCTGGTGACTAATTATTTTTCTGATTGAGGTTGTGAGTTTAATGCGAAGTTTTGCTTTTCCTAAAGTTCTTATGGGCATGGGACTACTATTGTGCTCGGCGCTTCTGCCATCAACAGCGTATGCTCAGGCCTCGGCCGGCGATGTCGCAATGGTGCTGTCTTTCGAGAACACATCAAACCGGCCCGAATACAACTGGGTGGGAGAAAGCTTTGCTGATTCGCTTACCGAGCTGCTGAACAAACCGGGACTACTCGTCGTTTCCAGCAATGAACGCGCGCTGGCTTACAAGCGAGTGGGGTTGCCGCTGACCATGATCCCGTCTCGCGCTACGTCGATCAAACTCGCCAGAGAAGCAAAAGCGACCATGATCGTGCTCGGAACTTATTCCATTACTCCTCCCGAAGAGCCCGACCCGAAAGTAGCAAAGGCAAAATCAGACAAAGACAAACCCCCGGCCGAAGTTTACGTGCAGGTAACCGCGCGCGTTATCAAAGTTAATGAAGGACGAACGCTCGGTGAAGAGTTGGATGGGAGCTGGGCTACGCGCCAATTTGATTTTGGCGGCCCACTGACCACACTCCAGAACATTCAGGGCCAGCTTGCTTATCAGATTCTTTATCAGCGCGAAAAGACACTTCCTTACTCTCGTAATCAGTTGATTCAGGAAGCCACCAAGATTCCGCCTCGAGCCTTCGAAGCCCTTGTGAAGGCTTTACAACTTGACGACCGCGATCCGAAACGAGAGAACTACTTGAAAAACGCGCTGCGAATCTACGCCGACGAGGAAGGCGGCTCAGTCTATTCGGCGGCAGCGTTTTACCTGGGTCGCTTCTACCTGCTCGGCGGAAAATGGAAAGATGCGTCGGAGTATTTCATCAAGCTTCAGAAGAAGGAACCGCACTACACGGAAGCCGCATTCTATGCCGGCCTCGCCTATGCGAAGCTCGGCGACTTCGGACACGCGCTTGCGTCTCTTGTGCCATTGGCCTCGGATATGCCGTTGATTGGCGTCTACAACAATGCCGGCGCGGTTGCGGTCCTGGCTACCAGAGAGGAGAAGAAGCAGCAAGACCGCGAACGATTACTCTCGCAAGGAACTTCCTTTCTCGAGCGTGCGGCAAAGTCGTCTCCGGACGATTCGATGGTGCGGTTCAACTACGCCTACGCGCTTTTTCTGGGAGGCAAGTACGCCGAGGCGGCAGATCAACTTCGGCCCGTAATAACTGCAGACCAGAGAGATGGGCAGGCCTATTTTCTATTCGCGAAGTGCCTTGAGAAAATCGGAAAGGCTGAGGCTGCGGACGCCGCAGATAACCAGGCCAGACGTTACTTGCAAACGTACGCGAAATGGCAGGAAGAATGGCAGAGGTCGCAGAGCACTTCCAGAGTCTCTGTGCGACTGCGCGACGTGTTAAATCTGGATGACGTGACGAATCTGCCCCGCGGCCCTGTTGCAACTAAAACAACCCCCCAGGATCTGCTAACGAAGGCGCGGGAACTTTACCAGGCCGGCCGAGACGACGAGGCATTGCCTGAGCTGCATCGTGTGGTGATGGTCGAGCCAACAAATGCCGAAGCGTATTTGATGAGCGGCCGGATCAATCTACGACGCGGAGATCAGGAAGCGGCGATTGCCGCCCTGAAAACCGCAATTTTTTGGGACCCGAAGTTGATCGACGCGCACATTCTGCTCGGGAAGATCTTTCTGGAGCGTGGCGACCGCGGCGAGGCGGTCAAGTATGCTACCAGCGCAATGGGTATAGATCCGAATAACCAGGAAGCTATCGCGCTACAGCGCCAGGTCACAATGGGTAAACCGTAGGCTGAATTGGTCGCGACAGACGAACCGAGGCGATTCTTCCTGAAGTCGCCTCGTTTTGAGTTTTTGAGATCAGGTTACCTCAGACTTCAGTTTGTCACTTCAACCCATGAATCCAATACTCGCAGTCCTGGCAACAATGGGCGTTGTTGGCTTCCTCGTCGCGATTATCCTGGCCGCCCGGTCTCGTTACGCAAAGTCCGGCGAGCGAGACTTGCTCGGCATCGGTGCGACAGGTTTCGTGAACACGAAACTCGATCCTGACGGGTCAATACTGATTGACGGCGAGCTTTGGCGTGCTCGTTCAAAGCATGGCGCCGTCGTAGATCCAACAAAGAAGGTAATAGTGGTTGGAGCACAAGGCCACCTGCTGCTGGTTGAGCCAATATCCGACAGGCTTCAGCTTGTCGTTCCCCTTCCCGTTCGCGTTTTTCGCGATCGAGAGTTTGTGAGATCTCCTGATCGCGCCTTACTTAATATCTAATCAATCCTCATTTCCAGAGAATTTCTTTTTCTGGCACGCGAAGTGCTGAGGATGGAGTCGGCACGCACGGAATAAACCGAAAAGTTGACCGTGCCCCGCCGCCTTCTTCCCTCTGAGCGCCGCCTGCCGCTGCGCCAGCCGCCCGCCGAGCAACCCTTCAGAGCTTCCCCCCGAACCGCGAACCCAGTCAGCAATGACTGGGTTCTCCTGCTTTTTGGGATCAAGCAAGAAACGCCAGCGAATCAGGCAGTTCCCTTCTTCTTCTGAATCAAGCAGCCAAAAACCCCAGAACCGGTTCACATTAGTTTCGGCCAATGCCGAGGGACGAAATTTGTCACTTAGGCACTGACGTTTTCTGTCTTTTTGCGTCAAACGTAGCCGTTTTCAGTAGGTTCACTCTTGTGATTCTCTTTTCCGGAAATTTTTTTTCGCGCGGTTCTGGCGGTTTAAAAAAGTCAGGACGTCACCTTGCCGGGAAGGCTTTCATGAACCCGCAAGAGAATCGCGCCGCTCGAATCAACACCCGGCCAATGTGCTGGGAAGACCGACGGGGGCTCTGCTAAACTGGCGTTAATGCAGGACGCGGTTTCCACTGCCATGCGGACCGGTGAGGAATCGGCAATAGTTCCTTCCGCGCGCGAGCGTGTCGAGGCCAGCGCGATCACCGATGCTGCACTAGCCCTATTCTCTGCGCTTCTACTCGTCATTTCTTTCCCGGATTTCAATTTGTGGCCCCTTGCCTGGGTCGCTCTTGTTCCCCTGCTTGTTGTGATTGCGCGCAAGCCGGCGCCGAGGCGCGCCTTTCTCCTTGGCTGGCTCACGGGCTCGGCCTTTTTTTACGGATCGTGCTATTGGCTTACTTATTCGATGATCCATTACGGAAAACTCTCCGCGTGGTTGGCTTACGCGCTGCTGGTTCCGGGCGCTTTGCTGGTGGGGCTATTTCCCGCCGTAGCTGCCCTTGCGCTGGCTCCATCGGTCAGGCGTTTGGGCCCGCGCGCATTATTCGCCGCGCCGTTGTTGTGGGCCACTCTCGAATGGGCACGACTGTCGATAACTGGTCAGTTATGGAACGCGATTGGATACTCGCAGGCCTTTCATCCGGCTTTGATCCAGTCAGCGCGCTGGGGCGGCGTTTATGCAGTGGGATTCTTGATCGTCCTGGTCAACGCGTCGATTGCTTTCGTGCTTCTGAAACGCACGTCAACGGCAGTAGCGATTACCGCGGCTGTAGTCGTGTGCGTGGCTGCCGTTCTGCTGGTGACGAAAGTTACATCCTCTTCGCAGAAGCCGGAAACGACTACCAATCAAGTGGACGCCGCCGCAGTTGTAGCTTTACAACCTAACGTGCCGATGGAACTGATCAACTCAACGCAAGAGCTGCAGCAGCTTATCAACAGACATGTGATGATGAGCGCAAGCGCGCTCCGAGACCTGAAGAGCGACCACGTGCCGCGATTGGTGATCTGGCCCGAGTCGCCAATGAATTTTAGATATGCCGGAGACTCGGAGTTTCGCGATCTCGTAGCGCGCCTGGCCAGAGAGAACCACACGGCAATACTCTTCAACTCACAAGAGCCGGCGCCTGACAACGGTTGGTACAATTCGGCGGCGCTGGTAAATGAAGAGGGTAGACTCATCGCGCAATATGATAAGATTCGCCTGATGCCGTTCGGCGAGTATGTGCCGTTACCACACTGGCTTCCCGGATCGAACTCGGTTCGGGCGATGGTCGGAGACTTTACACCGGGAACGAAATACACGTTGATGCCGGTGGGCAGCGAGCGCGCGGGAGTTTTTAT
>Ga0137371_10005245_pt1 | contig 10139 bp, 11 predicted proteins | sample SagtaG_7_FD_104919 | JGI IMG/M metagenome (GOLD analysis project Ga0137371, IMG submission 104919) | Vadose zone soil microbial communities from Sagehorn Ranch, Mendocino, California, USA - Sage1_R_40_16 metaG | ecosystem: Environmental > Terrestrial > Soil > Vadose zone | place: USA... | reverse complement strand
CCGCTCGCGGAAAAGTGATCGCCGCCATGAGCCTGAGCGTGGCGGCGGCGGATCAGCGGGCCATGTGACTTTTCTTGGAAGGGGCTGGGTTTAGCTGCCGCTCCGGTGAGTGCTGGGCTCCCTAGCCCCCATCCGGCCGAGCGCTTCGCGCTGGGCCACCTTCTCCGGCAAGCGGGGAAGGGAAGTCCGAGCCCACCCTCCCCAGCAAGTGGGGAGGCGTAAAAAAAGAGCCATGCACGCGGCGGCGCATGGCTCACCCCCCACAGCACTGTGCCGGTGACCCGAACCGGCACACAGATCATTTCGCGGGCCAGGTGTCCACCGCGAACCACATTTGCATGAATTCCGACTACCGCAATTGAGGTACATGTGCCTGAGGTCCCCCACCCGACCAGGAACGCTTCGCGTCCGAGGTCACCCTCCCCAGCGAGTGGGGAGGGAAAGTCCGAGGCCACCCTCCCCAGCACGTGGGGAGGGAATATCCTCGTCAGGTCTTGATCGTCTCCATTGGCGACCTCGTGCTCGACGTCAGGATCGTGCCCGAGGGCCCGCTCGAGACTGACGACGACTCTCCCGCCTCGATCACGATCGGGGGTGGCGGTCAGGCGGCGAACTTCTGCGCGTGGACTGCCTCGCTGGGAGACGGCTCCCGCCTGGTCACTCGCGTCGGCGACGACGAGACGGGCCGCCGTCTTGTGGCCGACCTCGAGTCGAAAGGCGTCGACGTACGCGCGGTATGGGCCGCCGAACCGACCGGCGCGATCGCCGTGCTCATCAGCCCCGACGGCCGCCGCGCAATGGCGACCCAGCGCGGCGCAAGCATCGGGCTCAGTCCCGACGACCTCGAAGAGGCATGGTTTCGTGACGCCAAGCTGCTGCACGTACCGGCCTACTCGCTGTTCCTCGAGCCAATCGCGAGCGCGGCGCGCGCCGCAATCCGTGTCGTGCGCGACGCCGGCGGCATGCTCGCGGTCGACCTCTCATCGGCGGCGGGACTGCGCGCTTACGGTCCGGCTCGCATGTCCTACGTCCTGGCGCGTCTTGCACCCGAGGTCCTCTTCGCGACCGAGAGCGAGGCAGCGACCCTGGGGGTTCCTCTCGAGAACCTCGCGCAGGTACCGGTGCTGAAGCTGGGTGCGGCCGGATGCCGCGTCTTTGGCCGCACGATCTCTGCGCCGGCAGTCGGGGCGGTCGACGCCACCGGCGCCGGAGATGCGTTCGCTGCCGCCTTCTGCTCCGCATGGCTGCGCGGCGCGGCCCCGATCGAGGCGGCCGAGCACGGGGTGCGCGTGGCGACGGAATCCGTGCAGCTAGCAGGAGCGCGCCCCAGCTGAACCAGCTGCTGCGAATCTCCGACGAGGTCGCGGCGGCGCTCGAGCAACGCCATCCGGTGGTCGGCCTGGAGACTTCCATCGTCGGACAGGGCCTGCCTGCTCCGCACAACATGCGGGCCGCGCTCGGCTGCGAGGCGGCGATTCGCGACGAAGGCGGCATGCCGGCCACCATTGCCGCGCTCGACGGCCGGCTGTGCGTTGGCTTGAGCCACACTGAGCTCGAGCGGGTGGCTGCGAGCTCCGTCAAGGTGAGCTCACGCGACCTTGGCACGGCGCTTGCCCATCGCTCCGCGGGGGCCACCACGGTCGCCGCCACGATGCGGGTCGCGGCGATGGCCGGGATTCGTTTCATGGCCACGGGTGGCATCGGTGGCGTCCACCGCGGCCGGCCGGAAGACGAGTCGGCGGATCTTCTCGAGCTGGGCCGCACCCAGGTCGCGGTGTTCTGCTCCGGCGCGAAGATCATCCTTGACCTCCCGCGGACGCTCGAGCGGCTCGAGACGCTTTCGGTGCCCGTCCTCGGCTATGCCTGCGACGAGTTCCCCGCCTTCTACACGCAGCATTCCGGCTGCAGCGTCAGCGCGAGGGTCGAGGACGCGGGCGATGCAGCGCGGGTCATCGCGGCCGCGTGGGACAGCGGGACGCGGGGGATCGTGGTCGCCGTGCCGCCGCCCGCCGAGCTCGAGCGCGCGGACCAGATCACCGGGCAGGCTGTCGCCGAGCTCGACGACATTCGCGGCGCCGGCGTGACGCCGCGGCTGCTCGCGCGGGTGGCCGAGCTGTCAGGAGGCCGGTCGGTCGCTCTCAACGTCGACCTCGTGATCCAGAACGCGCGCGTGGCGACACAGGTCGCCCGCGCGTTCGCTACATGGCGTCGCAAGGCCGCTACGGGCGGCTCGTCGCGACGATGAGGCTGAATCCCTATGTGACAAATCTGAGGTAGGGAAAGGGTCGGTCCCACCGGCGCGCGAAGCTCACGATTTTGTGAAGGAGAAGAGATGATCGACATCGCACAGCCACGCGCAGTGGCGGATCTCGCGGAAGGACTCTTGCTCGCGACGGTCGAAGTCAAGGCGTCGCCCGAGCGTGTTTTCGAGGCGCTGGCTTCGGACGAGGTGTGCCGCTGGTGGGTTCGACCGGGCGTCTTCGACACCAGGGAGTGGAGCGGTGATGTTCGTCCAGGAGGTCACTGGCGCGCGTCAGGCGTCGGCGGCGACAAGCCCTACGTACTGGAGGGCGAGTTCATCGAGGTCGATGCGCCGCGCCGGTTGTTGCATACGTGGACCCTGGTCGGCGCACCGGAGACGACCACCAATGTGGAGTACCTGGTCGAGCCCGCGGGCGAGGGCGTCCGCATCACCCTGCGGCAGTCTCGATTCAACACCCGCGGGGCGTGCGCGGCGACATGCGTCGGCTGGGAGACGAGTTTCATCGCGTTGCGCGAAATGCTCGGCTAGGGCCTGAGCCTCGGCCGTCCCCGAGGTCTCGCGCCGCCTCTCGAGCCGCCCGTGTTGCTCTTGGTCGACCACACCTTGCGCGGCGCCATCATGTCGCACCACGTCACCGCGAGCTTGCTCAGCTCCGCGGTCTTGGCGTCCACATCCGCGAGATCAGCGAAACGCATGTGGCGGGCCGACGGTCCGCTGCCTTCCAGGCTCGGGAAATTCCCCTGGAGCTTGGCCCCGCGGTTGAACATGAGGGTGACCGTCTTCTGATTGTGGTGGACAAAATTGGCGAAGTCGCCCTTGCAGGCGAACTGGACAGTGCCGTATTTCAGATATTCGGTCATCCGGTCGTCCGCCCACAGGATGATGTCGCGGACGCGACGCAGGATCGGCTCCGCCGGCTTCCCCTTCATCCACCTGTCGACGTCGGGTTCTCTTCGCGCCATCTCCAGCAAATAAAAACCGGCGGGCCGCAGCGCCCGCCGGTGCGTAACTTTAGTTCTCTCTCAGCTCTGCTTCATGCTCAGCAGGCCGAACGCCGCGCCCTGCGGGTCCTGGAGAATCGAGAAGCGGCCGCCTGGAAAGTCCTGCGGCCCCAGCATCTCCTTGCCTCCGAGGTCGATCGCCTTCTTGTGGGCTTTGTCGACATCATCGGCGCCGAAGTAGACCATCCAGTAGGACGGGACCTCCGCCGGCACCATCGGGTTCATGTCCATGCCGCCGGCGATGCTCTGTCCGTCGATCTGAAACTCTGTGTAGTCGCCCTGGCCTTCGCCCATGGGACTGACCTTCTGGGTCCAGCCGAACACCTTGGCGTAGAAGTTCTTGGCGGTGTTGAAGTTTCGCGAGTTGAGCTCGGCCCATCCATACGAATTCGGCTTGCCCATCACTTCGGCACCGTACATCTCATTGGGCTGCCATGCGGAGATGAAGGCGCCACTCGGATCCTGGAAGACCGCCATGCGGCCTGACTTCAGGACGTCGAATGGAGGCGCGACCACCTTTCCACCGGCCGCCTCTACCTTCTTGGCCAGTACGTCGACGTCGCGGCTGCCGATGTACAGGCTCCAAGCCGACGGCGCGTTCGGATCCTGGACAGGGCCAATCCCGGCGACATCCTTGCCCCCGGACTTGGCGAGCGCATAGCCGCCCGCGTCGGGGCCTGCGATCTCCACCTTCCAGCCGAACAGCTTCGCGTAGTAGTCGCGCGACGCGGCCGCGTCCTTGCTCGCAAGATCGACCCACGCCGGCGCGTTCGCGACAAAAGTCTTTGCGTCAGGCATATTTGAACCTCCTGAATACCGGAGCTGAGTCTGGGTACGCCTTACCCCCTGCAACCAATTGTGCCACCGGATGGTTGAACGCCGCCAAAGGGAATCCGGTGTGATCGCTGTACGTTTCCTTAAGTCAAAATGGCGTCTCTCGGGCCGATCGATCTCGTCGTCTTCTCCGATTACGTTTGACCGTGGTGCTACATCGACTCGGTCAGGGTCGAACAGCTGGAGCGGGAAGGTTTGGCCAGCGTCACGTGGCTGCCATTCGAGCTGCACCCTGAGGATCCGCCAGAAGGAATTCCTCGCGACGTCTACTTTGGACGCGCCCGCTCGGAACGAATCCAGTCGCACCTGCAGTCGATTGCGGAAAGCGTCGGGCTCACGATGCGTCAGCGGGACGTGATCATCAACTCGCGCCGCGCGCTGGGGGCGGCCGAGTTCGCGCGGGAGCGGAACAAGTTCGACGATATGCATCGCGCGCTTTTCAGGGCGCACTGGGAGGGCTCCGGCAAGCTGGAAGACGTAGATGACCTGGTACGCATCGGAAGCACGGTCGGACTCGACGCCGCAGAGCTGCGGAAGGCGATCGAGACCGATCGCTACGCGGATGCCATCGACCAGAACCGGCGGCTGGCGACTTCGGTGGGCATCGACGCCATCCCCGCGCACATATTCGCCAGGCGGTACCTCGTCATGGGAGCGCAGCCATACGAGGTCTTCAAAGAGGTCGTCGAGGAGATCAGCTCGCCGGAGTGAATTGCCTGCTTCGCGGCAAGCGTCTGCACGTCAACGCCGTCCTCGATCAGCCTCTGAACCACGAGCTCGCCGGCGGTCTTGCCGCGCATATCGATCGAACGCCCACGTGCTATACGTGTGGCTGATGAACAAGTTCTTCGAAACCCTCGGCCAGGATTGGGTGGATGCGGCACGGCGCCGCGGTGTAGCCATCGCCAAGCCGGCGCTGGATTCGCAGATCGCCCTGGAGCTGCTCGAGCTGGCTCGCGTTGCGGCACACACCCAGGAGCGCCGATTCGCGCCGCTGACCAGCTTCCTGGCAGGGGTGGCGGCCGAGCGACTGCGGGCCGCGAAGCCGGAGATCGATGATGCGACCCTGGCCGAGTTCATCCTAGAGGTCAGGCAGAAGCTGGAGCGCGAAGTCCCAGGGCTCTAGCCCGCTAGCGCACGTTGATGACGGGGAGCTGCCGAAAACTCTGGACGGAGACGCGCGCGGCGAGCGCCGAAGCGATCTTCCGTAGCGCCTGGCTGCCATCTGTGTCTGGCCGCGAGACGACGACTGGCGCGCCCGCGTCGGCCTCTTCGCGGATTGACCGCTCCAGCGGGACCGGGCCGAGATACGGAACGCCCAACCGCTGGGCTGCGCGCTCCGCCTGGCCATGGTCGAAGATGTGGTGCTCCTCTCCACAGGTTCCACACACAAACCAGCTCATGTTCTCGATGATCCCGAGCGGAGTGACGTTCAGCCCGCGGAACATCTGCAGCGAGCGGAGCGCGATCTTCAACGCCGCATCCTGCGGAGTGCACACGATCACGACGCCGGTAAGCGGCACGGCCTGCGCGAGAGTCAGCGACGCGTCGCCAGTCCCCGGAGGAAGGTCGACCACCAGGTAGTCGAGCTCGCCCCAGGCTACGTCCGTGAGCAGCTGCTCGATGGCCCGCGAGACCATTGGGCCGCGCCAAACCATGGCTTTGTCAGCCCCTGCAAGGAGCCCGATCGAGATGAACTTCATCCCATAAGCCTCGAGAGGAAGCAGCTTCTGCTCCTGAATCTTTGGCGGGTCGGCCATCCCGAGCATGCCGGGCACAGACGGACCGTAGATGTCCGCGTCGAGAAGTCCGACTCTTGCACCGGAGAGCTGGAGAGAAGCCGCGAGATTGACGGCGATGGTCGATTTGCCAACTCCACCTTTTCCGGAGCCGACGGCGATCACGTGCTTCACGCCCGGAACGGTTCTCTCCCGCGAGCCTCCGTTGAACGCGGCGCGGACGTTGGAGGTCATCTTCAGATCCACGGCGGTCACGCCGGGAAGATGGCCGACGAGCTCATGGGCCTGGGTCTGGAAACGATCCCGTACGGGACAAGCCGGGGTTGTGAGCTCAAACGTGAAGCTGACCCGTCCCTGGTCGCTGATTGCGAGGTCTTTGATCATGCCCAGGCTGACCACGTCGCGGCCGAGGTCGGGATCCCTGATCGCCGACAGGGCGGCCAGCACGTCCTCCTTACTGGGCACTGAAGATCACCGCGGCTCGTACGGCCAGTACCGCAAGCAGGACAAGGACGGAGACCGCAGTCGCCTCCGTGGCAATCGAGCGAAGTGCCACCGACTCCGCGCCTGAGCCGACGCGCGTGGGCCGGCGAAATCCTAAGAGCGACGCGCCGATGCCGACCAACGCCAGCAGCCACAGCGGGAACCAAGGGAGGAGGCGAGCCGCTCCTCCGGCGATCAGCACGGTGATGAAAAACGCGACAAGCAGCGCAAGCTCGAGAACGGAGAAGTAACCGTCCGCCACCCTCAGCCGCTCGAGGCTGAAACCAGCCTGCGGTCGATAGCGCACCAGGAGCGTGATCAGCGCCGCCGACCCGCTCAGACCCGAGGCGAGGAACAAGCCGCCCAGCGCCCAGGTGTCGCTCCACACCGGCTGATTGCTGACACTGAGCAGCACGCCGGTGTAGGACGCGACAAACAGTCCGAGGAGCGAGCCGACGATCATCAAGACCCGGCCAATCGGCGTAGGCAGCCCGGGCTCCCCGCGACGATCCGCAAACCACGCGTCCGCGGCCGAGATGAAGGCGAAGATGCCAAAGACCGAGAGAGCCCACACCCCGAGCGACATCGGAGACCAGTATTTGAAGTTCAGGCCACCGTTCCCCGGCGTGGTGTCGATCAGCATGTGCCAGAACCGCGACCAGCTCGCGCCGAGGTCGGCGGTCAAGAGAATCGGACAGACAACGATCGCCGCCAGGCTGACGTAAAAACCGAGCCTCGCTGCGGGTTCGTCGCGGGGATCACTGCCGAAACGGAGCAAAGTCGCGAGGACATACGAGCCGCCCGCAATCCCGGCGAAGAAGAAATAGAAGAGGATGTACCAGGTCCACTGCGGCGGCTGGACGAAGTGCTCCGCGGCAAGAAATGGCATCAGCCGGTCACCCTGCGTCGGAACGCGACCAGTCCGGTCACCACACCGAGTACCCCCGTCACCAACGCGGCGAGGTAACCCCCGGCATTGTTGCGGCTCGGCAGCCGAGCGTTTTCGGCATTCGGCAAGCCATAGGTTTCCGGCTTGTCCATCAGTAGGAAGAAGGCGTTCAAACCTCCGTACACACTGTCGTCCCGGCCATAAAGCTGGGCTTGCGTGACGCCCTGGCTGTGGAGTGCCGCGAGGCGGACATCTGCCGCCTGCTGGAGCTCAGCCAGGGGACCGAACTGGATCGACTGGGTGGGGCAGGCCTTGGCGCACGCGGGCTCCAGGCCTCCCTGGAGGCGGTCATAACAAAGTGTGCACTTGTGCGCCGTGCCCGTTTGCTGATTCATGCCGATGACTCCGTACGGACAGGCGGCGATGCAGTTGCGGCATCCGTTGCATACGTCCTGCTGGATGAACACTGTGTTGAATTCGGTGCGGATGATGGCGCCGGTCGGGCACACCTCCATACAGCTCGCGTGCTTGCAGTGCTTGCAGACGTCCGACATCATCAACCAGGCCGCACCGTTGCCCGTCGTCGCGGGCTCATCCGGCACGTGCTCGATGAACTTGACGTGACGCCAGTTCTGAGCGTCCAGTTTTCCTGTGTTGTCAAAACTGTCAGCGAGAAAGGTGGGGCCATCCCCCTGCAGCTGGTTCCACTCTTTGCACGCGACCTCGCAGGCTTTGCAGCCGATGCAGACGCTGGTGTCGGTGAAGAAACCGTAGGTCTCGCCTGCTTTGATCTCTGCCATCTAGAACCCCATCAGGTTCGGTGTGATCTTGGAAAAGCCATGCTCGCGCGCGTAGAGGTCCAGCGGGATCGCGGCCAGCTCGTCGACCACCGGCACGGCCGCCGGTTCCGTTGCGAGGTCGATGCTGAGGAGGTAGCGGCGGCAGGATTCGCACGCCTCGATGCGGATGTGTGGAAAGACGGCGCGCTGCCGCGCCGCCGACTCGTCGGCAGGCAGTCCGCGCACCACACTGCCTCGCTCTCCCGAGGCCGTGCCGAGCTCGCTGTAAACGCTCAGCCTCGCGCTCGAATCTTCTCCGCAGCTCGCGCACGTCATCCGGGGATAGCCCCACGCGACGCCGCATCGAGCGCACTCGAGGAATCGAGGTCCGGTGGCGAGATCCTCGCCCGGGACCGCGGAAAAGCTCACCTGCGGCGGTCCCGCGCACTCCGGACAGTGGCGCGCGTCGCGCTGGCCTCGACATGCTCCCCGCGTTTGTCGGTCTACCGCCTCGAGCACGGGACCGAGTGACGCCCGCGCCAGGTAGCGCTCGACCAGCGCCTGCTCCTCGCCGGCGATCCAGCGCTCGACGATCTGCCGCGGATGCTGGGACTCCAGACGGCGGATCAGCTCCGAGCGCAGCAGGTCGGGCCCTGCAAAAAGGGTCACGTCAACCACGCCTGGAACGACAACTTCGGCGACGTAGGCGGCGAGGTCGCGGGCATCAGGAGACGCGGTCGCAGCGTCAGCAAACGCCTTTTCCTGGACCCCTAGCAAGGCGCCATAGAGGTCGAGCAGCTGCCTGGCAAAGCTGTGGCGCCCGCGCAGTTGCGTAACGCGACGGCGACGATCGGTCCAGAGGCGGTCGGCGGTCAATGTGGCCGCCATCAAATCTTCTCCAGGTTGACCAGGAATGCCTTGAACTCGGGCGTCCGTGCGTTCGCGTCACCGACGAACGGCGTGAGCGCGTTGGCCAGCCAGTAACGCCCGCGGCTCGGGTCACCGTCGGCTGAAAGCCCGACGTAACCCCAATGGATCGGAATCCCAATCTGGTAGACCTTCTGGCCAGCGACGGTCATCGGTCCGAGGCGCTTGGTCACCAGGGCCAGGACTTCAAGCTTGCCTCGCTTCGACGACACACGCACCTGATCGCCGCTCTTGATGCCTTTCTCGTCCGCGAGCTCGGAAGGAATCTCGACGAATGCTTTCGGCTGCAACTGGACCAGGTGGGGCACGTGCTGGGTCACGTAATGCTCGTGCTCGGTCAACCGATAGCTGGTGGCGATGTACGGAAACTCGTTAGGGGTGCCGAAGCGGTTCGGCCTGCCTGCCGCTTTGTCGTAGAGAAACGCCACCGGCGACGCGGAGTTGTTGGGATGAAGTGGATTGGCGACGGGCGATTCGACGGGCTCGTAGTGCTCGGGAAACGGCCCGTCGACCATGCTGTTGCTGAAGAGTCGGCCGACCCCTTCGCCGTTCATGATGAAAGGCAGCCACGCTTTCGGGTCGTGCGGGTCCATCGTCGGCGGATAGTCCGGAATATCGCCGACCCACTTGCTGCCGTTCCATGAGATGCCCGGTCGCTGCGGATCCCATGGCTTGCCATCGAGGTCGGCTGAAGCGCGGTTGTACATCACGCGGCGGTTGAGGGGCCAGCTCCATGCCCAGCTGGGATAGAACCCCATGCCGGTCGGATCGTTTGTTTTCGGATCCTGGATTCCTCCCCGGCGCTTCATCAGGTTGCCGGCATCGAGGTAGCTCCCGGTGTAGATCCAGTCCCCTGTGGTCGTCGTGCCGTCGTCTTTGAGGAGCGCGAAGGAGGTCATTTGCTTGCCCGTCGAAAGATCTCTGCCGTTGATCTCCTTGGCGATCTCGTCGAGCTCGGGCTTGGTTGGATCCTTGTAGTCGAGGGTCAGCGCCATGATCGAATCGGGAAACTTACCGCTCTGCCCCTGATAGAGCTTCTTTACTCTCTGGAAGATGTCGGCGAGGATCCAGTGGTCGTGTCGGGCCTGGCCTTCGGGAGGCAGGACCTGGTCCTTCCACTGCGACCATCGACCGCTGTTGACGAATGAGCCGTCCTTCTCGATCCAGTGCGTGGTGGGCAGCATGAAGACTTCGGTCTTGACCTGGCTCTGGTCCACCCCCGGT
>Ga0137371_10005241_pt1 | contig 10150 bp, 4 predicted proteins | sample SagtaG_7_FD_104919 | JGI IMG/M metagenome (GOLD analysis project Ga0137371, IMG submission 104919) | Vadose zone soil microbial communities from Sagehorn Ranch, Mendocino, California, USA - Sage1_R_40_16 metaG | ecosystem: Environmental > Terrestrial > Soil > Vadose zone | place: USA: California... | reverse complement strand
GTCTGCGTCATCGCGTTGATGAGCTTGAGGAAATCGACGTGAAAGCCCGCCTGCGCTTCGCGCATCGTCTCGTCGTTGGCGAGAAACGCGACATAGTCCTGGGAGGTGACGTCGCGCGCCAGGCCGTTGGTGACGAAGATGTCCTTGTTGCCGTCGAGGTCGAGATCGGCGATCAACGCGCTCCAGCTCCAGTCGGTGCGCGCCACGCCGGCCAGTTGGCCGATGTCGCTGAACGTACCGTTGCCGTTGTTCAGCTGCAGCATGTTGCGCATGAACTGGTAGTGATATCCCTGATGCACCTTCGCCTGGTACAGGTCCCAGCCTTCGAACGACGACGTCGTCTTGAGGCGGCGGTCGTCCTCGGGGAGCATGTCGGTCGTGTAGATGTCGGGCCAGCCGTCGTTGTTGATGTCGGCGATGTCCAGGCCCATCGAGAAGTAGCTCGAGTATGGCATCTCCTTGTCGAGTACTTCTTCGAACGTGCCATTGTGCTTGTTGATGTACAGGTAGTCGCGCTCGAAGAAGTCGTTGGCGACGTAGATGTCGGGCCAGCCGTCGCGATTGACGTCGCCCACGGCGATCCCGAGCCCGAAGCCGGTCTCCGGACCGTAGATCCCGGCGTGCTCGCTCACGTTGACGAAATGTCCCCCATCGTTGCGATACAGCTCGTGGCCGCCGAGGGGGTCGCGGATGTTGCGGACGTTACGCGTGCCGAAGCTGGCGACGGGGCGCGGCGAATTGCGGATCAGGAAGAGATCGAGATCGCCGTCGTGGTCGTAGTCGAGGAACGCCGCCTGGGTCGAGTAGCCGGTATCGGCGACGCCGTAGGCTTTGGCCTCGTCGGTGAACGTCGGAATACCGGATGCGTTCAGGCCATGGTTGATGAACAGTGCGTTGGCGCGATCGGCACCGGTCCCGTAGCCGGCGTGGCAAACGTAGATGTCGAGCCGTCCGTCGCCGTTGACGTCGGCCAGCGTGACACCCGTCGTCCAGGGCCGTTTTTCCCCTAACCCAGCCTCATTCGTCACATCCCGAAAACGAAAGTGCCCTTCGTTGAGGTAGAGCCTGGGCCCGCCCTCGTTGGACGTGAGGACGATCTCTGGCAACCCATCGCCGGTGAGGTCGCCGATCGCCACGCCGCCGCCGTTATAGAAATTGCGGTAGGTGAAGACGTTGAAGTCGCGCGTCTCGGTCAGCTGATTGCGGAACGTGACGCCGGTCTCGGCGGAGGGGAGGCGCGTGAAGAGCGTGGGGCCCGACGGGCGCGGCGGAGCGCCGCCCGCGCCGGAGCACGCGGCGAGGATGGCAACGGCCGGCAAGAGACAGCGTAGGGGCGCAGCAGCCTGCGCCCCTACGCGAACGCTACATCCAACGCCCCAGCGCAAACGTCAACTCGTTCTACGTTACGGACACGCAGTGCCGCCGTACCCCGGATTCTGGCAGAGCAGCGGGTTGACATCGATCTCCGACTGCGGGATCGGCAGCAAGATACGGAAGTTCTCGGTGGCCGCATTGTGGCCGTTGATCGTGGCTTCCGTCCACGTCGTGTACTTGCCATGCCGGATCAGGTCCGAACGGCGCTTACCCTCACCCGTCATTTCGAACAGGCGCTCCTGCAGAATCCCGGCGCGGTCGATGGCACCGCGCGGGTTGGCCGGGCTGAACACCCGGGCGCGCAGCGTGTTGACGAGCCCCAATGCCGTCGCGCTACCGGGGGTCTGCTCGTTCAACGCCTCGGCCTTGATCAAATAGATCTCGCCGAGCCGGAAGAAGACGTAGTCGTTGGCGTTGTTCTCGGCCACGTGCGCGGGATCGATCGAGTACTTCATGATGCGCGCGCCCTCGTTCTCGTGGGCGTTGGTGGCGTCCCCGATCGTATCCGTGAAGACCAGCGGGCTGCCGCCGCGATCGTTGACGGGCACGGTGTCGCCGACGGCGAGCCGCTCGAGCTGATACTGCTGGCCCACCAGGAAGATCTGACGGCGTTGATCGGCGGCATCGAACGCCTGGTAGGCCTCGGCGACCGCCGAGAAGCCGTTCCACGGCGACGGCGTAAACTGGTTGTAATGCAGCGCGCGCATGGGGAAGTTCAGCCCCAACCCGCTCTGGTTCAGGTTGCGCGCGACGAAGATGTTCTCGAGCGAGCTTCTGTTGTCGGCCGTGAAGTTGGACCGCCAGTTTGCGGCCAAGGAGTACACGCCGGAGTTGAGGATGCTGTCGGAGTAGGCGATCGCCGCGGCGCAGGCATCGCTCGCCCCCGGGGCGGCGACGATCACGCCCGAGCACGAGTTGTACGCTGTCGCGCTGACGCCGGTGTTCTTGGTGTAGACGCCGGCATTGAGATAGATGCTGGCAAGGATCGCATCGGCGACCCCGCGGCGGATCCGACCCCATTCGTTGGCCGGCCGGGTGAGCGGCAGATCGGCGCGGACCGCGAGCAGCTCCGATTCGATGAATCTGAACAGCGAATCGCGCGTGACGCGCGCCCGCGGCATGATGGCCGCGTCGGTCGCCAACGGCACGCCACCAAAGTCGTCCAGCAACAGGTAATAGAAGAACGCGCGCAGCGTGCGGAGCTCGGCTTCGATCGGCGCCTGATTGGTAATCGTGACCGTCTTGAGGCGGTCGAGCAGGACGTTCGCGCGCGCAACGCCGGTAAAGCTGTCGCGGTAGATCCGCTCGATGTCGTCGAGTCCCGCGGGGCTGCCCGCCTGCCACGTCTGGCGGTGCAGCTCCAGCCAGCGGCCGTTGTCCTTCCAGTCCTGCCCGCGAGTCGGCACGATCATTTCATCGGTGCTGAGCTCGCTCATGTTGTAATAGCCCCACAGCGTGCCGTCGTTGCGCAGCAAGTTGTAGACGCCGGCGACGCCGCCCACCACCTCGGCTTCGGTGCGGAAGAAGCTGCCCGGGGTGATAAGGCTCTTGGGATTCTCGGTGAGGTCGGTGCACGCCTGCACAGGCAGCGCCAGCGCCACCACTACCGCCGAAAACCACCTGAAGCGTAGCGAGTTTTTCACAGGTTCTCTCCTCTTAGAACGCGACCCGCACACCGGCGGTCACGGTACGGGGACGCGGATACGACAGATAGTCGATGTTGCGTGAGACGAACCCTGCACTGGCGTAGACTTCGGGATCCAATCCCGAGTAACCGGTCAGCAGCAGCAGATTATCGCCCGAGAGGTACAGCCGGGCGGTCCGCGCGCTGCCGAGACCCTTCGGAATGTTAAATGTGAAACCGACCGTGACGTTCTGCAGCCGTACGAACGATCCATCCTCGATCCACCGCGAGGAGAACGTCGCCGGCTCGTTGATGCCGATGGGATCGGTCAATGCATCGCGCAGGAAATTCTTCTGCTGCTTGGCATTGCCTTTCGTCGAATAGGTGAGCGCGGTGTTGTTGAACACGTCCTGCCCGAAAGCACCGCGGACCAGCAGGCTCACGTCGAACCGCCCTTTCGTGAGCTCGCTGTGGAATCCCAGTGTCATGCTGGGGTTGGGATTCCCGATGACCGTGCGATCTGCGATGCTGACATTCGTCGTCACCCCGCCCACACAGCCCGTGCCAGAAGAGCAGACGAACAACTGCGTGCCGGCGCTATCCACGCCCACGTACGTCGGACCGTAGAACGCGCCGAGCGGATAGCCGGCAGCGAGCCGCTCCGCATTCTGGCCGGACTGTCCCTGGCCGCTCACCGTCCCAAAATCAATCGCGCCGCCGCCGATGTTCTCGGCTGTGCTGCGCTCGAACGACATGTTGATGCCGGCGCGCCACGTCATGGTCGCGCGCGAAATCGCCAGCGCGTCGAGCGTCAGCTCGACGCCGCGGTTCCGTACCGAGCCGATGTTCTCGAGCCGGTCGGCGACCGGGCTGGGCTGGATCACCTTGTGCCTGAGCAGCAGGTCATTGGTGTTCTTGACGTAGTACTCGACCGAGCCGGAGAGGCGGTTCTGCATCAGCCCGTAGTCGGCGCCGATGTCGACCTGCGAAGTCCGCTCGAACGTCAGGTCCGCGTTTTGGACGTTGTTGGGGGTGAACGCCGTGACGGGCGTCGTGCCGAAGACGTACTTCTCCGTTCCGAACGTCAGCAGTGACGAGTACGCCGGGGCGCCCGGATTGCCGACCACGCCGTACCCCACGCGAATCCGGAGGTCGGAGAATGGACTGTTCGCCATGAAGTTTTCCTGGCTCAAGTGCCAGGAGCCGGAGATGCCCGGGAACCAGCTCCATTGATGCCCGGCGGCGAAGGCCGAGCGGCCGTCGTAGCGCACTACGCCGGTGAGGTAGTACTTCTCCTTATAGCCGTAGTTGGCGCGGCTCAGGAACGAAATCCAGCGATCGCTACCGCCGCCGGAAACCGGAGGCACCTGCACCGTCCCCGAGCCCATGTTGTTGAAACTCAGCAAATCGGTGATGAAATCGTGGGCTTCGGCAATGACGGAGTCCCTGTCGAGCTGCGTCCATTCGTATGCGCCGACAATGTCGAAGCTATGCACGCCACCAAAGTCATGGCGGTAGGTGAGCTGCGCCTGCAGCGTCCGTGACTGATTGGTATAGGTACCCTGTTGGGCGAGCCCACCAAATTGCGCTCCCACCGGACTTAAGCGCGGCAGATAGATCTGCCGCAGGCCGTTGGAGCGATCGACGCCCACGTTGATGCGCGCCGTCAGCGCGGAGGTGAGATCGAAATCCGCGCTCAAGTTGCCGAGCGTGCGGTCCGTGGTGCCGAAGTCGGCGATCTGCTTTTCGAGCGCCACCGGGTTACGGACCGACTGCGAGCCCGCCCCGATCTCGTAGAAGTGCGTGCCGGTCGCATCGGTGAAGGTAACGGGACGCGTCGGATTGAACGTCGCGACGTTCTCGAATACCCCGCCTTCAAAGCCGCCGGTGTTCTCGAAAGCGATGTAATCGTCGTTGGTCTGTGAGGCCGTCACGTTCAAGCCAAGGCGGAGCCGGCTGTTGAAGGCCTGGTGGGTGGCGCTGAGACGACCCTGATAGCGTTTGAAGCCACTCGAGAGGGCGACACCCTGCTGATTCATGTAGTTCAACGACGCCATGTATCGCGTCACGTCGCTGCCGCCGGCGAAGCGCAGGTTCTGATTCTGGGTGACGCCAGTCTGCGTCGTGGCCTTGGCCCAGTCGGTATTCGCGGTCCCGAGTGCGGTGATGTAGGTCGAGTCGAGCCCCTGCGACGGATTCGTGTTGTGTATTGCGACCTGTTGTTGAACGAACGCGCGATACTCGTCCCCCGTAAGGACGTCGAGCCGCCGATAAGGCGTTGCGGCTGCGGCGTAGGCGTCATACTCGATCGACGAGCTGCCGACCGTGCCCTTCTTCGTTTCGATCAGGATGACGCCGTTGGCGCCCCGGCTGCCGTAAATCGCCGTGGAGGATGCGTCTTTGAGGATGGTGATCGAAGCGATGTCGGCGGGGTTGAGCAGGGTGAGTGGGCTGCGCGGTAGCGAGGGTGAGCCGCCGACGCCGTACCCTGCGCCCTGCGTCGGGTCATTCGACACGGGGATGCCGTCGATCACATACAGCGGGTCGTTGCTCGCGCTATTGGTGATCGAGGTCGAGCCGCGAATACGAACCTGCGCTCCCGCGCCCGGCTCGCCGTTGTTCTGAATGACGTTCACGCCGGCCACGCGGCCCGAAATCATCTGATTCGCATTGCTGATGACGCCGACGTTCGCGACGGTGGGATCGACCGTCGCCACCGCGCCCGTAATGGCCTCGCGACGAGTCGTGCCGTAACCGGTCACCACGACGGGGTCGAGGATCGACGCCTGGGGCGCCAGCGCGAACTGCGCTTCGGCCGACCCGCCCTCAGTTACCGTGACGGAGACCTGCTGCGGTCCGAAGCCGATGCGCGTCGCGCGCAGCACGATCGTGCCAGACGAGACGTCGGCGAACGAGTAGCTCCCGTCCGGTGCCGTCTGGGTCTCACGTTGTGTGCCTTGGATCCGGATGATGACGCCTGCGAGGGCCTGCTTGGTTACGCTGTCCCTTACCTCTCCTCTGATCGCGCCGTTGCCTTGCGCGGCAAGAGGGATGGCCGTGACGCACAGGAACGCGAGGATGGGAACTACATGTCGAACGAGACGCATCGATGTTACCTCCGCGGGCGGGGTCGCCTGACCAACGGAATGACGGTTGATGCTTCCGAAATGCCGCCGGGTTTGGCCCTTGTCAAGGGTGGTCGGCGGGCGGAGTATCTAGGCCCATGCTTTGGGTTATGCTGCTCGCGATTCAAACTGCATCCCCGCGGGAAGCCCCTCCCGTGCTCGAATTCCCCACCCGCGGCCTCGATGATGCCGCAGCGTACGAAGGCTACACGGCGCGCGTGTACCGCGACTCGCGCGGCAACTCCGTCGAGATCTATCACGACGCGAAGACTGGCCGGGTAGTGCATCTGTGGGCCGACGCGCTGAATGAGAGCATCGGCTTTACCACAACTGGGGCGGTCGCATTTGATGCAGGGCCGGCGCAGGTGTGGAGTAGCGGCGGTCGGCGCAGCTTACGCTACTGGCTGACGGTGCAGGCTGGGCGGTCAATTCAGATAGGCCAGCTCCTGCTCGGCTCGATGCGTGTCGAGCGCGACTTTGGGTATGCCGGTCGAGTCCGCGATGCGATTGACGCAGCGACGTTCGTGGTGCCCGAGATGGCGCAGCTCGCCGAGCGCCTGGGCCCACGGTACACCGAACGTCTCACGCCGAGTGTGCGACTCAGCAGTGATCCGCGAGGCTGGACGCTGCGGGCGTCGCAGCCCAGTCTCGATGGGAAGCACCACCTCGCGCTGACGCTGCGCGGCGACGGGCGCACCACTCGCGCCAGGCTCGCCAACGGTGTCCTGACGATCCGGCCCCTCGGGACGACAGCGGTGACGTTCAGCGCGGAGATCGTGACCGATGGCCCGGCGCTGAATCCTCTGACCCGCACGCAGATCTTCAATACCCAATTCCGCCGTTTCGCCGATTCCGCCAAATCACAGCGCCTGGAGCGCGAGCTCCGCGGCTTCGAGCTGCTCAGCTCCAAACAAAAGCTGATGGCCGGCCTGCCCACGTACGCGACCTACTTTGGCCGCGACATGCTGATGACGGCGCTGCTCATGGAGCCCGTCTGGTCCGACACGATGGCGGAGTTCGTGCTGGGCGCGGCGCTCGCCAAGCTCGCGCCCGATGGCGAAGTGAGTCATGAAGAAGCGCTGGGCGGTCAGGCGATTCGAGAGAATGGCGCCGAGTTTCTGCGCACGGGCGACACGACGCTGCTCCACAATCTTGACGCGACGCGCGAGAACTATTGGATGGTGGACGACGATTTCCAGCTGCCCGTCGTCGCCGGTCGCTATTTCGCCAACGCTCGAGTCTCCAACACACGCAAGCAGGCGTTCGTGCGACGGTGGGGCGCCGCGCTGCGCAAGAATCTCGCGTACGTGGCGGCGCAGGCCGCGCCCTACGCGCGCGATCCCGTCGCGACGAACCTCGTCAGCTTCAAGCGCGATGCGGATGGCTGGTGCCATCCGGGGAGCTGGCGCGATAGCCGGGTCGGCTATGCGGGCGGCTGCTTCGCGTTCGACGTCAACGTGGTGTGGGCGCCTGCCGCCTTGCGTGCGATTGGGACGATCGATAGCGCGCTGCGCGCGCTGAAAGAACCGGGCATCGACGGCGCGGAGCAGATAGCGGTTGCGGCCAACGTTTGGCGTGGAACGGCGCGGCACTTCGAAGTCGTGCTGTCGCCGGACGAGGCCGCCGCGCGGCTCGGCGTGAGAGTGGCGGCGCTCCCTGAGGCAGAGCGCGACCGATGGGCGGCTATGTTAGCCCGCAGTGGCGACGCGTTGCGAGATACGCTCCGCTTTCTCGCGGTTTCGCTCGACAGCGCGGGACTCCCCATTCCGGTCATGAGCACCGATCCCGCCATGTGGCTGCTGCTCGAAGACCTCGGCGCGGAGCGTGAGCGCGAGCTGTTGCGACCGTTCCTGTTGCCCTATCCGGTTGGTCTGTTCATCGATGGGTTGGGGCCGGTGACCGCGAACGATGCGTATGCGCCGCCGGACGTGTGGCAGATGTTCGAGCGCGACCTTTATCACTCACCCAAAGTCGTGTGGGGCCGCGACGTGAACATTCTGCTCGCGGCGCTCGCGCGGCGGAATCGCCCGGGCGCGATCGATTCGGTGCGTAGCGCAGTCGCCGCCTCCGGGTTGCAGTACGCCGAGTTGTGGAGTTACAAGATCGCAGCAGGAGCCCTGCGCCCCATGCGCTACGGCTCGAGCTCAGACGTGCAGCTGTGGACGCTCACGGATCTCGCTGTTCAATATCTCCTCAACTCTCCAAGGCCGGGGCCGACCCAATGAGCAACCTCCACGCGTTCGACGTGATGTTCATCGCGGTCTACTTCATCATTCTGTTCGGTATCGCGTGGTGGGCGGCGCTGCGCGAGAAGAACGTGAGCTCCGACTACTTCCTGGCGAGCCGGGACGTCGCGTGGTTCGCGGTCGGCGCCAGCCTGTTCGCCTCCAACATCGGCAGCGAGCACCTGGTCGGGTTGGCGGGCACCGGTGCGGGGAGCGGGCTCGCGGTCGGCCACTTCGAGTGGCTTGCCTGTCTCATTCTGATGCTGCTCGGCTGGCTCTTCGTTCCGTATTACCTGAAGAGCGGCGTCTACACGATGCCGGAGTTTCTGGAGAAGCGGTACAACTCGGCAGCGCGGACGTATTTCACCTGGGTGTCGGTCATCGGCTACGTCCTGACGAAGATCAGCGTGACGCTGTATGCGGGCGGCGTCGTGATACGCGCGGTCACGGGGTGGAATTTCTACACCGCGGCCATCGTCCTCATCGTCGTCACCGGACTGTACACCATCTTCGGCGGACTGCGCGCCGTGGTCTACACCGAGGTGCTGCAGGCGATCGTCCTGATCCTCGGCTCCATCACGCTCATGGCGATCGGGCTGTCACGCGTCGGCGGGTTCGCGGGGCTCGCAGCCAAGGTCCCGGCGGGATTCTTCTCGATGTGGAAGCCCTCGAGTCACCCCGACTTTCCCTGGACGGGAATCGTCTTCGGTGCGCCGATCCTCGGCATATGGTACTGGTGTACCGACCAGCACATCGTGCAGCGCGTGCTCGCCGCGAAGAACATCAAGGAGGCGCGCACGGGAACGATCTTCGCCGGGTATCTCAAGATTCTTCCCGTCTTCATTTTCGTGTTGCCCGGCATCGTGGCCCTGGCACTGTTCCCCGAAATCCACAACAACCCCGATTCCGCGTATCCCACGCTGGTGACGCGGCTCTTGCCGGACGGGATCAAAGGTCTGGTGCTCGCGGGAATGCTCGCGGCGCTGATGAGCTCGCTGGCCTCCGCCTTCAACGCGTGCTCCACGCTGCTGACGTGGGACGTCTATCGCAAAGTGCGCCCCGCGGCCACCGAGCGGCAGCTCGTGCAAGTGGGCCGCATTTCCGCGGGAGTCATGGTGCTGCTGGGCTTGGTGTGGATTCCGTTCATGAAGTACATCTCGTCGCAGATCTACATCTACTTGCAGAGTGTCCAGGCCTATATCGCACCGCCGATCGCGGCCTGCTTCCTGCTGGGCCTGTTTTACCGCCGCCTGAACGGCTCCGGGGCGATCGCATCGCTGATTACCGGACTCGTACTCGGTCTCTTGCGTCTCATCCTCGAGCTCACGAACAAAGCCTCGGGCGGTGGTCTCGAGCCCGGCACGCTGTGGCATTGGATCGCGACCATCAATTTCCTCCACTATGCCGTGCTGTTGTTCGTGATCTGTACGTTCGTGCTGTTCATCGTGAGCATGATGACGCCGCCGCCCCCCCTGGAGAAAACCGCGGGGCTCACCTATGTGGCCGGCGTTACGGAGGGTGAGACGAAGGACGAGAGGAAATTCGAGGTCGGGCTGTCGGTGCTGCTCGCGATCCTGCTCGGTGTGCTGTGGATTGTCTTTGCGTAACAAAGGCGGGGACATGCAAGAGCTAGACGCACCGACGCACCGCGGGTTTGAGTCATCCGTCAACGGGACCACCCTTGCGCGGGTTGTCCCGATGACCGTGGACGGTGCACCGCGGTGCGTCGGTGCGTCTAGTCTTTGCATTGCCGCGCTGTTGCTTTTGGGTGCTTGCAGGCCGGCGGGCCGTCCGGCCGTCCG
>Ga0137371_10005238_pt1 | contig 10153 bp, 8 predicted proteins | sample SagtaG_7_FD_104919 | JGI IMG/M metagenome (GOLD analysis project Ga0137371, IMG submission 104919) | Vadose zone soil microbial communities from Sagehorn Ranch, Mendocino, California, USA - Sage1_R_40_16 metaG | ecosystem: Environmental > Terrestrial > Soil > Vadose zone | place: USA: California... | reverse complement strand
GTGCAGTCCGCAATCACGCCCGGATTGCGCGCGTCGTCTTCTTTGATCTTGAAGACGATTTTCATCAGGTCGGAACCGATGTCGGCGATCTTCGTGAAGATGCCGCCGGCGATACGTAACGCGGCGGCGCCGAGCGATTCGCCGATCGCGAAACCAATAAAGCATGGACCTGCATATGCGCCCGGGATGAAAAGCAAAATGCAGAGCATGATCAGCAGCTCGACGCTGATAAGCATCATGCCAATGCTCATGCCCGCACGCAGCGGAATCGCGTAGAGCGGAAACGGCTTGCCTTCGAGACTCGCAAACGCCGTGCGTGAGTTAGCAAAGGTGTTGACCCGAATACCAAACCACGCGACGCCATAGCTGCCGGCGATGCCGACCAAACTGAATGCCAGAATGATCGCCACGCGAAACGGCTCCATCTTCGACAAGACGCCAAAGTAGAGCACTATGACGATGGCGATGAACGCCTCAAGGATCAGAATGAACTTGCCTTGCGTGATCAGATACGTTTTGCACGTCTCGTAGATCAGTTCCGAGATCTCGCGCATCGCGCGATGCACGGGAAGCTTCTTCAAGTTCATGTAGATCGCCATCCCGAACCCCAGCCCTAACACGCAGATGAGGATTCCAGCCAACAACAACCGATGGCCATCGAGGCCGCCAAAAAAAGTGACCGACGACAGGTCAGGCAGCTTGAGGCTTGCCTCTCCACCTTCATGCGAGGCGGCCAGCGTGGGCGAAGCACAAGCCACAACCGCGATCGTGCCGGCGGCAATGGTCAGCGCGGACCGGCGCAGGCGCTTCAAAATCGATCTTAATCGAATCATCCTTGAACCTATGGTATTGAAAAGAAATGCAGCCAAACAAACTGACAGCAGGCTGATGATTGTAATCAGCGATAGTTCCACGTTTAGAGAATCCTTTCTGGTCGTTAAGTAAGCGGGCGAGATTAAACTGCCTCGGACGACTTGCTGACAAAGGCTTTCGGACTAACCAGTAACGATCCGAAAGCCCTCGAATGCACTCGCCACTAAACAGCGAGTCACACTAAAAGCGGATATTATTGCCGATTGGCGGGCAAACTGTCCAACGCGGCCCGGACAGTTCAACGTCGGTAGGGGCGGACCTGTGTGTCCGCCGGTGTTCATTTTTACGCTATCAGGGCGGATACGCAGGTCCCCTACAACTGGGGTCAACTCGCGGATCCCACTTCGGCAAACTCGACTATGCTCTGCGGTCTTTTGCCGAAGCCAAACCAACGGCGAATCGAATCGGCCAGGATGACGATCGATGCGATCATGATAATCGCGGTCAGGAAGGTGTTGATGTAACCCTGTACGGCTTTCTCGGGATCTTGCGTGAGCGGCCAGAAGATGTCGGTGATCGATTCCCAACCGGCAACCAGTGTCGTCGTCGCCACAAAACTCAACGGTACGATCGTGACCCAACTGTATTTCGCCTTGCCTGAATTGATGATGATCGTCGTCGCGACGCACAGGGCCACCGCCGCGAGCAACTGATTCGCAATGCCGAACATTGGCCAGATCGTAGAGATAGATCCCGACCAGATGAAGGCGGTCCATGCGGCCACAATCAGTGCGCTCGTAAGAATCGCGCCGGGTTGCCAGTTAGGTTCCTCCAACTTTTTGTAAAATCGCCCGCCGAATTCGCCGAGGAGAAAACGGGCGACGCGCGTGCCTGTGTCGATCGTAGTCAGGATGAAGAGCGCTTCGAACATGATCGCGAAGTGGTACCAATACTTCATCAGGCCGCGCAGACCAGGAATGCCGTCGAAGATCTTCGCGATGCCCAGCGCCAGCGTCACTGCGCCGCCGGTTCGTTCGCGGACTTTTTCACCGGTCTCGGCCTCAAGGCGATCGAGTTCCCGCGGTTGCAAATCAAATCCTTTTGCGCTTTGTTCATTGACCATTCGCGCATAGCGGGCACTTTCAATCTGGCGGACCGCCGCCGGCTTATCCGGATTCAGTCCCTGCAGCGTGTTGGCGGCGAAATAGTCACCGGGAAACAAAGAGGTCGCGGCAATCAACGCAACGACGCCGACGACGCCTTCCATCAACATGCTGCCATAGCCGATCATGCGAGCATCGGTTTCTTTGGCAATCATTTTTGGTGTTGTGCCTGAGGAAACCAGGGCGTGAAAGCCACTGATCGCGCCGCATGCGATGGTGATGAACACGAAGGGATAGACCTTGCCTGTAACTACGGGTCCACCGCCGGAAACAAACGGCGTGATAGCCGGCATCTGGAGATTCGGATGAACCAGAATCACCCCGATGATCAGAAACGCAATCGTGCCAATCTTCAGATACGATGACAGGTAGTCCCGCGGACAAAGCAGCATCCAGACAGGCAAAACCGAAGCGATGAATCCGTATGCCGCCATCAGCAGCGTGACCTTGTGAGCCGAGAACGTTAACGCCGGCGCGATTGAAGAGTCGGCAACACGACCGCCGAGGTAAACCGCCAACAACAAGCCAACCACCCCGATGATGCTCGCTTCCACGATTTTTCCTTTGCGAAAGCGATACATGTAGAGACCCATGAACAGGGCCAGCGGAATGGTAAATCCCACGGTGAACGTTCCCCAGGGAGAATGAGCCAGCGCATTCACCACCGCCAGACCGAGTCCAGCCAGCGCAATCACGACGATGAAAAGAATCGCAACGCCGGCGACGAATCCCGACAGCGGACTAATCTCCGTGCGGGCAATTTCGGCGAGTGATTTCCCTCTGCGCCGGATGCTCGCGGCGAGGATCATGAAGTCATGCACCGCGCCCCCTAAACAAACGCCAATCACCAGCCACAACAGACCCGGCAGAAAACCAAACTGCGCCGCCAACACTGGTCCGATCAAAGGCCCTGCGCCGGAGATGGCCGCGAAGTGATGGCCGAACAAGACCCACTTATTCGTCGGATAATAATTGTGCCCGTCGTACATCGTCTGCGACGGCATCGGCCGCGAATCATCGAGCGCCAGAACTTTCGCCGCGATGAAAGCAGAGTAATAGCGATAGGCGATTGCGATCACGCACAATGAACCCACGATTATTGGTAGAGCGTTCATACCTTCTTGATCAGACTCAATCGCTTAGTTGGCCCCGAGAATCATGTTAATCCACTGCTTAGTAAAATCCCGCAAGACCTCTATGTCCGCTTTGGATTCATATTTTCGATACGTATAAACATACAGCAACCTCTGCTTGACCCGCACAAATGACAAGCCACCGAGGACAGGTGTGACTCGCTGACTCAAGCCGCTTTGAACTTTGTAGGTGAGTAGTAACATTACGCTGTATACGTTCGGGCGATTGTCGAACTCCCCCAGGTTCTCAGGCTGACTCATTTCAACTTTTGCCGTGTTCTTGGTTAGCTCGCTCACCCCTTTTTCCAAATGCTCCAGTGTTGCCTTCATGGTCGGCCCATTGACGTCCAGGATCGCGGCACCGCTTTTGCGAAATTCCGCGGGAATAGCCGCGAATTCCGACGGTGAAAAATCTCTTTCTCTCGCGGTCTTTCGCACTGAGATTTTAGTATAAAAGTTGAAGGGGCCGGATTCACCACGTCGGAGTCTTTCGCAATCCGTTGCCAAAAGATGGACCGCAAGCAGGGCATTCCCCGGATCCTCAGTGACGGTGAATCTGGCCTTCACATCTTCGAATTGCGAAGCCGCCTCCTCAAAGCCATCTGGCGCAGGAATTACCACTACCCTGTCACCCAACTGAAGGGACGTGTTGTTTGTTTTGCGGGTTTGAGCCTGCGCTGAAACGCTCACCGCGAGGGTGATAGTTAGAGCTAAGACCGGATGTCTTAGTGGTTTCCACCTGACTGTCTTCATGAAGCGGGTTCCTCAGCGAACGAGTTCGAGCCTCTTTGCCTTGTGTCTTAAGGTGATTTTGTTGAGCTCGCTCCGGCCCCCAATATCGCACCAACCGCCCCGAACAATAGGCCGACTCCAACACACCCAAACGCGATGATCGTGCGCGTGCCTTCAGCGAAGCCGCCTTTGATCTTCGCGATATCTTCGGCGAGCGAGGCATCGTGCGGGACAGCTAAAATCCCAATTGCGGCCAGTAGCGATCCTAAGCCAATCAGTGCGAGCCAACTTGGCGTGAGCTTTGGCCGCCCGAGTTGTCGGCCGATGCCGCTGCGCGTATAGCTATACGACAGGTAGACTGATAGTCCAATCATGAGCCACGCGACGAACCGCCACCACGAACTCGGCGGCAGGTAGTACATCAGAAACACACACGAGACCGCGCCCATCATGGGCAAGAGCCAGGCTCCAAACGGGACTTTGAAGGGCCGGTGCCGGTCGGGATCCTTGTAACGAAGAATCGTGATCCCAATACATACAAGCACGAACGCGAACAGTGTCCCGATGTTCGTCAGGTCGACCATTTCATCGATGCTCATGACCGCCGCGAAGCCTCCGACAACAACACCCGTTAGAATCGTCGTGACGTGCGGCGTCTTAAACTTCGGATGCACCTTGGCGAATACGGGCGGCAGCAAGCCATCGCGGGCCATGGAGAAAAAGATGCGCGGTTGGCCCAGTTGAAAGACTAGTAATACGGCTGTATGAGCGACGACTGATCCGAAGGCTACGACTGCGCTCGCCCATCTGGCGTTCGGCGCAACGTGATTGAGGGCCATCGTTAGCGGCTCGGCTTGCTCGGTTGCCAATCGCTTCACCAGTTCCGGGTAAGGCATGGCCCCGGTAAAGACGGCGGCCACCAGGATGTAAAAGACAGTGCAGATAATCAGCGAAGCGATGATGCCGATGGGCAGATCTTTCGCCGGGTTCTTTGTCTCTTCCGCAACTGTCGATACTGCGTCAAAACCGATATACGCAAAGAAGACGACCGCAGCCCCCGCGAGTGTCCCACCCCAACCCGCCGGTTGAAATGGATGCCAGTTGGTGGCCATCTTCGAAGGTGAAACAAAATAGAGCAGTGCGCCAATGAAGAAAAGCAGCACTACGATCTTCACTCCGACCATCACCGCATTGAATTCCGCCGACTCCTTGATGCCCCAGACCAGTACGATCGTGATCAGCGCGACGATCGCAAACGCCAGCAGATTGAAAACTATTGGGATGCCAAAGATGTGCGGGGCGCTCTGAATAAGTCCCGGTATCTTTCTCGCCGTGCGAAAGTCAGTTGAGAGCCACTGCGGAATATCGACCCCGAAGGCGTCGTGCATGAATGATCGAAAATAATTAGCCCAGCTAATCGCGACGGCGACGTTTCCAATTGCGTATTCGAGGATCAGATCCCAGCCGATAATCCACGCTACCAACTCTCCCAGAGTTGCGTAGGAGTAGGTGTAGGCCGAACCTGAGATCGGCACCATTGCCGCCATTTCAGCGTAACAGAGCGCGGTGAAAGCGCAGACTATTGCTGTTATGCCGAACGAAATCATCAACGATGGACCGGCCCCGGGACGTGAAGCATCGCCGGCCGCCGCGGTGCCCACGGTCGCAAAAATCCCAGCTCCGATGATCGCGCCGATGCCGAGGAGCGTCACGTTGATCGGGCCGAGCGTCCGCTTCAGCTTGTGGCCTTCTTCTTGCGCCGCCGCCAGAATGTCGTCCAGGTTCTTTGTGCGAAAGATTCCTTTAAGCAAGTGACTTGGCCTCCGCAAAGGTTCTAGAAGATCTCGCCTGCTCGACTGCGTCCGTGGAAGAGTTGATGCGTCGGGAGTTTGGCATGGAACGCGGACCAAGGTAAAGAAAAAACCGACGACAGACGACAGACCACGGACAATGGACCAGATAGCCCACGCCCACGTTGTCCATCGTCCATGGTCTATTGTCCATCGTCTGTTTTTTGCCTTTTTACTTTTGCCTTGTTAGACTCCGGCGCGAGTCTGAAGGTACTCATGCGGCGCCTGGTCAGTAAGTTCCGGGAGTAGCACCAAGGGGTCAAAAGACAAAAACCAAAGACCAAAGATCAAAGAACAGTTTTGAATCATGTATCCATTCCGAAACATTCTTTTTCCTACAGACTTTACGACTCACGCACGCGCGGCTTTGAAATATGCGGCGGCATTTGCCCGCAGCGGTGGCGGACGCGTGGTGCTTTTCAGCGTCCAGAGTGCAACAGTGCCGGCGAATCTGTTGACGCTGCCTGAGCGCATCTTTGAAGAGCAGGAGAATCGCTGGCTGCTGCAGTTGCGCGCCGAAGTCAGAGACCTGCTTGCCGATCCTCTGTTCGACGGGCTCGAGGTCGAGCCGGTAATCGTTGAAGGCGAACCGGCACCGCAGATCGCGCGCGCTGTTCGTGACTACGACATCGACCTCGTGACGGTTGTGACGCACGGGCGCAAAGGACTTTCGCGCGCGCTCTGGGGATCGACGGCGGAAGAGATCATCGCAGAGGCGCCCTGTCCGGTGTTAACGATTCGCCCGCCGCAGCATGACTTTGTCGAGCACCGGGGCAGCCAGACAGAAATCCGCTTGAATCGAATTCTGCTGGCAACGAACTTCCGTCCTTCGTCTGCCGCCGCTACGCAAGTGGCCACGCAACTTGCCAATCAGACTGGCGCTGAGCTGCATGCTGCTTATGTGATCGGTGACTACATCGAACAGATCTCGGTGATGTTTCCCGAAGGTGGCCTGACTGCCCTGTCTCGCTTGCGCAGTTACGTACAGGAAAGTATGACCGCGCTGAAGCGCGATGACAGCGCGCGCGCAATCACGCACATTGCGGAAGGGCGTCCTTACGAAGAGATTGTCAGGCTAGCAGCGGAAAAGGAAGCGGATTTGATTGTCATCGGCACCAGCATCCATGCATCTTTGTTTGGCGGGGCTCCCGGGCTTGGTTCCGAGATTGAACGAGTCGTTCGCAATGCGCCCTGTCCGGTGCTTTGTGTGTCGGCGGGTAAGGTAATGACGCCGCTGCCGGCGCGCATCAGAGTGCCGGTGCCGCAGACGTAAAAGCAGGAGGCAGGAAGCAGGAGGCAGACGGCAGGACAGGAGCCGGCTTCCTGCCGTCTGCTACTGACCAGATCCGTTCGGCTCCGAGCCTTTCACTACTTCAAACCCGGCGCTCTTCAACGCTTCAAAGCCACCCAGCACCGCAGCCGCGTTATTGATACCTTTTGTCTTGAGATTAGTCACCGCACCGGCGCTAGTATGTTCGGCCGGTCAAGAACAGTAAGTCACTATCGTCTTGTCACGCGGTAGTTCATCAACATGCGCCAGAATGTCCGCATAGGGAATGAGGCGTGCACCTTTGATATGGCCTTCTTTGTAGGCCGGTTCGGCGCGCACATCGACGAGTATGGCACTGTTGCTCGCGAGTGCGGCTTTCAATTCAGCCGGTGTAATGCGGCGCGCGTTGTCGCCTGGCGCCGGTGGCGAAGCCGGCGCTGAAGCCGAACCCTTGACTCTGGTTAGTTCATTCGAGTTGCAGGCTGCCAACGCCACAACCGCCAGCAACGCTAGCCCGGCTATTGAAATATAAAGACGCATTTACCCCTCCAACGATGATTGATCAGTTACGAAGGAAGTAGCTTGTTACTTGATCGCTCGCGAGTTTGTCAATGCTTCAATTGCTTGTCTCCGTGGGGAAGCCGGCTTTGACCAGCGCGTCATAACCACCAAGCACCGCGGCCGCATTGTCAATTCCTTTTTCTTTGAGTGTCCGCACCGCACCGGCGCTGGTATGTTCCGCCGGTCAAGAACAGTAAGCGACAATCATTCTATCGCGAGGCAGTTCCTTTGAACGCTCTCCAATTTCGCTGAAGGGAATCGACAGCGCGCCTTTGATATGACCCTGCTTGTAGCTGGCTTCGGGGCGCACATCAACCAACACCGCTTTATTCCTTTTCAATAAATCGCGCACTTCGTCGGGCGTAATGCGGCGCGCATCATCACTTGCCTGTGCCAACGAGGTAGCCGCAGAAGCGCTCGGAGAAATTGCTTTATTGGTAACAATAGAAAAGAGCGCGGCTAACGCCGCAAGCGCGATTAACACTCGAGTCGTTGATAGGTTCATTAAACTCTCCTGCCAATAGAGGCGACTTCGGCCTCAAGTTACTTCTACCACTTTTCGTTGCTGGTCGCAAAATGCCGGAGCTTCCCGGGAGCGCGGACTTCCTTTCCGCCTCTTGCGGGCGATATCACGCTGCAGGCTGTTGCCCCCAATCCCGGAGCACGGTAGTGCGGTAATTCTGTGTTGATAAACTACCGAGCCCTCCCTGACGGTCGGGCTTCTGCTTGGTTAGTGGCACTCAAGCCCGGCAACACACAATTACCCGTCGCTCCCGGGGAACCACTTTCGTATTTCATCAGCGCCCTTGCATGATATAGTTGGCCTTCATCAAAACTAAACCGGAAGCTTGTATGCCTGAGGCGACTCACGAGATTAAGTGGGCGAAGGTCATCGACCACACGCGCTGTATCGGTTGTCATGCGTGCACGACCGCCTGTAAGTCTGAAAACATGGTGCCGCTTTCGGTCACGCGCACGTACGTAAAGCATGTGGACATTGGTGAGTTTCCGCAGACCCGCCGCGCGCATCAGGTGACTCGCTGCAATCAATGCGCCTATGCGCCGTGCGTCACCGCCTGTCCGACCACCGCGATGTTCAAGCGCGCGGACGGCATCGTCGATTTCGACAAATCGATCTGCATCGGCTGCAAAGCATGCATGGCGGCCTGCCCTTACGATGCCATCTTCATCAATCCTGAAGATCACTCGGCAGAGAAATGCAACTTCTGCGCGCACCGGATCGATGTGGGCCTCGAGCCAGCTTGCGTTGTTGTGTGTCCGACGGAAGCGATTCTGGTCGGCGATATGAATGATCACAATTCAAAAGTTGCCCAGATTGTGAATCGGGAACCGGTGTCTGTTCGCCGGCCTGAAAAAGAGACGCTGCCGAAACTTTTCTACAAAGGCGCGCATCAGGCGACGCTCGATCCGCTCGCGGCTCGTCGTCCCGACGGTGGCCTCTTCATGTGGAGCGAGCAGAGAGAGAGTTCGGAACACGTCGTCTCAGGAAATCCAAACTACAGCAACACTTCGGCAGCCGCACTTCTTTCTTACGACGTCCCGCACACGATTCCCTGGGACTGGCGGGTCAGTCTTTACACCTGGACCAAAGGCATTGCCGCGGGCGCTTATCTCGTTTCCCTGCTGCTGGTGCTTTTTGGTTTCATGAGAGGGGACAGCCCAATCTGGTTGTGGGTCGCGCCGGTTGTCTCGGGAGCGTTCTTGGGAATCACCGGCGGCTTGTTGATTTGGGATCTGGAACATCCCAAACGTTTCTATCTGATCTTCGCCCGACCACAATGGAAGAGTTGGTTGGTCAAAGGTGCATTCATCATCGCCGGCTATTCAATTGTGTTAGCGGTGCACTTTGTTGCCAGCCTGCTGCATTCAACTTCGGCGCAACGCTGGTTGATGATTCCCGGTCTGCCACTATCCGTGCTGAGCGCTGTCTACACGGCCTATCTGTTCGCGCAGGCGAAAGCGCGCGACATGTGGCAGAACCCTTTGCTGCCGCCGCATCTGCTGGTGCAGTGTCTGCTCCTGGGATCGGCGGCGCTGCTGCCGCTGGCCGCCTGGCTCGAACCGGGGACGCGATATGAACCCGGCATTGTTTCTCCACTGCTGTGGATATTGGCGGTCGCCAGCCTGCTGCATGTTTTGATGATCTGGGGCGAGGTGTCGCTCACTCATGCAACCGCTCACGCGCGGGTCGCGATTTGGGAAATGGTGCGGGGCCGTTATCGAGGCGACTTCTGGATCGGAACGGCGTTGTCCATCGTTGGTGGTTTGCTGCCGTGGCTCGCGGTGTTGGGAGTAATAACGCTTTCATTTGGCGTCGGCGCCGCGCCGATGGCTTTGATCGGATTGATGCTTTACGAAAACGCTTACGTGCAGGCAGGGCAGTCCGTGCCGCTGGCTTGAAGCGTAACCCACGTTGTCAAACGGGGATTTAAAGGTCCTCAAAATGCGCCGGATTCGCGAGAGTTCGTCGCAAGCTTAACTTTCGGCACTCGCATTAAGCGGCTAGAAGGAGGTTTCCAATGTCGGAGAGTTTGAAGCACTTAGCCCCGTTGCCTTTGCGACTACCCAGCTGCTTCGGTTTTAACTATCACGGCTTTCCCAAGATCGCCG
>Ga0137371_10005235_pt1 | contig 10156 bp, 7 predicted proteins | sample SagtaG_7_FD_104919 | JGI IMG/M metagenome (GOLD analysis project Ga0137371, IMG submission 104919) | Vadose zone soil microbial communities from Sagehorn Ranch, Mendocino, California, USA - Sage1_R_40_16 metaG | ecosystem: Environmental > Terrestrial > Soil > Vadose zone | place: USA: California... | reverse complement strand
GTGGGGCTTCGCACTTACCTGCCATACATGGCGCTCCTCCTCCTCGCCCACTTCGCAAACGTGCTCCTGCTGTTCGAGCTCGTCCGCCGTCGCGCCGGCGACCTGGTCGGAATGGCGGCGGCGGCTCTGCTGCTCGTGCTCGGCGCGGGATGGGAAGACATGCTGTGGGCGTTCCAGATGGCCTGGCTCGCCTCGGTTGCGTTCGGCCTCGGCGGGCTGCTGTTGCTGCAGTCCCCACGACGGATTGGCGCCGCGACCGCCTGCGTCACCGCGTCGCTCGCCTTTTCCGGCATCGGCGCCGTCTTTGCCACGGCTGCGGCGGTGCAGCTGGCCTTCTCCCCGGCACGAAGGCGCGAGCTGCTCTGGTTCGTCCCCGTGGGCGTGGCCGTGGCGGCCTGGTATGTGGCGTTTGGGAGGTTCGGAGAGCACCCGAACCCGCCACCGACCGCCGCGAACCTGCTGCTCGACCCGCTCTACGCGCTCTGGGGGCTGAGCCAGAGCGCGGTCGGGCTGATCGGCCTGGGCGGCTGGGTCGGCGTGCCCGTGCTGGCCATCGCGGCGGCTGTGATCGCCTGGCGATGGGTGCGCCGTCGGCCCGATTCGTTCGGGGTCAGCGCGATGGTGGCGCTGGTGAGCTTCTACCTCCTCACGGGCCTGACCCGCGCCCAGCTGGGGTACGAGCAGGCGGGATCCTCTCGCTACATCTACGTCGCGGCCGCGCTCTGGCTCATCGTGCTGGGCGACCTCGCCCGGGACCTCCCCTGGCGGGGCACGTGGAGGCCCGCCCTCGTCGCCTGCGTTTTCCTGGCTTTCTTCAACAGCGGGGTCCTCCTTTTCAGCTACGCGGCGGCCAGGACGGTGCTCATGGAGCGCCAGGTGGCCGATTTCTACGCCCTGGCCGCCATGCGGTCGGACCCCTGCCTCGCCCCTGCAGGTGCGGTGGACCTCCTGGTCATGCCTGTCGAGAGGGACCCCGCGGCTTACTACCGCGCCGTGGACCGGTATGGGGATCCTCGGGCCGGCATGCCGCTGCTCGACAGAGCCTCGTACGAACAAGGCGTGCGCAATCTCAGGAAGGCCAACTGCTGACCCTCCCTACACTTAAATGCAGTGCCCAACTCTGATTTCGACGTGGTCATCCTTGGCGGCGGGATGGGCGGCTATCCGGCCGCCATCCGGGCCTCCCAGCTGGGCCTGAAGGTCGCCCTGGTCGAGTCCAACAAGCTTGGCGGGACCTGCCTGCACATCGGCTGCATCCCGACCAAGGCCCTCCTCGAATCCTCCGAGCTTTACCACCGGGTGGCCACCAGAGGCGCCGAGTTCGGGCTGAAGGCCGAGATCGTCGGCTACGACTACCCGAAGATCGCGGAGCGGCGGGACGCCGTCGTCGGCCAGCTCTACAAGGGCGTCCAGTACCTCATGAAGAAAAACAAGATCGAGGTCGTCGAGGGCAAGGGCCGGGTGCGCGACCGCAGCACGATCGAGGTCGGTGCCAGGCAGCTGAAGGCGAAGAACCTGATCGTCGCCACGGGCTCCGTCGTCAAGACCCTGCCCGGGCTCGAGCTCGACGGCCAGTTCATCGTCTCGTCCGACCACGCCGTCCTCTCGAGCAGCGCGCCCGAATCGATCTGCATCATCGGCGCCGGTGCGGTCGGGGTCGAATTCGCGACGTTCTACAACCAGCTCGGCGTGAAGGTGACCCTGCTCGAAGCCCTCGATCGCCTTGTCCCACTCGAGGACGATGACGTGTCTAAAGAGCTGCTGAGCGCCTTCAAGAAGGCCGGGATCGACTGTCGCCTAGGCGTCAAGGTCTCGGGCGCCAAAAAGGCGAGGGGCGGCGTCAGCATCGAAACCGACCAGGGCGAGGTCTGGGCAAATCAACTGCTCGTCGCGGTCGGTCGGGCCGCTGTCTCGAAGGAGCTCGGCCTGGAGCAGGCCGGAGTCCAGCTGCAGCCGAACGGGTTCATCAAGGTGGACGAGTGGATGCGAACGTCGGTCGACTCGATCCACGCCATCGGCGATGTCGTCGGCGGATATCTGCTCGCCCACGCCGCATCGCACGAAGGGATCGTCGCCGCCGAGGACATCGCAGGACAGCGGTTGGCGCCGATGGACCAGCAGCTGATCACTCGCTGCACGTACTCGCATCCGCAGATCGCCTCTGTGGGCCTGACCGAGAAGCAGGCCCAACAGAACGGCCACGAGGTCAAGGTGGGGAAGTTTCCGTTCTCCGCGATCGGCAGGGCGCAGATCCACGGCGAGACGAGCGGCTTCGTCAAGATCGTCGGCGACGCCAAGACCGGGCAGCTCCTCGGCACTCACATCATCGGCGCGGAGGCCACAGAGCTCATCGCCGAGCCCGCCCTGACGCAGCTCTTCCAGGGCGACGCGTGGGAGCTCGGCCGCAACATTCACCCCCATCCGACGTTGAGCGAGGCCGTGATGGAGGCTGCGATGGCCGTGGACGGCCACGCGATTCATATCTAGGGTTTTCGGTCGATGGCGCAGATAACCAGGACGAAAGGCCCGTCTTTCAGCCCGGACTGGCACTACCAGGAGCCGGTCGCGTGGCGGGACACCGACCTCGACGAGAAGACGCTCAAAGAGTGGTTCCGCTACATCCTGCTCGGCCGCCAGATCGACTACCGCTTCCAGGTCCTGAACCGGCAGGGTCGCGCGCCCTTCATCATCTCGTGCGCCGGGCACGAGGCGACGCAGATCGGCGTCGCCTGGCCGCTCAGGCCGAAATACGACTGGCTCGCGCCCTACTACCGCGATGTCGTGCTGTGCATGCGCATGGGCATGACGCCGCTCGACCTCATGCTCGCGGTCCTGGCGAAGGCCGCGGACCCGGCTTCCGGCGGCAAGCAAACACCCGGCCACTTCTCCGATTCGCGGTTGAACATCACGTCTGGCGGGTCGCCCGTCGCGACGCAGATGGTGCGGGGCGCGGGCGTCGCGTACGCCTTGAAAATGGACGGCACCGACAAGGTCCTCCTCACGTGCTACGGAGAGGGGGCGGGCGCCGAGGGTGACGCGCACGAGGCGTTTAACTTCGCGTCGATCTACAAGCTGCCCGAGGTCTTCGTCTGCGAGAACAACGGCTTTGCGATCTCGACGCCGTTCAGAAAGGAGTACGCGATCGACTACGTGGCGCAGCGGGCGGCCGGCTATGGATTCCCAGGTGTCACGGTCGACGGCCGCGATCCGGTCACGTGCTACTTCGTGTCCAAGGAAGCGGTCGCGCGAGCGCGGGCCGGTGAGGGACCGACTCTCGTCGAGTGCCTGGTCGACCGCCTGGGCGCGCACTCATCGGAGGACGACCAGCGCCGGTATCGCACGCAGGATGAGATCGACGTCCTGACGCAGAACGACTGCCTCGAGCGCTTCAAGAAGCGGCTGCTCGAAGAGGAGATCCTGACCCCGAAGCAGGTCGCCGAGTACGAGGAGTCGGTCAAGGAAGAGATCACGAAGGCGACCAAGGAAGGCATGGGCTCCGCCGATCCGGCGCCCGAGGACGCTTTGAAGAACGTCTACGCGAGCGAAGCGCCGAAGGCGATCGACCCTTCACCTGGGATCGAGACCGAGGAGATGAACATGGTTGCGGCGCTTCGCTCCGCGCTGACCGAGGAGATGGAGCGCGACGCCCGGGTCATGGTGCTGGGTGAGGACGTCGGCAAGAAGGGCGGCGTGTTCCTCGTCACCGACGGATTGCGCGCGAAGTACGGCGAGGACAGGGTCATCGACACCCCGCTGGCGGAATCGTCGATCGCAGGCGTCGCGTTGGGTCTTGCGATCGCGGGCAAGCGGCCGGTGGCCGAGATGCAGTTCACCGACTTCGCGCACATGGCGTTCAACTCGATCACGAACGAGATCGCCAAGTACCGGTACCGCAGCGACGGCGACTGGTCGGTGCCCCTGGTCGTGCGCGCGCCGATGGGCGGCCACGCGCATGGCGCCCTCTACCACTCGCAGTCCATCGAGGCACGATTCGCGTCGCCCGGCTTGAAGATCGTCATTCCTTCCACGCCGTACGAGGCGAAGGGTCTGCTCCTGGCGGCGATTCGCGACCCCGACCCGGTGCTGTTCTTCGAGCACAAGCGGCTCTACCGAATGTTCAAGGAGGCGGTGCCGAAGGGCGAATACCTGATCCCGCTGCAGGTCGCGCGGACCGCGCGCGAGGGGACCGACATCTCGGTCTTCTGCTACGGCCTGATGGTCCATTACGCGATGGAGGCGGCCAGGAACCTCGAGGCGGACGGAGTGAGCGTCGAGATCGTCGACCTGCGGACTGTCTATCCGCTCGACAAAGAGGCGATCATCGCGTCGGCTCGGAAGACCGGCAAGTGCCTTGTCCTTTACGAGGACAACTTCAGCGTCTCGGTCGGCTCAGAGGTTGCGGCGCTCATCGCTGACGAGGCGTGGCGCTGGCTCGATGCGCCGGTGAAGCGATTGGGGGGACTTGACGTACCGTCGATGCCGTACGCGGTGCCGATGGAAGAGTTCTTCATGCCGACGCCGGAGAAGATCACGAAGGTCCTGCGGGACCTCGCGGCGTACTGATGGCCGGTCAGGCAACAGACGGGCAAGCAACAGTTGGGTAAGACCACACGCGTCGTGATGCCGCAGCTCGGCGAATCGGTCCACGAGGGGACGATCTCGAAGTGGCTCGTCAAGCCCGGGGACAAGGTGGTCGAGTTCGAGCCGATGCTCGAGGTCGACACCGACAAGGTCAACGCGGAGGTGCCGGCGCCGGTCTCGGGGATCCTGCGCGAGATCCTGGCCAAGGAGGGCGACACGGTACAGGCCGGGGCGGAGATCGCGGTCGTCGAAACGGGCGACGGCGCCGCACTCCCCGTGCCTTCGGCGCGGGGACCCCAGCAGGAGGCCCCAGCCCCGGCGGCAAAGACGGAAGCACCGAAGCCGCCAGAGGCCCCATCTGCCCCGCCGCAACCTGCCCCGGCGCAAGCTGCCCCAGCGCAAGCTGCCCCAGCGCAAGCTGCCTCAGCGCAAGCTGCGCCAACGACGCTCGAGGCTGGCGAGCACCGCTATTCCCCCGGCGTTCAGATGGCCGCGTCAGCGCTGAAGGTAGACCTGTCGAAAGTCACCGGAACGGGCCTGGGCGGCCGCGTCACCAAGAAGGACGTGCAGGACTTCGCCGCCAGGGTCAGCGCGGCGCCGGCTCCAGCACCCGCAGCTCCGGCGGCCGCCCCGACCAAGCCCGGCGAGGGCGACCAGGTGGTCCAGCTGACTCGCGTCCGCCGCCTGATCGCCGAGAACATGACACGCTCGAAGCAGACCATCCCGCACGCGTGGCAGACGCAGGAAGTCGACATGTCGGGCGTGGTCGCCAACCGCAGCGCCGGCAAGGGCGCGTTTCAGAAGCAGGAAGGTTTCTCGCTGACGTACCTGCCTTACGTGATGGCCGCCGCCATCTCCGCGTTGCGGGAACATCCCGAGGTCAACTCGACATTCAACGAGACTGAGCTGATCGTCCACCGGGACATCAACCTCGGGATCTCCGTCGGGTTGGAGGACACGCTGCTCGTGCCGGTGGTGCGCCGGGCCGACAGTCTTTCGATCGCAGGCCTGGCCCGCGCCGTCAACGACCTGGCGACGCGCGCCCGTAGCAAGCAGCTCAAGGCCGACGAGCTGACCGGCGGCACGTTCACCGTCAACAACTCCGGGACCTTCGGCACGCTGTTCAGCTATTCGGTGATCAACCCTGGCCAGGCCGGCATCCTGACCATGGAGGCGATCGTCGACCGCCCGGTCGCGGTCCAGGGATTGATCGGGATCAAGCCGATGATGTACCTCTGCTTCTCGTTTGACCATCGCGTGCTCGACGGTCTGCAGGCGGCGCGATTCCTGACCTCTTGCCGCAAGTGGCTGGCATCGATAACGGTGGAGACCGCGATCTACTAAGCCACAATTCAGCGCCGTGGCTCGCCGAGTGGCGCTGGCAATCCCCTTTGCAATCCTTCTGGGCGGCGCATCCTGGATCTCCTACACGGCAGATTTCGGCCTCGCCTACCAGGCCGGCGTCGAGGCATGGAACAGCGGCCGTCCGCAGCGCCTCCTGACCTGGACCGGCACGCCGTTCTACGCGCTCGTGATGGCGTTGATCAGCCGCGGCCCGTCGATTGGCATCGCCTCTCGGCTCTTCATGGGAGTCGACATCGTCGTTTGGGGAGCTTTGGTCAGCGTGGTCTGGGATCGCCTGCGCGATCGGGTTTCAAGCCGCTTCTGGTGGGTCACCTGGGTCGCCGCCGTGGTGTTCGCTCCCGCGATCCAGACCATCTTCTGGCTGCAGCCCAACCTCATCGTCCTGGCGATCGCGCTTTTCGGTTTCGCGATGATCGGCCGTCGCGATCGCGCGGGCGGGATCCTCATCGGGCTGTCGATCGCGCTGAAGCCGATCATCGTGCTCCTTCCCCTCGCAATGCTGCTGCGCAGAACGACACGCGGATCAGCTGCCTGGACGATCGGCTCCGCTGCAGTGCTGACCTTCGCGGGACTCGGATTTCTCGCCTGGCGCGCGGGCGACATCGCCGTGCTCAACCCCTTCGACTACCTCTCCGGGTTTCTCGGCAAGGGACGCGGACCGATCGCCGCCTGCGTCCCAGAGAACTACTCGCCCGTCGCCACGCTGTGCCGGCTTGGGCTCGAGCCCTCGACCGCAATCACCGTAGCCGTCGCGGCGGTCGTGGTGTTGGTTGGATGGCTGCTCGTTCGCGACCTGCGGGACGACTCCGCCGAATCAAGCTGGGTCGTTCTCGCGGCCGGCTGTCTTCTCTCCGCCATGCTCGGCCCGATCGACTGGGCTTCCTACGGCGTGCTGATGGCGCCGCTCTTCCTTCTCCTCGCCTACCAGTTCTGGCGCGACAAGGCGCCGGCGCCGTTGTGGATCACGCTCGGGCTTGCGTACCTGCTCGCGGAGCTGGTGTGGGACCCCCTGGAGAGCCTCGCCCAGGCTCCAGTGCCGGTGGTCGTGTTCTCGTACAGCGCCGGGCAGTTCAGCCAGTACGTGTTGCTGTTCGTGTGGGTGCGGTGGAGGCTTTTGAGGCGCGAATCAACAGACAGCCGAAGATCGGTGACGAGTCCTTCAATCCCGCAGCCGTAGCCTGCGCGACGACCCGAGCCACGACCGCCGGCATCTGCAGACCCTGCCGGCGCAAGCCGAGGCGGCGCTGGATCTCGATCGGCCGCCGGCGCCCGCGGCCGAGGCCGTAAAGCACGCCCGCGGTGACGCGCGAGATCGATTCCCACCTCCGCACCTCGGCCACGCTGAGGTAGCCGCTCAGCCAGTCGATGGCCATGCCGCGGCTGCCCAGCGCCTCCTCCCACCGGCTTCTGTCCCAGTAGCGCAGGTGGGCGAGGCGAGCATCGAGGCGCCGGAGGTATTCGTCGCGTGAGACGCCGGGCAGGACCGGCCCACGCAGGCACGCGTGAAAGTCCGGCCCGGGCACGGTGAACACGAACTGCCCTCCCGTCCGCAGGACGCGCGATACCTCAGCCAGCACCGGCTCGATGGCTTCGATGTGCTCGAGCACCGAGTTCGACAGCACCCAGTCGAACGAGCCGTCCGCCTCCGGCACGCGGTCCCCGCCCGCGACGTGGACGGCCGCGTAGATCCCCAGCGCGAGAGCCTGCGCCGCCTCGGCCGGATCAGGGTCGACCCCGACCACCTCACGGTGACCACCGGAGCTCTCCAGCACGATCCGCGTCAGCAGCCCGTCCCCGCAGCCCAGATCGAGACCTCGTCCTTCAGGCAGCCCACGTGCCATCAGGTGCTCGACCTCGATCGCACGCCACAGGGCAGTTGCCGGTTGGAACGGGTAGTCGCGCAGAAACCGCGCGAGCAGGTCGCGTCTCAGCCCAGCAAAGCCTCCAGCTGCTCTTCGTAACGCAGGACCATCGTGTCCGTCCGCCACCGCTCATGCGCGACCGACGCGACTCGCGTGCGCATCCCCACGTCGCCTGCAGCAGCGTCCACCGCCCGCTTCACAGACGAAGCAAGCTCCTCGACCGTCAGCCGCGAGGTGAAGACGACGCCGCGGATGGCCGGCAGCCCTGAAGCGGTCAGCTCGGAAAGCAAGGCCGGCGTGCCGCAGGCCATCGCCTCCTGCGCGACGACGGGAAATCCCTCCCCGCTCGATGGGAGGACGAGGAGGTCGGCCGCGGCGTAGTAGCCGCGGAGCTGCGCAGGATGCATCGGCTCCATCAGCTTCATGTTCGGCAGGCTCCACGACGCGGGATCGACATCGCCGGACCGGCCTATCAGCAGCCAGTCGCAGTACTGCGTGGCCCCGATGAGCGGCTGCAGAAGGCGGACGCCCTTCTTCTCGACGAACCGTCCCACGAACAGAAGCAGCGGCCGCGATCCGTTGGCGCCAAGTCCGGCCCGAATGGAGTCGCGCTCGCTGTCGGACGGAGGCTGGAAGAGGTCGGCGTCGATCCCGTTCTCGATCACGAACGGCGAGCGGCGAAACCGAACCCTGGGCTCGAACCAGCGGCGAACCTGCTCGCTCACAAAGACGACCTGCTCGGCGCGCGAGAGCACGGATCGGCCGATGGTCGCGTAGGCGGCGGACTGCAGCCCGCGGACCAGCGGGTTGCGATACGGGACCTTGGCGACATGCTGGGTCAGGAGCACGGGGCGGTGCCGCCTGCGCGTCGCCCGGAACGTGGCCACGTTGATGGCGTAGAGGCAGTCGTGCATGTGCACCACCTCCGACCACTCGACGTGCCGGGCGATGCGGCGAACGGCCGCCGGCGAAGGCAGCGGATAAGGAAATCCCAGACGCTCGATTCCGTTCCAAACCCGGACCGGTGAATCGTCACCGGCCGCCGGATGCCTCGCACCGCCGATGTCGCCCGCGATCCAGCGAACTTCGTGTCCGCGCTTGCGGTAGCCGAGCGCCAGGCTCGCGGCGACGGTCTCGATCCCGCCGACGTGCTCGGGGTAGTAGTTGCTGACGAGGAGGATTCGCAAGCGTCAGCGCGCCTCGACCCGGGAGCGGTCAAGCACCTCGTGCTGCAGCCTGACCACGTCGACTCCGTCGTTCGCGGAGATGTCCCGCGGCGCAACGCGCGTCCGGCAAGCCTCGACAAATCTCGCGATGACCACGTCGTTGCCGTAGGCCAGCCGCCCGATCGCATTCAGCGCGCCCGAGCGCGCCACTCCGCCCAGGTGGCTTGTCATCGCATCCGCGGTGGTCCGCAGGATGTGCCGTCCGAGGTGCTCCCGGTCGTTTCGTGTCACCACCAAGACATCGCGAAACACGTCGAGGACGGCGAGAGCCTCCGATCCGATCACGGTCAGGTGCCACTCGCTGACCGGCGCGGTGAAGTTCATCGAGATCTGCGTAGGGGTCGTACCGGCGCGCATCAGGAGCGTGATCGCGGCGGGAGTGCTGCGCCCATGCGGCCCCGGCACGACATGCACCACCTCCAGCTGGAGGCTGCCGCCGAGGATGCTGCGAACCAGGTAGAAGAAGTGCGGCGACTCGTCATAGAACAATCCCAAGGGAAGCGACTCATACCAGTCGGGCAGGCGGCGGCGTGGGTTCGAAAGCTGCGCTCCCCAGACGGCCTGGATCTCCCCCAGCCTTCCAGCCGTGATCAGTCCCTTGAGGCGCATCGTCGAGCGCGCGAACTGAAAGTTGTGGACGATCGCGAGAACCCGACCCTCGCGCTCGGCGATCTCCGCCAGCTCGCGCGCAGCGCCGACCTCGAGCGCCATCGGCTTCTCGAGCAGCACGTCTTTACCCGCAAGGAGATAGGCGCGCGCCAGCGCGACGTGCGTCGCCGGAGGGGTCGCGATCGTGACCGCGTCGATGTCGTCCAGCCATGTCACCGCGTGCGGTCCCTCGGCGATCGCACCCTCCCTGACCCGAAACAGCGCCTTCGCCCTCTCGACCCGCGCAGGCGTGTGGTCAATCACTCCGACGACCTCGACACCTGGGTTGCGTTTCAGCCAGGGCAGGTGCCGGTGCGTCCCGACCCACCCGAGTCCCACCACCGCCACCCGTAAAGAGCCCATGTCGGGCCGGGATCGTACCGAAAGCAACCCAAACGCGCGCATTGAGCGTTTACTTCTCTACACAAACTGGCACCCGGGTTCAAATCGGCGCGCCTGGAGGCAAGGGGTTTT
>Ga0137371_10005230_pt1 | contig 10162 bp, 14 predicted proteins | sample SagtaG_7_FD_104919 | JGI IMG/M metagenome (GOLD analysis project Ga0137371, IMG submission 104919) | Vadose zone soil microbial communities from Sagehorn Ranch, Mendocino, California, USA - Sage1_R_40_16 metaG | ecosystem: Environmental > Terrestrial > Soil > Vadose zone | place: USA... | reverse complement strand
GAGCAAGATGTCGCGCGGTTGACGGCGGGATCTGAGGAACGCCTGCGTCACCTGCATGCGGCTGAGCAGGCTTCCGTTGGCGCTGTCGAGGCTCTGCCGGAGCTGCGCGCGAGCGCTGCCAGCGCGCGCCAGGCGCTCGCCGTGGCGGAGCAGGACTCGCCGGAGGATGAAGCCGGGATGGCCGAGAGCGCCAAGCAGCTGGTGGCCCTCGAGGAAGCTCGCATCGACGCGCGCTTGCGCACCAGCACGCTGGAGGGCAACCTCGGACTGATCACGCGCGAGGCAGAGCTCCTGCAAGCGCGCATGGACGAGATTCGCTCGCGAATGCCAGACGGGATAGCACCGGAGGAGATTCCGGGCGGCAAGTCGCGCGAGCGCGAGATGCGCGCCCTCGAGCGCCGGCTGGAAGAGATCGGCCCCACGAACGCGCTCGCCGAATCGGAGTGCCGCGAGCTGGAGGAGCGCTATCGCAACCTCGCCGAGCAGCTCGACGACATCACCGCCGCACGGACCGACCTCGAAGACCTGATCGGGAAGCTTCGCGAAGAGGAGGAGTCGCGATACGAGGCCGTCTTCGGCGCGGTCGCCGCCAACTTCCACGAGTACTTCTCTCAGCTGAATCCAGGAGGTCGCGCGACGCTGCGACACGCGGACGGCGATGAGGGTCCGCGCAGCGGGGTCGAGATCCTCGTCCAGCCGCCCCGCAAGCGACTGCAAAACGTCACTCTGCTCTCGTCCGGCGAGCGCTCGCTTGCGGCCCTGGCCCTGGTGCTCGCTCTCGACGAGGTGAACCCCAGCCCATTCACGATCCTCGACGAAGTCGACGCCGCGCTCGACGACGCGAACGTCGACCGCTTCGGCCAGATGCTCTCGCGGCTGGGAGCCCAGCGTCAGTTCCTCGTCATCACGCACAACCACGTGACGATGTCGTACGCGTCGACGCTGTATGGCATCCACCTCGATGAGAGCGGTTCTTCGCACCTCGTGTCGGTCCGGCTCGACGACATCCGCAGGCCGGCGTCGCGAGCCGCGACCACCGCGCAAGCAGGCTGAGCCTCTGGGACCGCGTCGGTAGCCGGACCCGGAGTGCGCTCGCGGCTGGACTTCGTGCGCTCAGTCCCCCGCTGGCGGACGGGTACTACGCCGACCTGGAGGAGGTGCTCATCGCAGCCGACGTCGGCCCGGCGATGGCGTCGCGGATCGCATCGGGCGTGAGGTCGAGCGCCCCGCGCACGAAAGATGAAGCGCTGGACTCGCTCGTTCGCGTGGCGACGGGAGTCATGTCGAAGCAATCGCGCGAGTTGAATCTCGCCGGCAAGCCGGCGTGCGTGCTTCTCTATGGAGTCAATGGCGCGGGCAAGACGACCACCGCGGGCAAGCTCGCGCACCGGCTCCGCGAGCAGGGAAGGAATCCCCTGGTGGTGGCGGCGGACACGTACCGCGCGGCGGGCATCGAGCAGATGGTGATTTGGGCCGAACGCGCCGGCGTGCAGCACTTCGAAGGCACCAGGGGCGCCGACCCGGCGTCGGTCGTGTTCGAAGGCATCCAGGTTGCGGTCAAGCGTGACCTTGATGTCGTGATCGCCGACACCGCGGGCCGGCTGCAGACCCAGCGCAATCTCATCGAGGAGCTGGGCAAGATCGGGCGGGTTGCGACCAAGGCGCTCGACGGCGCGCCCTACGAATCGCTGCTGGTGCTGGACGGTGTGCTCGGACTCTCCAACCTCGTACAGGCCCGTGAGTTCAACAAGGCGATTCCCATGACCGGTCTCGCGCTGACCAAGCTCGACAGCAGCGCGAAAGGCGGCGCCGTGATCCCGATCGAGTCTGAGCTCCACGTGCCCGTCAAGCTGGCCGGCGTAGGCGAAGGCATCGCCGACATCGAGCCATTCGACGCGGCGGCCTTCGTCCGTGCGATCTTCGAGGGATGATCGCGGATCCGCACTGCCACACGCTCTCCTCGGACGGCATGGTCGGCCCGGCCGAGCTCGTCAAGGCGGCAGTGCAGGCGCATCTCGACCTGATTGCCCTCACCGACCACGACACGATGGCCTCGGTCCAGACCACGCAGGATCTCGGCAAGGAGGCAGGCCTGATCGTCGTGGCGGGCCAGGAGATCACCACCAAGTGGCCCGCACAAACTCACATCGTGGGCTGGTTCCTCTCCAGACCGGTGCGCCGCGGCATGTCAATTGAGGACACGGTGGCCGCGATCCACGACCAGGGCGCGCTGGCGATCGTTCCTCACCCCTTCATGCCCGTGTACTTCGGTTCGATTCAGCCCGAGATGTTGCGCCGCCTGATCGACAAGCACAAGGTCGACGGGATCGAGATCGTCTCCACGGTCCCGATCGGGGCCCGCCGCCGGCGACAGCTCGCGGAGTTCTACGCCGCGAATCGCGAGCTGCTGGGAGCCGCCATCGGCGGCAGCGACTGTCATTTTGGCTCTCATGACATCGCGTCTGCGGTCACCGAGTACGAAGGTGATTTCAGGACCGCGGTTGAATCGTGTCGCACGAGACCAAGGCGTTTGCGCAAGGCCGGCTTTCCGCCGGCAGATGTCTATGCTCGCCAGCAGTATCGGGCGTTGGTCCAGCTACCCCTGCGTCGTTTGCGCGGCGAGCTCTAGCAGCACTTCGTGCACGTCGGGTGCCGCGGCGAGAATGTCGCCGGTCTCGATCCAGGCGTCGCCGCCTGACCAGTCGGTCACGCGCCCTCCGACCTCGAGCACGAGGGCGGCGCCGGCGGCCACGTCCCAGGTGTTGAGGCCGAGCTCGAAGAAGCCGTCGAACGTCCCCGCCGCCGTCCAGGCCAGGTCGAGCGCCGCCGCGCCGGCGCGACGCAGGTCTTCAAACCTCGCAAGGGACTGGTTGAACATCGCCAGGTAGCGGGGAAGGAGTCCCTTGTTGCGGAAGGGAAATCCGGTGGCGACGACTGCGCTCCCGGGTTCGAGTTCACGATGCGGAGGAAGGCGCTCGCCGTTCATGGACGCTCCGCCACCCCGAGCAGCCGTGAACTCCAGTCTCAAGAAAGGCGCGAGGACTACGCCGACCACAGGCCGGCCGCCTTCCAGCAACGCGACCGAGACGCCGACGCTGGGAAATCCGCGGGTGAAGTTCGTCGTGCCGTCGAGTGGATCGACCGCCCACATCGTGGAGGCGCGCACGCCGCCGCGTTCCTCGGCCAGGACTGCGATGCCAGGGGCTTCGCGCGCAAGCACCTCGAGGATCGCCGACTCGGAGCGGCGGTCGGTCGCGGTCACGTAGTCGCCGCGCCCTTTCAGCTCCGCCGCGATTCCGGGATGGGGGAGACCGGACTCGAGAAGCACGGCCGCACCCGCGCGCGCGGCGCGCAGAGCGACCGCAAGAAGGTCGCTCAGGAGTTCTTGTCTTCCAGTCCCAGGCCGAACATCGCCTCCAGGTCGTGGGCCGAGAACTGCTGGAAAGCGACCATCGTCTGGGTACGTTCGATGCCGTCGAGCCTGGTCAGGTGATGGGTCACCACCTTGGCCAGGTCCTCGTGCTCGCGCACTCTCGCGACGGCAATGAAGTCCCACTCGCCGGTGACTGTGTAGACCTCGGCCACGCCTTCTACATCGGCCAGCTCCGCTCCCAGATGGGTCAGCCCGTCGCGCGTCGACTTGACGAGGATGAAGGCCGTCAGCATGGCTCGAGGGCATTCTAATCGCCCTGTTAGACTGTCAAGGCATGGCACTTGACACCCTGCAGGCTCGGGGCCGCACCCTCGCGCTCTATGAGCGGTACGGAGTCCTTCTCACCGAGCACCAGCGCCAGGTGATCGACCTCTATCTGCGCAGCGACTGGTCGCTGGCGGAGATCGCCTCCCACCAGGGCACCTCGAGGGCCGCGGTGCACGACATCTTGCGCCGGTCCACGCTCGCGCTCCAGGGATATGAGATGCGCCTCGGCCTGCTCGCCGAGTCCGCCCGCCGGCGGCGCGCCGTGCAAGCCGTGGAGCGCGAGCTGAACGGCTTGAAGCGACGCCTCGCCCGCATCGAGGGTGGCGCCTAGATGTTCGAGGCCCTGAGCGAGCGGCTCGCCGCCGCGCTCAAGAAGATCAGCGGCCGAGGCGTGCTTCGGCCCGAGGATGTCGAGGCCGGCTTGCGCGAGGTCCGGCTCGCCCTGCTCGAGGCCGACGTGAACTTCAAGGTCGTGAAAGAGTTCGTGGAGAAGGTGAGGGGAAGGCTCGCCGGGGCCGAAATCTCGCCTGGCCTGACAGCGCCGCAAACCGTGGTCAAGGCCGTCCACGACGAGCTCGTCGAGCTGTTGGGTGCCAACGCTGAGGGCGTGCGCTACAAGGCTCAACCTCCGACCGTGCTGATGCTTGTCGGGCTGCAGGGCTCAGGCAAGACGACGACGGCGGTGAAGCTTGCGCTGCTGGTGCGCCGCGACGGGCACCGGCCGTTGGTCGCGGCGCTCGACCTCCGCCGACCGGCGGCCGTCGATCAGCTGCGCACGCTGGCCGAGCGGGAACACGTCGCGTTCCACACCGGCGATGGCGCGGTCGAGACGATCGCGCTGGCTGCCGTAGCCGAGGCACGGCGCGCCAACTGCGATGTCGTCGTGCTCGACACCGCCGGGCGGACGCATGTCGACGCCGAGCTGATGGCGGAGCTCAAGCGCATCAAATCCGCTCTTCCCGCGACCGAGACGCTGCTCGTCGCCGACTCGATGACCGGCCAGGAGGCGGTTAAGGTCGGTGAGGCATTCGGCAGAGAGGTCGGTGTTGACGGCGTGATCCTGACCAAGCTGGACGGCGACGCGCGTGGCGGGGCAGCCCTGTCCCTGCGCGTGGCGACAGGCGAGCAGATTCGGTTCGCCGGGACCGGGGAAAAGCCCGCCGACCTCGAGGTGTTCCACGCCGAGCGGATGGCTTCGCGGATTCTCGGCATGGGCGATCTGCTGTCGCTGATCGAGAAAGCCGAGCAAACCGTCGATCGGGAAAAGGCCACTGAGGTGGAGCGACACCTTCGGGCGGGTCAGCTCAGCTTCGACGATTTCCTGGCTCAGATCCGTCAGCTACGGGGCATGGGCTCGCTCGAGGGGCTTCTCGACATGGTCCCCGGTGGGGGTCAGCTGAAGGGCCGGCTGGCGGGCGCCAACACAGAGCTGGAGATGAAGCGGATGGAGGCCATCATCCTGTCCATGACGCCTCGGGAGCGGGCCCACCCCGAGCTCATCGACGGAGCGCGCAAGCGCCGGATCGCCCGTGGCAGCGGCGCGCAGCCTGCCGACATCAACCGGCTGCTCAAGGCGCGCGACGCGATGCAGAAGATGGCGAAACAATTCGGTGGGGTCACTCGGAAAGGCAAGCTGGGCGGAATCCCGCGCCTCGGACAGATCGGATAGATAGAAGGAGGAGCAGTTGGTAAAGATCAGGTTGAGACGGATGGGGGCCAAGAAACACCCCTTCTACCGTCTCGTGGTGGCGGACGCGCGCTCTCCGCGCGACGGCCGCTTTATCGAGCACCTCGGGTACTACGACCCGATGACCGACCCGGTGCAGGTCAAGATCGATGTGGAAAAAGTGCAGAAGTGGCTGCAGCAGGGCGCACAGCCGAGCGAGGCGGCGCGCAGCCTGCTGAAGCGGGAGGGAATCCTTGAGCGACGTGCAGAGAAGTCGACCCCCGCGGCGTGACTTTCGGCGCGGAGGAAGCGGCGGTTTCAATCGGAGCGGCGGTGGGTTCCGGCGCGACAGGCCGGACGCCAACGGGCCGGGTATCGACTACCGCGCCATGGTCGAGTACGTGGCGAAGTCTCTGGCCGAGAAGCCGGAGGAAGTCCTGGTCGAGGCGTTCGAGCGCGGTGGCGGGACGGTGGCGATCAAGGTCAAGCTGGCCGACGAGGACGTAGGCCGTTTCATCGGCAAGGCCGGCCGCAACATCGAGGCCATCCGGACGCTGGTCCGGGTCGCGTCGTTGCGCGACCGCAAGCGTGTGTTCGTCGATCTCGCGAACCCGTCCCTTTCCTCGACGAACTTTGCGCCGAGGGGTGGAAAGAGATCGGGCGGCGAGGTGACCGCATGATCCGAGTCGGCCAGGTTACGGGGGCGTATGGATTGGACGGAGCTGTCAAGGTGACGCCCTTGACAGACTTCCAGGATCGATTCGATCCTGGAGCCAGCCTGCTGCTGGAAGGTTGCGCGCGCCAGGTGGAGTGGAGCCGCGCCAGCCAGCCAGGCTTGGTGGTCAAGCTGCGCGGGATCGAGAACCGGACGGTGGCTGAGCTGTTTCGCGGTCGATACCTCGAGCTGCCGGACGCGGAGATGCGTTCTCTGGAGGAAGGTCGTTTCTATCACCGGCAGGTCGTGGGCCTTGCCGCCGTGACCCAGTCCGGCGAGCCCATTGGCGTCATCGAAGAGGTGCTGGAACGGCCGGCCAACGATGTATGGGTCAGCCGCCATGGCTCGATCGAGCACCTGATCCCTGCCACCAGGGACGCTGTGCTGAGCGTCGACATCAACGGTGGGCGGGTAGTCGTCGCCGATTGGCTGATGCAATTTGAGGAAGCAAAAGACAAACAGGAATGAGATTCGACGTCGTCACGATCTTTCCCGGCATGTTCGGCCCTGTGTTTCAGCAGGGAGTGATCGCCCGCGCCATCGAGCGCCGCCTGCTCGAGCTGCATGCGCACGACCTTCGCGCGCACACCCACGACCGTCATCGACAGGTCGACGATATGCCCTTCGGCGGGGGTCCCGGAATGGTGATGAAACCAGAGCCGGTGATCGAGGCCGTGGAAGCGATCCGGAAAACGAATCACGGCCCGGTGATCCTGATGGAGCCATGGGGTGAGCGTCTCGACCAGAAGGTCGCTGGGCAGCTCGCGATGGAACCAGGCTTGATCATCGTCTGCGGCCGCTACGAGGGTATCGACGATCGCGTGCGCACCGCGCTGCAGGCGCGTGAGATCTCGATCGGCGATTACGTGCTGACAGGTGGAGAGATTCCCGCCATGGTCGTCATCGACTCCGTGGCCCGGCTTTTGCCGGGGGTCGTCGGCGATCCCGGCTCGCTGGCGCAAGACAGCTTTGCCGATGCCGGAGAACTGACGGGCTGGCCGCAGTTCACCCGGCCTGCCGAATACCGAGGCATGGCGGTCCCCGACGTGCTCCTCTCCGGCGACCACGCGCGGATTCGGCAGTGGCGCCGGCAGCAGGCTGCACAGAGACGCGATTTATCAGAGATGAGGCACCCCAAGGAGGTGAAGAAGTCATGAATGTCATCCAGCAGCTCGAGAAAGAGCAGCAGAAGAAAAAGACGCCGGCGCTGCGTGCCGGCGACACCGTAAAGGTGCACGCCAAGGTCGTCGAGGGCACACGGGAGCGGATCCAGGTGTTCGAAGGCACGGTCATCCGCGTGACCGGCGGCGGCTTGCGTCAGAACTTCACAGTGCGCCGCGTCACCCACGGTGTGGGTGTGGAGAGGACGTTCATGGTCCACTCGCCCCGCATCGACAAGATCGACGTGCTGCGCCACGGCGACGTCCGCCAGGGCCGCCTCTACTACCTGCGCGGCAAGGTCGGGCGCGAGGCTCGCATCCGCGAGCGCAGGCGGCTTGTTGCCGAGCCGGAAGACGAATCGACGACCGAGCCGGAGCTCGTGGAAGAAGAGGTGGCGCCGGCGCCGGAGAAGCAAGAGGCCTAGGGGCCTGTAAAGAGGCTTGGCGGCCGGCGCCGGGCCTCGGTAGTCTCCTTCTGAATGCGCCCCCAGCTCTGGAAGTTCGAGCGTCGCGCGGCCGCGATGGGCTATGAGGTCGTGGCCGGGGTCGATGAGGTAGGCATGGGCCCGCTGGCGGGTCCTGTCGTCGGGGGTGCCGTCGTGCTGCGGGTCGGCGACCGCATACCCGGTCTCAACGATTCCAAGCTCATGACGGCGGACGAGCGTGAGCAGGTCGACAAGATCATTCGGCGGCGGGCTGTCGCGGTGTCCCTTTGCGCCGTCGACCACACCCAGGTAAACCAGCTCGGCCTCTATGGGGCGCGCAAGCTTGCACACGCGGGAGCGGTGGCGGGATTGAGCGTCAAACCCGAGTACCTTCTGATCGACGCATTCGACATTCCGGATGTTCCTCTGCCGCAGATGGCGGTCGTCCGCGGGGACAAGATCTGCGCCTCGATCATGGCCGCCAGCATCGTCGCCAAGGTTGCGCGTGACCGCGCGATGATCGACTACGACCGGCTCTACCCGGGTTGGGGTTTTGCCGACCACAAGGGATACGCCACTCCGTCGCATCGCGCCGCGATCCGGCGACTCGGCCCAAGTCCCATTCATCGGACGTCTTGGGCGCCGTTCCGCGTCTCTGCGCTGGCAGGTCTGCAAGGTTAGGCCGCGCCGGCGAGAAGGCAGCCGCCGATCTTCTGCGGTCGCGCGGCTACCAGATCGTCGGAGCGGGCTTCCTCGCCAGGCGCGGCGAGCTCGACCTCGTCTGCAGGCGGGGACGGGAGCTCCTCGTCGTGGAGGTGAAGACGCGCTCCACGGACGCGTTCGGCACGCCCCTCGAGGCGGTTGGATCAAGAAAGCGGCGCGCGCTCGCCGCCGCCGCCGCCGAGTACCGCGCCCTGGCGGAATGGCGCGGCCCGATCCGGTTCGCGGTTGTCGCCGTGACGGTCAGCCCTGACGGGGGGCTGGTGGCGGAGCTGATAGACGACGCGTTCTGATGCCTGCGAGCGCCGGCAGTCACGTGTCTGCGGGGTGGTGGAAACCCGCGAGCGCAGTCGCGGACCTAACGCCAGTGGCGCTCGAGCTCGGACGCGTAATGCCTACCGATCACGTCGGCGCTGCTCAGCAACCAGTTGTCGAGTCGCCGCGTTCCTCGCGGCTTTTCATGCGAGACGAGCAGCTCCTGCATCAGCCCCTCGAGCTCGGGCTCGTTCAGGGTGACGTCATTGACGATGCGTCCGATGATCCGGGCGGCGCGCACCGTGTTGCGGGGGGAGACATGCACGAAACGCGGGTGGCGTCCGACCGCGATCGCGATCGATTCGACCATCTCGCTGTAGTAGATGATCTCCGGCCCCGCGGCATCGACGGTGACGTTCCCGCCTTGCGCCGCCGCCCAAGTGGCGATCTCCGCCACGTCCTCCCCCGCGACAGGTTGCAGCCGATAGTCGCCTCGGCCGGGAATCCCAAAGACAGGCAGTCTGCGCAAGAGCCACGCGATGTTGTTGATCAAGATGTCGCCCGAGCCGAAGATCAACGTGGGGCGCACGATCGCCCACTCGAGCCGTGACTCCCGGACCGCGTTCTCGGCGCGCGCCTTGCCGGCGTAATAATCGAGAGGCGAGTCCACCGAAGGGTTGCTCACGGAGATGTGCACGACCTTGCGCACCCCCGCATCGCGGGCTGCGCCAAGCAGGATTCGCGTGTTGGCGACGGCGTCGCCGAAACGAACGCGGCCATGGCGAAAGCGGACCCAGTACGTGTTGTACAGGACGTCCGCGCCGCGGAGGCTCTCGACCAGCGCCGCGCGGTCGGCGAACTGGAGCGGCGCAACCTCAGCGGTGATGTCCTCGGCGCCGGCGCGCTGCGGATGATTGGTCAGGGTCTTGACCCTTCGCTCCTCCGCGAGCAGCCGCCGGGCGATGAACCGGCCCGTGAAGCTGTACGCCCCGGTCACGACGTCGAAGCCCCGCTGCTCCATCAGCCCGTCAAAAAGGAAACCGAGTCAGGTCGTAGGCCGCCGAACCCGGCCGAACGTGCCCGGTGATGACGACACGAGGGCGGTGGCGCACGGCTTCAGCGGGATGGATCTCGGGACGCACGCCGTTGAAGATAGGAAATCGCAGGGTCCCGTCCGGCGACCACTCCGAATAACGGATGCTCACCACCAGGTCCGGCCTGACCCAATTGACCGGCCGCATCATGATCGGGGGCGGGTCGAGGGGCGAATCTTCCGTCGCGAGCTCGACCAACCTGTCGCGAAGCGCGGCGGTCGTTTCGTCGTCGTAGCCGCCGCCGACGGTGCCGCATGGTAGGAGACGGCCGTCCTCGTGGTAACCCACCACGAGCGCATCGAATGGCGTGGCCCCCGACTTGTCGCCCAGCCAGCCTATGACGACGAAGTCGTCGGACTTGACGGCCTTGACCTTTAGCCAGAAGGGGCTTCGCTGTCCCGGCACGTAGGGGCTTTGCCGGTGCTTG
>Ga0137371_10005229_pt1 | contig 10166 bp, 11 predicted proteins | sample SagtaG_7_FD_104919 | JGI IMG/M metagenome (GOLD analysis project Ga0137371, IMG submission 104919) | Vadose zone soil microbial communities from Sagehorn Ranch, Mendocino, California, USA - Sage1_R_40_16 metaG | ecosystem: Environmental > Terrestrial > Soil > Vadose zone | place: USA... | reverse complement strand
CCTGTCACCGCCGTGGTTTTTCTACGTGCCGATGATCCTCGCGTGCGGCGCCAAGCCTGTGCGCGTGGATTTCACACCGCCGCAGTTCGAGCTGCCGGTCGACGCGATCGAGTGGCATCTCACACCGCAAACGCGCGCCATCATCGTCAACTCGCCACACAATCCGAGCGGCCGCGTCTTCACGCCGGATGAGCTCGAGCGCCTGGCCGACGTGCTCGATGCCTCGCACCGGCCCATCTATCTGATCTCCGACGAGTCATACAGCCGCATCCTTTTCGACGGTCGCGAGTTTCATTCGCCGGTGCGTTACTACGACCGCTCGTTTCTCATTTACACATACGGCAAGACGCTCGTCGCGCCCGGCCAACGCATCGGTTACATCGCGATGCCTCCGTCGATGCCGGATCGAGAGGAGCTTCGCGAAGCGGTCCTGGTCGCGCAGCTAGCCAACGGCTACGCGTTTCCGAACGCGCTCATGCAGTACGCGATGGGCGACCTCGAGCAGGTCACCATCGACGTCGCGGCGCTGCAGCGCCGGCGCGATCGAATGGTCGGCGCATTGACCGAGATGGGTTATGAGGCCGTGACGCCGGAAGGAACTTTTTACGTGATGGTGCGGTCTCCGATCGCCGACGATCTCGTGTTCACGCATCGACTCGCGGACGAGGATGTTTTCGTCCTGCCGGGCCGGATGTTCGAATTACCAGGATGGTTCCGCCTCTCGCTCACGGCAAACGACGACATGGTCGGCCGCTCCCTCGCGGGATTCGAAAGAGCGCTCGCGACCACCCACCTAAGCAACGTCGGATAGCCTGGCGAGGTCTTTGCACTTCTGTAGTCAATTCGCAGCCGTCAACAGCTAACCTTTAGCGCCTGATTCCGGCCTGCCGGATCACTCATTCCAACTCGGGGGTATTTGCATGGACGTTCAGGAGGCGGTGGCAGAAGGTACGGCTTCTGTCGACAACGGCGAGGTCAAGCGCGACGGCAAAAAGCAGTTCTCGATGGGACCGGGCGACATCCTCGAGGGCAGGCTCATCTATGACGGTTCGGTGCATGCCGACGGGCGCCTCGAAGGCGAGGTCCGCGTGACCGGCAACATCGACGTCGCTTCGGGCGCCACCGTCAAGGCGCTGCTCGAAGGCTCGAACGTGACGCTCAAGGGCGCGGTCGAAGGCCCGGTCACCGCGCGCGACAAGCTGACCCTTGGCCGCAACGCGCGGGTGAGCGGCGACATCCAGGTGCGACGGTTGCAGATCGACGATGGCGCGACGTTGAACGGCAACGTCCGGATGGGTGACTTTGAGCACCAGGCGTCCGGCCAGTAGGCTCGCCACCCCGACCCCGGCCGCGGCCGAAAACGGCCACAACGGCGAGCGCAACTCGGTAGTCCTCGGACCCAACGACCGACTGGTCGGTCAGTTGTTCATCGAGGGCGACCTGCGCGTGTCGGGATCGGTGGATGGCGAGCTGGAAGCAACAGGCGACATCGAGATCACAGGACGCGTGAACGGAGCAGTGACCGCGTACAACCGCCTGGTGGTCGGAAGCGCCGGCTCCCTGATCGGCAGCGACGTCCACGTAGGGCGCCTGACTGTCGAGGATGGCGCAACGTTCAGCGGCAAGGTGACGATGGGCAAGCCCACTGCGAAAGAACCGATGCCGGTGGAGCCGGAGCCCGTGCCTGAGCCCGTGCCGGTTGCAGTCGTGATCACCCAACCCGAAAAAGCAAAAGGCAAGCGCCGGTAGAGGTTTTCCCTCTCCCCCTGGGGGGAGAGGGTCAGGGTGAGGGGCATGAAGGGGCCGGGCCCTACCTCTTCTTCGGCTTCGGCTTTTTCGCCGGCATCTTGCGCGTCTCCTCGAGCGCGCGCTTGATCAACGCCGCCGGCGACTTCGCCCGCCAATCCCCCGGCACCATCACGTACCCACTCATCTTGTGCCCCGCCATCGGCTCGAAATCCCGCCCGCCCGTCTTCTTGACCTTGGCGATTTCCTCCTCGGGCAGTCGCACGAAGAAGTCCTCGCCAAAGATGCCGCAGAACATGTTGCCGTTCACAAAGGCCGACATCTGGCCGAACATCGGCTTGATCGTGACCGCCGGCTCGTCCGGCACCACGCGCGCAAACGCGGCCTTCGCGTCCTCGCTGGGTCGGGGCATCTTCATCGGACCTCTTGGCGCCGGGCTCACGGCTGGATCGTAGTACGCTTCACGAGTTCTCTCCAGTACGAATTCAGAGGTGTGCCCATGAGCTGGACAGTCGAGGGAACCTACTTCGAGAACTGCAACTGCGACTTTGAATGTCCCTGCACGCTAACGAGCTTTGCCTCGCCCGGGACGGAAGATCGTTGCCAGGTGGTCCTCGCCTATCACATCGAGCGCGGTGAGATCGATGGTGTGGATGTCAGCGGCCACAGCGTCGCGGTCGTGGCCGATGCGCCGGCCAAGATGCTCGATGGCAACTGGCGGGTCGGTCTGCTCATCGACGACAAGGCGTCCAAAGAACAGGCGGACAAGCTCGCCGGCGTGTTCTCAGGCCAGATGGGCGGGCCGATGGGAAGCCTGGCGCCGCTGATCGGAGAGGTGCTGGGCATCGAGCAGCATCCAGTTGAATATCGCGACAACGGCCACAAGCACCACCTGAAGATCGGCAATGACGTCGCCATCGATGTCGAGGACTACGTCCCTCAGGGATTCAGCGAGCCGACAAAAGTGGTGGGCGTGTTCCACCCTACCGGCACGACGCTGACTCTCGCGAGGCCGACGGAGTCGCGCATCAAAGCCTTCGGCATGGAGTTCCACAACAGCGGCAAGAGCGCGTTCTCGGCGCCCTTCAGCTGGTCTGCCTAGACCCGAAGGTGCAGCGGCGCGTCGCGCCTCTGCCGAGGCCTGTGAGCGCAACCATCGTGGTGGTGCTGCTAGGGTGCGCGGCGATCGCCTGGCTCATCACCATCCGCCAGAGCGGCTCCATCGGCATGGGCACAATCGCCATGATGACCGCCGCTCTCTTTCTCGTCACCTGGCTCGTGATGATGGTCGCGATGATGTTTCCGTCCGTTGCTCCGATGACGCTTGCCTTCGCGTCTTTCACCCGATCGCGGGGCGAGGGATTTGTTCCGACGGCCGTTTTCGTGCTTGGCTACCTCCTCGTGTGGACCGCCGTGGGCATTGTGCCGCTGGCGATCCTGGAGGCTCTAAACGGGATCTGGATGACGCCGCCCTCCTGGCTGCCCCAGGCGGGCGGGGCCGTGATCATCCTCGCGGGCATCTATCAGTTCACGCCGCTTAAGGACACGTGCCTGCGTGCATGCCGCTCCCCGCTCGGCTTCGTGATGACGCACAACTTCGGAGGCGGCCTGCCCGCGGCGCTTCGGGCCGGCGCCTCCCACGGCCTTTACTGCCTGGGCTGCTGCTGGGCGCTGATGGCGGTGCTGGCCGTGCTCGGGCTCATGAACATTGCCTGGATGGCGGTGATCGCCGCCGCCTTCTTCATCGAGAAAAACGTCCGCAGAGGGGAGCTGCTGCCAAGGGCCGTCGGCGTCGCATGCGTCGTCGCGGGCCTGGCGATCCTGGCCTGGCCCGCTCTCCTCGCCGCCCCCGCGACGATGTAGACAACGAGTCCTGTCAAATCTGCGTTGCCCGCCCTACGAGCGGACCGTGAAGATCCCGATTTTGCCGCTACCGTCGCCAGGCATTTCGGCAAACCAGATATTGCCGTCAGGCCCCGTCATGATGCCCACGGGCTGGGCACGCAGGCTAGGCACCGGATAAGCGCTCACCGCGCCTGAGGTCGTGATCCGCCCGATGTGATTCGAATGCGCAGCCGTGAACCACAGCGCGTTGTCAGGTCCGGCGGTGATCCACTGCAGCCCGCCCATTCCCGGGGTTGCGAATTCGGTCAGCGCTCCGGAGGTGGTCATTCTCCCGATCCTGCCGTCTCCTTCAGGGATGTACTCGATGAACCAGATGTTGGCGTCGGGTCCGACCGCAATTTGGTACGGCATGCCACTCCCGTTGCCGGCCGGGAGCGGAAATTCAGTCAGCGTTCCAGATACGGTCAGGCGGCCGATACCCTGGCTTTCCGTGAACCAAAGAGCGCCGTCAGGCCCGGTCACGATGCCTCGTGGTTCGCCCGCCTTGGCAGATAAGGGATAGGTGGCGAGCTCTGTGCCTTTGGTGGACACCTTGGCGATGAATGGTTTGCTGTAGGGGCTTGCCGCGGTGATCCACAGGTTGCCATCGGGGCCCGTTGTGATCCCGCTCGGATAGCACTGCTCTGCCATCTGGAACCTCGTGATCTCGCCCGTTCGCGTGATGCGACCGTACCGATCTCCGATGTCCGTGAACCAGAGATTTCCATCGGTCCCACGGGTGATGTCGAGCGGCTGTGCGCCGCAGCCGTCCCCGATCGGCCAGTGCTGCCAAGCTCCGGTGTTCGATAGGCGTCCGATCCCGCTCGTGCATTCCGCCTCGGTGAACCAGATCGCGCCGTCCGAGCCCACGATCATCGCGTAGGGATTGCCGCCCGGCCTGGGAATCGACAGCTCACGAAAACGTGCCGCGTACGGATTTGGACGGGGCGTGGGCACGACCACCGGTCCGGCTGAAGGGGTTGGGATCACGACGGGTGTGGGGCGCGGGCTGGCCTCGGCGCGCTTCTCGGCCGTGCGCAGGCTCAAGATCGTGAACCCGAACAGCAGGCCCGTCGACACCAGGACGACCAGGAGTGCGGAAACCGCCCCGACCAGAAACCAGACGATTTTTGGTGGCATGCCTACCGGCGCTAACGCCCGGCTTGGGAAAAGGTAGCGCCGCGACTCCCAAAGTCATCCTTCGGAACGAGATCAAAAATCGCTCTGGCGGCTGACGACGCGGCCGCCGGCGACACCTAGCGTGGTCGCCATGGAAAACATCACGATCGTCGAGACCCACGGTCTCACCAAGCGATTCGGCAGCGGAGTCCTCGCCGTCGACTCCATCGCCATGAGCGTGCGGCGTGGCGAGGTCTACGGCTTCCTCGGCCCCAACGGGGCGGGGAAGACCACGACCCTGCGCATGCTCGTCGGCCTCATCCGGCCGACCTCGGGCACGGCAACCGTCGCGGGCCACACTCCAGGCGACCCGAAGGGCCTGGCCACGATCGGCTCCCTCATCGAGTCGCCCGGCTTCTATCCGTACCTCTCCGGACGCGAGAACCTGAGAGTCGTCGCCGATCTTGCCAGCGTGAGCCAGAAGCGGGTCGAAGAGGTGCTCGACATGGTCGAGCTCAGCACCCGCGCCGGCCGCAAGTTCGGCACGTACTCGACCGGCATGAAGCAGCGCCTCGGCGTCGCCGCGGCCCTGCTCAAAGACCCCGACCTGCTCATCCTCGATGAGCCCACCAACGGGCTCGACCCACAGGGCATGGCCGAGATGCGCAAGCTCATCAAGGACATCGGCCAGGGCGACCGCACCGTGCTGCTGTCGAGCCACCTCCTCGGCGAGGTGGAGCAGATCTGCGACCGCGTCGGCGTGATCAGCAACGGCAAGCTCGTCAAGCAGTCGACCGTGCAGGAGCTGCTGGGCGAGGAAGGCGTCCTGGTAAGGGCTCAGCCCATCGAGCAGGCGCAGGAACTGCTGACCAAGATGTTTGGGGCCGACGCGATCAGCCGGCAGGACGGTGCGCTCCACCTCAAAACCAAACCCACAAACAGCGTCGAGATCAACCGCCACCTCGTCAACGCCGGCATCGGGGTCAGCGAGCTGCGGCCGTTCGAGAGATCGCTGGAGGAAGTCTTCTTCCAGCTGACAGGAGAAAAGCAAGGATCATGATCGCAACCATCAAGGCGGAATGGCGTAAGAGTCGATTTCGGCCCGCGTTTCTCGTGGCGACGGGCATCATCGCGGGGATCACCATCCTCATCTACCTCCTCAGCTGGTACCTCGCGCTGCACCCCTCGGCGGCGGGCGAACGCGCGGCCAACATCCTGACCCTCTACCCCGACCAGTTCGTCAACTTCGTTATGGGCGCGGCTTTCCCCGTCGGCGCCGCGGTCGCGATCGTCGTCGGCGCCCTGTTCGCCGGCGGTGAATTCGGGTGGGGCACACTCAAAACGATGTTCACGCAGCGCCCCGGTCGCCTCACCGTGTGGGCAGGCCGCATGGTCGTGTTCGCCGCGTGGATGCTCATCCTGACCGTCGTGCTGTTCGGTGTCGGCGCCGCCGCAAGCGTCATGGTGGCCGCCTTCCAGGGATACGCCATTGCGTGGCCTGCGGCGATCGATCTACTCAAGGGCGTGGGCGCGATCTGGCTCATCTTCGGGGTCAACGGCGCCATTGGCCTGGCCCTCGGCGTTGCGATCCGGCAACCCGCCGCTGCGCTCGGCATCGGCCTCACCTACGTGCTCGCGGTGGAGATCATCGCCGTCCGGTTCATCAACCTCATCAACGACGGCGCGTACAAGTGGGTCACCGAGCTGTTCGTCAACCAGAACGCGACCGCGCTCACGCAGAGCTTCACCTCGCCGGCATTCGGCCGCTCGGTCGCACCGGCCATCAGCGCCGAGCACGCTGTCCTCGTGGTGGCTGCGTGGGGCATCGGCCTGGTGGTCGTGGCCGCGGGACTGCTGCGCCTGAGGGACGTCACATAGACCACAGATACCCCCGACAACCTGTACGCGGCCGGCCGTGGTCATGGATCACGGGCCGGCCGCGGCTCACTGACGGGCTCGTCGTCGGATTCAATCTTCTGGCCGGCACCCTGGGCTTGGTCGGCACCTTCTACCGGCATTCGGTGGTTGCCGCTTTCGTCGCCGCCGTCGTCCTGCAATCAGCGGCGCTCTGGTGGCGGCGAAGCTATCCGGTCGCGGTCTTCGTTTTCATCGTCTGCCTCGAAACAGTCACGTTCGTGATCAGCCCCGATCGCGAGCCCTCCGGCCTGGCGCTGGCTTTTGCCGCCTATGCGGTCTCGGTGTACGACCGGTCTCGAATGCGACTGGTGGTCGCCGGTGCCACGATCGCGCTCATCCTGACCGCGGTCGGATTTCTTTTCCTGGGCGCCTTCCAGACTGCGCGCATGCTGCTACCCGCGGGAGCTCTGTCTCTGGTCGCCTGGGTCGTCGGTGACTACATGCGTTCGCGCCGGCGCTTCTTCAGCGAGCTCGTAACACGACATCAAAAGGAGCGTGAAGACGCAGCGGAGCAGGAACGGCTGCGCATTGCGCGCGAGCTGCACGACGTTGTCGCGCACAAAGTAAGCCTGATGGCCATCCAGGCTGGCGCGGCTCGAGTGTCGGGCAGCTCGGGGGATGCAGTGCTGGAGGACATCGAGCGCGGCGCGCGCGAGACGCTGTCCGAGCTCAACAAGTTGCTTGGTGTCCTGCGCAAGAGCGCGGGGCGGCCCGACCTTGCGCCGCAACCCGCACTCGGCGATCTTGAATTGCTGCTCAAGCCGGCGCGCGAAGCGGGTCTCGCGGCGAGCCTCAAGGTCACCGGCGAGGTGCGAACCCTGCCGCCCGCGCTCGAGCTGTCGGCCTACCGAATCGTCCAGGAGGCGATCACCAACGTCCTCAAACACGCCGGCGCCAGCCGCGTCGAGGTCGTGGTCGATTACCAGCGGGACGCACTCGTGGTGACGATCAGCGACAACGGGACTGGGCCTCAGGGCAGCCAGTCTGCCGGCCACGGCCTGATCGGCATGCGCGAGCGCGTCGAGCTATTCGGTGGCGAGCTCGGCGCCGGGTCGTCATCGTTGGGCGGCTTCACCGTCCGCGCGAAGCTGCCGGCCTTCCCCTCTCCCTATCGGGGAGAGGGTTAGGGAGAGGGGCTTAAGCTGGCAATCCGCGTCGCGATCGTCGACGACCAGGCGATGGTGCGGGCGGGCTTTCGCCTCATCGTGGAATCGCAGCCCGACATGCAGGTCTGTGGCGAGGCCGCCGATGGACAGGCGGCGATCGAGCTCGTCCGCAAGGAGCGGCCCGACGTCGTCCTGATGGACATCCGCATGCCGAACGTCGACGGCATCGAGGCGACGCGCCAGGTGGCCGGCATCGCGCAGGTAGTGATCCTCACCACGTTCGAGCTGGACGAGTACGTCTTCGATGCCCTGGCCGCCGGCGCGTCCGCGTTTTTGCTGAAGGCAGCGCCGCCCGAAGACCTCATCCGCGCCATCCGCCTGGTCGCCGCGGGCGACGCGCTGCTCGCCCCATCGGTGACGCGCAAGCTCATCGAGGAGTTTGCCAAGCGACCGGCGCGAGCGGCGCACAAGCCGCCGCAGCTCGAGACGCTGACCGACCGGGAGAGTGAGGTGCTGCGCGAGGTGGCGGCCGGCCTGACCAACTCGGAGATCGCCCAACGCCTCCACGTGAGCGAGGCGACCGTCAAGACCCACGTCGCGCACATGCTGGACAAGCTGCAACTGCGCGACCGAGTGCAGGCCGTAATCCTCGCCTACGAAGTGGGCCTGGTCGGCTGACGCGATAACTCTTCCCCATTCATGGGGAAGTACCCGCCGAAGGCGGGGGATGGGGCTGACTAGGTGACTCCTAACTCTTCCCCATTTATGGGGAAGTACCCGCCGAAGGCGGGGGATGGGGCTGGCCAGATCTTCTCTTGCGTCCCAGCCGCTTGACCGCGATCTCGTAAGCCTCCGCCAGCAGAGGCTCGAGCGAGTGGAACGTCGCTTCGCCCGGATTGAGGACGCACACCCAATGATTGCGCCGATATACGGGGTGTGGCATCAGGACATCGAAGGCGGTGAAATCATGCCCGGCGTCACTCGGAAACAGCGACTGATACGTCTCCCTGCCGACTCCGATGTTCAGCCGAAACACGCCCGCCCGGTTGAGGTTCGACGCACTGTCGAAGGCGCCGTAATCCTTGGTCACGGTCGTCGCGAACGGCATGCGGCCCGCTCGCTCCAGGTTCCGGTCGGGGTCATAGATGAAGAACGTGTCGCCCCAGGCGATCTCCGGCGCGCCACCTTCCCGCGACCCAACCTCGACATCAACGCCCTCGAATGTGTCCGCGACATAGCGACGGATCGAAGCTTCGTCCACTTTTAGCGGGCAACTGGAGCTTCGGTCAAGAATTCGATCGCCCGACCGGTGTCGTTGCCAACATCGCGTTTGCCCGCGCATCCAGTGGCGACGCAGCGAAACCACCAGCCACGCGGCGAATGATCGAAATGCATTGGCATGCCGCACACCGGACAAGGTTCCTTCCGCCTGACTTTTGCGATCCGTTCATATAGCACCCGGCCGCCAATGAGTTCCACGCCAGCCTTGCGCGCTTCCTCAATGGCGGACGGTGTGAAGTCGGACAGCGTCACGAACACGCCGCTCGTACTTGGTAATCCGGCGATGGTAGCTGTGCCGATGAACTTGCGGATCTCGTCAACAGGCACGTGCCACGACGCCCATCTCTTGCACTGAACGATTTTGTGCTGGCCGTTGCGGACGAGTTCGAGGTCGATATTTCCGTCGGGCGCATCCTGGCGGCCCCGATGGGTGACTTTCCATCCTTCGCGTCTGAATGTTTCGCCGACGAGCCATTCGAACTCCTCGGAGTTCAGTTGCCGAAGGTCCGTGGTCCATTCCACGAGATGTCGTCGCTTGGCGGCGCCGATCTCAAGCGACAGCCAGCCGATGATGATCGATGCCGCCGAAGAGACGCCGATCATATTTGCGTCGACGAGCCAGGCAAGGGGCCAGTTCAGCGCGACCGGCACCAGCAGTCCGATTCCGGGATAGAACAGCATCGCGATCAACGCCACGAGTGGCCCGGGAACCCGAGTGACCAACCCCATAACGGCGCGCTCGTAAAGGTCGTTAAGGGCGGACACGGCGACATCCTGCCACGCCGGACGGCATTTCTTATCCGGTTGGTAGGCTAGCGATTCCATGGCTGTCTCCACCGAAGAGCGACGCATCGTCACCGTCCTGTTCGCCGACATGGCCGGCTCGACCGCCCTCGGCGAGCAGCTCGACCCCGAGGAGATGCGGAGCGTCCTGGCTCGCTACTACGCGATCGCGCGCGAATGCGTCGAGACCCACGGCGGGACGGTCGAGAAGTTCATCGGCGACGCCGTGATGGCCGTCTTCGGCCTGCCCACCGCCCACGGCGACGACCCCGACCGCGCGGTGGCCGCGGCGCTAACGATCCGCGACCGGATCAAAGAGGACAAGCAGCT
>Ga0137371_10005222_pt1 | contig 10171 bp, 9 predicted proteins | sample SagtaG_7_FD_104919 | JGI IMG/M metagenome (GOLD analysis project Ga0137371, IMG submission 104919) | Vadose zone soil microbial communities from Sagehorn Ranch, Mendocino, California, USA - Sage1_R_40_16 metaG | ecosystem: Environmental > Terrestrial > Soil > Vadose zone | place: USA: California... | reverse complement strand
CGTGCGCGGCGCCGAGCAGCGCCGGGCCGCCAGCGCGACGCGGCAGCAGATCAGCGACCGCTTCCACCGCGAGGTCGCGACGCAAGTTCTCACGGCCGGCGCGTTCTATCCGGCCGAGGAGTACCACCAGGACTACGCCAAGAAGAATCCCGTCCGTTACGGGATGTACCGCACCGGCTGTGGTCGCGATCGGCGGCTGCGCGAGATCTGGGGTGACGAAGCGGGAAAAGTCTCAACTATCGTTCCCCCTCTCCGTCACACGGAGAGGGGGTCAGGGGGTGAGGTTTATACCGTGAAACCGAAACCGAGTGATGCGGAGTTACGGCGCACATTGACGCCCTTGCAGTACGAGGTCACGCAGCACGAAGTCACCGAGCGCCCCTTCCAGAACGAGTTCTGGGACAATCATAAGGACGGGATCTACGTCGACGTCGTGTCCGGCGAGCCGCTGTTCAGCTCGCTCGACAAGTTCGACTCGCGCACCGGCTGGCCGAGCTTCACGAAGCCGCTCGAGACGGGCAACGTCACGGAGCAGACCGATCGCTCGCTGTTCATGGAGCGTACCGAGGTGCGGTCCGCTCATGCGAACTCGCATCTGGGCCATGTCTTCGATGATGGGCCGAGACCCACGGGATTGCGCTACTGCATCAATTCGGCGGCGCTGCGATTTATTCCGGTGGACAGCCTGGACGCAGCGGGTTACGGCCAGTATCTGGCGCTGTTCAAGAAGTAGATTTCGGCTGACGTTCGAGCAGGCCCACGGCGCGGTTCAGGCGGTCGATGGACGCGCGGAGGTCCTCGCTCGGCCCCGGCGACAACTCTCCAACCAGCGCGACTTCTCGCAGCAATTGCAGGGCGTTCCGTACGTGCTCGACCGGCCGCTCGGCGTTGGGCGCGCGCGATTGGCGGCCGCGGCGATCGAGGGTGCTGCGCCGCTCCGCGCCGCGGCGCCGGTCCACGACAGTGCGGCGCTCTTGTGCTTCGCCGACGACCGCGACCGACTGCCGGCGCGGCTCAGCGCGACGGTCGGTGCCGGTGCGGCGGTCAGCCCACAGTCTGGTGAACACTAGGGGAAGCCCTGGTTGGTCTGCCAGCGCAAGCTATCACGAAACCAACCATTTTGCGAATCGTACCATCAAAGGAATAGCCAACTCCCGGGACAATCCATGATGCCGCTTATGCCGGTCGCCGCCGTCGTCTTGGCTTTGCAGGCAGCCGCATCACCACCGCCGCCACCGGCGCCCACTGCCACCACCGCCCTCGCGCAGCGCGCCGCGACCCCGCCGGTGATCGATGGGAAAGACAACGACGCCGTCTGGCGCCTGGCGCCGGTCATCAGTGGCTTCCGGCAGTTCCGGCCGGTGGAGGACGCCGATCCGAGTGTCCGCACCGAAGCGAAGGTTGCCTACGACGACCACAATTTTTACGTCTTCGTCCGGGCGTTCGACCCGCATCCCGACAGCATCTCCAAGCTCCTGGCCCGACGTGACGTCCGCATCTGCTGCGACCAAATCAAGATCATGATCGATTCCTACCACGACCGGCGCTCCGGCTTCGAATTCGCCGTAAGCCCGGGTGGTGTGAAGCGCGACTACGCGATGTACGGTGACGACGCGCAAGAAGACGATGCGTGGGACGGCGTGTGGGAAGTCGCGACGCAAGTGGACTCGCTCGGCTGGACCGCGGAATTCCGGATCCCGCTGTCGCAGCTGCGCTATGCGCACGCACCGACGAACACCTTCGGGTTTGCGATCTGGCGCGACATCGACCGGCACAACTTGGAACGTGTGGGTTGGCCGCTGTACCGCGTATCGCGCCGCGGCTTCGTCTCGCAGCTCGGCGACGTCGTGGGACTGGATGGCCTCGCCGCGCCGCGCCGCCTGGAGTTGGCGCCCTACGCGGTCATCAAGAATGTGCCGCGGCCCGCCTTCGAACGCGATCAGCAGTATACGGTCGGCGCCGACGTCAAATACGGGATCACGTCGAACATCACCGTCGACGCAACGGTGAATCCGGACTTTGGCCAGGTGGAGGCCGACCCGGCGGTGGTGAACCTCACCGCGTTCGAGACCTTCTTCCAGGAGCGCCGCCCGTTTTTCATCGAAGGGACCGGCATTTTCCAGTTCGGCGTCAACTGCAGCATCGTGAACTGCAACGGTGAAGGGCTGTTCTATTCGCGCCGCATCGGCCGCGAGCCCCAGCTCGGCTGGGCCTACGGCGACGCGTCGTCACCGACGGCCAGCCGAATCCTGGGCGCCGCCAAGGTGACGGGCCGGCTGCCCGGTGGGCTCACGATCGGCGCGGTGGACGCGGTGACCCAACGGGAGCTCGGGTCCGCCGACCGCACCATCGAGCCACTCACGAACTACGCCGTGCTGCGTGCGCAGCAGGACTACCGCAACGGCCAAAGCGGCATCGGTTTCCTGGGCACCGCGGTCAACCGGAATCTCGACCAGTGGTCAGAGGCGTATCTGCGCGATCGCGCCTATGTCGGCGCAGTCGATTTCCGGCACCGCTTCAGCAAGGGCCGCTATGAGCTCTCTGGCTCGTTCGACGTCAGCAGCGTGAGCGGCAGCCCCGCCGCGATCGCGCTCACCCAGCAGAACCAGACCCACAACTATCAGCGGCCCGACGACCAGGTGACCTTCGATCCCAATCGTACGTCGCTCTCCGGCGACGCCGAGGAGCTGCTGTTCACGCGGTTGAATGGCTTCATCCACTTCCAGACCAGCTATCTGCGCCGCTCGCCGGGGTTCGAGATCAATGACCTCGGCATCCTGTTCCGGGCCGATCAACAGTCGTGGAGTAACTGGGCGTCGCTGAACTGGCAGAAGCCGGCCTTCGTGTTCCAGCAGATGTTTTGGAATTTCAACTGGTGGCAATACTGGACGACGGAGGGCCTCCCCACGGACCGGGCCGCCAATACGAACATCCACGCGCAGCTCAAGAATCAGTGGTGGATCCACTTCGGCGGGACGCTAGGGAACCTCGGTGACGTCTTTTGCGACCGTTGCGCGCGCGGCGGACCGGCGGTGCGGAGCGACCAGTACTTCGGGCCGTGGGTGGGTATTCAGTACGATCAGCGGCGTGCCATCGTCCCGTCGCTTTGGATGAGCTACTTCAAGGCCGATCAGGGACATTCGCAGCAGTTCAATGCGAACCCCCAATTGGACCTCCGGATTTCCTCACAGTTCCGGAGCGGGATAAGTGTCAGCGCCACGCACTATATCAACGATCTACAGGACTTTTCCCCCCACTTCGACACGCTGACCAATACCACGCATTACGTGTTTGCGCACATGGATCAGCAGACGGTCTCGGTGCAATTCCGGGTCGATTACACCGCGAGTCCCACGCTGACAGTCCAGGTGTATGCGCAGCCGTTCGTCAGCAAGGCGCGGTTCGACAACGTGCGTGAGCCGTCCAATACCCCGCGCGCGATCGGCTACAACGATCGCTATCAGTCATACCTGCGGTTCACGCCGGGGGACTTCAATCGCAAATTCTTCAACTCGAACCTGGTGGTGCGCTGGGAGTATCGGCCGGGGTCGACCTTGTATGCCGTCTGGAGTCAGGGGCGCGCCGATTTCGAGGATACCATGGGCAGCCGCACGATCCCCCGCGACTTCCACCGGTTGTTCAATGCCTATCCGAGGAACACCTTCCTCATTAAGGCCTCGTACTGGCTGAATCGTTAGGCGCGGATGCCGAGCTCATCGATATGCAGCAGCAGGTCTGCCGGGTCTTCATAGACCCGATAGGCGCCCGCGCGCTCCAGCTCTTCCTGGCCGTAGCCGCCCGATAGCAGGCCTACGCCGAGCGCGCGAGCACGGCGGGCCGCGAGCAGATCCCACACGCTGTCGCCCACCGCGATCGCCGATTCGCTTGCTACGCCGAGCCGCGCCGCCGCCGCGAGCCAAAGATCGGGATTCGGTTTCGCGTGCTCGACGTCGTCGCGGGTGATCACCGGAACGCCGGCCGGAAGGTCCACGAGCTGCAGCAGCGGGCGCGCGCTCGCCAGGGCGCCGCTGGTCGCGACCGCCCACGGCACTTTCACCCTGGTGAGGTGGCGCACGAGCTCCTTCGCGCCTGGGAGTGGGCGCACGTCTCGCAATTGCGCCGCAAAGAGACGCGCGTGCGCCGTTTTCATCTTCGCCGCTTCTTTCTCGCTCAACTCGTGCCCAGTCTCGCGCGCCAGGCTCTCCGCCAGCAGGCCGCCGCTCATGCCGATGCGGCGGTGGATCCGCCACACCGAGAGCTTGATGCCACTCAACTCCAGCGCCTTGTGCCACGCCAGGGCGTGCTGGTACACGCTGTCGGTGAGCGTGCCATCGAGGTCGAGCAGCAGGGCGGGGCGGTCGGTCATGGCGCCAAATTAACCCCTTGACGCCCACTTGATGGTGGCACCGTTTCGTGAACGCGTCCGCACGGGAGCCTCTCATGGGTCGTCGCGTTGTGCTGCCGCTTCTGCTGGTTGCCTCGGCGTGCCTGCAGGTGTTCCAGGGTGTCAACACCCGCCCGCTCGATCCGCACACTCCGGTTGCGGTGGTGACGCCCGTCAAGGCGCATCTCCTGGACGGGAGCACGGTTGTCTTCCGTGGCGGCGTCGTCGTGGACAGCGAGACAGTCCAGGGCAATGGATACCGCTACGACTTGACGCTGCGCGACTCCGCCGCGGTCCGCAGCATTCCGCTGGACAGCATCGTCGGCATGGAGGTGTTCGAGCAGACGAGCAACGGTGTCGTGACCACGCTCGCGACCCTGGTCGCCACCGCCGGGGGAGCTCTCCTGGTCGCTGGTATCGCGGTCGCCATTTGGGGCTCGTGCCCCACGTTCTACGCGGACAGCGCCGGCACGGCGCAGCTGCAAGCTGAGGGATTCTCCTACAGCATCGCGCCGATCTTCGAGAGCCGGGACATCGATCGCCTGCGGATCAGCCAGGCCGCCGACGGGACGCTGCGGCTCGAGGTGCGCAACGAAGCGCTCGAGACGCACTACATCAATCACCTCGAGCTGTTGGAGGTGAGGCACGACGCCGCTGAAGACGCCCTCGTCGATGAGCTGAACCGAATCGTCGTCGTCGGCCCGGAGACGTCCTTTCCGCACGCCGTGGATCGGCGCGGCAGTGACGTATCCCACGTATTGAACGCGCACGACGGCAGCTCGTACCGCACGGATGCGCGAACGCTGCGACACATAGACAGCGGCGACCTGGAAGATTGGATCGATCTCACGATTCCGGCACCGCCCGGAGCGGACAGCGTCGCAATCGTGGTGCGGGTGCGGAACAGCCTGCTGAATACCACGCTGCTCTACGACGTCATGCTGGGTGACCCCGGCGCTCGTTCACTCGATTGGGTGGCGCAGGACCTGAAACAGGTGGGGCCGGCGCTCGCGGTGGCGCAGTGGTACCAGCAGCGCATGGGCATGAACATCGCCGTTGGTGATGGACGGTCCTATCACGTCGTCGCGCATCTCCGAGACACCGGGCCGATCGCCTGGAAGGATGCCGCCGTCGTAGTGCCGGTGCTGACCCGCGACAGCGTTCGCGTCCGGCTGAGCTTTCCCAAGGACAACTGGCGCATCGACCGCGTCGCGATCGCCAGCCGCTTCCACAGGGTGACGCCCGCCGTGGTGCGGCTGGCAGATGTCGAGGATGGACTCGGCGTGTCCGATACGACTGCATTGGCGAGCATGCGTGATGCCGACGGCCGCTACCTCCAGACATCGCCCAGCGAGCGCTTCATTGCGGTCTTCGGTCCCACCGGCGTAAACCAGGCCGGCACGCGCACGTTTTTCCTGGCGTCGCAGGGCTACTACATCGAGTGGATGCGCCGCAACTGGCTGCGCTCGCCGCACGCCGATCGCGGATTTACGCCATCGGACTCGGCGCTGGCTCGCGCGCTCGCCCGCTGGCGCACGTCGCAGGACTCGCTCGAAACGCTGTTTGCGGCTACCCGCATTCCGGTGCGTTGAGGTGATCATGTCTCGATCGATACTCGTGAGCGCCGCCCTGGTCCTCGCGGCAGGCTGCTATCATGGACCGGGCCTCGGCAATTTCGAGCCGGCGCACTCGCCGGAAGGCATCGCCGCCGATCTTCATCTGCGGAAGACCAGAGTCCGGGGCGAGCTGCTGGCGGTGCAGGACAGCGCGCTCATCGTGCTCGCCGATCCAGGCGGCATCGTCATGGTCCCGGTGGACAGCATTCGGTTGGGGAGTTTCGGCGACCTCGGCCCGCTGCTCGGTGAAAGCGGAGACGTAGCGCGTAGCCGCGAGCGCCTGCGGCTACTCAGCCGCTTCCCAGCCGGTCTCACGGCGGAGCTCCGCACTCGGCTCCTCGCGGCGTACGGCCAACGCGAGATCCAGGTCGTCCAATGAGACTCGCGATCCTTCTTCTTGCCATTCCATTTGCCGTGGCGCGCGCTCAGGTGCCCTCCCCCGATGACAGCGCCGCCCTCGCCTCCTTTGTCGCGCGGGCGCGAGCCGGCACGGAGGCGCTGCGCAGCCCCGAGGCGGCTCGTGCGGCCGGATACCGTCCGGTGGGCCCCGACTTTCCCGGCATGGGTCGTCACTGGATTCACACGGCGCTGATCCTGCGGTCCACGCCCGATCCTGCCCAGCCGCCGGTGCTCGAGTATGCCGAGCTCAACGGCACGACTGTCCTCGTGGGCGTTGCCTACGCCGTCTTGGTGAAGGGCGACACCGCGCCGACGTCGCTCCCCGTTCCTGCCGCCGCGTGGCATTTCCATCAGGGCACGGTCGAAGAGGAAAGTTTCCTACGCGCGCACGCCGGCGTGGGGTCGCATGAGATGACGATGGAGGGACCGCGACTCGCCGTGGTGCACGCATGGATCTGGCTCGACAATCCTGACGGACTGTTGGCGACGGACAACTGGGCGCTTCCGTATGCGCGGCTGGGACTCGCGGTCCCGCAGCACACATCGCACGCAGCGGCGCGGGCGCTGGCGCTCGCGGCGGGCGATGGCGGTCGATCGTATCTCGAGGCGTTGCTACACGCGGTGGGGCAGCCGAGCGATGACGAGATGAAGGCGCTGGCGATCGTTGTGGCGAGCCACCAAATGGAGGCGCGCGCCCACACCGTCAACGTGACTGAGTTGGAGCGGTGCTGGCGCGCGCTGTGGGACGACGTGCAGGCGAGCGTGCAGCCGGACGTTTGGGAGAGGCTACAACCTCTCCGCTAGACCGTCATTTTTTCACTTTCATCACCGCGGCGTACGCATCGACAAACCCCGCGCCCACCTCCCACTGCGCGTAGCCCGGCAGCGGCTTGGCAGTGGACGTGAGCGCGTTGAGGACCTGACTCGGCGAGAGGTTTCCGCCCGCCGCTTCCTGCATCAGCGCGACGACTCCCGCGATGTGCGGCGACGCCATCGACGTCCCTGAGGCACACGTGTAGAACGGCATGTTCAAGGTCGAGATCTGACAGATGCGGACGTCGTGATTCGCGTCGTCGCCATTGAGCACGGTCCCCGTCGAGGCCCGCGTCGAGACGATGTGGACGCCCGGTGCCGTGATATCGGGATGGTACAGCGGATCGCCGGGAATTCCGCGCGAGGAGAAGTCGGCGAGTACGTGAGCCCGCGGCTCGTTGTTCGTCGGCTCGAGCGGGTTCGAGCCGTCGTCGAGCATGCAGTGGGCTTCGGAATTGGTCGGATCGGTGACGCCGACCTTGCACCCCGCCGCCACGCCAATGACCCAGGGCGCCACGCTGTAGGGGTTCAGCGTATTCTGTCCGGGGCCATCGTTGCCTGCCGCGAAGACCACGGTGATGCCTCGACCCGACACTTTCTTGGTGGCTTCGTTGATCGGATCTTTGGGGTCGAACGCGCCGCTCGTGCCCCACGAGTTATTCACGACCTTGATGTTGTACTGCTGCTGGTGATCGAGGATGTAGTCGAAGCCCGCCAGCGCCCAGAAGATGAAGAGGATGTCACCCGTCCCGATCCCGACCAGGCTCGCGCCCGGCGCGACGCCCGTATAGTAGCCGTTCGAGGCTGTGCCCCTGGCCGCCACGATGCCGGCGACGTGCGTGCCGTGCCCGACGGACGTTTCGGAGTTCGGGAGGTTCTCGACGACCAGCGTCGCGCCTTTGCGAACCGGTTTGGGCGCGTCTTTCCCGAAGGTGAAGAGATCGTTCTGATTGTAGAGGACTTTGACGTTCTGCACCGTGTACTGCGGGTACGCCAGGTCGGGATTGTACAGGCCGTCGATGCCGCTATCGAGAATCGCGACGCCGATGCCCTTGCCGGTGATGCCGGCGACGTGCACGGCATCGGCGCGAATCGCTGGAACGCTCTCGTGCAGCGTGTAGTACGTCAGCTGCTTATTCGCGTAGATCCCCTCGAGGCCCGGCAGCGCGGAAATCGTGAGCAGCTGCGCCGGTGTCGCGAGCGCCGCGACCATCGAGAAGTTGTCAAACTGTACGACGCCCGCGCCCGCATTCAGAATGGCGGCCGTTACCGCGGCCTCGGTCGTCTGCGTCTCGTCGAAGTTGACGATGTAGATCGCCGCGTCGCTACCGGCGGCGTCCGCGGTTGGCGTGGGCCGGCTGGGTCCTGCAACCCGGCCGCCCTGGTCGCACGCGGCGAGAGCCAGCGAGGCTGCTGCTGCGATGAGCCATCTGTTCATGGGTCCTCGGGGTGAGGGAATGCTCCCGAGGGCAGCAAGTCACATGCCCAGGTAAGGTCTGAAAACACAACAGCCCGCCCAGCTTCGCGGGCCGGCTGTTGTCGCGTTGATGCTACAGGTTATTCGGGCTCCATGCGCTCCAGCGCGTACCGCAGCCGCAGCATCGAGGTGTCGAGCAACCGGCGCGAATCGTCGCGCAACGCGCCTTGATCGGCGAGCTGTGTGAGCAGCTCCAGGACGGCGTGGATCTGCGCCGTCGCCGATTCGACAATCAGCCGGCGATCGAGGCCGCTGCGGCGCTCCATGTCTACCGCGACATCCTTCATCCGCCGCTCCGGGCCCCGCCTGCGATTGGCCACCGTCATGGGACCTCTCCCCCCCCCTCCCCTCCCACCTCCCAGGTGCGTTCGCTGTTCAGCAGTGCGTCCAGGCTGCCACTCCGCTCCACCACGACTTCCCGCTCGTACGGCGTCGCTGGGTTGCAATAGAGCACACCCATGGCCGCTGGGAAGGGGGGCTCTAGGGAGGCCAGGAGCTGCGCCAGGGGACGGTTGGTTTCGTCGTGCACGAGGGCATCGGGTCCCGCCGCCACGACCTCGAGCTCTAGCTTGCCCGGTTTGAGGCGCAGCGCCTTCTCCCTGGTCTTGCCGAACAGCAGGGGCTTGCCGTGTTCGACGAGGATCTGGGCGTCCGGGGCGACTTCCTTCCCGGTGATGTGCTCGAACACCGCGTCGTTGAAGACGACGCAATTCTGCAGGATTTCGACGAACGATGCCCCGGCGTGGTCGTGCGCCCGCTTCAGCGTCGCGATCAGGTGCGCCTGGAGGGTGTCGATCGAACGGGCCACGAACCGCGCCCCGGCGCCGAGCGCGAATGCGCAGGCGGACACCGGATACTCGATCGAGCCCTGCGGCGTGGACGGTGACTTGGTGCCCCGGCGCGACGTAGGCGAGTACTGGCCCTTGGTCAGGCCGTAGATCTCGTTGTTGAACAGGATGATGTTCAGGTTCACGTTGCGGCGCAGCACGTGCAGCATGTGGTTGCCGCCGATGGACAGGCCGTCACCGTCACCCGTCATCACCCACACGTCGAGCTCGGGGTTGGCGAGCTTGATGCCGGTCGCGATTGCCGGCGCGCGGCCGTGTACGGTATGGAATCCGTACGTGGACATGTAATAAGGAAAGCGCGCCGCGCACCCGATGCCGCTCACGAACACCGTTTGCTCGCGCCGCACCCCCAGCTCGGCGCACGCCTTCTGCACCGCCTTGAGAATCGCGTAGTCGCCGCACCCCGGGCACCAGCGGACCTCCTGGTCCGAGGCGTAATCTTTGGGCGTGAGCTGAGCGTCGGTGATCGTCGTGACCGTCATAGTTTTCTGATCGCCTGGACGATTTCGGTTACCCGGAACGGCTTGCCCGTCACCTTGCCGAGTCCTTCCGCCGGAATGAGATACTCGGCCCGCAGCAGCTTCACGAGCTGGCCGTTGTTCATTTCCGGGACGAGGACGCGGTCGAACCGCTT
>Ga0137371_10005215_pt1 | contig 10179 bp, 8 predicted proteins | sample SagtaG_7_FD_104919 | JGI IMG/M metagenome (GOLD analysis project Ga0137371, IMG submission 104919) | Vadose zone soil microbial communities from Sagehorn Ranch, Mendocino, California, USA - Sage1_R_40_16 metaG | ecosystem: Environmental > Terrestrial > Soil > Vadose zone | place: USA: California... | reverse complement strand
TCCGGGAGTACCGGTTGTCGTCGTCACGGTCGTCGTCGAAATCCTCGTCATCATTGCCGCGCTGCGATTTTCTGTACTCCTTGTCCTCGCGCTTCTGCTCCTTCCGCAACTCCTTGTCCCGCTGCTTTTGGTCCTTACGCCACTCCTTGTCGTTGTCGTTGGCGTAACGAGTGCTGAGAACGGTGAAGGTCCCATCCGAGTTACGGCGCGCCCGCTGAACCACCAGATTGCCATACGCGTCGCGGGTGCGGCGCTCGTAGATCGAGTTGTTGTCGCGGCCACGACCTACCTGGTACCATCCGCCATCGACACGATTGCCGCGATCGTCGCAGTTCACGTTGCCGGTGCGTCCGAAGATGATGTCGCCGACGCTGTTGGTGGTCCGGTTGTAGTCGCAGTTGCGATTGTTATTGTCGTCTCTCACCGTCCGGGTACTGATGATCGACATGTTGCCGTTCGCATCGCGTACCGCGCGCTGAATGACGATGTTGCCGTTCCCGTCGCGGGTACGGCGCTCGTAAAGCGTGTTGCCGTTGCCATCTCGACCGACGACGCGCCACGACCCGTCGATGCTGCCGCTGCGGCCTGTCGGTAGTGGACGGCTGGCTATGATCTGAGCCTCGAGCGAAGTCGTACCGGCGACGCCCGCGAGCGCCAGAGCCAATATTACTGCCTTCATCGCGAAATCCTCCGTGTGATTAAATCGACGAGCTCGTCGGCTGGACTCGACTTGCTCTTGCCTTTGTCTGATTTGCCCTTCTTCGTCTTCGGCGGATCGTCCCCGAACAGCACGCGTCCGTTCGCGGGACGGTTCCTCACCGCCGACGCGCAATCGGTTGGCGCGGGCTGTTGACCGGCCGGAACCTCATTGATCCAGATCCGGCACATGCCTGCCGGCGGGTAAAAACCCGGAGGCACGATCGGCTCGCGACGCGACTGCGATTGCTGCGTCGGAGGTGCCTGCGGCCTGGGCCGCTGCGCACCTGCCACGCTCGCCGAGACGATCAAACCGATCGCGGCGGGCAGGGCGAAGCGCATTAAAGAACGGAATGCAATCAGGTCAAAGCGGTATTTCATGGCCGTATAGGGTGCACGGGGGATGCCAAACCATGCCAAAGCACTTAAGTCGTTATGTACAAATGGCTTACACATTTGTTCCGGTCCCGCGAACAGGTCAATTGTCCTCTCGGAGGGACGAACCATTGATACACCTCAACAGCTCCAGGACGAGCCTAGAGCTCATCCTTAACACCCCAGCACCACCCCAATCGCCGAACGAAATCCCCGTCGCGCGCGCCGTCAAGACTGTATGGCGATCCGCGTTGAGCCCCGGCGCGTCACCCCTCTGGTGGAAAACGCGATTCTCATAATTTCACGATTTCTGTTCTAGCAGCGATAGAATTTCGCCGGGCTTTGCGTGCCGGCCTGTTTTTGATTTCTGGTAAATTGCCTTCCCATCTGCCATGACCTCGAACCTGCCGCCCTTCGATTTGATGAGCTCGAGCTCGGCGGTGGGAAAGCGTTGTCGAATCTCGGCCGCCAGACTGGCGGCTCTCGGTTCGTAGTTTCAAACGACGCAGTATTCGATACTGATCTTCATGATCTCTTGTATTTGTTGATTTTTATTGAGTCGGAGGCGGCGAATACTGCTGCGCCAGCTCGAGTGCCTCTGGCGTGCCGACCTCTTTCAGCGCATCGATCGCCGGCGCGCGAATCACATTCTGCCAGACATCGGCTGCCATCATCTGCTTTGCGAGCGGGAGCGCGGCATTTTTCTCGAGCCTGATGGAAGACGCCAGAGCGGAACCGCGAACGATCAGGTTCGAGTCGCGGCGCGCAATTTCGTGAAGACGCACGACGACATCTCGCGCGGCGGTCGCGCTTAAAGGCAGCCGTCCCAGTGCGGCGGCAGCTTCCTCCCGCACACGGGCATCGGGATCGCGCGTCGCTGCCAGCAGCGCGGTGGTGACGCTGCGCATTGGCGCGATGGCGGCTCTGCTCGAATCCCTTCCCCAGTTCCCAATGGCATCGACCGCTCGTGCGCGAACAGCCCAGAACCGATCGTTCCGCGTCGCAAGGATCAGGGCGTTGAGCGCTGCCTGGTCGGCCGGGCGTTGCGACAGAACCTCGACCGCCTCGATCCTGCCAAGTACATCGTCGTCATTCACGAGCTGGTATTGGAGCATTGCTGTGGAGCGCGGAAAGTCCGTTACGTCGAGGATCCAGTTGCCTTTGTCCCATCGAAGCGAGCGCGGCGGAGCTTTTAGATTTGCGGCAGCTTCTCCGGTGCCATCACGAACGGGCACGACGAAACGAACGACGCCGCTGTCGGTACGTGCTTCGACGTCCACATCAACATCAAAGAAGCCGGTAAGACTGTCGCGCGGCTGAACTTCTTTCGCACTGACGACGAGTCGACCCGCGGCGCGCTCATAAGTCGATGAAACCTGAAACGCCGGGAAGCCGGCGCCGTACGCCCATTGGTCGAAGAACGCCTTGTAGTCTTTGCCCGTCGTCTCCTCGAAAGCCTTGCGCAGATCGTCGGTGACGACAGTTCCATAGGCGTGCGCGGTGGTGTAGCGGTTCATCGCCTTCCAGAATAGCGCGTCGCCGAGCTGGTGCCGGAGCATCTGAAGGATGGTCGCGCCCTTCGGATAAATATGTCCGCTGAAGAATACCTCGATCGGATCGTTGACCCACTTGCTCCACACGATTGGACGTCTGTTGCGACGGTCTGCATCGATGGTCTGCTCCTGGGCGCCGAGTCGGTCGTAGGCGCCCTCGTCGACACCCAGATCCTCCTCGCGGAAGATTTGCTCCATAAAAGTGGCGAATCCTTCGTTGAGCCAGACATCGCCCCAATCTCGGGTAGTGAGAAGATCTCCGTACCACTGATGTCCGAGCTCGTGAGCCATGAGTCCGACCGAATTCCCCTGCGGCTCGGCCCACGCGGGGTGCAGAATCGCGACATCGTTCTGCGATGTCGCAGTGACATTCTCCATTCCGCCGTACTGAAATTCGGGGATCACGATCTGGTCGTATTTTGCCCATGGGTACGGCACGCCGGTCTTGCGTGAGAAGACTTCGACCGCCTGGGGAGTTTTGGCGAATCCGCGCCAGGCAGCGTTGACCGAGTCAGGGTACGTCCAGTATCCAATCGGTACGTTGCGATAAGGCTTGTCCTGGAGAACGCTGTAGTTGCCGACGACTACCGTCATCAGATACGTCGACGCAGGCTTGTCGAGAACCCAGTGCCACTCGATGCTGTCGCCAACGGAGCGAGATCCGGCCAGTCGTCCGTTCGAGAGCGCGCGCTCGCCCTTGGCGGTCCAGATGTAGAACTCCCACGTAGTCTTGTCGTTTGGGTAATCGTAGGTCGGAATCCAGTACCGGGTGTCCTCGGTTTCGCCCTGAGTCCAGACGACATGCTTCGCCGGCCTGAAATACGCGCCCTTGGTGCGGTTGGCGCCATCGTACTCGATCCTGATCGAAGTCCGTTGACCAGAGCGCAGCGCTTTGGCGAGATGCACGGTCAGCGTTCGCCCATCGTAATCGTGTTTCAGCGATGTAGCGCCAGCCGAGATACGCTTGAAAGTCATGTCGCCGGCGTCGAACAGCACCCTGGAGAGAGGCGCGGCGCCTGCGCGCCCGGCAACGGTCAGCGTCGTCGTTCCTACAACAGCGTGACGTGGCCAGTCGAAGCGAACGGTCGTGGCCTGATGTCGGAGGTCGTACGCCCGCACCCGCTCCGCGTGTACAACGCCTTCGGGTGGCGGGCCCCATTCAATCAGGGGCGTCTGCCGGAAAGGCGGCACACGATCGGGGGTCAGGCTCGAATCCATGCGGAATGGACCGACCGGCGACGCACTCGGCTGCGGAGTTTCCGGAATTCGCGAAGGGGTCGCTGCCGGTGCGCAAGCAAGTATCACTACGCTCGCAGCGCCCGGCAGGAATTGGGCTTTCATCCTGTGCCGAAACGGTAAGAATACATCCGAATGATTCGGAGCAACCGCGGATCGCGCATCTACCATATGCTATCTAACTGGCTGATCAGGGGGAAGGAGATCTGCGGGTGCGAGACGCGTTCACGATCACCGAGATCACTGTAACGCTCTGCGTTCTGAGCGTGCTCTCCGCCATCGCCGTGCCATGGGCAGGCAAACTGCTCGACCGAGTTCAGGTGCGTGGCGCGGTGCTCGAGGTCGAATCGGTTTTCAGCTCCGCTCGACACATTGCGATAGCGCGCTCCGCGCACACGACCGTCGACATCGACACCGTCTCTCGGACCATGTACGTAAGCGTTGCTGGCGAAGCGGTCAGAAAGAAGGAGATCGGAACGGATCACGGAGTAGAGCTTTCGTCCAGTCGTGAGCAGATGACTTATGCTGCAACGGGCATGGGTTACGGCGCGGCAAACCTCAGCGTCGTCGTGCGACGCGGTGCGGCCGTCGATACCGTTTTTGTGTCGCGACTGGGTCGGGTTCGGCACTGACCGATGGTAGCGGAGAGATGTCCGCGGGTCCCGGCTCTGAAGGCACCACGAGCGGCTCATCGGCGGTTGTGCCGAAATCGTAGCCTCGCACCGAAATCCGCGGAATCTGCTGGCCGATGGTTCGCTCAATTGTGCGTACCATTGAGATCTCGTCGGGCGCCATGAACGTATACGCGTCGCCAGTAGCAGCGGCGCGTCCGGTGCGTCCGATGCGGTGCACGTAGTCCTCCGGCTGCTGTGGAACATCGTAGTTGATGACGTGAGTGATCCCGGAGACGTCGAGCCCGCGCTGGGCAATGTCGGTGGCTACGAGAACGCGAACCTTGCCCGACTTGAAATCATCGAGTGCTCGCGTGCGTTCCCCCTGCGATTTGTCGGCGTGCATCGCCGTCGCGGCAATACCCTCGTCTTCGAGATGTCGAACCACTCGATCCGCGCCGTGTTTGGTGCGCGTGAAAATCAGAACCGAATCCATGTCCGACTGTTTCAGCAGCTCGGCCAGCAGCGTGCTCTTTCGGTCTCGAGGAACGGGATAAACCGCGTGCGTGACGGTGCTCGCCGCTTCGGAGCGACGCCCGACCTGAACGACGACGGGTTTGCGCAAATACTTTCGCGCCAGCGCTTCTACTTCCGGCGGCATCGTCGCGCTGAATAGCAGCGTCTGCCGGTAGCGCGGAACCTCGTTGACGATGCGATTGAGTTGCGGTGCGAACCCCATATCGAGCATTCGGTCCGCCTCATCGAGAACCAGCACCTCGAGGTCGTCGAAGGCAACGTTTTCACGCTCCATGTGATCGAGCAGACGTCCTGGCGTGGCGACGACGACGTCTACACCGCGACGGAGCGCCTTCGACTGGGGCTCCAGGCCAACGCCGCCGAAAATCGGCACCACACGCAGCTCGGTGTACTTCCCGTACTTCCGGAAGCTTTCTTCGACTTGAGCAGCGAGCTCACGAGTTGGAGTAAGAATCAGAACGCGAACGCGATGAACCGCCTCTCCGTTCTCGTTGGTCAGCGGGGCGCTGATCAGGTTGTGAACGATCGGGAGTGTAAAACCGGCGGTCTTTCCGGTCCCGGTTTGTGCCAGGCCAATCAGGTCCCGGCCCGCCAAAGCGAGTGGAATAGCCTGTTGTTGGATCGGTGTGGGATGAGTGTAACCGGCATCGCGAACCGCGTGCAGCAGTTCCGGCGCGAGGCCGAGGGCGGTAAACGGGATACTCGCGTCGGGAGGTTCTTCGATCATCTACCCATAATATACCCCGAGCGTACGGATACTCGATTGAGAATAACTGTCAATCCTCTCGCGCTCAATCAGTCTCCTGCGCGATGCATCAGCGCGATCAGCTCCTCATTAACTTCGGCGGGCGTCTCCTCGGTAACGATGTGCCCAGCATCGGGAATCGCTCGCAGCACTACTTGCGGTATTAGCGGAACGTAGATCGCCATGCCGTCGCGCGGCATCAGGTGATCGAGGCTGCCCCAGACTCCCGCAGCGGGCACGTTGAGGGTAGCGAGAGGACGGTGATCAGCGGCGCTCCAGTCATATTGGTGAAGCAGCTCGCGCATCGCCAACGAGAATTCCGGATACTGCGAGGGCGCGAGATACTCAGCAACATCGCGCTGTGTAAAATGTCCGCGTTTCCCGTAGACCCGCATCAGCGCCAGCTTCACAATCACGCGCGGATTTATCTGTCGAAGCAAAGGCGTCAGCGTCTCAGGTGTGAGCAAACGATACAGCCACATCAGAGGCACACCCTTGAGTCCGACGGGAGAGAGCATGCCGAGACAAACCGCGCGGTCCGGATACCGCGACGCGAAATGGTAAATGAGTGTTCCACCCAGCGAATGCCCCGCAAGTGCAGGACGCTCGAGCCCGAGTGCGTCGAGAATCTCGCGTAGGTGCTCGACCAACGAATCAATGGTGTACTCATCTCGCCCGAGCGGCTTGTCGGACAGACCATGGCCCTTCAGATCAACCGCAATCGCGCGAAAGCCAGCGTCGGCAAGCGCTGGCATGTTACGGCGGAACACGTAAACACTGCATCCCCAGCCATGTACGAACACAATGGGCGGTGAAGAGGGAGAGCCACGCTCGACCACCCGAATTTTTATTCCCGAGCGAAGCCGCGGAAAACTCACGCGATAGGCCGGATCGCCGGCCGGAAACATCTCGGCGGGCCTGAGATTGCGCCGGCGGCCGAAGCCGAGCATCGATCAGCTCAACTCGATTTCCCTGCCGAGCAGCTTTCCGATAAGGCCGATGCGGAAAGTGACGTCCGTCCATTTGGATTCCGCTCCGGCGCCGTCATCGAGCGGGAAAGTGGACCACGCCCAGGGATTCGTAGTCGTCGGCCGATCCATTCCTTTGTGAGGGTGCCACACGCCGTTACGATCGCGATCGTCAACGAATCTCTCGTAGAGTTTCAGCCATCCGTCGTTGCGGCGGAGGAAATTGAGGCGCGCCATTGTCTCCAGCCACATCAAAGCGAACGGCACGTCGGCCTCGACTGCGTTACGATGGGGCAGCACGTCACCCATGATGAGGTGCGGTTGCGGCACCATTTTCTTTCCGAAGAGCTGCACCGCTTCCTGGCGCGGAAGCGGCTGGGTGATCCAGTCATAAATGCGTTCGACACCGCTGAAATGCTCGTGGCGGAAGATCGGCATGTGCGCGAGCATCGTCAGAGTGAAGATCGACGGCGGCGCCGATTCCGGCGCGAGCACGTGGGTGTTGCCAACGCGCATCCATGGTTTCTCGCCGAGCGGCGAGATGAGGTAAGACACTGTGCGCTCGAGGATGCGGCGCGCCGCGCCGCGGAGTCGCGGATCGTTCTCGTATCCAAGCTGCGCGAGAGTCGCGGCTGCAGCCTCGCGAAAGAGCCCGCGACTCCGACGTACGATGTCGTCGTCTCTGGTTTTCGTTCCGAGCTCGAAGGTAAATGCCGGATCGTTGTCCTCGGCGAGCAGTCTGAAAAGGATCCGTCGTGCGAGGACGAGTGGCGGCGAGTCCGTACTCCATCCGTACTCGGCGAGCCGTCGCACCGCCGGAATCGTTCCGATGTTGGTGAAGTCGGTAGCGTGGCGTCCCGGAAGTGAGAGAACCGACTGGTTCCACATCCCATCACGCGATTGAGTTACGGCGAGTCTGATGGCGGGACGGTGCGAATACGGAAGCCAATCGATGTCGCCCAAACCGGCGTTCGCCCGGCCGACCACGTCGGTAATCGCCCGATACTTGATTGGGGCCGAGGCATGCTCCAGTACCCAGCTCAACGGGAAGGAGAGCGTCTCTGGAGCAGGTGCTGAGATCGGTGGGGCCAGTTCGGCAGTGCTACCGGGTACGGTCACAAGCGGCGCTCGGCGCGCGGTAAGGAGCGAGGCGTTCGGTGCCGGCAGGCGCATGAGCCGGCTCAGCGCGGGAAGAATAGCAGGTTTTCGGAGAGGCGCTAGGGCGGTCAGGTAACTCCTTGCGGGAGAAACACTTAGATTGAACTGCAACGGAACGGGCGGGAGGCGTCAGTAGCATAGGCGCGAGGTGAGAGGTTACAAGGCGGGGACTTCTCTCGGTGGCATTCAACGACACGAGCATTTTGCTTGTGACCTGAATCGCGCCCGGACAAGTCAGGGCGTAGTGAACTGGCAAGCTTGCAACTATGCCACTGAGGCCTCCCGCCCGTTCAGTTGCAGTTGGTTTCTGCCCAACCTTTTTACCGTCTTCGGCGTATAAGCTTCCGGACGCCACACGGCGTTAAAACACATCTCTAGGAGAGTAGGATGAAGGCTATTCGCATCGCCACGCTGGCTGCTGCCCTTTGCGTTGGCATGACATCGGTCGCTGCAGCACAAGGCGCCGAGCCGCCTAAAGGTCAGGCCCAGGGCGAAATGCGCCGTGGCGGCGGAAGGGGTGAATGGCTCCTCAAGGACATCACCTTGACGGACGCGCAGAAGGAGCAGGTCAAGACGATCCGCGAGAAGTACGTGCCGCAGCAGATGGAGCTGCGCAAGGCAGTTCAGGCAACTGGCGCCGCGCCCGACGACGCGACCCGCGCGAAGATGGCGGACCTGCAGAGCAAGCAGGCAGCCGAGATCCGCGCGATTCTCACCGCCGATCAGCAGGTGACGTTCGACAAGAATCTGGCTGAAGTGAAGGCGCGCTGGGAAGCCGGCCGCAAAGGCACCAGCTAGATATCTCGCTACGACCGCGGTTCGAGAGCCGCGAGCGTGTAATTGCTCTTCGGGTTCCAGAGGATCCAGCTCTGGAACCCGTTGTCGTATCCGGCCTTTTTCTGAGCGCGAATTTCCGCCACGGAGTAGCGCGGCCGGCCGAGCGTGAAATCCTGGTACCACGGGATGATCTTGGCGGCGTTACTGATCGAAGCAGAACGAGCAATCGCGTCCTTCAGCGCGTTGTCGATCGTCTTGTACGGGTGCGCGTTGGGATTTCTTAGTTTGTAAGTGCCACGCGCGAAGTGAGAGGGATAAATCATCGGCAGCACGACGTCGACCTGATCGACGAACATCTCCCACTGCTGCCCGATCCCCATGTCAGTAGTGTCGGTCGCCGTCAGGCCAAATACGTCCGCCGTTACACGGATACCCTGCTGCTTCAGCGCGCTGCGCACGAATCCGAGCTGCTCTCTTATCACCTGCGCCCGTGTACGACCGTTGGCCAGAGGGTAAACGGTCTCGGCGATGAGTCGCTTCTCGTCCGGAAAGCGTACGTAATCGAACTGGACTTCACTGAACCCGATCTCGTATGCCTCGCGCGCGAGGTCGGCAGCGTATTGCCAGACGGCGCGCTGGTGCGGATCGAGCCAGGGATGCCCGTTCTTGTCGAGCCACGGCTTGAGATCGGATTTTCGCTTGATCGCAAGATCGAGTCTCTTCCGGGCGAGAAGCGGATCCTTGGCGACCACGATGCGAGCGATTGGGTAGATACCGTTTGCGATCATCGTATCGAGAACCGCGCGGAGCTTGGAGGAAGACATCCAATGTCCATCCGCGGTATCGGCGCCGATTTCTCGCGCCAGGGCTACGTTCGACCGATACAGTACGAATCCGCGATCATCCTTCACATCGATGACGAGCGCATTGACCTCTGTCTTTTTCGCGACTCCGATCAACCGAGTCAGTTTGCTGCCGAGCGCGGCCCATCGATTCACGTAGAGGCCGCGCAGCGTGTCAGGAGTCGGGACGTGCACTGCTGAATCCTTTCTTCGGTTAGGGAATGGCTCCGCGGATTTGGTAGCGGGCGCGAGCGTCAATTTGCCAGCCTCCGCGCCGGCATCGACCTGCTGGCCGCAGGCGAGGGAAACCGAAAAGAGCGCAACCATCCCCAGTCGTGGATGCATCATTGTTTGGCGTTGGTGGCGCGTGGCGCGCGTGGTCAGAGCGCGTTCAATTCGGCGTTGGCATCCGAGAGATAGCTCATCTCCTTTACTACACTCTGCGCCTGCTGAGTGACCATGGTGAGACCGGTCGGCTGTGCGTTGAGGCCGCCCGTGCGGAATCGGACCAGCTCGAGCCGCATCGATCTCAGGAGGTGCCGGCAGTTGTCGAGCTTTTCCTGCGCCTCCTTTTTCTTGCGCGCGATCTCGGCGAGGGCGCGGCGCTGCCGGCGCAGCATCGCCAGACGACGTACCCGCTCTTCGCTGGCGCGGTAGTCGAGCGGGTTCGCCTGCGACTCC
>Ga0137371_10005212_pt1 | contig 10181 bp, 7 predicted proteins | sample SagtaG_7_FD_104919 | JGI IMG/M metagenome (GOLD analysis project Ga0137371, IMG submission 104919) | Vadose zone soil microbial communities from Sagehorn Ranch, Mendocino, California, USA - Sage1_R_40_16 metaG | ecosystem: Environmental > Terrestrial > Soil > Vadose zone | place: USA: California... | reverse complement strand
TGCCGGTAGGTCCCGGCCGCGGCGTCCAGGCGGCCCTGGGCGCGCTGGACCTGGCCGAGGAGAAGGGAGGTCCGGACCGCCAGGTAGCGCTCGCCGGCCGCCCGCCACTGGGCAACAGTCGACGACAACGCGCGCTCGGCCTCTGCGAGCCGGCCGCGCAGCCACTCGGCCAGGCCCAGGTACCCGCCGGCGACGGATCTCAGCATCCACTCGCCCTCGCCGATTACGGCCAGGGCCCGTGAAGCGAACGCGAACGCGCTTTCGGCATCGCCGCGGAGCACAGCGAGGAAAGCACGATCGAGCGCGATCGCCGCCGGGACGTTCGCCAGCAGGCTCGCGTCCTTGCCGACAGAAGGCTCGAAGGGCTCATCGGCAGCGTCCCCGAACGCACGCTCGGCCGCATCGAGCGGCGGCTCGGCCGCTTCCACATCGCCACCCACGATCGCCAGGAACGTTTGCGCCAGGCACAGCCGCGGCCGGGAGCGGACCAGCTCAGCGGGGAGCGCCGCAAGCCACCGCTGCAGGGTCACCCCCTCGCTGCGCAGAAGAAACGCGTCGAAGTGCTGCTCGATCAATCGGGCGGCCCAGCTCATCTCGCCCGCACCCAGTGCGTGGCGCACGGCGTCGTCGGCGAGCCCATGCTCCTCACACCAGGCCGCCGCGTTACGGTGCAGCGCCGCGGCCCGGCCGGGCTGTTCCTGCTGCAGCCGGGCACGCAGCAGATCGGCAAACAGCTGGTGGTAGCGCCACCAGCCGCGCACCTCGTCCAACGGCACCAGGAACAGGCCGGCCCGCTCGATCGCCTCCAGCGTCGCCTGCCCATCGCTGCGGCCGGTGACCGCATCACACAGCGGGCCGCTGAGCCGCTCCAGCACCGAGGTCTCCAGCAGGAACCCGCGCATCTGCTCGCTCTGCCGCTCGAGCACCTCCCCGGTCAGGTAGTCCAGGACGTAACGGTGGCTGCCGCTGAACGTCGCCACAAACCCGGCTGCATCCGCGTGGCCCCGCAATGACAGGCCCGCCAGCTGCAGGCCCGCTGCCCATCCCTCGGTGCGGGCCGCCAGCGCCGCCGCGGCTTCGCCGGGCAGGTCGGCACCAATCGCTTCGCGCAGCAGGGACGCCGCCTCGTCTGCGCTGAACCGCAGCTCGCCGGCGCGCAGCTCAGCTAGCTGGCCGCGGGCCCGCAGCCGCGCCAGCGGCAGCGGCAGCGGCGGGTCGGCACGGCTGGCCAGCACCAGGCGAAGGCCCGGCGGCAGATGCTCGAGCAGGAACATCAGCGACCTGTGCACAGGCTGGGAGTCGATCAGGTGGTAGTCGTCGAGGACCAGCACCTCGCCGTCACCAGGCTGGGCGGCCAGTTCGTTGATCAGGGCCGTCACCAGCCCCTCGAACGAGGAGGGCGCCGGCGGGCCCAGCAAGGGGCCGACCCGCTCGGCGATCCCCGGCCGGACTCGGTCCAGCGCAGCGGCGGCGTGGCGCCAGAACCGTGCCGGGTCGTTGTCGGCTGCGTCCAGCGACAGCCACGCCAGCGGCCGCTGGCCGCGCCGGGCCCAGTCGGCCAGCAGCGCCGTCTTGCCGGACCCGGCCGGGGCGCAGACCAAAACCAGGCCCCGGGCCAGCCCCTCGTCGAGCGCCTGCACCAGCCGCGGGCGGGGCACGAAGCCCGGCTGCGGGCGGGGCACGTGCAGCTTGGTGGCCAGCAGCGCATCCTGCTCGGGTGCGGCAACCCCCAATGGGGTCGCCGCGGGCGGCTCAGCCATTAGTGACCTGCACGTTCAGCGAGTCCAGCGATGCTCTGTGTCGCCGCTGGCTCGGCTCATTCTAATAACTGGCTGGCGGACCGCCGCCGCGGCCGGGGCGGCCGTGTGGGCGGGCCGCCGGAGGTCGTCTGCGTGCGTTGCCCTTCCTGTGCGCGGCCGGACAACGACCAGATACGGGCGTGGGCTGCTGTCGGCCGGCCCGAGGTGCAGATGCCCCGCCTGCAGAAGCCCACCCGTGCTCCTTGCGGAGGAGCAGTGCCGGGGATCAGGGCGATGGCGGTGAAGATGAGCGTCCATCAGAAGGTGTGGCCGAACGCCTGGCTCGCCCGGGTGTGCCGGCCGCTGCGTGCCCGGCGGTTTGGCGTTGCAGGATGACGGCAACCACGGCGGTGCCGAAGGAGCCGCCGACTTGCCGCACGATGCGCGTGGCACGGCTGGCGTGGGCGATCTGTTCGGGCCGTAGTCCCTGGTCGGCGGCGGCCATGATGGGGATAGTGACCGCGCAGCCCGGCGCGCCGGATCACCAGCCAGGCGCCGGGGAAACAGCTCGTTGGTGCTGGGCCCGGCGTGGGTATAGGCGAGCGTGCCGAGTACCGCCAGGATCAGGCCGGCCAGTCCGACGCCGATGTGGTCAGTGAGTTCCCCGGCCTGGCTGCGGGGTGAGCAGCGCGCCGATGCCCTGTGGTGCCACCAGCAGCCCAGCGGTCAGGCGCTTTGGCCGCGTAGCTGGCGGCATCGCTGCATACGCGCCAGGCCGCAGAGGCGCAAGCTGCAAGGCAGCCACCGTGCGAGGAGGACCACCGTGCGGCCCGTGCAGTTCGACATGGATGCCGGTGTGGCGTAGCACCTCCTGACCTGCACTATCTCCAGGCAGTCCCGGCAGTCGAATGCGCGGGCGCAAAGCGCCGAAACCGCCCTCCAGCGCGGCGAGGATGGGTGACCACCACGAACGTCACCTTCCGGCGCGCGCCTCCCCGTCTGGTTCGGGATTCATGCCGGTGAGCACGGTGCGATCCGGCAAGGCGGACCGCACGGATGCGGAGGTCGCGGTAGCGGAATACAAGCGGCACGTCAACGGCCGGCGCAGCCTCTGTCGGCACGGCGTGGCGGGCCGGTCACCGGTCAGATCATGGCTGCCGACGGTGACCAGGTGAACCGGCGGAGCGCCAGCGCCAGGCCGGCTGCGGCCCAGGCGGCGAGGATGGCAATGTCGGTCCACGGCACGGCGGTGCCGTGGACGGCGGGATCGAAGGCGTGGTGCAGGCCGCTGGCCAGGTGCTCGACGGGGAAGGCCCTGGCCACGTCCTGCAGCCATGGCGGCAGGTTGAGGCTGGGGATGAAGACGCCGGAGATGAAGTAGAGGGGAAGGATGATCGCCTGCACGGTTGGTGTGGCCGAATCGGCGGAGCCGATGGCCGTGGACAGCGCGTAGGCCAGACAGCTGAAGGCGATCGAGCCGGCCAGTGTGGTGAGCAGCACGCCCGGGACGGCGGCACCGTGGAGGGTGACACCGTAGGCGAGCCGCCCGATGACCAGCAGGACCGCCACGCCGGCCAGGGAGACGAGCAGGGTGGTCAGGGTCTGGGCGGCGATGAGCACCCCGGCGGGGATGGGTGTCGAGCGGCGCCGCCGGAGGATGCCGGTCTCCCGCTGGGTGATGATGGTGATGACGAGGTTGGCGAACGATGAGGTGACGACCGCCAGGGCGGCGATCCCGGGCACGTAGTAGGTGGCGGCCTTGACGTGGCCGGCGCCGACGGTGTGGTTGCCGAACACGCCGACGAACAGGACCAGGAAGATGACGGGGAACAGCGTGGTGGAGAACACGCCCTGACGGTTGCGCCGGAAGGCGGTCAGGTTGTAGCGGACCTGGTGGGCGACCAGATCCAGCGGGCCGTTGCGGCCGCCCGGGGGGCTGCGCTGGCCGCCAGCGGGTGACGTGGCTGTGTCTGGCCGCCCAGCGCCCTGGCGGGCGCCGAGCCTGCGGGAGAGCCAGCGGATGAGGATTATCACCGTGGGTCCCTTTCGCCGGTGAGGGAGAGGTAGGCATCTTCGAGGGTGGGCCGGTAGACGTCGAGGTCGGGGAGGTCGAAGCCGCCGGCGCGCGCCCAGTCGGCCAGCGCCTGGAGGGCCGGGAGCGGGCACTGGCTGTGCACGACGATCCGCCCGCCGGGCGCCGGCTCGGCGAGGGCACCCAGGCCGGCCGGAAGGTCACCCGCGCCCAGCCCGGCGGGGAGGCTGAAGCCGATGGCGGCGCTCATGCGGTCGCGGCCGCCGAGGGTCTGGGGGGTGCCTTCGGCGACGATACGCCCGGCCGCGATCACCGCGATCCGGTCGGCGAGGTATTCGGCCTCGTCCATGTAGTGGGTGGTGAGGAAGATGGTCTTGCCCAGGGCCCGCAAGCCGGAGATGACCTCCCAGGCGGACCGCCGCGCGGAGGGGTCGAAGCCGGTGGTGGGCTCGTCGAGGAAGATGAGCTCCGGGTCGCCTATCAGGGCGAGGGCGAAATCCAGCCGCCGCCGCTGGCCGCCGGACAGCTGCGCCCCAAGCGTGCCGGCCTGGCCGGCCAGGCCGACCAGGGCGATGGTCTCCTCGACGTCGCGAGGAGCGCGGTAGTAGCCGGCGTAGAGCCGCAGGGCCTCCCGCACCGTCAGGCCGGGCTCGGGCCCGGACTCTTGCAGCACCACGCCGACCCGGTTCCGCCAGGCGCCGCCGGCCTCGGCCGGGTCGGCGCCCAGGACGCTGACCCGGCCGCCGGTGGGCCGGCGAAAACCTTCCAGGATCTCGGCCGTGGTGGTCTTGCCGGCGCCGTTGGGCCCGAGGAAGGCGAAAATCTCGCCGTCACCGACCTCCAGGTCGATGCCCCGCACCGCGTGAGTGCCACCGTAGTGCTTGGTCAGGCCGCGGACGCTGATCACCGGCGGAGCGAAGCCCCCGGCCGCAGCCGTGCCGCTGAATCCGCCGCCGCTGACACCTGCCGTGCCGTTCACGCCAGCACCACGACTGAAGTGCGTCAACCGCCGATGCGAGGCGGACATGGCGTCATCCTTTCCGGCCGGCTCTATGAGCGGCCCACCGCCCGGAGCGATCCAGGACCGTACGGCCCGGCTCGTTACCTGCGGGCTCCGGCATCCGCTCACTGCCCGGACGTGCGAGATCGGCTTGCTCATAGGCCTCGGCCGTGCTCACGCCTGGCCCGCCCGGGTGGCTAGGCATCCCCGCGCACCGGCTTGGCGGCGGCCAGCCCGTGCAAGAAGCCCTGCCGCCAGCTCGGCCAGGCGGGCTGCCAGCTGAGTTCCCGCTTCGCCTTGGCGTTGGACGAGCCGCGGATCTGCGTCATCATCGAGACCCCCACCTCGCCGGCGGCCAGCCGCCCCAGCCACGCCGGCATCCGGTAGGGCGCCTTCGCGCCGGCCGCCTGCGCCAGGAACGGCAGCCACTCCGCCACCCGGGCGGGTTCGTCGTCGACGATGTTGTAGACGCCGGGCGTGCCGTGCCCCAGCGCGGCGACGGCCGCGGCCGCGGCGTCGCTGATGTGCAGGAATGACCAGATGCCGGCCCCGTCGCCGATGACCGGCACCTTTCGCTTCCTGATCAGCTCGACGAACGCGTCGGAGGCGCCGGGCCCGTAGAACGAGCCGTACCTCAGCACGATCCCCTCCATCGGCGCCGCCGCGGGCACCACCTGCTCCAGGTGCCGGATGGCGGCGAGCGTCTGGCGCTGCGCGGCGGGAGGGCTTGGGTCGAGCGGGTCATTCTCGGTCTTGACCGGGCCGCCTTCGCGGATGTTCGTCCAGCCGGTGTAGCCCTGGGCGACGAAGCGCCGCACGCCCGCGGTGGCGGCGGCCGCGAGCAGATGGTCGGTCCCGGCCGTCCGCAGCTCGTTGGTGACGGCGAAGTCACGGTCGAAGCGGCGCAGGTTGCTGCTCATCCCGGCCAGCGACGTCATCTGGTGGATGACCACCTCCGGCTCGGCTCTGTCGACCGCCTCGCGGACGGCCGCGGCGTCCAGGCCGTCGACCACCGCCGGCTCCGCGCCGAGCGCGCGCAGTTGCCCGGCCTTGGCCGGGTTCCTGGTCGTCGCGGTCACCTGGTGACCCTGACCGGCGAGCTGGGGCAGCAGCTGCCGCCCGATCGCCCCGGTAGCTCCTGCAACGAAAACACGCATGCTGACTCCTTTCCAAAAATCCGCTCGACTTGATCGCGCCCGAAGCCGAGATTCGCCCTGGCGCTGTGACACCCGCTGATCAGCAGCCCGCCACGCGGCACGGGCAGACCACGGCTCCCCCCATGCGCGATCACCTAGCCGCGCCCTGTCGCAGCTCTGGGCGGACGACGCGCCGATGTCAGCCCGCAGGCGCAGCAACCCGGCTTCCGCCTTAGCGGAGGCCGCCCGCTCCCGCCGGCCTTTTGGCCGCTGGATGCGGATGAGCTTCATCTCTTACCTCCTCGGCTGGCCGCCATGTGCCGGGCCCCGGTTGAGGGGGAGCCCCGGTCGTGTCTGGCGGCTGGTTCTGCTAAGGGACGGTAGGAGCCGGCGTTGCCGTGGGCGTCACCCGAAGGTGCGCAGCCAGGTGGAATCTTCCGCGGCACGAAGGTGCCGCCGACATTTCTGCGGGCGCCGCGCTAGCGGATCAAGCCCGGTTGGCGCGCCCGGACGATGGCCTCGGTGCGGTTGACCACGCCGACCGTACCCAGGACGTGGCTGACGTGTCTTTGAGGATGCCGGGGGCGCCGGGTTCGGCGAGAACGGTCTCCAGCATGTCCGGGCCTTCCACGCGGGGGATTCCACCCGGTACTGCGCCCCGTCGGGAAACCGTTTCGTGCGGTCCGGCAGCGCTTCCTGGTCACAGGTCGCCCGCCCGGCGGGGCCAATGAACTCCCGTACCCGTCGCACGGCCGCCTCCATGCCACTCCTTCCCCGGCGTCGCTCGACCGTACGCGCGCAGTGCCACCGCGCGTACACCGTTATGGCTGCTCGGCGGTCCCGCCTTCCCAGTCACCGGCGGCGCGGACATTTATCCCGGACGGCGTGCGCGGTGTGCACGCGCGGCGGCGGCGCGAGCGAGACCGGGCAATCGGGCAATTGGGCAAGAGGCCGCGGCGCGAGGCAAGGGGTCGCAGGTGAATGGCGTTCAGCCCATGGCCGCGCGTTCGATGACGTGCGCGAGGTGGCCGAGGTCGCGGTCGGTGGTGACGAAATACGAGAGCCCGAACCGGCTCTGCCGGGCCAGCAGGTCTTGATTGATCTGCCCGGCCGACCCAACGAAGATCGACGGCATCGCCCATACCTCCTCGCAGGTAATCCCGCTCCAGCGGCGTTGCTGGATGAGCATTCCGGTGTCGCGGCGCCGCTGGTTTGTGACCAGAAAGGTGGCAAAGGTGCTGAGCTCCAGCGCCCGGAATCGTTGTCCGGCGGCAGCTTCCAGCACGCCAAGCTTTGCGTCCAGTGCCGCCGGAGTCCGGTCGGCCGGGTCGTCGGTGTCCTGGCCGCCGCGGATGGGGGCGGGCCGGATGCCGACGATGTCGGCATGGCGGGCGGCCAGCGCCAGCATCCTCGGCCCGCCCCCACCGATCAGCAGCGGCGGCCGCGGCCGCTGCACCGGGGTGACCGGCAGGCTGAGCGAGTTGATGCTGTAGTGGGCACCACGGAAGGTGACGGTCTGGCCAGACAGTAGGGCGGTGATGATCGACGCCGCCTCGCCGAGCCGGGCGATGCGCGTCCGCGCGGCGTCGAACGACATGCCCATCTGGTCATACTCGCCGCGCAGCCAGCCGGCGCCGAGGCCGAGCTCGAACCGGCCGCCCGACAGCAAGTCGATCGTGGCCGCCGCGCGACCATGCCCTGCCCAGCCGGTGCGCCGAAACCCGGCAAGCCCGGCCCGGGCAGGCCGCCAGGGTCCAAGAACCGCCGACCCGCACCCCGCCACGACGTGGGAAAAACGACGAAAAGGGACGCCTCGCTCAAGGCCCGGCGCGAACGCGCAGGTTAAACGACAAGCTAAGCGTCGATAACCCACTGCAGGTCCGGCAGCGACGCTCACTGAATCTGCGGGAGCGCGACGTTGACGATCGTCACGTCCAGCAGCAGCATGAACAACCCCGGCCACGACCGCGGTTAGCGTCCACCGCTTCCGGGCCATGAGCAGGGATCCTTCGGATCGCCGCGGGCCGGCCGTTTTGGCCGCACCGGCAGCAAAGGCCTTCATTTCTGTTCTCCTTCGCGCTCAGGTTGTCCCGTGCCAGGTATGGCGCGCTGGTCTTGCAGGACTTCGGTTTCTGGCTCCGGATCGCCTCTCATTGCTGGGTCTCCTGGCCGGCTTCATCCGGGTCCAGGCGGCGCACAGAGATCAGGCAGAGCCCAAGGTCGCGGACCTTGGCCAGCAGCCCATGCAGCGCCGGCTGATCAGCGAGCAGGCCAGAGATGATCGTCTGCCTGCCGTCGCTTTGGACGTGGAGGCCGCCGAACCAGTCCGCCCAGCGGCTGTCGAGGACGCCCTCGATGCGGATCTCGTACCGCGCAGGCCCTCCCGAGCCGCTCACGTCCGCCCGCCGCCTTGCCAGAGAACCAGCGCCCGGCCGCAGCGGCGCCGCGGCCCCGGCCACCGCAGATGCGGCGAGATGGGATGGGCCCGGCGGCGCGGCCCGCGCATCCCGTAAAGATCTGCCGGTGCCCTGCGGTCACGCCCGGCGGGTCGTGCGTCATCTGTCATCGACGACCTCGGCGTACTCGGTGGTGGCGGCGGCAGGGCCGGTGGTGACGCGGTCGAGCGTGAGAGCAGCCATTCCTTATGCCTCCTGTCGGTGCAGGTCTGCGTCACCCGGCACGCTACGGACGGTCCCCAGCCTGGGGCGTCACCCGAAGGTGCGCATGCGGGTGGAATCTTCCGCGGCACAAAGGTGCCGCCGGGCACGGCGCGGCCCGGCCGGGCGCGGGCACCACGTACGTGGCCTGCCGAGGCTGACCGCCCGCGAGCCGCGGGCACGGCGTGACCAGCGCATCGCGAGCGAACTGTTGGTCACCCCCGGCACCGTCAAGAAACCCCTCAGCCACCTCCTCGGCAAGCCCGGGCGCGCGCCAACCGGGCTTGATCCGCTAGCGCGACGTCCGCAGAAAATGCCGGCGGCACCTTCGTGCCGCGGAAGATTCCACCTGGCTGCGCACCTTCGGGTGACGCCCACGGCAGCGCCGGCTCCTACCGTCCCTTAGCAGAACCAGCCGCCAGATACGACCGGGGATCCTCATCAACCGGGGCCCGGCACATGGCGGCTGGCCGAGGAGGTAAGAGATGAAGCTCATCCGCATCCAGCGGCCAAAAGGCCGACGGGAGCGCCCCTGGCTTGAAGTCCTCCCGCCCGACCCGCGGGACCCAGATGTGGTCCGGGCCAAGGCACTCGGCCGCGCCGACGGTCGCCGTCAGCAGGTGACGAGCAAGTGATGCATCCCACGATCTCGGAAGCGCTCGCCAAGTCCCGCCAGCAGCAGTTTCACCGGGAGGCGGAGCAGTGGCGCTTGGCCCGCCTGGCCCGGTCCCGGACCAGTGGCGACCGGCCCTGGCCCGGACCGTTCGCCGCGGCGGAAATCCGCCCGGTGGCGCGGCTTGCTGCCAGGATCCTCCGCGCCCCGGCCGGCCTGGCCCGAGCGTTCGGCGCAGGGAGGCAGGTGTGGATGCGGAAACGCAACACGGACTCCTCCTCCAGAACCGAGGATTCCATGCCGGTCAGACCGTGGCGGGGACTGTCTCCGCCCCGCCCCAGCCAGCGCTCCAGTGTCCTGGTGCCGGTCCCGATCCGGGTGCACGGCGCCCTGCCCGGCGACGATGCCGGGTCGCTGGGCGCGGCGGCACGGTGGGACGCGCACGGGCCAGTGGACACAGGTCCTGCGCCCGGCCGCGACACCACCGGAGCCGTCCGGGACATCCCGGTGCCGTTGCTGTTCCCGGCGCGAGATATGACGATGTGCCAGCACCAGCCGGCGTGCCCGCCGGCCGCGGCACCTGACCGCGAGGCCGCGCGCACCATTGCCGCACATCCAGAGCAGGGCTGGAGCCTGCTCTGCAACGGAGTCGTGCTCTTTGAGGATGGCGGCGCACTGCTCCCAGATGGCGGGGTGGCAGAACCGCCCGGGCTGCCCGGCTGGAACCGGTGTTCACCCTGCGCGGTCAGCTTTATGACTCCGTTCGCACAGGCGCCCGGCGGTCTTGTACCTGAAGCAGGCAAGACGCTGACCGCAAGTTATTCAAATGATGTGAAGGCGGCGCTTTTCTTCCCTTCCCTGATCTTCCGCGCGTGGCATTGCCGCCGCGAGTGCGGATACCTATGCCCTGACAAGGAGACGGCATGAGCACTACACAGCCCGCGGCCGGGCGTGCCGCGGGGGGCGGCGCGGCCGCCGGCCCTGTCCAGCGCCATCTCGGCCTC
>Ga0137371_10005208_pt1 | contig 10187 bp, 7 predicted proteins | sample SagtaG_7_FD_104919 | JGI IMG/M metagenome (GOLD analysis project Ga0137371, IMG submission 104919) | Vadose zone soil microbial communities from Sagehorn Ranch, Mendocino, California, USA - Sage1_R_40_16 metaG | ecosystem: Environmental > Terrestrial > Soil > Vadose zone | place: USA: California... | reverse complement strand
CGGGGAGAGTTGGTTTCACTCCGCGAATTCTGCAACAACGCCTTCAACTATCAGCACGGCATCCAAAGTACGGAGCGGTTCGGCCGGAAACTGGACCATACGGTTTCAAGATCCGAGTTGCTGATGTCAGACGCCCGAGCCACACCGACCACAGTATTGTCTCGAATGTCATCCTTGATCCATCGAATGGAGACAACAAGAGGACTTAACTGTGGCCTACCCATAGATTGCCAATGCAACCTTGCAAGCAGCGGAGGGCCAGGTCTATGTTAAATAGCTAAAGAGCCAAGAGGGCTTTGGTCGCTTCGAGCCTGGGTTGGTTCAGCGGCATTGAAAGGAGAAGATGTGACCCGACCGAAGAATTCGTCACTCGTTCGCTTGACCTGCAGGACAATTCTCGGCTGTATAGTGATTGTTGGATCCAGCGATGGCGGTCAAGCCTCTTCAAAAGTGGGCGGGATTGTCAAGGACACTCCTGTGGGACCGCGCGCTCTCAGCACACCGGCCCGTTTGGTCCATTTGGATCCTGAGCGCTATCTTAGAAAATTGCGAGCAGAGGGAGGGGAATTGGTGGCTCCCCTCCCGCGCATCGGGGTCTCCAAGGGCGGTAAGAACATGTTCAATCCTAATCCAGTTTCAATTTCCGATACTTCGACAGCGACAATAGATATATCAGCATCTGTTGGTTGCTCCGATCCAAATTGTCTGAGTGATGGCGACTATGTGATGGTCGAGATCATACAAGACAGCTTGGGAGGAAACTTTAGCTACAGGCCAGGCAACACAAGTGAAGAGAGTCAAACACAAACGGTCCAGTTGAAGTTAGGTGACGCGGTGACCGCTAGCTTCAAGGTCACCGCCAAGAAAGGTACGCCAGCTCAACAATACAACTTTATCATCCGGGTTTCCGATGTAAGACGCGGGGACACCAGTATTCTCCAGAATGTTGTTCTTGATCCACCGACCGGGGGAGTCGAAGAGCGGCTGACTGTGACCCAATAGATTGACAATGCGCACTTGCAAGGAAGCGCCCTGCGCCCGTGCCGCAGGAACCGGGAGGCCGAAGAGATCGCAGTGAGTTTGGGTATCTGGTTGTGGCTACGAGTCACTGCGCTGGAAATGAGGTTCCGATGACATTGTCTTTGGTTTTGCGTCCTCTTGCGATCCTCGGTCTCACGATGCTGGTGCCACAGGGCACTCCGGCCACCGGAGATGCGCCGGAAGATACCTTGTTTGTCACGTGCCGCGAGGGCTCAGGCCATACTGTCCGTGGCCCGCTGGTCTCGTCCTCTTCCGGGTATCGGGCGTACGTCACAGTGACGGCGGAGATGCGCAGACTGGAAGGCTGGCCAACCTGCGTGAACACCGCCTCCCTTTTTGTGGCCTCGCCCGGCGCCGGGAGTTTTTCGATGGTGTTTCAAAAAGAACCGACTTCAGAAAGGTCCGGAAATGGGTTGAGGCTTGTTGACTGGTGGGGTCCGGACGGTCGAACTCTGGCCGCTGTCTCATTGTGGTGGCAGGAAGACTCAGACGTGGGAGGACACGGCATTTTGATCTACCGAGCAGAAACAAAGCGGGTCGTTGAACCCGACCTCGACGCGTTGTTTTCGCGGAGTCTTCGAAGAGAGTGTTCGCTCCGGCTCGATGACATTCCAGGGTTTACAGAGTCCGGCGAACTCGTGGTCAAAGTCGGCAACTGGAAAGATTCGTACGACCCGGAGTCGGACAAACCCTGTTTGAGCAGCGAAGAAGAACACGCATTATGGGCCATTGACGTGCGAGCTAACAGCGCACGACGGCTGCCGGGTGGCTATGTACCGAAGCGGAAGGGAACCAGGCAAGTCAAATAGATGATGCTCGTCCAGAGTCATTTGCACCGTTTTCATCATATTCCGTCGCATAGAGAGTGTAATAGCTATAGTAATCCACATTTACGGTACGGGAAACCCCTGATGAGAAGCAACAGCGCTTCACACGGCGCGGCGGAGCCGCAAACCGAGGAGAATCTCATCGGAGAGACACAGAGAACGCGAAGGTTCCGTTCGGGAGCGCACGCTTGCAACGCCCGTGAGGGCGGGGAAACATTTGAAATTTGAGATTTCAAATGAGAGTACGACCGGGCGTACCTACTGCCGGCCCTTAATGGCCTCAAGCTACTCTTTCCGTGCCCCGAGGAGTTGAGGCTTTTAATTGCACCCACAATCGAATCGAGGGGCAGGTTGACTCGGGCGGAGGGATTTGCGTATCATCGGGCTTCTGCAGGAGAATCAGCATCATGGATTGGAAAGAACTTGAAAAAATGACGATCGTGAAGATTCGGGAAGAGGCCCTGAAGCACGAGATCAAGTCGGTGCACGGGAAGTCGAAGGCGCAGCTCATGGACGAGCTCGCGTCAGTCCTCGTCATCGAAAAGCCGCACGTTCACTTCGCCGAAAAGGTCGTCCATAGCAAAGGCGAGCTGAAACACAAAATCCGGGAGCTCAAGGGCGAACGGCACAAGGCCATCGCAGCCCATGATCACAAGGCGCTTCACGACATCCGGAGGCAAATCCACAAAATGAAGCGCCAGATCAAGAAGATCGAGACCAAGGCCGCCGCCAAAACCTCTGCCTAAAACTCAGCGAGCAGCCTCATACTGCTCAATCATTGGCTGGGAGACGGATCTTCGTGGCATGGTCCCACTTCCCACGGGCGGGACGCCCGTGCCACGCCCCGGTGACACTGAGCCAGAATCAACCGCGAAGACGCGAAGAGAGCAAAGGATTCGCCAAGAATTTTGCTGAAAACGGCCTCCTATGCCCAGCGGGATTCTTCCGCGCGACGCCACCACGAGTAGAAGAGCCTTTCCGTCGTCATATCTACGAGCAAAGCCATTCGCTCCGCGAACGGCTTCTTTATACTGTAGGTAACTTCGTACACCTCTGTGTTCTGGCTGGCGGCCAGAAGATAATCGTCGCTGGTCGTCAGATCGTCGATCAGATTGAGCTTCCGCGCACGGGCTCCGTACCAGTATTCACCCGTAGCCACGCTCCCAACATCCACGCCGGGCCGGTTCTGCGCAACAAGGTCCTTGAAAAGGCCGTGAAGATCTTCCAGTTGTTCCTTCACTTTCGCGCGCTCTTCGTCCGTGTTTCTGCCGAACATGGAGAGAGTCTTCTTGTGTTCCCCCGCGTTTACCTGCTCGAAATCCACGCCGTGCCATTCGAGCAGGCGGTGAAAATTCGGAAGCTGCGCCAGGACTCCTATGGAACCGACAACCGCAAAGGGAGCCGCAATGATGCGGTTTCCGACGCAGGCCATCAGGTACCCGCCGCTGGCGGCCACCTTGTCGACCGCGACGGTCAGACGGATCTGGCGGGACCGGATGCGTTGGAGCTGTGATGCGGCAAGCCCGTGCTCGTGGACCAGGCCCCCGGAATTCTCCAGCCGCAGCAGCACTTCGTCTTCGGGCGTGGCCATCGTGAGCACCGCGGTCACCTCTTCCCGGAGTGAAGAGACGGCGGTCGCCTTGATGTCGCCGCGGAAGTTGAGGACGAAGATCCGCTTGCGCGACTTCGACGCGCCGGCCAGTTTTCTCTTTTCCTCCGCCTGCCTGCGCGCCTTTCTCTCTTTGAGTATCTTTTTGAATTGCTTCTTGCTGAGCATTGCCTCTTTCAAAATGTCCGACATCTCCTCATATTTTTCGTTAAGACACCTCACTTCCAACCTGTCAGGCGGGCGGCCCCTCCGGTGAGACATGCTGACAACCATGGCGATGATGATCCACGCCATGACCACCACCGTTACTGCCTTCGCCAGAAATAAACCGTATTGCATTAGAATATCTGTCATATCCCTCGCTCCTGTTGAGGCCACCTCTGCTCGTCCTTCGCAAGCTGTCCACGATTGACCGAGAGGTGAAGCCATCCAAAGATCCGCATCATAATCCACAACGTGAATCGGGGAACATGTAATCGGGTGCAATTAGAAGCGGGAGTCAGTTTCTGCCGCGGGATGCGTGCAAAAGACTGACAAATGACGAGTCCGATATGGAGTGCGGCGACTTGTCACCGCTTTCGTTCTGACGCCAAGGCCATAGCGGCGACAAGTCGCCGCACTCCAAAGGAGCTGGTTCGTCTGCAGTTGACCAGAGCGGCACCTGAGGCGACTCCCACTTAATTGCACCCCGTTGCTCCCGGGAGGGACCTGGGCAAAGAATTGAGGACAGAAGACTTGCCACGAATTTCACGAACGGTTTCCCTCGTACGGTGGCCGGCCTGTTTTTCTCCCCTGGGAGCGCGTGCATCCCGCCTGCTGTACGTCAAAACGCAGGGCCCCGCCGTGCGGGACGCTCCCAGGAACTTCGGCCGCGGAATGCGGTGAAGCCAGGCGCCGATTGTGACGAAAAGAATAATGCAAGGGTATGTCGAGGTTCGGAAAGCAGATGTTTCACTGGAACGTTCAATTCGAAGACTACCCGCTACGGGGCGGCCGGGTCCTGGCCCTTGGATTTGCTCTCCTTGCCATGGCAGCGCTCCCGGCCGCCGCGCAGATGCACCCGGACTTTTGGGCTATCGGGGAACGCGACATCAACCCCCCGGTCAATGGCACCCCCAATCAGCTTTCAGCCTCCGAAGAGGTGGAGCAGGCACAGGCCATCGATGCTCTGCTACTCGAGAAGCTTGTTTTGAGCGAGAACCGGGAGCTTCTGGATTACGTCCAGGGTCTCGCCGAGCAGTTACGGCGCCGGTCCGACCTAAAAGAGCCGCTGCACGTGCGCCTCGTTCGCAAACAGCAGTACCTTGCTTCGGCCACACTGGCCGGTTATCTCTATGTTGACGAAGACCTGTTCCGAACCGTTGCCAGCGAAACGGAATTGGCCGGCGTGCTTGCCCACGAGATCGGGCACCTCGCAGCGCGGCACGGCTCGGAAAACATCGCACGCCTGCGCCAGCTGAAAGCGCGTTCCTCGCAACTTTCGAACACGCTGCTTCCGGCGCCGCCCGAGAAGGTACCAACGTGCGATCTCTCGGCTTTTTGGAAAACTGTCCGGTACGAAAACGAGGTCGAAGCAGACGAACTGGCCACCCAATACCTGTGGAATTCCGGTTTCGATCCCCGAGGACTGTGGACCTTCCTGCAGCGCGTGGGGCAGCGGAACGAATCGGATGCGCCAGCCGGCCCGGGTCCCTTGACCCATCCTTCAATTTCCTTGCGCCAGGAGAAAATCCAGGCTGTCCTGGACCTCCTTCCGCTTCTCTCCTCCATTCGCCCCGACAGCCCGGAGTTCACGGTGGCCCGCGCGCGCCTCATGCCGGAGCCCAAGTAAACGGCAGAAGGGGTTTTGAGGTTTGGAGTTGGGCCTTCAGGCTGCACTGACTCGGGGCAGGCTAAAGCCTGTATTCCGAACAAAAGCTCCTCACCAGCGGCTGGACGGGGGCAACAGGATGCTGTTGAGGAACAACCGGTGCGCGCCATAGAGGAACGTCCGGAACGTCACATCGTCTGCGAAGCAGATGACATGCCCGTGCCCGGCCGGCTCGTCCCAAAGGAAGCCGGCGTCCTTCAATGCCTCGCGTGATTCCTCGAAAGCGAAACCCGCCAGGACCGGCCGCTCGCGATCGATCGTCCCGACGCGCGCCGCCTTTTGAGCCGGTTTGAACACGAGATTCGAGCGCAGAACCGCGACCACCGGGCCGTCTATGCCCGTGCCCAGAAGGTGTTCCGTATCGACGTTGACCCGCACGAAGGCGCCCGGGACAGCTTCCAGTCTCTTGGGCGGTTCCTTCTTTTCATCTGCCTTCTCTTTCGGCGCCGGCTCGGCGGATCTCTCGCGAGTGGCCGTGAGCCCTACCTTTTCGCCGCTGGCCCACAGAGCCGCTCCCTTGACGCACACGAGCGTTCCTCCCTCGCGGACCCAGTTTTTCAAACGCTCCACTCCCTGCTCGCCGACAATGCGGGCGTACCCCTCCGGCTGCCCGTCTGGAAGGACAATGACGTTGTAACGCTTGAGGTCCGTGCCGCCCAAATCGCCTCCCTTGATGGCTGTAAACGGGATATCGTAGGTTTTCTCGAGCAGGAACCAGATCGCTCCGTAGGCGGTTGCCGATGTGGGCGGCTCACACATGACGGCTATGGAGGGTTTCCTGAGATCCACGACCGAGGCGTCTCCCAGGTCCTTTCCCTTTTCCACAAAGGCGCTGTTCGCCGCAAGCACCTCCACCTCATTGGCGGCCGCAAGAGCCACGAGCCTTGCGTGGAGCGAATCCGGATTTGTCCTGGTTCGCACGACTACGGTCCCCCCAGGGAAAGCGCGACCGCCCAGCGTAAAGGGCTCGCGTGCCAGCGCGAGCTGAAAACCCTCCTTCCAGAGTGCCGCAACGATCCGCGCAGCCCCCTTTGTGTTCCAGGGAAACAAGTAAGCAAACTGCGCCGCTGCGGGAGCCGCAAAGGAAGGCGCCGGCCGCGCGGTTACGGGATCCATCGGTCCTTCGAGAACGTCCTCGGTCCAGTAGGCTTCGACGCAGTACGCCATGGGCAGCGACCAGGCATTGATGTCGTAAAACCCGTAGGGTTTCTTCGGCGCCGCCTCTCCGGCCGTATCGTTGTAGGATTTCGCCTCGCGCACGGTGTCAAGAAATTCCTGGTCGAGGGGCGTTTCGCGATCCAGAAGCGTGCGCAGCAGCCTCTTCTGAGGCTGGTTCGCGGGAATCACGAACGCGCCGGCGGGGAAGTTCCTGCGCTCAGTCTTGTCGGAGAAGTAATCGTGCGCGGCCGCCGACTGAAAAGCTCCCCGCGTGCGATGGACCTCGATTCTGTGCTGGAGGAGCAGCTCCACGAGGTCGGCGGCGCGCGACGGATCCTTACCCGGGACGAGGACAAACTGCTTCACTTTTTCCGCGGCCACGTCCTTCATGGCGGAGGCCCGAAAGTTATACAGATCGAGCAGCCGCGCCGCGCGGTTCTCGGCCGTGGTGAGGAGCGAAGCCATGGCCCCCGTGAAATGGTGCAGGATGCCGTCGCGCAGCGTAGTAACGCGGCCGTCTGGAAGCTGGTAGGCCAGGCCCTTGTTGCCGCCGCCGTCGGTCTCGAACGTCATTCCAGTCGCGCCGTTGAGCGCGGGATAGCTGTCGTAGTAACCCGGGTAGTAAATGTCGAAGACGTTGCGCGTGAAGTACGGCCAGCCATTTTTATCGAATGCGGAGGCGATGTTCTTCCCGTAGGTTTCCGCCCATCTGCGCGCGTTTTTGTCCAGCTGGGCGTTGATCGGCAGCGCCCACGGCGGGAAGAAAAAGCGGTCGGGATTTCCGTGATGGTCTATGAACACGACCGGGTTCCACCGATGGATTTCGCGCACGATAACCCGAGTCTCGCTTTGACTGAGGAACGCCGCGTCGCGGTTCAGGTCGATCTGGTAATGGTTGTTGTTGGTGTCCATGCGCCAGTCGCCGCGGTGCTCCTGCGCGGCCGGGTCAGGGTTGCCGGTGGCCGACGCTTTCATCCAGGCCACGTGACGCGAGTGGCTCTCGGGATTGTGCGCCGGATAGATCAGGGTCACGACTCCTTTGAGGATTTTCGACGTCACCGGATCCTGCGCCGCAGCCAGGTGATAGGCGAGGATAATGCCGGTTTCAAATGCCGCGGATTCATTCCCGTCGTTGGCGAAGTTCATCCAGGCAAAGGCTGGTGTGTTGGCGGCGATCTCCCGGGCCCGAGTTTCCGCCGTTTTTCTGGGATCGCGGAGATCTTCGATAGCCAGGCGGTACTGCTCGAGCTTCTGGATGTTCCCGGGATCGCTGACGGCCACCAGCAGCAACTCCCTGCGTTCGTTGGATTCCCCGACGCGAAACACCTTCACACGCCCGGTTGCAGCTTCGAGCCGGCGCATGTATTCCGTCATGTGCAGGTGCTCGGTGTAATCCTCGCCGATTTCGTAGCCGAGGACCGATTTCGGCGCCGGAACCCGGGCATCGTAGGTGCTCCCGGGAAACCACGGTTCCTCCTGGGCCAACATAGGGAGCGCGAACAGACAGAGCACGCTTCTTGGTAACCAACGACCCATGGAGTCCCCCTGATTGATGATTGCGGATTGCCGATTTCGGATTGCGGATTTTTTTCAATCGGAAATCCGCAATCGGAAATCCGCAATCGGTCAATGCTTACGGTAGGCGATTTTGCCGCCCACGACGGTGCAGACGACTTCGGTCTTGAGGATCTCGTCCTCCGGCGCTGTCAGGATATCGCTGGAAAGAACCGTAATGTCCGCCAGTTTGCCTGCCGTGAGCGAGCCCTTGACGTTTTCCTCGAAGGCCGCGTACGCCGTGCTCCAGGTGTACGACTTTAACGCGTCCTCGGGGCTCATCCGCTGGTCCGGGTAGAACACAGAACCGTTCCCGAGCTTGCGTGTCACGGAGGCGTAGAAGCTGGCGATGGGGCTCACATCCTCCACCGGAGCGTCGGTTCCGTTGATAACGATCGCCCCCGATTTCATCAGCTTCTGCCAGACATAGGCGCCTTCCTCGGCGCGCTTCGCGCCCAGCCGGGCGGTGACAAAAGGCGCGTCCGAGGTGCAGTGAATCCCCTGCATCGAGGCAATCACGCCCAGCTGCGCGAAGCGCGGAATGTCGGCGGCGCTCAGGTGCTGCGCGTGCTCGATCCGCCAGCGCAGGTCCTTCTTCTCCGGATGCGCCCTGAAGGACTCTTCGAAGATATTCAGCGTTTCCCTGTTCGCGCGGTCGCCGATGGCGTGAACGCACAGTTGGAATCCGTGCGCCAAAGCGAGCCTCGCCGTCTCCTTGATCTCCTCGATCGGAGTGGTGTTCAGGCCCGTGCTGGCCGGGAGATCGGAGTAAGGCTCCAGCAACCAGGCGCCGCGCGAGCCGAGAGCGCCGTCAATCGCGCGCTTGATGGCGCGGACCGTCAGGCGCTTGTCTCCGAAATTGATGATCCTGTACTTCGACAGGTCCTGCGCCAGCTTCGAGTTTTCTTCCCGGATCATCACCCAGAGCCTTAAGCCGAGCTTCCCCTCTTCGACAAGCTTCTTGAGCAGGTCTATCGTCGCAAAAGACGAGCCGGCATCCTGAAAGCTGGTTATCCCCTTCGAGAGGCATTCCTGTGCAGCCAGCTCGATTTCCTTGCGCGCCTCGGCCTCGACCTGCGCGGGGGACCGCCTGGCTCGCGCCGCGGCCAGAGCGCGCGCTATCAAACCGGAGGCCGTTTCGCGAAGGACGCCGATTGGATTTCCCTGCGCGTCCTTAAGGATCTCTCCACCCGGCGGATTTGCGGTATTCCTGTCGATTCCCGCCAGCTCCATCGCTTTGGCATTCGCGAAGGCGGCATGGCCGCTGGCGTGGGTCAGGTACACCGGATTGTTCGAGGAGACCTTGCTGAGAGAAGCATGCGTTGGAAAACCTTCGACATTTTCAGAAGGCGCTTTGTCCCATTTTTCCTGATGCCAACCCCGTCCGAGAATCCACTCGCCGGGTTGGGCTTTCCGGGCTGCCTGCGAGACCATTGCGACGATCTCGTCCCAGTTTCGCGCGTCCATCAAGTTCAGATTCATCCTGGCCTGCCCGATCGCCGTGAAATGCCCGTGCCCTTCGATAAGGCCGGGGAGGGCGAGCTTTCCCGTCAGGTCGATCACCTGTGTTGATTTGCCGATGTAAGGCTGAATTTCCTTGTCGGTTCCTACGGCGACGATCACGTCGCCCCGCACCGCCAGCGCTTCGGCCTTGGGCTTTGCGCGATCCATCGTCACGACCTTGCCCCCGCGCAAGACCAGGTCCGCCGGCTCGATGTTCTGCGCGAATCCAAAGGCAGAGGCCAGAAAGAACGAAAGACAGAGAACAAACCGGCAGCATCCGGTGCTAATCACCCGTTAATTTCTCCGGAAGGTTGCTCCTGCTCCAAACCACGGATTTTCCATGAAGGTTCGATCCACGCTCGCGAACGAAAAAACGGCCGCAGCCGGGTCCCAATGACAAATGATCAATGACCAATGACCAACGACAAATAATCGTTGCCTTTCGTATTTGATTTCATTTGTCATTGGTTATTTGTCATCTGAAGAGCGTGCAGTCTCATGAGACGGCGCTGAGGCCGGGACCGGTGAGTGTCCCCGTATCCAGCATGCCGTCCTTGACGCGGAACAGTCCCGGGAATTTGCTCTCCCACGCCTTGTTTGCGGCGGGTACGTACTCGCGCGCGTT
>Ga0137371_10005199_pt1 | contig 10196 bp, 9 predicted proteins | sample SagtaG_7_FD_104919 | JGI IMG/M metagenome (GOLD analysis project Ga0137371, IMG submission 104919) | Vadose zone soil microbial communities from Sagehorn Ranch, Mendocino, California, USA - Sage1_R_40_16 metaG | ecosystem: Environmental > Terrestrial > Soil > Vadose zone | place: USA: California... | reverse complement strand
TGGTCGCCATCGATTTTTCGGACACGACGCCGCGCGTGATCGATCTGGCGCGACAGCTCGCCAAAGCTCTCGATGCGGAGATTCATCTGGTTCACGTGAGAGAACTCGCCGCGGCCGCAACGCCGCGCACGCTAGGCTACGGCCTCGCTGGGATGCCCGAGCTTGCGCCGATGTCGGGCGTGCCGGTCCCGGGCTTTGATCCGATGCCGCAGCCAATTCCGGACAGCGAAGATCAGAAGTCGAAGCTGGCGCGATGGCAAAAAGAAATCGCACAGGACGGCATCAAGGTCATCTTGCACGAGCCGACCGGAGCGGTAGCGGCCGAAATTTTGGATCAAGCGGACACCGTTGCGGCGGACTTGATTGTGATGGGCACACATGGCCACGGCGCGATGTACAACCTACTAGTAGGCAGCGCGACCAAAGGGGTCCTCAAGCACGCGACCCGCCCGGTGCTGCTCGTGCCGAGTGCGAAATCGTCATAACAGGTTTCAACGTCCAACTCCGATAAATCGCGAGCAGGCGCCCAACGTCCAATTCAGACAGTTGACCGTTCGGTGTTCCACGTTCGGCGTTTCCCTCATCTTTAAGCTCTCGATGGTTGCCGCTCGCGATTGCGGCTTGCCTTGCAAAGCCCCGATAAGCGAAAAGCCCAGTAGATGAAGTTGCTCAATGCGCCGCGCCAGCCATTCGTCGGTCTGGCGCTGATGGCTGCGATAGGCATTATCACGGCGGAAATCTTTCCGCTTCCATCTGTCGCCCTGACTGTAACCGCGATAATTCTCGCGGTCTGCATTTTCGCCGTCGCTTGGCGACCGAGGCTGTTCGCGACTTACGCGATCGTTGGAGCTGGCTTTTTTCTGCTCCACAATCTGGAGAACAGCAACATGGAAGGCCAGCAGCTCGCCGATGAGCTTGGCAGCCGGCCACGAGTCGTTACGGCAACCGGCAGCGTAATCAGCGAGCCAAAGATTGCGCCCAGCGGATTCGCAACCTTCCTGCTCAAGCTCAAGTCAGTAGAATTTGAGGGCAGAGAACAATCCACGCATGCGGTCTGGCAGGTCCGTTGGAAAGGGGCACCGGAATTTGGCGATGAACTGAAGTTTTCTGGAACCGCCGAGCCGATACCGCCGCCGCGAAATCCCGGCGAATTCGATATGCGCTCTTATCTCGCGCGCCGCGACGTCCGTCGAATGCTCTTCGTCAGGTATATGGAGGACGGCACGTTGATTCGACACGGCGGTGGCAACCCGATCATGCGCGCAGCGCAGAAGTCACGCGCATGGATGCAACAAGCCCTTTGCCGAGGGCTGGAGGACGCGCCCGAGGTGCAAAATTTTCTCAGCGGGATCGTGCTTGGCCTCAGGCACCAGACGCCGGAGGACATCGAAGAACCATTTCAACAGACCGGCACACTTCACCTTTTCGCTGTCGCTGGTCTGCACGTGGGAATCGTCGCCGCGCTTTTATGGATGCTGGCGACGGTGGCGCGGCTTTCACGCACGTCCGCGGCGGCGTTCATCATTCCGCTTCTTCTTTTTTACGCTGCAGTGACAGGACTGCACATTTCGAGTGTGCGGGCCGCAGTAATGAGCTCGGTTTTGCTCGGCGGTTTCTTTTTCGATCGAAAAGTTTTCGTCCTGAACAGTCTCGCCGCTGCTGCGTTCTTTCTTCTCTGCTGGGACCCAAACGAACTTTTTTCCACAGGCTTTCAACTCTCCTTCGCGGTTGTGGGCGCCATTGTATTGTTTGCCGATCCGTTTTTCGGGTTTTTGCAGCGTTGGGTGGCAGGCGATCCGTTCCTGCCGCGCAGCTTGCTGCGTGGTCCGCGTCGCTGGATGCACGCTGGATACGAATGGCTCTGCCAAGGAGCATCTGTGTCGCTGGCAGCCTGGATTGGGTCGCTCCCATTGATCCTGTGGTATTTTCATCTCGTCACGCCGATCTCATTGTTCGCAAACCTCGTCGTTGTTCCCATCGCCTTTTTCGTTCTTGCTATTGCACTTCTTTCGCTTCTTTCAACGCCGCTGCTGTCGTGGCTTGCCGTCATTTTTAATAACGCCAACTGGGCGCTCGCTACGCTGGTTATCGGCATTGTTCATTTGTTCGCGCAAATTCCTGGCGGCCATTTTTATGTGGGGACGCCGGACGGGGGCGAAAAGCTGCTCGCGAAGATCACCGTCCTGGACCTCGGTGCGGGAGCGGCGGTTCACTTGCACTCGGGAAGCGCGGATTGGTTGTTCGACTGTGGGAGCGAGCGCGCATATCAACAGGTGGTTCGCGAGTATCTGCACTGGGCTGGGGTGAACCGGCTCGACGGCTTGCTGCTAACGCATGGCGATGCGCTTCATCTGGGTGGGACGGCGCAGTTGCTCGACGATTTTCCCCGAGTGCGGGTGGTGGATAATCCGGCGCCTGATCGCTCAACTATCCACCGGCGATTGCAACGTCTGTTTCAACAACGCGGTATCCAGTCGGACACTCTGGCTGTGGGAGACAGTTTCCGCCTGTCACGCGACGTGATGGCGAATATCTTGTTTCCCCCGCGTAACTTTAGCTCGCCGATCGCTGATGATCAGGCCTATGTCATCCACCTGTTAGTCGGCCCAGCGACGTCGATCTTGTTTGTGTCGGATAGTGGTATCAAAACCGAACAGGCATTGTTGGCTCGCCATTTGGATCTTCGCAGCGACATTATCATCAAAGGGCAGCATCATTTCGGAGAATCCGGCTCAGAAGCGTTCCTCGATGCTGCGCGCCCCCGCCTGGTCATAGCCACTTCGCGCGATTTTCCCGATCACGAGCGAATCAGCGATACGTGGGCCGAGAAATTGCAAAGACGGGGCATTAAACTTTTTCGCCAGGACGAAACCGGCGCGGTGACACTGCGCTTCGGCCACGACAGTTGGGAAGCGCAAGGTTATTTCACCGGCGAAATTTTTCGCAGCGCCAACCAGTAAATTGCCGCGCGTGTTCAGGATGAACCTCGCGCTGAGCTTGACCATCGCGAAAATCCGCTAAGCTGTAACGAGGACCTCGGGTATGCGGCGAAAGAAAACAGAGGACGGGCGGAATTGGAGAGAATGGCTCGAGAGTCGCCCCCTAGTCGTCCTGGTGGGTGTGGCGGTCGCGGTTTGCTCCGCCACCGCGACTGTAGCCACGTATTTTTTCGAGAAGGAAAAAAAGATCACGGAACAATCTCACGCCGCTGAATTGCAGCGGGTCAAGACCGATCACGAGGGAAAAATTAAAGAGCTCGAAGGCCGCCTTGGGTCGATCGAACGTCACGTGGGCACCGAGACCGTCTGGGACGTGAGCAAAGTTCTCGTGTCGCAGAGCCAAGTAAAAGCGCTCGGGAGCGACTTCGTTTATTTCGGCGATTTACAGTCCTATCTGGCGGTTCCAAAATCAGAAGCGTGGACTTTCAAACAGATGAGCGAGGCGGACTTCTTGGGGATGATCTGGGGACCGAAGTGGTTGAAGGAGCTACTCGAAACCCCTTTAGGAAGGATGATGAGCGGCTATAAGATCTATTGCTGGAGAGGACCAGACGTATTCGAGATCGAGACAGGCACTCCGGAGCTGCCGGTGTTCCATGCTTTCCCATTCGTGTTCATTGAGAGGGTCAATAACCGGAAAATGCGTGAGGACACAGGAAAATTCATAGACGAACAGGAACTCGAAGCGAAGCAGAAGGCGGCCGCAGAGGCTAAGCGAACTCTCGACCAAAAAGGCAGTAAGAAGACTCCGGTGGACACGGCTGCAACATCGCCGTCGGCGAGTGCAACAGCATCACCCCGTGCGGACGAAAGCCCCGGAGCACTTTCGCCGTCGGACGCGGAGGCTAAGGAAGCCATGCTCAACCTCCTTCTAGACTCCGACATTGTCGGGTATTTCCTCAATTATAACCTCTCTGGTGTTATCGAAACCGCTGCAATTGTGAAAGGTGCGTCGTTTGGTGTTTTGAATGCCGAGAAGAAGGGCAACGTATTCTATATTCATTCGCAAGTCGTGTTTCCTGCCTCTGGTCCGCGGCCCAAAATCTATTTAGACAAAGAGAGCATTTGCATTGGCGATAGCGAGAACACCGTGATCATCCAAACCTGCGCGCCGTCGATAGATCAACGCCCGCCGGAAGCGCCATGGATCTACAGCTTCCTCGCCGGGTTGCGAGTGGTCTTGCGCTAAGCAGTAGCAGCGGTGCGATCGGGCCTGGAGATTTTTCGTAGCGTGAGCCGATAAATCGGCGCGCCATGTTCGCGGAATCGCCCTTCGAACTTCGTTAACGGGAGGACCACATCATCGAGATCGACAATTTCAAATTGCGGATGCGCGCGACTGAGGCGCTGGATTTGCTGAAAATAATCGAGGTGATCGGTCGCAATGTAGATAGCCCCATTTTGCTCAAGGGCGACATGAACGGAGTTCAGGAAGTCTGGTGTTACGATTCGGCGCCAGTGGTGACGCCGTTTTGGCCATGGATCGGGAAACAAGAGATAAAATGTTTCCACCGATCCAGCGGGCAACAGATAACGCACTGCGTAGAAGCTCTCTATCTGCAAAAGCCGCACATTATCCAGGCTGGCGGCTTTGCGCGCAGCGCTGCGGATTCGACCGAGCAAGCGTTCGATCCCGAGAAAGTTTTTGCACGGCATGCGCTGCGCCAGCGCGCAAAGGAACGAACCATCGCCGCAACCAAGATCCACGTGCAACGGTGCTTTGCGCCCGAATGTCTTTTCCAGGTCGAGCCGATTCGTCAGCGACTCCGGTGACTGCGCGATCACTCGAGAACAGACGTGCCTGCGGTGAGCTAAGCTATCCTCGCCCGCAGGCACGCTGAAGGAGAAATCAAACGGCCGCTTTTCCAGCAGAGGTGCCGAAGCCGAGAAACAACATCACGGCCGCGAGCACAACATGCAGCCAGGTAACTGCGGGATTGTTTGAAACCACCCACAAAGTGTTGCCGGTCCCAACGGCGAAACCCCAAATAGCAACAACTGCATAAATAATTCCGAAAACTTTGAACCACGTTTTGGCTGCTCCCACACCCGCCATGGCGGCAAGCAGAAAGATGATTCCCGAAGCGATGTGTACGATGTTGTGCGCGGCGTTAACGTGAAAGATCTTAAAGAGCATTTCATCTGGAGCGACGGCAGGAACAAAACCCAGAATTCCAACGACCAAGAAGACAATACCGAAGAGAATTGCAGCCGATTTAATCATTTCTGTATCCTCCCCGGTTTAAGGTCGGCCCGCTTATGACAGGCGCGCCCGTTAATGGCAAGCAAAAACAATCTGAGTTATTCACAACGCGTCGATTGGCAGGTTGTCTAAGATCGGCAACATGAAGCGAACCTTTCTTCTCGCGCTCGGATACGCAGGGCTTACTGCAATCATCGTCACCGGTAGCCGTGGGCAAAATTCTTCTCCGGTGGAGACAAGAACGGCGATTTTGGCCGGCGGCTGCTTCTGGTGCATCCAGCCAGCCTTCGACAAAGCAAAAGGCGTGGTCAAGACCGTCGTGGGTTATTGTGGCGGAACAGAACCGAATCCGACTTACCAACTCGTCTCCTCCGAAAGGACTAGCTACCGCGAATCAATCGAAATCACGTACGACCCGGCGAAGATTTCCTACGAACAGCTCCTCGATATCTACTGGCGGCAAATCGATCCCACGCAGGCCGACGGCCAGTTCACCGATATCGGCCCGAGTTATCGCGCGGCGATTTTTTATGGCAACGAGCAGGAGAAAAAAATTGCCGAGGCATCAAAAGAGAAACTGGCGCGCTCAGGCAAATTCAATAAACGCATCGTCACTGAAATCTTGCCCGCGATGAAGTTCTATCTAGCCGAGGCGTATCACCAAAAATATTATCAGCAAAATCCGGAGCACTTCGAAGCGTTCGAAGAAGGCTCGGGAAGAGTTTCATTTCAAAAGAAAACCTGGGGCGAGCGGTAGCACCAGCTCGAGGTGCCACGGCGGTCATAGACCGCCGTTACAAAGCTAGGCAACCTGGACGCCTTCGCTCGCGGTGCGCCGAGCGTAGAGATCGCCCAGGCGTTTTGTCATCGGGCCGACGTTGCCACCACCGATCTGGCGATTATCGATCCTTATGACGGCCGCCAATTCGCCCATTGTGCCTGTGCAAAAGATTTCGTGGGCGCTGTAAACATCGACTACTGACAAGTCGGTCTCGATGCAACGGATCTTTTCCGCAGCACAAATCTCGATCACCGTCGCGCGAGTAATTCCTTCCGGGCACGCCACGCAACGGCTGGTCGCCAGATCACCGCTTGCTCGCGATTTATCGGAGTTGCGCACAATGAAGATGTTCGTGGCGTTCGTCTCGGCGACAAAACCGCGCGTGTCCAGCATGAGCGCGTCGTCTGCACCGGCATTGTTTGCCTCGATCTTTGCCAGAATCGAATTTAATAAGTTCGCGTGATGAATTCGCGCATCCAAAACCTCAGGCGGCGGGCGCCGGATTTTGCTCGTGATCAGAGCGAGGCCGCTTTTCGCATAAACTGGCGGCTTGTGTTCAGCGAGTACAATCAACGTCGGCCCGCTCTGATTCAGCCGGGGATCCATGCCCGACGTAATCTTTAGGCCGCGTGTGAGCGTGAGGCGAATGTGCACGCCGTCGCGCATTTTATTTGCGGCAAGGGTGCGTTTGATCTCCTCGATGATTTTTTCACGCGGCGGAATTTCGGTGAAAGATAAGGCGCTGGCTGAACGCTCCAGCCGGTCGAGATGTTCGTGCAGCTTAAAAATGCGACTGTTGTATAGACGCAACCCTTCCCACACCGCGTCACCGCCCTGCACAGCCGAATCAAAGGGGCTGATCCCGGCTTGATCGCGATGCACCAACTGCCCGTTGATGTTCACCATCAAATCGCGGTTTCGTTGATCGAATTTCTGCAGCATCTGAATTAGCTCGCACAACGTCCACTAAGGACACAAAGAAAAACTTTAATTTCTATGACGTTGTGTCCGTTGTGCACCTTCGTGCGAGATCTTCAACCCAAACGATGCCGATAAAGCCGTTCATAACATTCGCAGCAACGCTCGTAAATTTTGCTCAAGCGTTCCGGCACTTCATCATGTCGGGGACGATACGGCCGAAACGAAGTCGTCTTTGCCACCTCGCCATACCAATATTTTGCCCAGACCCCATCGGTCTCGCGCAATCCGGGCGGCCAGGACAGCATCAACTCGCTAAATTCGACACCGACTAACTTGCAAAGCAGCCGCAACATTCGCTCTGGATTTTCCAGCACGTCCTTCGCATCGAGAACGGGCGGTAGCGATTTCGTGCGAGTTTGTACGAAATCGAAAATCTCCGCCTGCTGCACGTAGCCGAGATCTTCCAATGTCGGATTCTCCCGCTTCTTGATATAGGAGGCGATCACATCGCGCGGATCGCGAATGAGAAAACAATTCGTGACCGCATCCAGCCATTGCCGATCTACCTCGGGCAGGAGATGGTGCGTCATCTGCTTCTGGAAAAAGATGCGCTTGTCATTTGGGATTGGGTCGGTGAGTTGCGCTACGACCTTTCGCCAATCGATTTCACCTGCGGCGATCACTTCTTCCGCACCCGGATGCTGTTTGCCGGTCGCCTTTAGATAAAAGGCGTAAAACGGCTCATCGATGACAACTGTGTCGCTGCGGTTGCCCCAGGCGCGCATCATCGCCGTTGAGATGTTTCGCGGGCCCGACCACATCGCGATGCGTATTGGCCGAGTCATCGGCAAACATTCTCGCGCCACTGGCAGATTTGCCAGCCGGATCTTCCGAACTACCCGGGGTCGCGCAGACGGTGTGACCTAGGTCTTTGCGAAAACGCCTAGCAGCGGGCGGCGTGACGGTGTCTTTGAGCGAAAATCGCTGACGAAACCGTTCTCAGTGCGTATTTCCACGTGACCGGCCGCGCGCTTGGCGCCATAGACCAACACCGCGCCGACTGGCGCCTGATAGGGATCGGACACAGGGAGTTTTTTAAACCCGTAGTTGTTCACGAGCTCTTGACCGGCTTGTTTCGCCAGAGGTGTTTGCGGCCGGGATTTCACCACGCCCGCAGCAACGAGCGCTTCCTTGACAAAATGCCAGCACTTCGAAAGCGAGTGCGGGTGGGCGCGTTCCTCGGCAATGGTCGCCGCCCGGCGCAGTTTTGGGTCGATCTTCGAATCCCCGGCAACCGGTTGCATAATTTTCTTTGGATAATATTTGTCCACGACGTCAGCCGACTGCTTTTTGCCAGAAGCATCGGTATAAGCAAACTGTGGCTTCGGCGCCGAGAACCCTAACGCCGAGGCTGGTCGAGGACAAAACGCCGCGCATCCCAAAATGGTGAAGGTAAAGGTGAGAAGTTTTCGCATAAAGAGCGCGTCCTATCCAGCATACCGGCCCAGCCCGCAACTGATTTTTTTCAGAAAACGTAAAATTTTTCATTTGACATCTTCCGAATGCCCAAAGGGCCCCGTGGCTCTACAGTGACGAGACCAACTCCAGCATTCGCCGCCGCATCTTTGCGTCAGGAAGCCGGCCTGCCCCGGCGGCCAGGTTATCTTCCATGTGCTGCGGTTTGCTTGTTGCGGGTATGACGCAGGTGACCGCTGGATGGGCCACAATCCATTTCAGAAAAAACTGGGCCCACGTTCGGCAATCGATTTCCGCAGCCCAAGGCGGCAGCGGCTTTGCAGCGACCCGTCCAAACAAACCGCCGCCGCCAAAGGGCCGATTAATAATGACTGCCATGCGAAGCTCCTGGGCCAGCGGCAAAATGCGTTGGGCCGCCTCGGGCTCCATGACCGAGTAGTTGATCTGGACAAAATCAGGTTTCTCGCTGCGCATGGTTCTTTCGACTTCGTAAAGACCGCGCGCCTGTGAATGTGTGATGCCCGTGTAACGGATGCGTCCCGTTGTTTTCCACTCACGCAACGAAGACATATGCGTTTCGACATCGACCAGATTGTGGACCTGCATCAGGTCAATCTTCCGACAGCGAGCCATGGAACGCTGCATCATCGCGATCCCGGCTTCTTTGCCTCTTGTCCAGACCTTGGTGGCGATAAAGAGCGAATCGAGCAAATGCAATTGGCCGGCCAGCTCGCCCACTACGCCCTCAGCGCGGCCGTACATGGGCGAGGAATCGACCACGCGCCCGCCGTGCTTGACCAACAGAGAGAGCACTTCCGACAGTTGCGTTCTGTTCGCTGGTGTAAGATCGACGTCAAACACACTCCATGTTCCCAGGCCGATCACCGGCAACTTTTCGCCGGAGGATGGAATAGTGCGCGTAACCATCAGGGATGATTGGCTCGCGGCCCGGGCAATGATTGGCAAGAATAATCCGGCGGTTGTTCCGCCGATCAGTTTCAGGGCTTCGCGTCTCTTCATTTTCGATTAGAGATTCCTCGACTTCGCTCGGAATGACAAGAAAGGTTAGCGGCTACATGAAAAGGACGCGCCGTCAGTTCATCAAACTTTCCGCTGCCACTGGCGGCGCACTTGCCTTCGGAACGAGATCGGCCACGCTGTTCGCAGAGAAATCGGTGAAACCTCTTCGCATTCTCGTTCTTGGCGGCACAGGGTTCACTGGACCATACCAGGTTCGCTACGCGCTTAGTCGCGGACACAAGGTCACGACGTTCAACCGCGGCAAAACGCATCCAGGCGAATTGCCGAATGAAGTCGAACAACTGATTGGCGATCGAAACGGCCAGTTGGACGCGCTGAAAAATCGACAATGGGACGTCGCCATCGACAACCCGACAACGCTTCCCGCGTGGGTGCGCGGCGCGGCGCAGATTCTCAAAGGCAACGTCGAGCGCTACGTCTTCATCTCGACGATTTCCGTTTACGGCGAAGTAAAGACCAGTCCGGACGAGGCCGCGCCGACAGAAAAATATGAAGGCGCCGATCCGTACAAGGAGACGCTCGAGGCGATGAAAGCAGGCGGTTACAAAACCTACGGTCCGCTCAAAGCGCTCTCCGAAAGAGAAGCCGAGAAATGGTTTCCCGGAAAAACATTGATCATCCGCCCGGGGCTCATCGTCGGTCCGCGCGACGAAACCGATCGCTTCACCTACTGGCCGGTGCGAATCGATCACGGCGGCGAAATTCTCGCGCCGGGTTCGCCTAGCGACCCGGTGCAATTCATTGATGCCCGCGATCTGGCCGAATGGACGATCCG
>Ga0137371_10005198_pt1 | contig 10197 bp, 13 predicted proteins | sample SagtaG_7_FD_104919 | JGI IMG/M metagenome (GOLD analysis project Ga0137371, IMG submission 104919) | Vadose zone soil microbial communities from Sagehorn Ranch, Mendocino, California, USA - Sage1_R_40_16 metaG | ecosystem: Environmental > Terrestrial > Soil > Vadose zone | place: USA... | reverse complement strand
TTCGGCAGGAACCGCACGGGCGCAGGCGTGTCGCCGTCCGGGAGCGGGGCACGCGGGAGGTCTAGGAGCAGGCGTCCGCGCTCGTCGCGGAACGGCCGCAGCTCGACGCGCTCCAAACCGGCTCGCACGTCGCCGGCACGGACACCCGCGAAACGCAGCAGGTCCTGCTGTGTCGCGGGCCCGAAGGCGGCGAAGTAGCTCCTGACGAATCGCTCCGCACCCTCTTCCCGCGTCGGCACTTCGACCCCGAGAACCGCTTCCATCGCGCGTAGCTGCGCGCGGCCGTAGTGGCTCCAGGTGCCGCTGGGCGGTAGGTGGACAAGCGGGGTGAGCGTGCGCGTGCGCCAGCGGAACCCTCCCATCTCAGCAGACGCGAGCGCCTCCACCTGCTCGTGTGTCACGGGCGCCTTCATCGCAGCGGTCCGCACACGGCGTGAGAGCTCGTCCAGCTTTCGCGGCGTGACGCGGGGTGTCGTGTCTCGCGCCGCGCGCAGCCACGCCGCGACGAAGTACGGGTAGTCGCGGGCGCTCGTCATGTGCAGCGTGATCCGGAAGAGAGTCGACTTGATCACCTTCCGTTCGGCGAGCGCACGCGTGAGGTGCTCCTTGCGAAAGCCGATCAGTCGCGTCCAGAGCGCGATGTACGGGGACTGCGGCCATTGCGCCTGCACGGCACAGAGGCGCTCGACCGCTTGTTGCACGCCGAGCTTGCGACGCTCGAGCAGGAGCTGCCGGGCCAGGAGTGCGCGGTTGAGCTCGCGCACGGAAAGGACACGCTCTGCGGCCACCGGCCTAGTATGCGAGCGAACGACCATGCGTCGCCTGCTGGTCATCGGGCTGGCTGCGGCGGCGACACCGTCGCCCGTCGTCCCGTTGCGCGCGCAGCAAGCGATCCGCCTGCGCGTCGAGCCGTTGCTCGCCTACGTGCCGACCAGCCTGCCTGCGGGCTACCACTACGCGCGGTGGATGCAGGCCCGTAACCGCCCGCACGGCCTGACGATCTGGTTCGGGTGGCGCGGTGCACGCGATCCAGGGCTGGGCTTCAACGTCGCCGAAGGCTGTCCCGCGTTCGGCGCGACGATGAGGACCTACCGCTTCGGCCGAGTGCGCGTGCGCTGGTCGACGACCAACACCGACGCGCAGGCTTTGCGGTGCCTAAGCCGTGGCAACCGTCGCGTGTACTTCTCCGTCAGTGCGCCGGGCTACGGGCTCGAGGGCGCACCTTCGGCCCGGTCGTTGGCTCGCATGGTCGCCTCTGCACGGCCGCTGCGCTGAACTGCCGCGGGCTTAGGACGGTTTCCCATCAGTGGATGCACTAGTACCGGCGAGGAGTCGTCCGCAGGCGGCACCGACGAGAAAGCCGATGAAGTTTGCGATGAGTGCGATGACCAAGATGATCCGAGGATCGTTGTCTCCCGATGATCCGCTATCGATGCGGTGCACTCCGTAGCGGACGGCGACGCCTCCGACTAAAGCGAGCAGCAGCAAAACCGCCCAGCGGCGAATCACGACGCCCAACGCCAGGCCGAAAAGGAACCCTGGCAAGCCGACGTACACCACACTCAAGGCGATCAATCGCACGCTGCCTAGATCGGCGCGCCTCCCCTGACACTCAAGCATGTCCTGTCCGAAACGACGACTCGGTCCTCGTCCACGACGACGCCGGCGGCTACAAGCCGCTCGGCTGGGCTATCCAAGCGTCGTGTCGGTGGTGGCGATTGAGCCGTCGCTGAAGCTGGCGGTGATGCGGAAGGTTTTGCCGGCGGCGAATGGGGTCGGGCTGGTGTCGTTGGCGAAGAGGTCGATCGTCTGGCTCTCGCTGAGGGCGAGGGTGAGCGTGCCGGTGCTGCTGTTGGCGAGCGGGGCGTCGAGGCCGGTGGCGGCGCCGAGCACCCAGTAGCTGGTGGCGGGGATCGTGTCCCAGCTGCCGTAGCCGTCGCTGCGGCGCAGCTCCAGCTGGGTGAGGGTGCGGCTGCCGCTGCCGGCCTCCAGCTTGAGCGTGAAGGTGCCGTCGAGGGTGCCGTCGGGGCTGACCGCGCTCGTGCCTTTGCCGACCCGGTCGCGCAGCTTGCCCAGGTAGGCGAGCGTGAGCGTGGGCGGGGGTGGGGAGACGGTGAAGCCGCCGCTCAGCACGCCCGCCTGGCCGCCCGGATTGGTAACGGTGACGTCGCGCTTGCCGAGCGCGGCGCCGGCGGCCAGCGTGAGCGTGGCGCTGATCTGGCTGGACGAGTCGACGCTGACCCCGCTGACCGCGATGTCGGCGCCGAAGCCAACCTGCGCCCCAGACTGGAAATTGGACCCGGCGACCTTCACCGCCACGCTCTGACCCGGACTCGCCCGATCGGGAGTGACGCCGTCGATAAACGGGCGCTCCGGGAGCAGGACCGGCAACGCGCGGTTCACCTGGATCCGGGGCTTGGTCACCGTGCCCCCCGGGCGGGTGTCGGCGATCGGAAGACCAGTCTGCTGGAGCGCGGCCAGCATCGCCGTGACGGTTGCGCCGGCCGCGCCTTGTCTGAGGATCGCGAAGGCACCGGCAACGTGCGGCGCAGCCATCGACGTGCCGTCGAACGTGTCGTAACCGCCCCCGGGTACGGAGGAGGTGATCGATTCTCCCGGCGCGAGGAGCGACAGGAACGACGATGTGTTCGAGAAGTACGAGACGGTGTCCGCGTCCGAGGTGGAGCCGACGCTGACCGCGGACGAGATGCACGCAGGGGCGGTGAGCGAGGTTGTCGAGCCGTCGTTGCCGGCCGCCGCCACGCTCGCGATGCCGACCGAGCGGAGGTTGTCGATCGCCGGCTTGTACGGTTGCTCGTCGCAGTTGGACGAGAACAGGCCCTCGCCGAGACTGAGGTTCGCGGACGCGAACTCGTGCTGGTCGCGGAGCAGATAGACCCGCTCGAGTCCGGCGATGACGTCCGAGCTCCACGCGCCGATGCAGGGAGCGAGGAAGCCGCAATCCGAGAAGCTGTTGAACTGAGAGAAGACCTGGATCGCCATCAGGTCGGCTCCCTTTGCGACACCGGAGAACGTCTTGCCCGCGGTCGCGCCGTTTCCGGCTGCGATGCCGGCGACGTGAGTGCCGTGCTCGCAGCTCGGAAGTGAGCAGTTGACTCCGGCTCCGGCACCGAGCTGCTCTTCCTGCCCGTTGGGACAGAGCGTGCTGCTGCGCCGCGCCACGGTGCTCGAATAGCACGCCTCCTCGACGACCTTGTTCGCGAGGAACGGGTGTGTCGAGTCGACTCCCGTGTCGAGAACGGCGATCACCGTTCCCGACCCGTCGAATCCCTGCGCCCAAAGGCGGTCGGCGCCGATCCGCGGCACGCTCTCCGCGAGAGATGCCCGAGCGATCCCGTCCTCCAGGACGCGCGACACAACCGGGGCCGACTGGAGGCGTGCCAGCGCATCAGGCCCGATCTCGAGTGCGAGGAAGGGCACCGTCTGGAACCGCCGGTGGACGCGGTGATTGGCCCCCTGGAGGAGACCGAGGACCTGGCCGCCCCGCGCCGTGATCTCGCGGCGCTGGAGCGCGACCTCTGCGCGGCCCGGCAATCGTCCTTCAGGGACGAAGCCGCGGCCGGGGAGGCGGAGCTCGACGATGACTGCGGCGGTCCCGTCGCGCTCGATCCGGTCGGCAAGCCGAGGGGCGACAGAGACTGCGTTTCCATCGACCGCTTCGGCCTTCGCTCCTCCGGCTGCGCCCGAGGCGGCGACCACCAAGCCGATCGCCAGCGAGGCGATCAGGGCCAGGAGCACTCGGCATCCAAGCGCAGCCGCAGCCGCAGTAGAGCGCCGCAGATTTGGGAACATGGCTTTGCCCTCCGCCGTCAGCCCGGAGCCAACTGGAGGACTGTAGCGTGCGGGTTGCAGGGGTTACAAGAGGCGGCGAGGCTGGCGAAATCGAGCTGCACCGTCGTGCGAGTCCGTTCGGCGAGTGTGCGGTAGCGTCGCGACATGACGAGATTCGTCGTCGATTGCGGCGTCGTCCTCCACCTTGCGAGTGAGGGGATCGAGGTCCCGGCCAAGCACAAGCTTCTTGCACCGACGCTCTTGCGCTCCCAGACCCTGTCAGCCCTGCACGAGGCCGTGCATCGGGGCGAGCTGCCGCCGGATGTCGCACACGAGCGGCTCGCCCGCATCCGGGCTCTGCCGATCCGCCTCCTCGGCGACGCCGTGCTCCTGCGTCGGGCCTGGGATCTCGCCGAGCAGTTGGGGTGGGCCGAGACCTACGACGCCGAGTACGTCGCACTCACTCAGCTGCAGGCAGACGCGTTCGTAACCCTGGACACCGAGTTGGCGCACCGGGTGGAAGGGATCGTTCCCACGGCGACGATCGCGGCGCTGCAAACGGCCTGAGTCTTCCAAGGCGACCTAGGACGCGGTCGCGTACTTAGGATGCCGCCGTGCGAGAGCTGCAGACTGGCCTGTGGCATTGGGAGGCACCGCACCCGCAGTGGCGGTCGACCGAGCCATGGAGCGAGAACGTGTCGTCCTACGCGATCGACGACGACGAACGCCTGCTGCTGTTCGACCCGCTCGGCGTGCCGAGCGAGATCGAGGCGGTCGCGGCCGAGCGCGAGACGGCGATCGTGCTCACCGCGCCGTGGCACGAGCGGGATGCACAGCGCCTCGTGGAGCGGCTCGGCGTGCCGGTGTTCACGCCGCTGCCCGACACTGCGCAGGACCTCATGGACATGTACGGCCTCACCGCCGAGCAGGCTGGGGACGGCAGTCCCGACCTCGTCTGGCTGCTCCGCGAGAAGAAAGGCGAGGCACGCCCGTACTCGCCCGGCGACCGGCTGCCGTTCGGTGCCGACGTGTTCCCCGGGCATAAGCCGAACGACACTGTGCTCTGGGTCGAGAGCCAGCGTGCTGTGATTTCCGGCGACACGCTCGGTGACTTCGGCCGGGGCCTCGAAATCAACGAGAGGTGGCTCCGCCCTGGTGTGACGCGCGAGGAGATCGCGGAGGGTTTGCGCCCGCTGCTCGAGCTGCCGGTCGAGTTCGTGCTTCCGACGCACGGCGGGCCCACCGACCGAGCGGCCCTCGAGCACGCGCTCGCCTGACTGCAGCCATGTCAGGGGGCATGTCCGGAACGGACAGTACGGTGCGACGGCGATGCGCCTTCTTGTCGCCCGCTGCGGCAGGTGGTTACAGACCGTTGAACAGGAGCCGGACGGTATTCCGCCCGGCCTCGACGTTCTGACCTACTCACGCATCGTCAGCGTCGAAGGCGTCTCCACCACTTGAAGGAAAAGGTCGGCTCGAAGGGCCCAGACCCTGGGCCATACACCTGCAGTTCGTCGCTCCAGAACACAGCCTCGTAGCGGCCTCGGACCGTGTGCGTGCAGTAGAGGTTGGGAACCCCCCCTTCTCCTGTGGCTTCGCATCGCGTCCCGGTTCGGGGATCACGGACCACATCGCCCCAGCGCAGTGTGTAGATAACCCTGCCCCTCGGCGCAGGTCGGGCGGGCGTTTTCGTCTTGCTGTCCTTGCCGCCCACGAGCACGAGCGCAGCTACAGCGGCCAGGGTCAGAACGACACCGAATCCGGTTCCGACACCGATGGCCAGCTTCTGAGTGCGGAGTTTCTGCAAGCTTGTCCCCCAGCGAATCGTAGGGCGACATGTCCGAAACGGACAGTACTGTCCTCTGCCCATGCGTCTCCTCATCGCTCGCTGCGAAGTCCTCTACACCGGTCGTCTTACGGCCAGGCTTCCAGAGGCCACGAGGCTGCTGATGTTCAAGGCCGACGGGTCGTTCCTAGTGCATGACGATGCAGGTGGTTACAGACCTTTGAACTGGATTCGGAGGGAGTTCCGCCCGGACTGGGCGGCCCGCTAAGGGACATCGTGGAGCAAACGTTCGAGATATCGGTCGCGGTTCGCTGCAAGATCGAGGCGGTGACGGCGGAACGCGCAGCGGCTGCGGCGCAGCGATTCGCCGAACTTGTGGGCGGCTGGATTGACGGGTCGGTGGGGAATTCGCCGTTCGACTACCACGTCCGCCTTCGGGACGCAGTCGCGCGGCCTTGCGAGTTTCCCTTCGACCTCGCCGCATTGACGCCGGACGAGGTCGACGCCCTCTATCGAGATCTCTAGTCGAATGGAGAAGGAGCCAGCCTTTGCGATCGTCCGCGTTGATCTTGAGGTCGAGGACGATGAAAGCCGTTTCACCGTGACAGGCGTTGCCTGGGATCAAGACTTCGCTGAGTCCGAAGTCGCTCGTCTGAACGACCTCAACGGCGACAAGGGCGCCCGGTACTTCTGGCAGGCCACTCGCGTCCAGCGGCGCGGCTAGTCCTTGCCGCCATGTCCAGGGACTGTCCCTCGGACATGTCCGAAGCGGCCAGTACCGTCTGCGGCCGATGCGCCTGCTCGTTGCTCGCTGCGAAGTGCTTTACACCGGACGCCTCACCGCCCGGCTCCCCCACGCCGTCCGGCTGCTGATGTTCAAGGCCGATGGGTCATTCCTAATGCATGACGATGCGGGCGGTTTCAGACCCTTGAACTGGATTCGGAAGGAGTTCCACCCGCGAGTGCGCTTTCTAGGCGCGCGCGCCCTGGCCGTACGATGCGGTGATGATCTTCCTTCGTCCGATCGACGAAGCGAATCGCGGGGCGGTCGAGGCCTTGGACGTGTCACCGGAGCAGCAGCGGTTCGTAAGCACCGCCGTCGACTCGATACGCGAGGCGGCTCGGGAGCCAGATGGGCGCGCACTGTATTGGGCCGTCTATGCGGACCAGATGCCCGTCGGCTTCGTGATGATCAGCGACGACGTCGGAGGTCCCGGATACTTTCCGCAGTACCTCTGGAAACTGTTCATCGATGAGCGCTACCAGGGACGCGGCTACGGCACAGCGACGCTGGATCTCATCGCCGAGTACTTCCGCCGACGACCTGAGGTCGAGATCATAAGAACGAGCTGCGGGCAAGGCGAAGGGAGCCCGCTCGGCTTCTACGAGCGCTACGGCTTCGAGCAGACCGGGGAGATCGTCTTCGACAACGAGATCCTGCTCCACTACAAGCTGCGCTGACGCTCAACGCGCAGCCCTGTCCGAAACGGACAGTACGGTTCGACGCCATGCGTCTCCTCGTCGCGCGCTGCGAAGTCCTCTACACCGGCCGTCTTACGGCCAGACTTCCGGAAGCCGTTCGGCTCCTCATGTTCAAGGCCGACGGCTCATTCCTCGTGCACGACGATGCGGGCGGTTTCAGACCATTGAACTGGATGACCCCGCCGAGCGTCGTCGAGGAAGAGCCGGGTGTGCTCGTCGTCCGCAAGCGCGGTGGCAAGACGGAAGATCGCCTCGAGGTGCGTCTGCTCGAGGTGCTTTCGGACGTCACGCATGGGCTCGACGCGACGCCGCTCGAGAAGGACGGCGTCGAGAAGCATCTCCAGGAGGAGCTCGCGGCCCAGCCGACCGCGCTCGGCGAGCCGCTCCGGCTCGTGCGGCGCGAGTGGCCGACGGACATCGGGCCGGTCGACCTCATGTGTCGCGACGAGGAGGGGCAGTGGGTGGCGGTCGAGATCAAGCGGGTCGGCACGATCGACGCCGTCGAGCAGCTCGGCCGCTACCTCGAGCGGATCGACGTCGAACCCTGCCGAGGCGTGCTCGCCGCCCAGGCGATCAAGCCGCAGGCACGCACGCTTGCCGAGTCACGCGGGATCCGCTGCGTCGAGGTCGACCTGGCCGTCCTGCGCGGCGAACGTGAGCCGGAGCTGACGCTCTTCTTCTAGCGTTCGGCTCGTGCTCCGGGTCACGTACGAGCTCGAGCCGGTCGAGGCTGCCGACACGCTCGCGCTGATCGAGTCTGTTGGGCGTGCGGACGGGCCGGAACATGCGCGCGGCCGCGTCGTCGCGGTCGACGGCAATCGTGCGGTGCTGGAGTTTCCCGAGACGAACTGGGGCGCCGACGTGTCGCTGCTCGTCTCTTCGCTGCTCGCCGGCGAGTGGACCGACAGCTCCGCGTTCGACCGCTGCAGGCTCGTCGCAGTGGAGTGGCCTTCTGGTCTCCCCGGACCGGCGTTCGCCGCGCCCGAGACCGTGCAGGTCGGCGCCATCGTCAAGCCGTCGCTCGGGCTGTCGCCCGCGCAGGTCGCCGAGGTGGCGGCGCAGCTTGCGGCCGGCGGCGCCGACCTCGTCAAGGACGACGAGCTGCTCGGCGATCCCGACTGGTGCCCGCTCGAGGAACGGGTGCAGGCCGTGGCTGCGGTCGGCGTGCGCTACGCCGCGAATGTGACTGGCCCGACGGAGTCTCTACTGGAACGCGCGCAGCGTGCGGTGCAACTCGGGGCGGGTGCGTTGATGGTCAACGCGTTTGCGCAGGGATTGGACTCGGTGCGTGCGTTGCGCGCGGCCGAGTTCGGCGTGCCGATCTTTGCGCACAAAGCAGGGGCGGCGTTGTGGACGCGGCAGCCGGCGTTCGGCGTCGCGCCGACGGTTCTCGCAGAGGTGACGCGGCTCTGCGGTGCCGACTTCGTCCAGGTCGGCTCCTTCAGTGGGACCGTCTCGGAGAGCGCCGACGACGTGCGTGGGCAAATCGACGCCTGTCATCGCCCTCTGCATTCGGCGTCCCGCTCGATAGCCGTGATCGGCGGCGGCGTCGGCCCGCAGAATGCGGCGGCGCAGCTGGATGCGGCACGCACGACTTCGGGTGTGATGCTGCTGCTCGGCTCGGCGGCGTATGAGCACGGCGACCCGGAAGGAGCCGTCCGCGCGACCGTCGAGGCCGCGCGCCGTTACTCGTTGCGGCCGAAGAACGAGCTCGAGATCGCGTAGAAGAGCGCGAGTGCGCCGAAGATGATCAGGCTCGCGAGCGGGCTAACGAGCGCGATCAGCGTCGCGATCCCATAGGTCGGCACGCCGGGGAGGTAGCTGCGGGTGATGCCGCTCACCTCGCGACGATCCGCGTCGGGGCGCAGCAGCTTGCGCGAGCCGTAAATCCACACGCAGAAGAACAGGGCTGCGGTCGTCGTCATCGTGATCCCGTAGAGCAGCGCCGCCGCTTTACGGTCGCCGGCGCTGAGCGCGTGCTCGGCGACCACACGCGTGGGGAAGGGCACGAAGGCGATCAGCATCAGCAGCAGGACGTTGAGCAGCAACAGCGGCCGGTCGACTCTTGCGAACTGCCGGAAGACGAGGTGATGGTTGACCCACATGACCCCGATCGTCACGAAACTGACCGCGTAGGCGATGTAGGCGGGCCAGAGGTGGAGGAGCTGGTGCTCGAGCTGGCCCTTGGCGAGCGCCTGGTCGACGCCGACGGCGAGGATCAGCAGCGTGATCGCGATCGCAAAGACGCCGTCGCTGAAGGCCTCCGCCCGGTTGGTCTCCACGAGCGGACGCTACCGGGACCTCGCCAAACCCTCTAGCAAACCGTGGCCTTACCGTTCACAATGTAGAGGTGGAGTCTGCGGCGATTTCACGCGAGATCTTGGAGCTCGAGGGCGAGCTGTCGAGCCTGCGGGCGCGCTTGGACGAAGACAATTCCTCGTTCACGACGCTCGAGCAGCAGATCGCGCAGTTGCGGGAGAGCCTGACCCAGGCGCAGGACACCGTCCGCATGCACGAGCTGCGGCTCGCGGAGAAGCAGGTCGCGCTGGCAGAGGCCCAGCGTCTCGAGCGACTCGATTCCTACGAAGAGGACCTCGGCCGGTACCGCGAGGCGCGCGATCGCGTCGCGACGGCCGCGAAGACGTTCCTCGCCGAGCTCGACGGCTATGACGGCGAGGTGATCAACCTGCGGAAGCTTCTCGAGGAAATGCGTGCCAAGTTCGGCCCCGACGAGCGAGTCGGGAAGGTGGAGGCGGCGCTGGGCGAGGAGCAGGAGAAGCTCAACGGCTCGTGGGAGGCCGTGGTCGAAGCGACAAAGTGGCGCATCGCCGAGCCGGCGAAAGAGGAGGTCGACGAGGCGGAGCCCCCGGCGGAGTCGAACGGCGACGAGCTTTCCGACGACCTGCAGAAGGCGGCCGCGCAAGAGGGCCGGACCTCGCGAATCCTGGAGTACTTCAACAAGAGCTGAGCGCCGCGGGTGCCCGCGCGGGGGGAAGCTCACTCCACCGATCGCTCGGGACGACGACTCTTACGGTATGGGCCGGGCCCGCGGGTATGCCGCAGATGTGCTCTCGATCGCGCGGTATCAGGCCCGCTCTGCAGCACTTCCTGACGGCTGCAGCTCCGCCAGACGGGCT
>Ga0137371_10005197_pt1 | contig 10198 bp, 9 predicted proteins | sample SagtaG_7_FD_104919 | JGI IMG/M metagenome (GOLD analysis project Ga0137371, IMG submission 104919) | Vadose zone soil microbial communities from Sagehorn Ranch, Mendocino, California, USA - Sage1_R_40_16 metaG | ecosystem: Environmental > Terrestrial > Soil > Vadose zone | place: USA: California... | reverse complement strand
CTTCTTTTTGGCGGGCCGGAGGACGCTGCAATTGTATCGAGGATTTGTGGTCTGAGTGGTGGCTCGGCGGCCAACCTGGTCGGGAGGATCGGCTTGCGGGAACTGCCGGCCGCTTTGGGCCTTTGCCGCGTGCTTGTGACGAACGACAGCGGACCGATGCACATCGCCGTGGCACGGAACGTTCCGACCGTTGCGATTTTCTGTGCCACAACACCCGAGCTTGGATTTTATCCTTACTCGGCGAATTCCATCGTATTGGAAAAGGAGCTTTCTTGTCGGCCTTGCGTCTCTCACGGCGGAAGGCGCTGTCCCTTGGGAACCGAAGATTGTATACGTCTAATCAGACCGGAAAATGTATTCCAAGCGGTAAAGCGGTTGATCGATCGGGACTCAAAAATACCATCTGTCGATTCAAGCCTATTCAGGCCCGAGTCTGTTTACCTCTGACGTTTTGATTTTCCAAATTGTACTCAGCCAATTTACCGGCAATACAAAATAGGATCTGTCCAGGAATGCTCAAGGACTCTCGGATCTGGGGTGAAGTCCCGCCGGGTTTTAAGAGGATTGTAGATGATCGTGGGACTCGACTGGTCGTGCGGCACGATCAAGAGCCGTCAATCAGCATCGCTACGTGCCGAGATATCTCCGCTCAAGCAGAACCGAGTCGGTTTGAGGGAAGAGAGAAATTAAGATCCCTCCAATTACCAGGCGGACAAACCGCGCTTATTCGAACGTATCGGCATGGTGGCCTATTTCGTCATATAAGTGGAAGGGTGTTTTTTACCTGGCCTCCGCGACCCTTTCGAGAGCTCGCCATCACCGAAGAACTGCGTCGGCGTGGTATCGCTACCGTCGAGGTGTATGGCGCTTGTGTCGAGCCTATTTGGGGGCCTTTGTATCGCGGGTGGCTGGTAACCCGTGAGCTGAAAGAGGCGCGAGATCTTTGGTCGGTATTCCATAGCGGTCTTATTAGCGAGCTTGGAGCGGAACGGGTTTTACAAACGGTGGCCAAAAGTTTGCGGTCCCTGCACCGCGGGGGCGTTTACCATCGTGACTTAAATCTCAAGAATATTCTAATTTGCATGGAGCCTCATGGCATTCAAGGGTATATTATCGACTTTGATAAAGCCAAGCTTTTTTTGAGCAGCCTTCCCCGCGATTTGGCCAAGAGAAACCTCGACCGTCTCTTACGATCCGTACGGAAATTCGATCCCGAGCAAAAGTATTTTTCCGCAGATCATTGGGAGCAATTCCTGAGCTTTTACCGAAAGGCTGATGGGCGTGACATTTGATCCAAAGAATATCCTGATCGTGCTGCACGGATCCATCGGCGATGTCACGCGCGCCTTGCCTTTGGCAAATCTCATTCGCCGGGGATTTCCGAAAGCCACCTTGTCGTGGACGGTGGAACCCCCGTCTTTTCCGTTGGTTGAAAATTATCCGGGGCTGGATGAGGTGATTTTGTTTGATCGACGTCGGTGGTGGAGCACATTCGGCCCTTTTTTAAGAAAAATTCGCTCGAAGCGCTTCGACCTAGTGCTGGATCTTCAGCGCCATTTAAAAAGCGGCGTCATTAGCCGTTGGTCGGGAGCCCGCCATCGAGTGGGATTCCACCGGTTGGACTGCAAGGAATTCAACTGGATTTTTAACAACCACTTCATTCCCGAGACGGGTGACGTGGTTTCCAAGCTGGAACATTATTTAAAATTTGCCGAGTATCTTGGCTTGAATCCGCGTCCGATCGAGTGGAACTTTAAATTGACAGAGCAGGAAGAATCTTCGGTGGGGCGCCATCTGGGCAACGTGAACCGGTCTTACGCGGTGCTATTTGTTGGTAGCCGATGGGAGAGTAAACAATGGTTTGCTTCGCAGGCCGCCGAATGTGCGTGCCTGATTCAGGAACGACATAAACTGGATGTCGTTTTGCTGGGTGGTAAGGATGACGACGGTTTGGCTGGAGAAATCATCGAGACTGGCGTTTCCGTCACGAACCTGGTCGGTTGCACGTCGCTTCGCGAAGCCATCGGGGTCATCGCCAGAGCCAGGATAGCCGTGGGGCCGGACACAGGTCTCATGCACATCGCGGCTGCCGTGGGTACGCCCGTCGTTTCACTCTGGGGAGCGACGAGTCCGCTGCGCACGGGTCCGTACGGCTTTGAGGAACTAACTATCCAAGGGAAGGCGCCTTGCGTGCCGTGTTACCTGAAGAGCTGTCCCATCGGGCGAATTTGCATGCAGTCAATCGAAAAAGAAGAAATTGCCGGCAAGATTCGGATCGCGCTGGCGCGGGGTTCTTTGGCGGGCGTGAGCGATGGCGTACGCGCCTAACTATCAATGTTTCCATCGGGAAAATTGGAGCTTTGCCGTTCTTTCGCAAAGTTGGAGTAAAGAGTTGCAGCGTCGGGTTTTGGAGTTGGTCGAACGCCAGCCTTCATCTAAGCATCCTCAAACACTTAGACTGGACTATCCCGATTTAACGCATGGTGGCATCTTATATTTGAAGGTTTTTCATCGCTCCAAGGGCATCGCCAGTTTGAAAGACGTCGTTCGACAATCGAAAGCATTTCGCTCCTTGCGGCAAAACGCCGCGTTGGCGCGGGCCGGATTTGACGTCCCAACGGTGATCGCCGCTGGAGAAGCTCGGCGGGTTCGAAGATTGCGGCGAGCTTTCGTTGTTACCTTAGAAGTTCATGGGCAAACCGTTCCAGAATTCCTGCGGAATCGCTTTGGGCAAAATTCCCTCGGTTTGGCGAACAAAAGAGATTCGCTAAGACGTCTCGCGGAGCAGGTTCGACGCTTGCATCGACTTGGTTTTGTCCATGGAGATCTCGTGCCTTCTAATATTTTGATTTCAGAAAACGATGGAGCCATTGGCCGATTTTATTTTATGGACAACGATCGAACCCGACGCTATCCACGCTGGCTGCCGCAATCGTCATGGAAACGAAATTTAGTTCAACTGAATCGTTTTCCCTTGCCTGGAATTTCTCTCCAGGACCGCATGCGGTTTTTTCACCACTATTTGGGCTACCGAAGCCTGAGATTGGTCGATCGCCGTTTACTCCATTGGCTCGAGATGAAAACACGCCAACGGCGAAAGGAATGCGATGCTGTTGACACGACGGTCGATTTCAGGAAGCTGATGCGATGGGAGGGGAAGACGGGGAGTGGCTTCTTAGATGCGGGTGTGGGATGGGAAAAACGTTAGTTTGTTTGACTTACCGATGTCCGTTGAAGCCACTAGGATTATCGTCGGGTAACAATGTTGGCTGTTGACGAGGAAAGTGCACCGCGAAGCACCGTTGGACGCCCTATGCGAATCGCGCTTTGCCATAAGCGGCTAGATGAGAGGGGAGGCACTGAACGAGATTTTCATCTGACGGCCAAAGGGTTAAGAGACTTGGGACATGAAATTCATCTGTTCTGCAGCGAATTCGCCATTGAACCTCCAAGCGGGACGTTTGCCCACAAGGTGCCAGTTCTACCCTTTGGCAGAACCGCCGAGCTCTGGAGTTTTGCTCTGCACGCTCCGAAGATCGTGCAAAAATTCAATTGCGACGTCGTCGTCAGCTTTGGGCGGATGATGGCCCAGGATGTGCTGCGCAGTGGGGGTGGTTCTCACAAAGTATTTCTTCAAAGATTGGGGAAACGAGCGGGACTGAGGCGGCGTATCTGGCAAAACTTCAGCGTTTATCATCGCAGCGTATTAGCGATCGAAAAACGGCAGTTTGGCGCCGGGGGATTCAAAAAAGCGATCGCCGTTTCTCGGGAAGTAAAGCGCGAACTCGGGGTCGCCTACGCGGTTCCGAAGCACAAAATCGCGGTTTTATATAATGGAGTCGACCCACAACGCTTCCATCCCTCCTTGCGTGCGAAGTGGCGAGACGCAATTCGAAATGAATGGGGGATTCCCTTGGAGGCCACGGTGGTTTTGTTCGTCGGCAGCGGATTTCGGAGAAAGGGATTGGATCGCTTGCTCGGGGTTTGGGGTTCAGCCAGTTTGAAAGATAGTTGCTTGCTTGTGGTGGGGGACGACGCACGAATGAGAGCGTACAAGGCCTGGGCGACAAAACAGGCGCCCGGTCGGATTATTTTTTTAGGTCGGCAAGATAAGGTCGAAAGATTTTACGGTGCCGCGGATTTGCTAGCTTTACCTTCGATACAGGAGGCGTTTGGCAACGTGATACTTGAAGCTTTGGCGTCCGGCCTGCCCGTTGTCGTCAGTCGCAGCGTGGGTGCAGCTGAAGTGCTGACGGGATCGCTTGCAGAGGGAGTTATAGAAAGGCCCGATGACGTGGCCGAGCTAAAAGCAAAGTTGCTTCATATGATAGGCAAATGCCGGGAGCCGGAAACGGTGGTGGAGGCACGGTGTTTAGGCGAGGCGTATTCCTGGAAGAATCATTTTCATAAATTGGAGGCTTGTTTAATGGAGGTTTGCCGGCAAGGTAACCGTGGTTTGCCTTCCTGAATTCGTGTCTCATAAGCTGGGTAATGCAAGAATCTGGGCGGATTCCAGGCTGCTCGCGAGTGTCGGCTCTGACCTTCTGGCAAATCCCGACCTGTTATTCGCGCGGACCGACTGTAAGGTCATCAAGGATCAACTGAAGATTAAAGTGGGTTGCCTGATCCTTGAGATCGATGGAATCCCTACCGGGGTGTATCTCAAGCGATACAATGCGTTTTCCCCACGCTATCGGATCGCTTCTCTGATTCTTAGTTCGGGGGCTGTAAAGTCCCTGCGTGGGGCCGAGGTTCTATCACGCGTCGGCGTCTCTACCGGTCGACCCTTGGCAGCAATTGAGTCTCGCTCTCGGGGGATGGTGGAGAGCAGTTTCTTTGTTACCGAAGAGATTTTGGGAAAACCGGCCGACGAATATTGGCAGAAAGATCTGCTGCCGATGAAAGGCGTCGAGAGGTTCAGGCATCGGCGCCAATTCTTAAAGAACCTGGCCAGATTATTCAATCGGTTGCACCAAAATCGTATCTATCACAACGATCTGAAGGACGCGAATATTTTCGTCACCGTAAGCGCCCGTGGGGATGAACATTTTTTTTTGCTGGATCTTGAAGGCGTTCGGCGTTGTTGGTATCTGAGCAGGCGCCGACGCGTAAAAAACCTTGTTCAGTTGGACCGCACCTTGGGAAAACGCCTTGCCCGAACGGCCAAACTTTATTTCTTGAAGACTTATTTAGGGGAGACGTTCGCGAGCAAACGAAATAAAAGGCGATGGGTTACTCAGGTCCTTCGCGCCACGAAACGTGCCAACGTTCGATCCGAAGCTAAGCAGGCCAGCAATAACAGTTCAGACGAACGTAATTACAGAACGTATCGCTGAAAATGCCCAGTCCCTATACCATCAAAGCGATCTCGACAACGTGGTCGGGTTGACAAAATCTTGGATCTGAGCGTTGGTTCCGGCCACACCTTTCGCATGGTGGCTTGTTGCGACCGATTATCTAGTGTTCCCTTTCTCGGCGATACTATACTTCGATTAGGAGGCGTCAATCTAAACGAGCCCCTGCCATTTAAGGACGAAACTTTGAACGGGATCCCTTCAGGCAGAATGATCGACGAAACACTAGCGGTTCGGGCTTTTTTGAAGCTCTCCCGGACGGCAACAATTAGTGGTCCCTCCCCTTGGTCTCAGTTTTAGAACTGCCCAAGAAGCCCCGCTCGATCAACAGCCGAACTATCCGGCGTGCATTATCCTCGGGTCCACAGTCCGTAGTTGTCAGACACAGTTCGGGATTCGAAGGCGGCTCATAGGGATCATCGATTCCCGTAAAGCCGTGGATTTCTCCGCGCCGCGCCTTGGCGTACATTCCCTTCGTATCTCGCTGCTCGCAAATTTCTAGCGGTGTATCGACAAAGACTTCGATGAATTGATCGGGGCCGACTGCGGCGCGGCATTCATTACGGGTGGTGCGGTACGGACTTACTGCGGCGCAAATAACGACTCCCTGATGGCGCACGATTTCAGACGCGACAAATCCGATTCTCCGGATATTGGTGTCCCGATCTTCCTTACTAAACCCGAGGCCCTTCGATAGATGCGTGCGGACTACATCGCCGTCAAGCAACGTCACCTGTCGGCCCTGTTCCATCAGCAAAACCGCCAAAATATCGGCGATCGTGGATTTACCGGCTCCGCTGAGACCGGTGAACCAAATACAAAAGCCAGTCTGATGAGTCGGAGGTGAAAGCTCGGCAAGAATAGTCGCGATTTCGGGCCTCGTGAACCAATCCGGAAGTCTGTTCCCTTTTCCGAGATAATCGGTTCGAACCTGAGTACCAGAAATCGAAGCGGTGATGGTTCCGGCTGCGACTTTGTCCGTTTCCTCATAGCGAGCTTCGGTAGGGAGGTAAACCAACTCCTGGAACGGTACCATCTGAACGCCGATCTCCTTCTCATATCGGCTTAGAAGTTCCTGGGCGTCGTACGGACCATAAAATGGCCTGCCTTCGGAATTGATCCCCGGCCCGGCGTGATCGCGCCCAACGATAAAATGTGTAGCTCCATAATTTCTCCGAATGATGGCGTGCCAGATCGCCTCCCGGGGCCCCGCCATCCGCATGGCAAGCGGTAACAAACTCAAAACCGTTCTCTGCGCGTCATAGTACTTATCCACTAAGACCTTATAAATCCGCACGCGCGTGTAATGATCAATATCGCCGGGTTTGGTCATGCCGATGACGGGGTGAATTAAGAGTGCTCCGTTAATAGCCGCCGCCGCTCGTTTGGTCAGCTCTTCATGTGCTCGGTGAATCGGGTTGCGCGTCTGGAAGGCAACTATATTGCTGTAGCCAAGTCTGGCGAAAATATCGCGAACATCTCTCGGCGTCCGCCGTAAGTCAATGAAATCATAGTGTCTAGGTAAATGAACCACACGCAAGCGCCCCGAGACGTATACTTTTCCCCAAGTTTGCATTTCAGCGACCAGGGGGTGACGCTCATCCGTAGAACCAAAAACCTGAGTAGCTTCTCGCACTCGATCCCAGCTATAGATTTCCTCGAGGGTCATTACTGCGATCAACTCGTTTTGGACATTACGTAACGCGATGTCTTGGCCTCTCTCCAGTCCTGCCGGGCTTGTCGCTGGCAAGGTAATCGGTATAAGAAACAATGTGCCATCTGCAAGACGCATTTCTGTAAGAACGCGCTCATAGTCGGCCTGTCCCATAAATCGATTCACAGGAGAAAAGGCACCGACCGCGAGTAACTCGAGGTCGCATAATGACCTGGCGGACAATTGAAGCGAAGGAAGTTTACCGGCATAGGAGGCCAAGTCTTTCGCCTCGGCCTCTGGGACCACAAGATTTACAAGTCGCCCACCATACGGCGTGATGACCGGATATTCGATGTTGGTTAAATCCATGAGCGTAGCCTATGGTTGACTTGCGAACACTAAACGAGGAAATTGCCTTTGCAACAAATCTGTGACTGCTGGGCCAGCAATGTCCATGAAAGACACCACTAATTAAAGAATAATTTTAAGTCGCGGTAAACTAATTCTAAATTATCGACCTGACCTTGCATTTGATAATCCAACGGGATGCACGTCAAGCCCGAATTTCATTCCGATCATTTACCCGTTGGGCATACTGCCAACATGAAGCAAGGAATATTTCGGCCGCCCTTGCCGTAGCCTATTATAAAGCCCACTAACAAAACGAGACAAGAGATCTCGTAAGAAAAAAATAACTTTCTCTCCGACGGGGATTTCTCTGACTGTTTTCCTGTGACCGTGCCGCCTAATGACATGCTCGCGGGTTACCGAAGGTCGTTTCAAAGCGTGCTTTATGGTGCTGCCACCGGTCTTCCCAATACCCAGGAAATGAACCGTTTGCCTTCTTTGCAATCCATAAAAATCTTGACAAAAATCCCAATCTAAAGCACACTGCGAAAAATTTTTTCTTGAGAAGGAACAGAAACAGAGGCAAGGGAGGAAGACATCGTCCCATTGGGCTTTCGTGGCGCAGTTAATTACAGGAATCAGGAAACTAAATGGAGACAAAATGAACGGTATTAGAATTAAAATCTTGGCTGCTTTAAAAAGCGGATGGTTTTCCAACACTCGCTTGCCTGTCCTGGCGGTGGTTGGCGTTGTCATACTAATGCCGGCTTTGCAGCGAATTGCTGGCGCACAAGCTGCGGGAACTGTGATCAAGCCCACCGCTCAGGCAAAGTCAGCGGAGGTGGGGGAGCGAACAGAAGAGGCGATCGAAAGAGACGAGGCCGCCTTTGCTCTCATGCCGCAGCGCAGATTTGTGAAGCCGTTCATGCCTACCATAAGCCCCACAGAGTATGCCGCAGCAAAGAAGGCCGCCGAACGAGCGTCGGGTCCATCCCGGCCCTCGGAAAGCGGGCCTCAAAGCAGGCTTCAACCCCTTGCCCCTCCCTCTCTCGCTGGGCCGAACTTCAATGGGGTCAGCGAAAAGGGCTCCTGCGGAGTGTTTTTTCCCTGTGCACCCCCCGACACTCATGGAGCCGTAGGACTCGCTCATTTCGTAGAGGTGACCAACTCTCGCGTCAGTGTTTATACTAAAGGCGGCTCGCTGGCGAAGGGGACCTCACTGAACGCCTTCTTTGGCGTGCCTGTAACTACTGAATTTCTCTTTGATCCGCGTGTAGTCTACGACAGAAGTTGGAACCGCTTTATCATCATGGCCACCAGGGTCAGCTTTTCAGAGTTCGATCCAAACCGGCGCTTCTACCTTGCCGTCTCCAAGACCAGCAATCCAGCAGGCGCCTATTGGAAATATACGGTTACTTTTGACGGTGGAATTCTTGATGATGGCGACTGGTGGGATTATCCGCATCTGGGAATGGATCAGGATGCCGTGATTATCACGGGGAACATCTTTGACAACCCTTCTGGGGGATTCAAGGGCGCGGCGATGATGCCCATTGCCAAGGCGCTTATTTACAACGGCCTTGCCTTCTCTGTCCCGGTCTTCACCGGTCTCGCCGGCACGCTGGCGCCACCCATCGTCCTCGATCAAAATGTGGCGACATTTTTGGTGGCCGCGGAGCCCAATGACAGTAACCTGGACCTTTATCGGGGAGAGAATCTAAGTCGAGCTTTCGACGCCACCCTTATGCTCCAGTCCGCGATAGCGGTGTCCGCCTATACGATTCCTCCCGGTGCGGCGCAACCCGGCACGGCATCTACTCTCGACACCCTTGATAACCGCTTTGTCAATGCGAGCACGCAGGTCGGGGACTCGCTCTGGAATGTACACACGGTCGACTCCTCCGGGTTTCCCAGACCACTGTTCTATGAAATCGATACCTCCGGCAATTCGATCATCCAGAGCGGGTTCTTCTTCGCGAGCTTGACGTCGAACGACTGGAACGCCTCTATTGCGGTGAATGACTTCGGTGAAGCATTTGTCACTTGGTCGTCCACGGACCCAACAAGTAATGTCAATCCCCGGATGATGTTCTCCGGCCGCCAATCCGCTGACGTTGCGGGGTCCATGAATGCTGCTCCGGGAGGCACCGTGTTGTTCACGAGTCCTACTTTTTACAATGATTTTACATGTAGTTTTCCATTTGGGCCACCATGCCGGTGGGGTGATTACTCGGCTGTTACTTTAGACCCGACGGCGTATTCAATTACCGGCGGCACATGCGATGCTGGCCGACGGGCATGGATTGTGAACGAGAAGATCGATAGTCAAACGATATGGGGCTCGCGTATCGGTCGCATCGGCTTCTGTTAGTCGGTCTATAGCCAACAGGGAAGGGTTGCCCTTTGAGGCGGGCCCCTCTTTTCTAATTAGTTCCGTTCTCTGCAAGCGGTGAGTGATCGAAGTCGGGAGCCATGCAAACTACCATAGCGCAGTAGTTCAGTGTGAGAACGATGGTGCGCCTAAGGTTAATGTTTTCGATCTGCTTGCCGGTCATGTTCGCCGCTGCATGCGGTGGCGGTCCTGGTTCAGTTGCCGGTCTTTCGCAGCCACAGCTCCAGGTCGGTTTGGGAGTCCTTATTGGGAGAGTAATGAGAGGACCGCTCTCGCCGGTGGAAGGCATTCTTGGTGGACGGAGAGCGGAGGTCGTAGCCGGCTTTCGAATCGTCATCTCCGGTTCAGATGGACGGTAAGTTGATTCGGTGGTAGCCAACGATCAGGGTCAATATCGCGTCGACTTTCCACCAGGCACCTATCGCGCTCCCGGCGTTTGGCTTCAGCTCG